>Ga0209946_1000455_pt1 | contig 16892 bp, 16 predicted proteins | sample SalPon2_A_H2O_MG_FD_185704 | JGI IMG/M metagenome (GOLD analysis project Ga0209946, IMG submission 185704) | Salt pond water microbial communities from South San Francisco under conditions of wetland restoration - Salt Pond MetaG R2_A_H2O_MG... | ecosystem: Environmental > Aquatic > Non-marine... | reverse complement strand
AGCCGATCCCAAAGCAATTCGACAGCAAAGTGAACAGATAGAATATGCGTTAACTGACGACCAGCCAAAAGTTCGAAAGAATGCATGCGTCCTGATCGGAAACGCTCAGCCGACAGTATCTATGGAGACACTCGAGCGGATTGCGGAACACGACCCACATGCTGAAACAAGAGAAATGGCTCAGTGGGCACTCAATCAAATTACTTCCTAGCCCATTCGTCATTAATTAAGATTGGCAGGCTCTGTTGAAATGCTATTCTTCGGATATATTCTCATCTAGAACAGCTGGTTGATGAGAGTTGCGTATCGATTACTGAGATTCCTGCCAGTTTCAGATGATATCCAGAGACCCGTGCAAAATGTAGGACGCAAATCTATCTAAAATAAGCCTTGTAAGGCGATCCGCCATTGCGCTGGCGGCGCGGTTCGTCGTGTCATCCACGGGGACGCGAGCGAACTTCCCGACTCACCGTTCGAAGAGCCAAATTCGAACGGTACGGAACGAAGCGAGGTGGGTTCGATTCTGAGTCGTCTTCAGAACGTTGGCCTCGCTGAGCAGAACAAGCATACCTGGTCGCCCACTGATGAGGCGCTTCCCGTGGAGATCTCGACCTAACTCGGGTGTCCGCGATCCGTCTAAACCTCGCACACCGAGTTACCTGTCGGTGGCTGTGAGCGGTGTCTCGGATTATTACGTGCAAAAAAGATTTATTCCGTCTCAAGACGAAGAGCCGAGTATGGAAGAACCGCGCGAGGAGCTGAAAGCCGACGCTCATGAGCGTTCTGAGACACCCGACTTCGAGGCCTTGACTTCCCCGGAGGAGTTGGTACACGGCGACCGAACGCGGGACGACTTCTTTGACGCCGTCCTCGCACTCGACAGTCCAGCAACAGCGAACGACGTCGCCGAACTCGCTGGACACGGTGTTGATTCCGCACGCGAGTACTTGGACTGGTTCGAACGGATGGGGATCGTAACACAGGTCACGGAATCACCAGCCACCTACGAACGGAACCGGGAGTACCTGAACTGGCGACGGGTGCAGAAACTCCGGCAGGAGTACGCCACTGAAGAGCTTCTCGACCTTCTGAAGACGGAGTCAGAGCGCGCAGAGATGTTGGAAAGGGAGTTCGACGTCGAATCGCCGGACGAGATCTCCATTACGCGCTATGCGAGCGAGACTGACCGATCCATCGAGGAAATCTGGGAACGTCTCTCCGCGTGGCAAACGGCTCGTCGTCGGGTGACACTGCTCGAACGAGCGCTCACGACCGAGTCCAGTGACGGCGCAGATCTGCAGTCCGCGGTATGAGTGGCGACGACGAGAACACGTCTGACTCGCTTAGCGGAGCGCCGATTGATTTCGACCGACTCGACGCTATTCGAGAGCGATTCGCCGCTGGTGATCGTTTCAGCCGAATCGATGATCAGCCAGCATTTGCCCCGGACCGTCTGGCGTGCGTGTACGATCAACGGTTCTACCCGAAACAAGTTCGTGCTGCTCGCTTGGAGATCGTCTGGTTCGAAAACGGAGACTTCTCGCTACACTACCACGAGGACCACGAGCGCGGCGAATTCGATCACCGTTGGGACAGACACCCGTCCGGCCACAACACCCGTGACCATATCCATCCAGGGCCTGACGCACCGACACCCGGTAACGATACGTCGCATCCGGCAGACTGGCAAGATGTCCTCTCGATGGTCCTTTCAGAGATTGAAGACCGACAGCGTGCCTTCTGGGAGGAGTGGCCCTGTTGAAATCCTCCGTAGTTGATAGTTTCACACCCTCAGTCGGTCAGTACAGGTTCCATATCATACTTGTTCCCACCAACTGTCGTTTACTGTATGCGCCCTGCCCTCCGATACATCATTGCAGTAGGTGTCGGACTGATAGTCACGGTTATAACCGCAGAATTCGCTACAACGGACCACCTTCTGATACTCGCACTCGTCCCGCTCTATACTGCTCTCACGTCGATGATTCTAGCGCACAAGGAATATTGGCTGCGTTCTAGTAAAAATCCTACCCGGTCAGCACGGAAGCGAGGGGGCATTATCGGTGGTGTTGGAGCATTTACTGGATCACTGCTTCTCCAAGCATCAATTCCTGCCGGGCTTGCTGGGTTAGGACTGCTGATTCTGGGGATGGCCGGAGGTATCGCTGAGTTCAACGACTCATAAGCAAGCGCGTTCTATCGGCTGGTTCAGGACTTAGCTGGAGAGAATAACTTACTTCGCGTGCTGACTACAACCTCTTCTTGTATACCACCTCAGATCTCAATCGCATCTAGTAGTTCCTCTGTCGCCCAGTACGCAGTTCTGCTAACCGGCTGTGACTGATTCTATGACACGCTGTATTTTACGAAGGGGTAGGTCACCGCACTCGACACAATTTAAAATAGAACTAACCGATCCGTGGTTATTTCTCCTCACCGAGTATCTCAGCTATGCTCTTTACCGGTGCGTAGTATCCGCGTCGCTCCCGCCACGTGCCAAGCCACTTGTCGGCAGTGTCGCGGTCGAGATACGCTGATTCGACGCCGAGCACGAGCAGTCCAATTGATCCCGTGACCGGGACGTCTCGTTGGTCGGCGACCTTCCGGGCAGCAAGATCATCGGTCGCAAGCGTTCCACGGTGTTCTATGGCACCGAGCAGTGACTCTGCTTCCCCGCGATCCAACCGATCACGGATCTCCTGAACGCCATCATCTGCTGCGGCGGGTTGAATAGGTAATTCCTCACCGAGCGCATCGACGGCGGCGTCGAGATACTCGTGACCGGCGTCTAGACCACGCTCGAGTTCGTCACGAACAGCCGGCACGACGACTGGCTTCTCCAATACGGCAGCGAGGAATGAGACGCTATCGGTGCTGGCGAAGTTACTGACGACTGTAGTGTCGAGGACGACTGGCTGAGGATACCCGCCTGACATTCACTCGCTGAGACTCCGTGCGACGTCGACTTCGTCTTGAAGATCGGCGTCTGCTCGTGGACCGTAAAACGCGGTAAAGCCAGCCTCTTCGAGGACCGCCTCGAACTCCCAACGAGTCATTCCCGCTACTTCGGCAGCCTTCCCGAGCGAGATCTCGCCAAGCACATACTGACCGACAGCGGTCGCTAGTTCGTCGTTCTCTTCAGGGCTGGTTGACAACGCCATTCTGTTTGGCGGTCAAACCTGTGCGCATATGAATGTATTCCTCGAAAACGATCACATTCTAACTCCAGCCCGTCTTTCCCGAGAGCAGTACCTGAGCAGTCCACTCACGCTTTCGTGAGTAATGTGGAGGCCGATCGGAGCCCGCCCGAGTCCAACACTAGCAACGATCAGCACGCGATGTCTATCAGGCCACGAGGGTTCCAACAGAGCTAGACTTCTCTCTACTCACAACTGCCATTCATGAAGAGGATTACTCTATGAGTGGGTTTGTGTAAAGCGGCAGAGTATGTCTGGTCCGGCGGCACAGGACGACCAGCTAACGCATACAGTCGACAAGCCCGCTGCATCGGACAAAACGGCTGTGTTGAATCGCTGTAAGGCGTAGAGATTCACGGTTTGACAAAGCGCTTGATGTTGTAAACCACACACATCAGAGCGATCTCACGGAACTCATGGAACCACGACCGCGCTCGCACGGGGATAATGGCTTAGAAAAAGTTTGCAAGCTAATCCTCGAGAGAAATAATGCTCTGAGAGCGGCGTGCACTAGGTGCACGTCGATCTAAGCAAGTCTAAGCTTTACTGTATCTTTCACCGTAAGTTCTCCCAAGTGGATCACTGGTGCTTGAATTCGGCCGGTAAACACGCAAACTCGTTGGTTTTGATTGAGAACATATAAACCCCGTTCACCGATTTCACTTTTTCTGTGAGTCGACAGTAACAGACTTCTAACTCCAGAATTCTGAGCTAGCTTTCAGATCGCGTCTGGATCATTAAAGCCGAGCGAGCGCTTCACAGCCGAATTTACAGTTTCGGTCATAGAGCGCTGATTGTAGCGGTTATCGTCAATTCTGGCGTTGTGTGCGTGGTCGTACGGTGCGAAAGTGTGGTGCTTGGTCAGTGGTCTGATCCCGAGATCGCGGAGACCTTCACGAAGTGATTGCTTGTCGTAGCCCTTATCGGCCGCAAGAGACCGCAGATCGCCCGCGTTCCGGCGGGCGATCTGCTCAGCGAGATCTGCGTCACTTCCTTCCCGGTTCGTTGAGCAGTGAACGTCACGGGCGGCTTGCGACGCTGTATCGACGAGCTTCGTGACTTTGAGCTTCTGAACGCGGTAGCTGATTCGCTGGCAGTAGTGGCGGCTCGCTGGTGAGCGGTCGTAGAACGTGGCGTCGACCGCGGCGTGTTCAGAGAGGTCGTGCAGCTGCGCCGACTGGCGCAGCAGCACTCGACAGACGCTCATACTGATCCGGTCGAACGCCTTACACAACGTAGACGGCGCGGGGAGATCGACCGCGCTGAGGCCGATCTCCCCAGTTATTTGTGGCATCTCTTTGAGCAAGTCGATCGTCATACGGTACGACGTATCGAGGTAAATCCGGAGACAATGGAGGGAAACGAGGGCGTAGTCGGCGAATCCGCCGCCACCGTCCGGGGCGGCGGATTCGCCTCCATCGCCAGTAACTCTTTGAGCAACCGGGACAACCTCCCCGATGAAGCGAGAGATTTGGGTCATGAACAACTGAAGTCTCCCGCTTCAACGCCTTTGATTTAGCGGCCCACCTTCCTGCTGTATGGCGATTCAACACAGCCCCCCAAAGACATCGAATACAGGGTACAAGACCGCATGGAAAAACACAGCAAGGACGTTCAACTGAGGCAATTAACGTTAAACCAGATGTACAACCCCTGGAGCGGCGTCGAACGAACCAACGAATCGATCAAGAGCTGCGGCCACAGGCGAACGCACGCCCGAGGCTGCGTCCATGAACAAGCGCAGGTGTTCCCTGCGTCGTGTCTGCGTCTCGTCGCCGCAGTCATCACGGTGTAACAAGAGTTCTATGACACCCTCGGCGTCTCTTAGTTCGTGTCAATGTGATGTTCTCCATGATAAGTTAGTTTCGCAAACCGCTCTGCATCTTGGGCTTTTTCGACGAACTGTAGTGATAGAACTTATACATAAGAGGCTGACTAACGAAAGATGTCACTCACCGGCACTGACGCTAATAAACGGAAACTGCTGACTTCTTGATTTGAACCGATCAACAGCAAAAGGTTCAGTTGGTAAAGATGGTTCAGTCTCGCGGACAAGATCGCCAACGATTGTCGCTGCGATAGGTGCTGTCATAATGCCACGTCCGTGGAAGCCCGTTGCAAGAATGAGGCCGTCTGGTGCGTCGTCAGGGGCGTCAATAATGGGCATGGTATCTGGCGTAGCTCCATCAATACCGGCCCAGTGATCAACGACATCTGTTTTTTGACAGTTTATAAAATATGTGTCTACAATGTTCGTAACGTGTTCTTTGAATGACTCATCCGCCTGGTTGCTTGCCTCATGTGGTGTGTCTTCTGCGAGCGACCAGCCTCCAACAAGGAGGTTTCCATCGCGTGTAGGTCGGAAGTAAGCTCGATGACCGGGTATCCACCCCATCGGAAGTTGATTGTCAACCGACACAGCCGGTTCGACAACGACACACTGGGTTCTATATGGACGAAGCGGGATCTGGTACAGCTTCCGTAGCAACGCCTCCGAGCGCCATCCCGCAGCAACTATCACGTAGTCGGCATCGTACGCTCCATCAGCTGTTTTTACGCCCGAAATCTCTCCACCTTTTGAATGTATTTCTGTGGCTGCCGTCTGCGTTTCAAACACTGCTCCTTTGGCTGCTGCGTCTTGCTTCAGCGCGTTCGAAAAGTCGTAGGTGTCGACAAAACCAGTATCAGTAAACTCTGTCGCTGACGCGATTGTCTCTGTGTTGATTCGCGGGTATTGTTCACTGATTGTGGCGACATTGAGCTGATTAATCTCGGGCCAGTCTGGATATGGCTCATCGGATGTCGAGTTATCGTCCTTCCGGTCTGTGGTGACTAATTCGAGACTTGGTCGGTGGACAAAATCGAACCCCGCTGTCCCATCATATGCATTGAAGAACTCAATAGCCTGACGAGCAACTGGGCGGAGATTCATTATACCATACGATGCCGAGGTAGTTATTAGCCCTGCACCAAGCGCTGAGGCTTCTTGAGCTACCTCGCCGCGCTCAAGTACGCGAACACGATAGTCAGATGAAAGTTCGCGCGAGATTGCGCAGCCGACAGCACCAGCTCCAACCACAACGACATCGGCGGTCATCAGCTATATGGGTGGTTAACTGATCTAAACGCCTCTTCAGCGATCTCAAGCGCGTGGTCAACCTGTTCTTCAGTGTGGCTGTAAGTTGTAAAGAATCGTTCTCCTTGCAATGGATTTCCAAAGAGGACTCCTCCTGACGCCGCCTCTAGCCACCAGTCGGCAAACTGGTCAGTGTTTGCGTGCCACGTGTCACGGTACGAGTGGATATCGTGGTCGGTCATATACACTTGTCCCATTGATCCAATGTGTTCGACATTGACCGCGAGCCCAACGTCGTTGGCGGCTTCTTGTAACCCGGTAAATAGTTTGTCGCCAAGACGGTCGATATGCTCATACACATCGCGTTCATCAAGAATTTCTAGGGTTTTCAGTCCGGCCGCGGCTGCGACCGGGTGGCCGTTGTATGTCCCGCCATGGAAGGCTGAAGAGTTCCATTTCGAGGCTTCCTTCTTTTTTGGTGGGATAATTTCTTCCATGATGTCCTCTCGACCGCCGAATCCGGCGACTTGGTAGCCAGCGCCGGCAGCCTTTGCGAACGTTGTCATGTCTGGCGTGACGCCAAATCTCCCCTGTGCGGACTGGGGACCCAATCGGAATCCGGTCATTACTTCATCCCAAATGAGGATGATGTCGAGTTCATCCGTTAGTTCACGGAGGAATTCATGATAGCCGTCACGGGGTTTGAGACAACCGCAGGAGAACATCACGGGTTCAATGATTACAGCAGCCATATCATCGGCGTGCTTCCGGAGAATTTGTTCGGTCGCCTCCTTGTCATTAAACGGGAATGCGACGACCGTCTCGCTGACTGCGTCAGGGATGCCTGTTCCGTACGAAACGGTGTTCGGCTCCTCTTCGGGTCCGAGCGCTTCCTCACTGGCGTACACACTTTGAAGTGCGTAGTCGTGCGCCCCTGCGTAGCCCCCTTCTGGCTTGGCTATTTTTTCTTTACCGGTATACGATCGGGCGATTCGGAGTGCATGCATAGTTGCCTCCGTCCCGCTGTTCGCCATGCGGACTGACTCAATGGAGGGAACCATCTCGCAGACCTTTTCCATGAACTCAATAGCAACCGGTTGCGGAGTGGCGGTGAGGTCACTTGATTCAACCTGCCGCTTGACCGCCTGCTTAACCTCCGGGTGACCATGACCGAGAATAATTGGACCAAGTGCGAGGAGGAAGTCTAGGTATTCATTATCATCCATGTCGTAGACGTATGAACCATCGGTCTGTTGGATGTAGAACGGGTAGGGATCGAATGAACGGACATTCGATTCAACGCCAAGCGGGGTTACATTTGACGCGCGCTGATGGAACTCCCGGCTTTTCGATGTTTTCTGTTCTAGCGAACGTGCATGGTCGCGCTCCCTGTCACCAAGACTCATCATCATATCCAATCACGGCAGAGAAAATAAATCTTTGGCAAAGGCCACCTATTCCCGAAATAGATGCGATTTTTTTGCTTATCTGCCAGTAACAGTTCGAGAAAGCGGGAGCACAAGACCCTTCAGCCCCCCACCCGCTTTCCTAATTTCACGAAATCCCAATTCGATGACGTGAAAGTTGTGTTGGTTAAGCGCGGCTCGCACCGCGTGATTGCCAGAGGGAAGCAGTACCGTCTTAGGATTAACGACGATAGTACTTGTCGCCCGATTACGTTGTTCCCTCATCGGGACAGAAATTGTTTCGATGCCGTAGTTGTGGAGCGTATCAAGGAATTCAGGCGGTACAGCTTCAGAGTAAACTAACGCGAGCTCGGGTCCGACCATACTAAACACTAAAGCCAAGTGAGTCTGGCCGGTACTCTCTGTGCTTCCAAATATTGGCACTTCAATAACTTCTACGTCAAATGTTTCCAATACGGTTCTAACCTGCCGGATGCCGGCTGCGTTAGTCGTCTGTGACCGGCCAATTGCGACGGTATCTTGATTGATCCATACCATATTTCCAGCTTCAAATCCCCCGGTACCGTGGACACTGTGATAGATTGGGGCCCCAAGCTCAATGGTTCGTTCAGAAAGCCGGCGTTCTTCTCCATGGCGGGTTTCTTCAACCATCTTTCCGATGATCATCCCCCCATTGATCGCAAACCCCACGTCACGGACAAACATCGATTCAGCAAGGTTCTCATTCACCGTTTCAAGCGAGAGTACGTCCACACCGTGTGACTCCAATTCGTCGACGAGTGAGCGATGTTCTTTCGCAGCCTTCTCCTGACGTGGTAGTCCATCCCAGTTCCACGATTCTGGGTCGACTACTGACTTGAGTTCTTCACCTGGTTCGTGAGTGAGGACCTGTTCAAGTGAGCCATATTCAGATCTAACTGACGGCTCAAGATCCCAGACGTCATTCATTCGTCTATCCGTAGCGTATGCTCTTCTTTCACGCTACGGAGTGCTACGTCAGTCGCAGTACTGGTAATACCTTCGTACTGACCAATATCTCGGAGGAGTTCGGTCATCTCTTTACGATCCGTGACGCGGACTTTCAATAGGAGGTCGGCGTCGCCGGTAAGTTCATGTATCTCTTGGATTGCAGTCACTTCGACAAGCCGCTCGGCAACCTCAGACGACCGACCAGCAATCGTCTTAATACGAATAAATCCGACCTCATTGCGGCCAAGGAGTTCGGGGTCAAGCACGGCGCGATAATTGCGGATGTACCCCTCCTCCTCCAGTGCTCTTGTTCGCTCATGAATCGTTGCCGTGCCCATATCAAGTCGACGTGCAATCTCAGAGAGAGCGGCTCTCCCGTCAACCTGAAGAATCCCAAGGATCTTCTTGTCAACCTTGTCAATATCCATAACAGTCGTTTCGACGGCTGAATGCCTATGTGTTTTGTTTGACTGCACGAGATTATCGCTATTCTGACTGGAACCATCATAATATTTGCTTAACCACGATACTGAGCATATGTTTGTCTGTTCGTGTAGCTTTCTCCCAAACATATTTTATGTGCGGTGTGATACGCCAACGAGAAATGGTAAGAGATACCAATAATCAGGCGTCGGGAATTGACACACAATTGGTTCAACGCATTCGTCGGAACCAGTGGACCGGTGCGATAATTAACTTGGCACCAAGCGCACTCTGGCTCGGAGTTTTCTTCATTGTACCACTTGCTGTAATGTTCTTCTTTAGCTTTGGGGAGCGAGGCGCGTTTGGCGAAGTTCTTCTTGCCGGCGAAAACCTCGGAATACAGCAGTATCGCCGATTTTTTATTTCAGATGGTGCTACACTAGTTACTGCACTTTGGGCCACAGCTGCATGGTTGATTGAAACGGTGACCCCCGGGATCGAGTCACTTTCGACGACGCGTCCAACCCCGTATGTTAGACTACTGTTCAAAAGTATCGCGTACGGAATCCTCGCGACAGTCATCTCGTTTATTATCGGTTACCCGATAGCCTACTACATCGGTCATGTTGCCCCTGATAAGTACCAGAATCTTCTGGTAGTGCTTGTTATTCTCCCCTTCTGGGCCTCTTTTCTTGTCCGCATCTACGCCATTCAGCTCTTACTGTCAACTAATAGCGTACTGATGCGCGCTCTTTCGACTCTCCCATTCGTCGAACAGGAGGTGTCGCTGATGTACTCACAGTTCGCGGTACTTCTAGGGCTCGTCTATATCTGGATCCCATTTATGATCCTCCCGGTATACTCAAGCATTGAAGAGATCGACTTTACGCTCCAAGAAGCCGCGATGGATCTCGGAGCGGACCGTTTCCAAGCGTTCTATCGTGTTATTTTTCCGCAATCAAAACCGGGTGTCATGGCGGGGAGCGTACTTGTGTTCATTCCAAGCACAGGCGCGTACGTGATCCCCGAACTGCTCGGTGGCACCGATAGTCAGATGATCGGGAACTTTATCGCATCACAGTTTGGCTCTGCCGGTAACTGGCCACTGGGTGCCGCGGGCGCGTTCGTTCTTATGGGGGTCATGCTACTCAGTATAGCCGCGTACCAGCGTGGCGGGGGTGAGCTTGGATGATAAGCGCATTTCGTAGAGCACGTGCAGCTCTCTTTGAGCGCGGAACCGGGCTCTTGATGGCTCAAACGGCCTTCGTTTACTTATTCCTCTACCTACCGATAGCGGTGTTGATTACGCTCTCATTCAACGATTCAAGATATGCGGTCGTCTGGCAGGGATTCACAACAAAATGGTATACAGGGTTATTACAAGGAGAGACAGTCGCTAGAGTTGATCCGACTGCGGCATGGAACGCACTCCTCAACTCGGTTGAAATTGCCATGGCGATGGTTGCTATTAGCACCGTATTTGGTACGATGCTAGCGTTCGCTATTGACCGATACAATTTCCCAGGCAAGCGACTATTCACTGGGGTGGTATTTATGCCGATTATTATTCCAAGCATCGTAATGGGGATCTCTCTGCTGCTGTTCTTCAATATCGCAGGGATACAGCTTGGAACTGGGACAGCGATAATCGGCCATGTTGCCTTCGGTATAAGCTTTGTTGCGGTCGTTGTCGCGGCGCGGCTACAGAGTTTTGACCAGACGATGGAGGAGGCGGCAATGGATCTTGGTGCCAATGAAGTTGAGACACTACGATTTGTAACGCTCCCGTTAATAAAACCAGGAATACTCGCCGGCGCGCTGCTATCGTTTGCTATGAGCTTTGACGACTACGTAGTCACCTTCTTTATCATCGGACAAGAAAATACACTTCCTATATTCTTCTTTGGGATGGTCCGACAAGGGATCTCTCCCGGCGTTAACGTTGTCGCGGCACTAATCATCATCGTAACGATGGCACTGGTCGCCGTCGCCCAATGGTTCCAAGGGCCAACATGGTGAAACTTGTGTAATGTATGCGATTGAACGTACGATCTCCCGAAATATTTATGTTCCATTGTGGGAATTGCAGAAAAGAGACACTGACAACCAATGTCACAACAGCAATCCATAAGCAGCCGACGAACGTTCCTCCAGACCACGGGAGTTCTCTCAACGGCTGGAGTTGTAGGGCTTGCAGGATGCAGCAGCAACTCCGGGAGTGACGATAGCAGCAGTGGAAACGGAGACGGCGGTGATGATGACGGAAGCAGCAGTAACAGAGAGATCGAAGATCAGCTCCGTGTCTTCCAGTGGGGTGACTACTGGCCAGACGGCTTCGTCAGCGGCTTTGAGGAAGAGTACGATGTATCGGTTTCTGTCTCATTGTACTCCTCAAACGAAGAGATGTTTAATGCGTTGAATGCTGGCGGAACCGGTCAGTATGACCTGATTTTCCCTAGCGATTACATGGTCAATGTCCTGAACGAGCAAGGGATGATTCAACCGCTGAATCTTGAAGCCGTGCCGAACTTTCAGAACCTTTCGGAGAAGTTCCGAGAGGCCCCATACGACCCAGGTGAGGATCGCTTCTCTATCCCCTACCAGTGGGGGACGTCTGGGATTGCATACAACGAAAAAGTAGTCGGTGACATTGATGTTAGTTCTTGGGAGACTATGTGGAATGAGGAGTTCTCAGGGCAGATGTCGATGCTTGACGATGTGCGTGAGACGATGGGTGCCGCGTTGAAGTACCTTGGATACTCGCTCAACACCACAGAAGAGTCCGAAATTGAGGAGGCAAAGGAGCTACTAATCGAACAGAAAGACCTCCTCTCAACGTACGACTCATCCGACTTCCCGACAAATCTGATCAACGAACAACTCAGTCCGGTTCACGCTTGGTCGGGCGGAGCCTTCCAGGCATACTGGGAAACATACGAGGATGATAGCTCTCCCGTCAATTACGTTATTCCAGAGGAAGGTGGGGTTGTATGGGTCGATACTGCCGCGATCACCACGGAAGCGGAGAATGTTAACGCAGCTCATGCATTTATTAATCACTTCCTGGACGCAGAAGTCGGTGCCGACATCACGAACTACACGTACTATGCGAGCCCCAATGAGGCTGCTGAGGAATACATTACCGACGAGATTCTCAATAATAGGTCAATCTATCCTGATGATGAGACGATGAGCAATCTTGAATACATTGAGAACATCGGTCAGGCAACAACTATGTACAGTAACGCCTGGCAAGAAGTCAAGAGTGCCTGAGGGATGACAGATTACGACGTCCGGTTAGAGGACGTGACGAAACGATTTGGCGACGTGGTCGCCGTTGACGAGATCAATCTGCGCGTCGAATCTGGGAAGTTCCTCACACTACTCGGACCAAGCGGGTGTGGAAAGACGACGCTACTCCGCTGTATCGACGGCTTCGAAACGCCGACAGAAGGTGCGGTATATATCAAGGATAAGGATGTAACAAACGTCCCGCCATTTGAACGCAACACCAGCATGGTATTCCAGTCGTATGCGCTGTTCCCACACATGACTGTCGGCGAAAACGTTGCATTCGGTCTTCAGATGCAGGGGGTTGACGAAAGCGGTGAGGCCGGGCGCGGCGGAGTTGCTCAAGCAGTCAAGCGCCTCGTTCAGAGAGGTTCAAATGATGCAATCGAATCTCGGGTTGAGGAGATGCTTGAGCTCGTGGAACTGCCAGAGACAAAGGACCGGCAGATTAGTGAGCTATCTGGCGGTCAACAGCAGCGTATCGCACTAGCGCGAGCGCTCATTACGGAGCCTGCCGTGCTCCTACTTGATGAGCCGCTTGGGGCGCTCGATTTAAAACTTCGACAGAATATGCAGGTCGAACTAAAGAATCTGCAAGAGGAGCTAAGTACGACATTCATCTACGTTACCCACGATCAGGAAGAGGCACTCACGATGAGTGACCAAATCGTGGTGATGAACGATGGCCATATTGAACAGCTCGGAACCGCCACCGAAATATACGAGGAGCCTGCTACGGAGTTCGTCGCTGACTTCATTGGTGAGACAAATCTTATACGTGGTGACTACTCTGAGACTGCTGATGGGGCAACCATCAGGCGGAATGGCAATACGTATCTTGTGCCAGCGACCCCAGAGGCTGGAGCGACTGCTGGGTTCGCTATTCGGCCAGAAAAAATCCGGCTTGGTGACGAGGTTACCGGACTTGACAACACCTTCCAGGCGACAATTGTCGACGAGATCTACAAAGGAAACCTTGGTAAGTTCGTTGTCCAGTTAGGTAACGGCGAACGCTTTACTGTCGATATGCAGATTCGGGACCAAGGATCGTATCTCAATATAGGAGAGACAGTTCAGATCGGCTGGACAGCAGAGAACAGCGTGGTGCTAACTGAATAAACGAAAGCCCGAGAAGTACGTGTCATACGCTTATGCGGGCAGCAATCCACAGACCTCGGATAGAACAGGTTTAGCAAACAGATTGGAGCGATACAAACGACAACCCAAACACGATTATGAATTTCACAGGCACAATTCAGGACCGACACAAACAGGCGCAGAAACAAATCGAAACCCTCGATTTCGGTGCGTATATCGCTGGTGAGAACCGCCCGGCGAGCGACGGAAATACATTCAATCCGACAGACCCATCGATCAATGAGCCGATTACAACGGTTGCACAGTGCAGCAGCACGGACGTTAATGACGCCGTCACAGCAGCTGACACAGCGTTCGTGGAAAGCTGGGGAGTGATGGATGTGGGGGACCGAGCAGAGTTAATCCGAACATGGATCACTGAACTACGGGACTCCGTTGACGAGCTGGCGCTGTTACAGGCGTTAGAGATCGGGAAGCCACTCGCGTACGCGAGGGCAGATATTGAGAATGGTCTAGACTTCTTCGAATATTACGCAAACGTCTCAGTTGCTCAAGAGGGAGAATATATTCCAACAGGAGCAGATTCACACGCGTATGTTCGGCAGGAGCCGTACGGTGTAACAGGGCAGATCCTTCCGTGGAACTACCCGATTCTACTTATGGGGTGGAAAGTCGGAGCGGCACTAGCGGCCGGTAACACGACAGTCATCAAGCCGCCGAGCCCGGCACCGCTGTCGGTGATCCGAGCCACACAGTTAGCAGAGGAACTCCTTCCAGACGGTGTATTGAACGTCATCCCAGGTTCTGGCGGCGACGTCGGTGAACCGATCATTAATCATCCCGATGTACAAAAAGTGTCGTTCACAGGATCTGTTCCAGTTGGGCAGTCAATCATGCGGACTGCAGCGGACACTGTGACGCCTATCACACTTGAACTCGGGGGCAAAAATCCCTTCATCATCTTCCCGGACGCCGATATTGAGGAGGCGGCAGCAAATGCGGCGACCGGTGGGATGTATAATGCGGGCCAGTCCTGCGACTCTGCGACACGGATTCTTATCCACGAAGACGTGAGAGACAAATTTGTTGACGCGTATCTTGACGAGCTTGCTGGTTGGGAGCCTGGCGATCCGCTTCGGGAAGAAACAACAATGGGACCGTTAGCGTATGAGGAGCACTATCAGAGTGTTGACGACTACGTGCACGTAGGGCGTGAAGAGGGAGCGAGCATCCTCAGCGGTGGGCAGAGCCCCAAGGATGATGAGCTCGCAGATGGTGCTTTCTATCGCCCGACAGTTTTTGACAACGTTGACCCCGATATGCGGATTGCCCAAGAGGAGGTGTTTGGACCGGTCCAGTTCCTCATGACATTCTCGGAGTATCAGGAGGCAATTGAGATTGCAAATGGAGTGGAATATGGGCTTACCGCGGGTATTGCGACTGAAAACCCATCTGTGGCCCATCGTGCGGCCGCCGATGTGGAGGCAGGAAGTGTGTGGATCAATCAGTACTTCGGTACAGTCCCTGGCACGCCATTCGGTGGATTCAACAAGTCTGGTTTCGGCCGCGAGTGCGCGCAACAGGCACTTGATGAACATATGCGGTCGAAGTCAGTCAACCTCGCACTTGGCCAACCCCCATACTGAGCGTATTAGAAGTAGTCTATCGTAGACAGTCACTGATTATTTGATATTCCTATCTAAACACATGTTATCCGAAGATAATTCGGATTAAAGCTGTGTATCCAGAAAGATTTTTTATGGGGGTTGCTGTATGAGAAGCAAAGGCATGACTATACGACAGCTGTACTCTAATATATGGTGGGTCAATTACCAGTCGCCAGCCGAGGTAGACACTAGGTTTAGATCGTTGATACCATTTCGTAAGTGGACAAGTGGGACGTGGCAGCCGCAGTCAATGCTGCGAACTGGATCAAAGCAGGCAGCGCGTTCACCAAACAGACGAACAGCTGCTAACTGCGGCTGCTCACATGCACAGCTCGCAGCAAAAGTGGCTCCAGCAAACCGTTCAGTAACAAAAAACAAGCATACATGACAAAAGTCAATTATCAGATTGTAGACTGTAGAGGTAACAAATGAAGATTATTTCTCTAGGTGGTTGTGGTGCGATGGGCCGAGCAACATCGTGGGAACTCGCCGAGAACGACGCCGTTGATAACCTCGTTATCGCCGACGCCGACATTAACTCGGCCGATGAGTTTGCTGCCGAGCTACCGGGTGACACTGCGACGACACGCATTGATGTCACTGATCACGAAGGCTTAGTTGAGACAATCGTAGACGCCGACGTAGTCGCTAACGCACTCCCGTACGGTTTCAACGTTGCGGTAATGGAGGCGTGTCTCGATGCAAAGTGCCACTATCTTGACCTCGGTGGACTATATCACAAGACACAGGAACAATTAGAATACGATGACCGGTTCGCCGACGCTGGACTAACCGCAGTCCTTGGGATCGGTGCAAGTCCAGGGTTGACTAACGTCGCGACCGCGATGGCCGTGAGCCATCTTGATGAGGTTGAGTCAATACACATCCGTACTGGTGCCCGTGGTGGCGGGGAGGGGTTTGCTTACTCCGCGAAGACCATCCTTGACGAGCTGACGATGAACCCAGTCGTCTACGAAGATGGCGAATACCAGACGCTTGACCCGCTCTCCGGTCGCGAAACGTATACCATGCCGTCACCGGTCGGTGAGGTTGAAGGGTTCCACAGCATCCATTCTGAGCTGGCGACGATGCCTAACACGTTCTCTGGGGTTAATGATGTTGACTTCCGGGTTGCGTTCTCACCAGACCTCGTCAACATCTGCGATGTACTTATTGGTCTAAACCTCACCGATGAGGAGACTGTCGAGTACAAGAATGTCGAGACATCGCCTCGCGAGTTTCTTGATTGGCATCTTGACCGCCAGCCGAAGCCTGGCCCGACCGAAGAGTGGAAATCCTTCCGTGTTGACGTCACCGGTATCGAAAATGGTGACCATGCCAAGTACCGGTATTCAACCGTAGTTGAGTCACGTCTTGACGACTGGGGGCTGAAAGCGACCGCAGTCTGGACTGGGGTCCCAATGGGGATTGCAGCCGTGCTCGTCGGCCAGGGTGATGTGATATCGGCGGGTGCCAAACCACCGGAAGAGTTGTTTGATCCTAAACAGTTCATTGAAGAGCTAGCAGACCGAGAAATCATTATTGAAGGAGAGCAAATTGAATGAGTACAGATATAACAGACAGACAGAACGTAACTGACCTCCGCACCCTAGTTGACCGGCCAATCACAAATTATATCAATGGAGAGTGGACGCGTCCGAGTGGCGGTGTCGCTGAGACGGTAGTTGACCCGGCGACCGGTGAGACGATTGGTGACACACCGATCAGCACCGAGTCCGACGTC
>Ga0209946_1000454_pt1 | contig 16902 bp, 26 predicted proteins | sample SalPon2_A_H2O_MG_FD_185704 | JGI IMG/M metagenome (GOLD analysis project Ga0209946, IMG submission 185704) | Salt pond water microbial communities from South San Francisco under conditions of wetland restoration - Salt Pond MetaG R2_A_H2O_MG... | ecosystem: Environmental > Aquatic > Non-marine... | reverse complement strand
AATCGCCACAAGGTTGCCGACGAGGATAACGACCGTCAGAGCGAAGGCGGCACCGAGCAGAGGGGTTTCCACGAGGGACGAACCGAATTGCACGTCTAAAAGTGCTCACACCATAGTGATATGTTTTCTGTGCGGGTGCCAGCACACGGCGTTAATCGCTAAGCAGGTCCTCAGGTTCCGGAATCTCTGTGCTGTCGCGATTCACGATTTCTAGAACCCCGTGGAACTTCGATACGGAGCTGTGCCGTCCCTCTGCTTCACTCGCCGCCAACAACACCAGACTGCGACACAAGCAATATACAGAGTCGAGAGCTACGTTCAGATGAGTCACTCACCAACTTCGTTGCCGTTCTAACACTACATAGATGGATACACACGAGGACGAACTGGATTCCCAGCCCCCCGATGTAATCCCGCCTGGCGAGGATGGCTGTATTGTCTGGCATTGTCGACAGCTCCGAACCCGAGACCATCCAGCCCTCGAGTATGCAGCAACTGAGTATTCGACGCTGCTCCCTCTCTTCGTGTTCGACCCGGTATTTTACGAGTCCGAGGGGTTGGCCTGCGACGCGCGGATTCAGTTCCTCCACGAGTCGATAGCGGATTTGGCTGACCAGTATCGCGACCGCGGCGGCGCGCTGACACTGTGTCATGGTGATCCAGTCCAGGTTCTCACTGCGTTCGCCGAGGCTGGGTGGGACATCGTCACGACTGCGGACCCGACCGGTCGGTATGGATTGCGACGAGATAATGCGGTGGCAGCGGCCTGTGATGTGAGGTTTATCGACGCCGACGGGCTCGTCCGGGGCGTCGATAATTCACGTGACGGGTGGGCCGACCAGGCCGAAGCATGGCTCACTGGAACACAATGTTCCTGGGGTGCTGACGATGTCTCTCTCCAATCTCTCGACACGCCAGTCACGACCGACCGCGTTGCAGATGTATATGATATCACGCCGGAGAAACAACAGGTCCCAACCGGGGGGACGACAGCGGCCCGGAAGCGTGTCATCGACTTTCTCGACCAACTCAATAGCTATCTAGGGAGTATCTCCGCTCCGGTCGATGCACGGACGGGTACCAGTCAGCTCTCGCCGTATCTCCGATTTGGCTGTCTCTCTGTGCGGGAGGTCTATCAAGCGGTGACCGAGCATGACGGCGCCGGCCGGGCAACGGAGATGTTCCAGTCCAGACTCTGGTGGAATCGACACTATAATCAGAAGCTGGCCGATTGGGCTGGCTGGATGGACGAGGCCGCGAATCCGGTGATGGAGGGGTTCCACGACGACACACACGACCCTTCCCTCGTCGAGGCGTGGAAACAGGGCCAGACCGGCTATCCGATGGTGGACGCATCGATGCGGTGTCTGCAAGCGACGGGCTGGCTGAACTTCCGGATGCGAGCGATGTGTGCGTCGTTCCTCTGTGACCTGCTCCAGCAGCCCTGGAAAATCGGGGCTGACTGGTTCTACTATCATCTCATCGACGCTGACCCGGCGATCAACTACACCCAGTTTCAGATCCAAGCCGGGATGGATGGGACGAACATGTTGCGAATCTACAACCCGCGGAAACAGGTTCGAGAGAACGACCCCGATGGGGAATTTATCTCTCAGTGGGTTCCGGAGTTACAACCACTGCCAATCGAGTACTTGGACCAACCGGAGAAAACGCCACTCCACGTCCAAGACGAGTGTGGCGTGACGATCGGCGAGACGTATCCGTATCCGATTGTCGAGTACGAGGCTGCTCGCGAAGCGATCGTCTCGAAATTCGACGCCGTCCGAGGGCGGGCGAAGCGTGCCTTGCAGAACGAAGCTGTGGCTCACCGTATCTCGATGTCGCAACGTGGCCGTGTCGAGGATGATCCTAAGAAAGAATCGTCACAGGACGACTCTGAATCGGAGAGCACGCAATCGTCACTCTCGTCGTTCTGAGATTCGTGAGCCAAAGCAACGCGGGGACCCCGTGCTAACGCTCCAGTTGGAACGCGTGAGAATCGTGCTACTGAGGAGTGATACAAATTAACCAACAAAACTGCGTTTATGATAGAATGTTTGTTAAATGCTTGCGTGGGCTCCTCCCGCTTCGACGTCGACCAAGGAACGAGTGAGCAATAGGCGACTGACGGCAGCGTTGGTGTCCGCCAGTAACACGGGTGGACAAAATTGATGGAGCTACCGACAGCACAATCGAATGATGCCCTCCAAAGATAGCGACCGTAGCCTTACGAAGAGAGCTGCGGATTTCCTAGACAGCATCGGGCTCGAAGACCTCACCGAGGATTATCGGGACGAGAATGCCCGTGGTGATGAGCGACTTGCCGATGCGTTCGGTCAGACACCGGATTCGCTAGCTGAACTCCCGGAGGTCTCCGAAGTGAACAAGCTCAACACTCACCGAGACGGTGATGATATCCTGGTGCCTGTGGTGCCGGTCGTCTTCGAGGATGCGGGTGAGCCAGCGATGGACACTGTTTGGGAACTCACCGTGACCATCCTCGAAGCGGTTCATCCCGTCTTCGAGGCACATCACCTCCGGCACTACGACATCCAGTTCGCCTACGCTGATGAAGCCGAAGAGGAGGTGATCTACCGACGAATGACCGTCCAGCCAGCACTGGTAGACACGGTCCTCACAGATCCGAGTTACACGCGTTCGGATTTGCGGACGGACGTCCAAGCCGGTGACGATGGTGACGACGGCGTTCCACCTGTCTATTGGCAACAGTTCGACGCCACTTCGATGGCCTCCTCTGGTGCATACGCTGGTGGGGGTGGCGCTGCCGTTGCCGCCGCATGTACCAGTGCGAGTGCCGGTGCAGCCGCGTCCTGTGCAGGCGCCGGAGCGGCCGGAGCTGGTGGCGCAGGCGGGTGTTGAACGCCGGAGTGGCTAGGTTCGTGGGACCGCGCACAACGGAGTGAGCACGGTGGACCGACGCGAGGCGCGCGATTGCGCCGAGCGCAGCGCTCCGGTCGGCGCCGCGCGCTGACAAGACCACTCGATACTGAGGCTTCCCAGCCCGACCGGCTGGCCGACGTCGACGATCATCTGCCGTCCAGCTGGCTAGACACTCGGGCAGACTGACCCACGCCAGCGGAGTCTGGCTCCAGTCCGTGCGCGCGACTGCGAGGCGGCGGCCCGGCCCCGCCGGTGGCCGCCGCCGAGCCGCGTGCGCGAGCACCCTGTACCCCCGAAAGGGGCACCGACCGGTCCGTCGGGAACCGATTAGTCTCCGAGCGTCGCGGCTACTGCCTTCTTCATATCGCGGTTGTTTGCCCACTGGTGAGTTCCCGAGTCGGCCCGCCAGCTATAGTAACAATTGAAACGATTTACACACCGACCGCACTGCCGTCGTGCGGTCGGGTGTGCATTGATTTTCAATGGCTACTATAGCCCCTCGGCGACTGTGCCAGTCACACCCGAAAGAACTCAGTGACCCCTCTCCGAGCGGAGGAGGAGATGTCACTGAGCGACCGCCAGCGCCGTGGGGCTTTCAGGTTGTGCTGGTCTGGCAGTATACCATTGCTTCACACCCCGTTGTCGATGTGTCTAGTCCGTTCTTGATGTCCTCTCATGCGACTCATCTGCCCATACTGACACCAGCACCACTTAGTGAGTCAGGTGTCCTGTACGAGGCGGCTTTACCCATCTGTGAAATCCTTTGAGTGCTCTGCCCTGAACATTCCAGATGACACAGAGCGACCGGTCACCCCACACCACTGGTTCAGCAATTCCGCGGTCCACCGGCACAGAAAGTATCGAGAGTGCCGCCCAGCGGCAACGGTAGACGTTCCATCAGCCAACCATGGTATCGCCCGGCCGTCAGTCCCACGCCCGAGACATGCTGGCCAGCGACTTCATAGCCGGTCGCCAGCCCCACGTGACGGGACATCAAGACGCTTGCTTTACCGGCCGACCCACTGCCCCGGGTGAGAGTCCTGTCTGGGTCCGATCTGAATGAACGCTCGGCCGGACTGGAACGTGATCTGGCCCGAGATTACTGTCGAAATTCGGTGCACCACTGTTGCTCGGCTACCGTGTACCCCCTGCCCCCGCAGATTGTATATAAATTGAACCGCGCTTCTAATATAAAGTATAATTAATAGAGTGGCTTACTGTTTACTATATCAAATATCTCGAATACGGATTCCAGGAGAGGATCAACCATCCGTCTCGATATACCTGCTCAAAACGCTGATTTATTCCGCAGTCAAGCGGTCCACGATGTGCTTTCATTTTTATCCCGGCAGCATACTGATGCCTTCTGGATTACCGAGCTAACCGATGCCGTGGACTACTCCCAACCCACAATTTCGAACGCCATCGACATCCTGGCTGCGAATAATCTTGTCGTCGACAAGCGAGAGGGGACGAAACGGACGGCTCATATCAACCGCGGTCAGTTATGTCGGCCGGATGAGCCATTCTTGGAGATTCCGCAAGCAGAGTTCCACGACCCAGTCCGAGCAGCTGTCGACAAGCTACGCAACGAACTCGACGAAGTCCTTGGAATCGTATTGTACGGGAGTGTCGCTTGGGGTGAGGCTGATGGGCGGAATGATATCGACCTGTGGGTGCTCGTTGAGGACGACCGGATGGCGAAACAACGCACAGCAAATCGCGTCCGGCAAGAGCTGGAAGACAGTGAATTCGACACCGGGCGATACGCAGACGAGATCGACGTTGAGGCGCTACCTGCTAGCCCGAATTACGGAGAATCGCCCCGTGCTTTAGCGCGGGGAGGATGTCAAACTGAGGAGATCCGGACCGTCCTCAGTGATGGGCTCGTTCTCTACGACACGGGGAAGTTCGACACCGTCCAGCAAATGATTTTCCACGGTGAACTCGGCAAGTGATTCAGACTCTATCCGTCGTGCAAACCCTCCTCATCATACCACTACTCTCTATCTCACGCAATCGAACCGCTGTATTCCCAGTCCACCGGTCAATCCATTAAATCGATTCATCACCCCATGTGAGCACGTCTCACTCTGGTTCGACGACGTCCTCACACTCCAGACACTCGGCCCAGATTCCAGTCTGGCCATCTGTGTTTTCGTATTCGATGAGTAGCCAAGCTCGTGTGATTTTGGTCCCACAGTTCGGACACCGACCGAGAACGTCGTCGTCAGGTGTCATGCGAAGGGAGTGGACAGAGCGTGTGACATGTTCCGTCCATATGAGGCTGTGAACCCTGCAATTGTAAAACCCTTCCTGCGCTGCATCGTTCCCAGACCGTAGAAGAACTGGCTTCAGTGCGGGGAGCGAAACCTCCGGTATGGGCGATACCGGCGGTGCGGTCACGGTTGCAGAACTGGTGGACTATTGCCAGACACAGGCGCGACTGCTTCACGGACATGCCGACACGCTTGAGGAAGAAGCGGTTGCGCTGCTAGCCGACATCGATGACGACCTCGCGACAGTGCGAGCCCAGCTAGACGAACACGAGTCTGCGACTACGGAGTCATCGCCATCACCGCCGAGCCCCGACACCACCAGGACTGACGATGCCCTTGCCGACTTAGAAGCTGTAGAGGACGACCTTGCCGAGCGACAGGCCGTGGTCAAAGCCAAGCAAGCCCGGCGGACCGCCTTCGAGGACCTGGCTACCGACTATCTCGACCTCGCTGAAACACTTGCTGCCGAAACGCTACCGGTCTCAACAGCGTTGACGCGTGTGCTGGAGTTCGAGCGTGACCGGGACGCACACACCTACTTCGACGACCGAACGACGCTGCTCGAAACCGCGGCGAAGAGCGGCAAGTGATAATCGGGGATCGTGTTGGCTGCTGGTGGCCAGCCACTCACTAAACCGGTCGTCCGAGTGGCACAGAGTCGAAGTTACTACGTCGTGGGAGCAACAGTCGCTTACTGACCACAGCAGCAATGGAGAGGCGGTGACGACGGATGCCGATGGATGGGTCGAAATTTCTATCCCGCCGACTGGCTGGGCCTGTTACGCTCCGTGAGTACGGGGTAGACAGTGTGGATAATTGGGCCTGCCATCGTGGTGCATCAGAGTGAATCCCCTCGTTACCACCTCTTCTAGGCCACTGTCGAGACGATTGACAGCCCGATTGCCAACACGAGCCGGACACCGACTAGTCACTCTGTGGGAAGAGGCCGTTTGGTCCCAGATTAGAGAGTCAGTCACTGAATACCGTCGTCACGTGGTCACACAGATTAGCTTCTGCGAAGGCCGGAACGAACTCCTCCAAGAGCACCTGCCGTTCAGCATTTCGCCCATCACCAACTTTGCCATCGATTGCGTCGAGCCGAATCGCCTCTTGTTCGATGACCGGCGTGAGATCCACTTTCGGGATATGGGATTTTATTTCATTGGTTTCGAGATCTTTCACCCACAGTGTCCACCGGAGCCCATCGGTCCCAATCCCGACTAGATAGCGTTGGTCGATATCTCGAAGGTACTTACAGAAGGTATCTTCTTCGAGATAGGTTTGAATATCGGCCGACGCTTCTTGCTTGGCTCCCTGCATCTGTTCTCGATTCGCCGCCTTCGCCTCGACAATACAGACCAATTGGGAATCGATATGCCTGAGTAGGTAATCCGGCTGCAACGGTTCGACTTTGGCATAGGTGAGTGGCTGGCGAATGAAGTGTGGTCCCTCGCCTGTGTATTGTTCTGCCGCTGGGTTTTGGTAACCGAGTCCGTGGAGGACTGGTTCAATCAGATATTGCTCAGTGAACACTTCCGGTGCCTGTTCGACTCGCGCCCCCGGGAGTGTTTGCGTACTTCGAAGAATGGTGCTTAGTTGGCCGCCCTCGTTCAGTTGTCGGAATTTCCGCGGGAATACTTCCAGTTGCATCCGCAAACGCTCTGCGATATGATAGTCCGGCTGCAGCGTTGGATGGAGTTCGGAATCGTCAGTCATCGTGGTGGTACCACATGGATGCGTGCGGATTTTAGCTGGAGCGAGGTATAGGCTTCCATCGAAACGGGCTATAGGATTTACAGAGATACCATTTGTAATCATCTCACTCGAACGGATTCTCAGGCAGCCGCGGACTCAAAAACCCGGTCACCCAGGCCATGTATGGTGACAAGAGCGTCACGATGACACCCGTCAACAAACATCCGATTGCAATGCCGAGATATACACCGACCGGTAGTGCCGACTCCGCGAAGAGCTCGAGAGCGAATCCGACGTAGAACGAGAACACGACGGTACCGGTCAGCAACATCGTGAATCCAAGCAGGGCAAATGCACCAGGCCCCGTCCGCGAGTGCTTCTTTAGGAGCCTCCAGAGGTCAGCGTAGAAGCGGCGGACCGCCATTGTGGTCTCTGTGTGGCCTGGGTCGTGGACGTCGACGTCCCAGGCGAAGGTTGTCTGGCCGTCGCGACGCTCAAGCCACTCCTCCATCTCCGTGGTGTGGTTACTGATGGTCTGCTTCGAACGACCGAAGCGCTCGGCGAGTTCATCCTGAGTATACTGGCGGTCGGGAGTGACGTACAGCAACTCAGCAATCGCGAAGAAGGTCTCACCTTTCGTCTCGAATTCCGTTTCGAACTCCGACGGGACCTGCGCCATGGAATCGTGTTGGACAACCGGACAAATAAAGGGGTGAGCCACGGGGTTGACCAGCATCAAAGCCCCCCTTTATTACTTTCAACCCGAGTTAGCAGCGTTCTAAACGGTGTTTACGGTTTTAGCCCCCTGATGCCGTCGACTGGCCTGTCGATGACAGCTGACGACGAGAGTGCAGGACACTGCACGCCGATAGAACGTGTATCGAACACTGATCAAGACCGACAGCGCGGGCACGTTGATGAGCGTGTCGTGCTCGGAGCGTTCGTCGCGCTCGTCCTCGCAGTGCCATTAGCGACTGCCGCAGTCGATATCCAGTCCAGCCTGGCCGCTGTGCCCAACTTCTCGTGGCTGACAGCGACCATCATTGCCCTGCTGATTGTCGCCACGATGGTAGCAGCAGTGCTGGAGGGGACGTAGACGGCACCATGACTGAGGACAATGCCTGGGACAGGCTCTTCGAGTGCCTGCAGGCAAAACCACGGCGCCGGCTCCTGACCGGGCTCGCTGGTCGCCAGCCGACAGAGACAGTCCACTTCACCGAGCTTCGGGCCGACGAATCAGCGCCAGGGACGCCAATCCACGCTGAATACGTGCATATCCACCTCCCACAATTGGCTGCCGCTGGCTACATCGTGTGGGACGAACAGAGCCACGAAATCAGTCAGGGTCCACGGTTCGAGGAGATCGAACCGTTCCTCGAGCTGGTCCAGACCCACAGTGAGTGTCTGCCCGATGGCTGGGTGTGACATGTCGGTCGCGAGTGCAGCCCGACCAGCACTCGTCAACGAGTGTCGTCGACGGCTCACCTTCCAGGAGCGACCGGCGACGCAGTCACTGGGGCTGGTGCTTCTGCTGTGGTACGGCGTCGAGATTGTGATGCTGTATCTCGGCTGGACAGTCGCACAGTGGCAGTGGGTGTTCACGACCGAATCATTCCCGGCGCTTTCGCCGGGACTCGTCCTCGCGACCATCTCGCATGACCCCGCGAACGTGACACATGTCCTCGGGAGCGTCGGCTTCATCTGGCTCTTCGCCGGCGAGAGCGAGCAACATATGCGCGGCTTCGAGGTCCTGGGTTTCTTCCTCGCGACGGGGCTAGTGTCGGTGACAGTCAATACGGCGGTAACGGGCGAGAGTACGCTGGGCGCCAGCGGCGGTGCACTGGCGTTCGTCGGGTTCTACGGGGCACACCTGCTTCTGGCGCATCGAGACGCCCTTGCGGTGGACACGAGCGACGACGGGCCTGTGGACATGGGGGCACTGCGTGCTGCGGCGGTGCTGTTACCGGTTGGGTTCGGACTCTTTGAGCTCGTGCGGTACGCTGGTGTCGTGCCAGCTGGGGAGACAGCCGTGCTCGGCCACCTCGTTGGGTTGGTGGTGGGTGCTGGGTATGCGGTGGGGCGGGGATAAGCACTGGTTGGCGGTCAAAGACGGGTTTCCATGCAGCGAGCGCAAGCGTCTCGATGCTGTTAACCAACATCGCGGTGTCAAGCGTCTCTGTGTTGGTTACATCTTGCGCTCTTATGTAGAATTGCGGAAAGCCCCGATAACGAGACAGTCAATAATTGACTTGGTGGATTCACCCGCTAGGTTGAGTGAGCGAACGATGCCGAAGGTGTGAGCGGCCTGTTCCAAGCCCTGCTTGGACCCAGCGAATCTCAAGTCGGAAGCACCCACGACCAGGTCGCAACAGCCATCGTGGAGAGGGAATCCGAAGGCATCATCAGCAAATCAGAGGCTCAAGTCCTCACCGAAGCCACGGCTGATGTCCTTCGAGAGATAGAAGACGCCCATGATACGTCACTCATGTCGACGCCAGACCGGGACGAGGATACCACCATCGCGACCACTCAGTCGTCAAGCTGTCCCGGCCAACGCGTGAGCGGCCTTTCCCGGATATCTGGTGGCGTGCACGGCTATGGACAGTCGGTCTAGCTACTGCGCCGGTATCCGAGCGCATATCGGCGGGATCGCCGGGCGGAGTCCTCACCCATCGCACAGAGCCCGTACACACATTCGATAATCGTCATATCGAGGACGCCAACTGGCTTGTCGTAGTACTCTGCGGCCGCTTCGTAGAACGCGTCGGTATGGGCAAGGATAGGTTTGAGTTCAGTGCACAATTCCTGGCGTTCGGACGGCCTCAGATACCCACCCAAATGACCTTCAAATCGGAATGCTCGCTCACCGAGTTCGATATCGTAGTGCGCCTCGCTGCCCATGAGCTTGCTCCAGAGGGACGCAGCCGCTTCAGAATGGCGGGCTAGGAATTTGGGGACATATACTTCAATGACCGAATGACTGTAGCCCGTGACGGAAATCTGGCACCGAAACTCTTTGCCCGGGGGGAATGGCAGGGAGAGATAGAGCTGTATATCCCCGACGGCCATATTACACGCCGGGGGTGGGTCCAGCGAATCAAGTCGTTCGACTGAGTCGCCACTGAGTCTCTGGATGCGGCGAATCCACTGTGGCACGTCGTCGAGGGCGCCCGCGATGTCGTCAGCGCGTGCAGCCCATCTGCGATTCCGACGCTCTTGTTCAGCCGGGTTGAATAGTTGGATTGAGCCGTCATATCCCATAGTGTGTATCCGGAATAGAATGGCATCGAGACTCAATCTAACGGTTACGATAGCTTTGGGATACCAAGCAGAGATATCTGCTTCAACTGGTTTGAATAGCGCGCTATTGAGAGGATCAGGGTCATGAAGAAAATACACCTAGAGGGTCTTAATCGCGTCTTTCCACAGTTCTACATAAGAGCGACGCGTCGGGTTTTGTGCTCCTCCAGCGGGTGAGAGGATGGCAACACACTGTTCCACTCCTGAGCAGGAGGCACAGACCGCTGGCTTCGAGTTCGAGGCTGCGACCGAGAGCCATGAAGTCGAGGCATCGTACTCGTGGCGGTACGTCGATCGAATCTACGTCGACGATGACGGCGATGTTGTCCGCTCAGAGGATACTGACGGGTACTACGGGAACGACGAGTCTTTCGAGTGTGCCTGTGGGGAGACGTTCGCTTCCGAGGCAGACGCCAAAGCCCATCTCCGGGACGAGCGCGTTCGAGGGCCACCAGTGCCGACTGCCGAGCACCCGAAAGAGATGAGCTGGCGGGACGAGTCAGATACCGCATTCGGCGGGTGCGTCGAATATTTCGTGAGTAGTACGCTCAGTGCTGGACGACTAGTCGATGGGGCCGCGTATCTCATTGCGACAGCGCGGGAAACGTACACGCCGCCGGCGAACTACGCTTTCGAGGACTGGGAACCGCTGCAATCCGGGCGGTTGTCGAACCACCAGAACGAGCCACTGTTCACAGCCCGGGTGCTTTCGAAGGCTCTCGCGACGCTAACTGACGGGTATCAGTACGTTCCGGAGCGATACACGCTGTATTTCCGGGGCCACGAGCCGCTATATCTAGAGGGACCCGAGGGTGGTATCGTTATCGCAGAGCGGACGCCACGGTAGAAGCAACCCCGTTTTTTGTTCCTCTGGCGGCTGAGAGGATGGCTAAATCAGCGTCACACCCCGAAGCGGAGACGTTCCAGCACCAACCAGCGGTATCGTGTTCGTGCCCGATCCACACCGATGGGAAGCCGTTCACGGCGCCGCTGGGTATCCGATTTGCCGATCACGTCGAGGTCGCCCCGATCACCCGCGAGACAGCAGCGTCGGTGTACGAGGCTCACCACTCCTACATGGACTCGTTGCCGTCGGTGAATCTCGAACACCACGGCGTGTACTTCCAGGGAGCGCTGGTCGGCGCGATCACCTGGCGGTACCCGCTGATTTCGCGCAAGCGGATTCGATACGGCGTCGACGGCCAGCTTCGGCCCGAACCGATCGATATCGACGCGCTCCCGGAGGGTCTTCGGCCGACGGCACGCCGGGTGCTCCCGTCGACGGACGAGCCCGTCGTCGACAGCGAGGTGGTCGCCGGCGACACGATCGTCGAGGCCGCCAGGATCTGTCTGGGTGTCCGGATGCCGAACCTCGCGTCGGCGGCGCTCGCACGGGCCCAGGAGCGATTCCTTCGAGAGTACGAGGACAGCGAAATCCGGTTCCTCCTGACGTGGGTGAGAGCCGATTTCGACGGTGCGATGGTGCGAGCGCTCCGTGACAAAGGATGGACCTGTACCGGCTACCGCGAGCCGGGCCAAGCGAGCAATCGCGAGGACAAGCCCATTCGCGAGCGGTACAAATGGCGGTTTCTCTGCCCGGTCGAGAGCGTTCGCGAACAGTCAACGCTGGAACGGTGGTCGGAATGAGCGATGTAACCAAGGAGGCAGAAGCGGAGTACTGCCGGTTCTGCGGAGCCCGGGACTGGAAGTATCTCGGCCGGACGCGAACGTATCTTCGGTGGCCTGCCGATGTCGACCGTGAAGAGGCCGTGTACCACTTCGCCATCTGCGGTGAGTGTGCCTTTGCAGACAGGGACAACACAGAGCAGGCAGCCTCCCTCTTCCACGAGGCAGATCGTGAGTATCTGGCGACCTGTGACTGCTGTGGGGCTGTTGGGTGCCAGTCGGCCAGCACTCGTCGGCCGGCAGCAGATACTTACCGAGTCAAGAGTGTCATCGCTTGGTCGGTCGAGATCGTGGGATTCGATGGGGCAGTGCATACCTGCGTCGAGTGCAGTCCGGTGCTCCCAATCGGTTGCGTGAAGCGGACTCAGTGGTCGTACAACGACGACGCTGTCCGGCTGGCCAAGCCACCGTTCGACACGGACCGTATCGAGATGACCAGCGGGACTCCGGCTGAAAGCGAACAGGCTGGTCTCGGTCTGTGGAGCGGGTAGGCCAGATTTTGTGTTCCTCTGGCGGCTGAGAGGATGTCACAGAAGCATTTGCAGGAGGAGCCGAGGGAGACTGGTACCGAACTCCCGCCGCGTCGGGACCTCGTCGCCACGATCACACCGACGGTTCGCGAGCAACAACCGCTTGAGACGGACCTTGTGGGGGCTGTCCTCGCCGGCGTTGCGAGACAGGTCGACCAGTTATCGACACCGGACGTGCTCGTACTCCGGGCACAGCTCACCGTCGCCGTTGACGAGCAGGCCCCGCTGGCCGGACAGGTCGCTACCATCGTCGACGCGATACTGACTGAGGTGGAACACTGGAAACGGGGGATATCGCAATGAGCGGTGAGACAGCGACGCTAGGCGATTTCGGCGCTGGCGGTCCCCGGTCGGACAGTCAGATCGACAAACAAGCAGCGGCCAAGGAGGCCACCGCCGGTGAATGGGTGTTCCTGGCCGTCGGAAACGATACAATCGGGTGGCACATTCCCGACACTGGCGCGACGGTGCTGCTCAAAGGCGGCGACGCTGGCTGGACACTCGAACGAGCAACGAAACTCGTTGGGACGCGGGAGACACTCGATGCAGGCCTGAATCTCGCGAACTCGTACATGCAGGACCGACCGGAGGGTGCCTCGGCGTGGCGCTGATCGAGCGCGAGGGCTGGCCCCAGGTCGAAACCCGCCGGGTCGAAGAGGGGCTGAGCCACGCTCGGTTCTGGATGCAAATCGAGCCCCACAAGCACGGCTTCTGGGAGGTCTTCGACGGGACCGTTCTGGCTCACTACCCCGAATGTCGGTTCAAGATGGACGACCAGCTGACCCTCGGTGAGTTTTCTGCGACTGCAGAGTAAGTACGATGTCCGAACACGACACCGAAGCGATTCTTGAGCGGCTGCCCCCCGAGACGCTGCTCGATTCTGACCACCTCCAGCCGATCCAAGCCGGCATCCGCTGTATGGATTCGGTCGAGACAGTCCAGCAGTATCTCGCCCACGAGAATGCGAATCGCAACCGCACGCAGGTCCAGGACGCCTTGCGGATGCGAGCGCGGGACCTTCGCGACGAGGAGCCAGACGACGATGCTGAGACGGCCCCAGTTTTGTGAGCCCCGACTGGGTGCGGGGCAGGTTCGCCGCTCCGCGTGACTTCTATGACCACCGATACTCAGTCTAACACATCGGAAGCACAGGACGACGAGTACGCGACTGTTCCCGACCCGGATGCCGTCATCGAGTTTGGCGACGGCGTCGAGGAGGGATTCGTCGGGCTCATCGAACACACGCTCGCAACGTCGGATTTCGTCCGGACAAACCGGGTTCCGGTGACTTCACAGGGAGGGGAAACGACGCTCTTAGTCAGTGAGGTGGACCCGGATGTCTGAGGAGGACCCACGGTTTTTCGTCGAGATTCGAGGGGTTGGTCCGTCGGATTTCCAGACCAACGAGGAGACTCCGGGGAGACAGGACGAAGCAGTCGCCCTCGCGAACGATGTCCACGATCTCCTGCGAGAAGAGTACGGGAAAACCGAGGTGACCGGCGTGGTGCCGGTGGTCAATCCCGATATCCACGAGCGTCTAGTCGACAAATGTTAGTCGAGCATCCCGACGCGACCTGTCCCGACTGTCCAGGGACACTGCTGTATCGGTTTTCGGCCGTCATCGAGGGCTGGCGGGTCGTGTTCCTGTGTGCCCGGGCCTGTGGGTTTACCGAGACGGTCGGCGTCATTGACCGGTCGGCCATCGACCATCGCGACGAGCGCCACGAGCAGGCGGTCGCGATGGGCCAGACGCTCGCCTAAGTTCGGGTTTTCTGGGCCTCTGACGGGTGAGAGGCGTGCCTGAGAGTACGTCTCGGTCCAAGCCAATGATCTCTGCAAACGACGGTCCGCCATTTGAGGACTGGAAGCTGGTTAACAATGAACCGCTGGCGTTCGAGAATGTCCACACAGGTACAACCGTCTGGGTACGGTACTCGGAAGACCGAGCCAGTTGGGTCTGTGGTGGCCCAAACACAATCTGGGCCTACGATAGCCAAGCTGCGGCACGGGAGGGACTGTTGGCATACGTTCGAACCACTCGACGGCCGTCTGGAATGGTGTAACAAGCGTGTTGGGGATATCTAGCACCGTAGTATCGATTTTCTGGGCCTCTGGCGGGTGAGAGGCGTACCGGAGAGTGCGTCTCACCCCATAGAGATGGCGACACAGAACCCACCAGAGACGGCACAGAGCGCCGAGTTGACTGCACTCCCTGACCGCACCCAAGATGCACTGACAGAGGTGATGAGTGTTCTCGACGACATCGGGCTAGCTCGTGGCGCGCCAGACCTGTATCTGGTCGTATCGAGTTCCGGGTCCGAGTATCTCGTCGACACTCGGGAGGGCACGTGCGAGTGTCCCGACGACGAGTATCGCGAGATCACGTGCAAGCATCGACGTCGCGTCGCCTTCGCGACCGGCGAGCGGCCGATTCCGGGCTGGGTACAGCGAGACCGGCTGGACGACCACTTCGGCGAGCACGTCGACGGAACCCCACGGTTTTCGGCGACCGACGGCGGGGTTGCCCAAGCACGCTTCGACGACGGGGAGCTAACCGATCCCGAAAACGACCCCTTCGCAGTCCATAGTGACGACGAGCCCCGCACCAGACGCGCTAAACGTGAGGACATGGACGTGTCTTTTCTTGCCAAGCCCGGCCGCTACGAGGTCCACTCAGCGTCGGATAGTGTGTATGAGATCGACGTCATCGCCGAGACGTGCAGCTGTCCGGATACTGCACAGCGTTGCAAGCACTTCCGGCGGGTGGATATCGAGATTCGTGAGGGGTTGGTCCCCCGACCCGATGGCCGGCTTCCTGATGATTAGAATAAGACTCAATAGGTTCTAATACAAACGAATATATTATGCCTATCTCCAGAGACGAATTTCGCTCGATTGACGAAGACGGAGAGACCCTCCCCGACCTCTCTGTGGACACGACGCAAGGGACAGTGTATCGCTTTCTGCTTGAACACGCTGATCAGGCGTTCCGCCAGCGTGAAATCGTCACTGCCGTTGACGTGCCCGAAGGAAGTGTCGGTCCGACACTCCAGCGACTTGAGCAACACGGCCTTGTTGAGCACCGTGACCACTTCTGGACCATCGCCGACGCTGAACACGCTGTCGTCTCGGCTGGCCTTCACAGCGCGACAACGGCTGATGAGATAGACGATGGATTCTCCGACGCTGATGTCGATGCGTGGATGGACACTGCGGTCGATCCGATTGACGATGAGACAGACAGTACGGGAGTCTAATTGAGATGCCAGATCGAGGGACCGTCGTTTGGGCGCCAGATCCGTTCAAGACGGACAGCGGAAACCCGCGCCCGTGGCTTATTATCTCGGATGAGCGGCTGCCGTATCCCGAGAAAGAATCGATCGCTGTAGCGTTTACCACTCAGTCGCACCATCCCGGCAGCCTTACTGTCCCCAGTGATGCGTGGGTTCGTGGCGAACCCAACCAGCAGAGCCATGTCTTACCTTGGACGATTGCGACGCTGAAAGATGCGGTCCACATCGTTGGGACACAGGGGGCGATCACGGCAGCGTTCGTCGATCAAGTCGTTTCAACCACGATTTCGTATCTGGACGAATCGTCGGTGACTGATGCGTAGTCGGTAGATTCGCCCCCGGCAAGATGGAATAATTCGACTGCCCCGGACGACGACGAACTGGACTCGGTGGGACCACGGGCAGATACGGACCGCCCATATGCCGTGGCCGGTAACCAGCCGACTGACCCCAACAACGATGGGTTGTACGAAGATGTCAATGGCGATGGCGCAGTGAACATCATTGATGCTGATGCGCTGCAGCGAAATCGACAATCTGCGGCAGTCGGTGCGAACTGGACGGCGTATGATTTCACCGGTGACAATCGAACGGATGTCGGCGACGTCCAATGGCTGTTCAATGCGACGCAGAGTTCCGTCATCAACGACTCGGACGGGCACGGGCTGCCGAATGAGTACGAACTGAACGTCACGGAGACAGACCCGTCGCAGGCAGATAGTGACGCTGATGGTCGCATCGATGGGCTCGAAGACTTTGATGGGGACAATCTGACTGCGTACCACGAGTACCGACTCGGCACCGACCCGCGAAATAACGATACGGACAGTGACGGACTGGCCGATGGATTCGAGTCCCAGCGGCCTGGCTTGGACCCGACAACCGCTGATACGGATGGTGATGGGGTCTTCGATCCACAGGAGGATCTTGACGGCGACAATCTCTCCGTCCCAACGAGACATCCAATGGCACGATCATCGGGCTCGCCGATACGGATAGGGACGACCTGGAGGATGGCACAGAGATACACGAGTACGGCACGGACGCGACCGTTCCCGACACCGACGATGATGGGTTGGATGACGGGGCAGAGATTCGACTCGGTACCGACCCACTGGTCGCCAACACTGATGGGGATGGGGTACTCGACGGGAACGAAACCTACCAGACGAATACATCAAATAGCAGTTTGGGCGTGTCGCCGTTACCAGTCAGCGA
>Ga0209946_1000453_pt1 | contig 16902 bp, 13 predicted proteins | sample SalPon2_A_H2O_MG_FD_185704 | JGI IMG/M metagenome (GOLD analysis project Ga0209946, IMG submission 185704) | Salt pond water microbial communities from South San Francisco under conditions of wetland restoration - Salt Pond MetaG R2_A_H2O_MG... | ecosystem: Environmental > Aquatic > Non-marine... | reverse complement strand
AGCCCGGCAACAGCGGGAAGGCACAGGGGGCGAAAAACGTCGCCGTGCCCGCCGAGAACGCGAGGACGAGCAGCGCCGGGGTAGCGAGACCGGGCATCGTCAGGCACCGTCCACCAGCGGGTCGATCAACGCCTCGAACTCCTCGAACGTGCGCGCTCGCACCGACGGGCCACCCTCGACGGGGGTGCCGTCCGCCTCGAACACGAGGTTCGTCGGGTAGCGGTTGGCGTCCCACCGCGCCGTCGCGTTCAGCCCGGGGTCGGTGACGACGGGCCACGTGCCGTCGTACTCCGCCCAGAACTCGCGGACGAGCGACCGATCGACCTCGGGCGTGATCGACACCATATGGAGCGTGTCGGAGTCGTACGCGGCCCGGAGCCGCCGGAAATCGTCCATCTCGCGCTGACAGGGCTTACACCACGTCGCGAAGAAGTTCAGGAGGGTGACCGTCCCGTCGGCCTTGAGTCGTACCTCGCCGTCGGGAAGGTCACCGCGCGTGACCGCCGAGGGGCGCGTGAGGGGGTCGTCGGGGGTCGAGGCGGTGTCCACGTCGTCCGCCGAACCGCCCGCACAGCCGGCGATACCGACACCGATCGCTGTACCGATGGCTCCGAGAAGGAGCCGACGCTGTCTGGAGGGCATGCAGTCGCGCACGTTTCCGGCGACGGCCTATATACGTTGGCGCCGCGTCTCCGACCCCGACGTTTTAATCCGAAGCCGCCCGGAACTCGTCGCATGACCGACGCCGGCGACGAGACGGCCGCGCTCGTGGGCGCGACGGGCGGGGCGGGCACCACACGGCTGACGATCGAACTCGGTGCCCTCCTCGCGAACGACGGCCGTGAGGTCGTCGTCTTCGACGCCGCGTTCGCGACGCAGGGACTGTCCGACTACCTCCCCGGCCGGATCGACTCCGATCTGACCGCACTGCTCACCGACGAGCGTGACGCACCCCTCTCGACGGGGCTGGTCGACTTCCCGCTCGACGACGCCGCGGGCCGACTGGCGTGCTGTCCCGCCGTCGCGCCGTTCGAACGCCTCGCCCGGGCGAAGTCGCCGGCGGCCGCGCAGGCGCTCGAATCCCGCATCGCCGCCGCGGCCGACGCGTTCGATCACGTCCTCGTCGACACGCCGCCCGTGGCCGCCAACCAGGCCGTCGCCGCGGTGAACGCCGCCGCCCGAACCGTCGTCGTTGCGTCGGCGACGACCCGCGGCCGCGACGGCGTCCAACGAGCGATCGGGCGTCTCGACGACCTCGAGGTCGGCGCCGACGCCGTCGTCGCGACGCGGGGCGACCTGTCCGTCGCCGACGCGTCGATACCGGAAACCGAGCACGAGGTGGCGGCCGCACCGACCTGTCTCTCCGAGCGGTCGACCGCCACCGCCGTCGCCGACGTGGCGAACGTCGCCCTCGGCGTGGACCCCTCGACCGGCGACGGGCAGGGCTTGCTCGACTCCGTGGGCGGGTTCGTCTCGCGGTAGCGCTGCCGCTCGGTAGTGTGCGGGGCGCTACCGCATCTCGAAAAACAGTTATTGTCGTTCGGCTGATGGGTGTGGACGCAATGACCCTCCACAACGTCGACTGAGTGCGAGCCCAGTCGCGAGGCCCTCCTCCGGCGGGGCTCCCCGGTTCGAGGCGTCCGATCGCCAACCAACGCCCCTTCCCCGCCACCGATGTTCGATCACACACAGTCCGAGACGTATCGCCCCCACCCGCACACGTACAGCGTCACCGGCAGCGCCCTCCTGGCCGCCGCCGTCCCCGCCGTGTGCTGGGCCATCAGCTACCCGCTGACGACGGCGCTGTTCGGCGTCGTCGTCGCCGGCGTCGTCGCTGGCGTCCGCGCACTCCGGTCACGGGGTGTCGACGCCGACACCGCGGATCCGCGTGCCGTCGACGCGGCCGGGCCGGCCGAGAGCCGGTAAGCCACGCGGGCCGTCGCTGCGACGACGGATGTCGATCACTCCTCGATGCCCAGTTCGTGTCGCGCGTCGGCGAGTACGTCGCGCGCGTGCCCGTCCGGGTCGGCCAGCGCCGGGTCGTACGTGGCGACGACGTCGCCGTCGTCGATCAGAAACGTCACGCGGTCGGTGTGGTCCCCGTCGGTCGGGACGCCGAACGCCGACGCGACGGTGCCGTCCGGGTCGGCGAGCAGGTCGAACTGGACCCCTTCCTCCTCGGCGAAGTCGGCGTGGGTGTCGACGTCGTCCATGGAGACGCCGTACACCGCGACGCCGAGCCCGCGGAATTCGGGGAGTGCGGCCTGGAAATCGGCCGCTTCGATGGTGCAGCCGCCGGTGAAATCCTTCGGATAGAAGTAGACCACCGTCAGTTCCGTGAAGTCGGGCGTGACCGACTCGTCGTCCTGGTTCCGTGCCGTCACGTCGGGTGCCGGATCGCCGGATTCGAGCATCGACCGTCGTTCGAGCGGCGGCGAGTTAACGGATTCGGCGCAGGGCCGGGTCCTCACGCCCGAACTGTATGGCCGTCGACGGGGTCGTCGGTCGTATGGCGACACGCGACCCGGCGTCGCGCCCTCCCGAACCAGGGTCGCCGCCAGTGCGCCGTTCACGTCGGTGGCCGCGGCTAGCCTCGCGGCTCGCTCATCGACGAGGGTGTCTGGATGTCGGTGAACTCGAACCGGGCGCCACCGGCCGCGCTCTCCGTAACGGTCACGTTCCAGCCGTGGGCACTGGCGATGTCGCGCACGATAGACAGCCCGAGGCCGGACCCGTCGGCGCCCGTCGTGTAGCCGCTCTCGAAGATCCGGTCCCGATGCTTCGGCGGGATCCCGTCCCCGTCGTCGACGACGTAGAACCCGTCTTCGGTGTCGCCGACCGTGACGTGGACGTCGGCCCCACCGTGCTCGACGGCGTTGCGAAACAGGTTCTCGAGTAGCTGCTTGACCCGACTCCGGTCGGCGAGTACCGTCCGGGTTACGTCGACATCGACGGTCGCCCCGTCTGTCGGCGTCGCCCGCCAGCAGTCGCCGACGACGGCGGGCAACTCGACAGCGGTCGTCGTGCTCACCTTCTTACCCCGTCGCGCCAGTTCGAGCAGGTCCGACAGCAGCGTCTCGATCCGCGAGAGTCCGTGGTCTATTTCGTCGATGTGTTCGCTCTCACACGCCTCCTCACGGAGCAGTTCGAGCCGGCCCTGCACGACGTTCAGCGGGCTTCGAAGATCGTGCGAAACGACGGACGCGAAGTCGTCGAGCCGGGCGTTCTGGGCTTCGAGCCGTTCGAGTTGCTCGGTCGCTCGGGCCCGGCTCCGACGGCGGTCGATCTCGCTACCGAGCCACTGTGCGAACAGACGAACGAGCGCCCGTTCGTCGTCGCTGAACGGTTCGCGCCGACCGTCGGGGGTGGAGAAGCTGACCGTTCCGTAGAGGCTCCCGTCGACCCGGATCGGCGCGCCGATGTACGCCTCGACTGCCTGCTGGTGGAGCGCCGCGGGCGTCGCGGCCGCCACGGCGTCCGGTTCGTGGAAGCCGACGAGCGCCTCCGCCTCCGCGACCAGCGAGCAGTGCGTGTCCGCGACGTCGACCGGCCCCGCAGGTAGCTCGTCGGCGGCGCTCGCGTGCTCGACGGTGCAGGTCTCCCCGTCGATGTCGGCCACGAACCCGGCGGTCATCCCGAGGTACTCCCGTCCCAGTTCGAGGACGCGCTCGACGCACGTTTCGAAGGACGTGTCGTGCCGAATGATCGTCTCGAGGAACGCTTGAATGGTCTCGTTTTGACGTTCGATCTGCACCCGTGCGTCCCGGAGGGTCTGTTGGCGCTCCCGCGTGGCCGTGATGTCGGTCGCCAGTCCGACGAGCGTGCTCGACGACTCGCGGTGCGGGGTGGCTTTCTCGTAGAGGTGCGTCTCGATCCAGTGGATCGGCCCACGGTCGGGGTGTGTCCGGTACTGGACCTCTACGGGGTCGTCACTGCTCGCGGCCGCGAGGTTCGCCTCCGCCTCCTCGAACACCGCCCGATCCTCGGGGTGGACGCACGTCTCGAGGAACGCATCCGTCGTCCGGACCGCAGACGATTCGACGTGGAACAACTCCTCGAAGGCGCCGTAACGGGTCTGTTCGCCCGTCTCCGGGTCGACCTCGAAGACGTGCGAGTCGTTGAGATCGAGCGCGAACTCCATCCGCTCACGGAGCGCCTCGAGCCGATGGACTTGGGCGTCGTTCGTCGTGTCGATGTAGAGAGCGTTGGTTCCGACGACCTCACCCGCCGTGTTCCGTCGTGGGGCCGCTCGGAGCAACGCCGTCACCGTCCGTCCCTCCGCAGTCACCAGCTCCCTGCGCTCCCGCACGAACTCGTCGTCGAGCGCCCGTTCGTACCCGTCGAGGCCGTCGAGCGCCTGCGTCGACTCCGCAGAATAGATCGTCGAGAGCGGCTTCCCACGGAGCTGCGCGGGTGAGTACCCGATCGTCTCCGCGAGCAGTTGATTGCAGTCCTCGATCACCGCCGTGCCGTCCTCGTTCGTCGTCCGCACGAACATGACGGGCGCCTCGGCCAGCAGTTCGCGGTACTGCCGGTCGTGTCGACGCCGGAGGTCGATGCGGTAGTGTGCGTGCCCGATCGTTTTGCCCAGTTCCGCGAGCACCGACCGGTCAGTGTCGCCGAACGCGGTCGCCCGATCGGCGTAAACGACGAGCACGCCGTAGCCCGAGCCGTCGCGTCGGAGCGGAACCGCGGCGACGGAGCGAAACCCGTGAGCGAGGGCGGCCTCGCGCCACGGCTCGAACGCGTCGTCCGCGGCGACGTCCTGGACGACGACGCGACCTTCGGCGAGTGCCGTCCCCGCCGGTCCCCGACTGGTGCGCGAATCGTCGGCAGTGACCGTGACCTCCGTGAGATACTCGTCGTGGGGCCCGCTGCTCGCTTGTGGCACGATGCGGTCGTCGTCCGAGACGGCGCCGACCCACGCGAACGCGTACGTCTCCGTGTCGGCGAAGGCATCGCAGACGGCCCGGTTCACCTGCGCGTGGCTAGTCGTCTCGATGAGTCGCTGGTTGATCTGCCGGATGACCGTGTTCACGCGGTCGAGCGTCGATTCCCGTCGACTGGCGCGGGTCTGTTCGGCGGCGTTCTCGATCCGGTTAGCGAGGAGTTCGTACTGTTCCGTGCCCGAACTTTTCGACACGTAGTCCGTTACCCCCGTCGAAATCGCCTCGCTCGCGATCCGCTCGCTCCCGTGTGCGGTATAAAGGATGAACGGCGGTGGATCCGCGAGGCGTTCCTGAATCTCGTCCAGCAGTTCGAGGCCGTCGCGACCCGGCATCCGGTAGTCGCTGACGATGCAGTCGATTCGTTCGTGAGCGTCGAGAACCGCCTCGAGCGCGTCGGCCGGCGTCCGATACGTCGTAACCTCGAACCGCTCGTCTTCCCGATGGAGGTACGCCGACACGAGGTCGAGCAGTGACGAGTCGTCGTCGACCACGAGGACCCGTAGCGACTTGCCGGCGTCGTGCTCGGCGGTTCCGGACAGCTCACTCATCCGTCGACTGTCGTCGGTCGAACTCGGTTCGTCGTCGCCGCGTCGTCGGGGATGGACGGGACGGGACAGCGGACGCCCGCTCCGGTCCGCGCCGGCCGGCCGAGGACGAACCGGACGGCCGAGCGGGGCCTTCCCGGATGTCACCGGCCACAGTCATCGATCGTCGTCCCGTGGCTGTGGGGCGTCATCGGGGCCGATGCCACCGTCGGATCTGGCCGTTAGCTCCGCGTTCGAATCGGCGGCGCTCGGCCCGGCCGCCGGCGTCGTCTGGCCCCTGCGCCCGTCGCCCTCGCCGCCCGACCGCGGCGCGCCGACCTCGAAGTCGGCGACGTTGTCGTGCAGGTCCTCGGCGAGTTGCGAGAGTTGCTGGATGTTGGTCGACGCCTCGGAGAGGGACGCCGCCTGCTCTTCGGTCGCCGCGGAGACGTCCGTCGCTTCGCCGGCCGTCTGCTGGCTGACCGCCGCCACCTCGTCGACCATCGAGACCACCTCCTCGGACGATGCGGCCTGATCGTCGGTGGCGACGCTGATCTCGTCGATGCCGCTCTCGGCCTGCTCGATAGCGTTCGCAATCTCGTCGAACGTCTCGATGGCGTCCTGAATCGTCTCGGCGCCAGTCTGTACCCGTTCGCGCATCTCTTCGATGTCGTCGACGGTCTCGTCGGTCGTCGACTGAATCTCGTCGATCCGATCCTCGATTTCGGTCGTGGCGCTGCTCGCTTCGCCTGCGAGCGACTTGATCTCGTTCGCAACGACGCCGAAGCCCTCGCCCGCTTCGCCGGCCCGAGCGGCCTCGATCGACGCGTTGAGTGCGAGCATGTTCGTCTGCTCGGCGATGTCGGAGATCATCTCGACGATGTCCCCGATCTGCACCATCTGCTCGTCGAGCGCTTGCACCTGCATCGAGGCCTCGTCGGCCTGTGACTCGATGGCGGCGATTTCCCGCCGCGCCGCGCCCGCCCGCTCTCGTCCCGTCTCGCCGCGTTCGACGGCGGTCCCGGCGGTCGCTGCGACCTCCTCGGCCGAGGAGGCGATTTCCTCGACGGTCGCCGACATGTCGTTCATCTCGTTGGCGACCGTCTCCAGATCCTCGCTCTGTCTGCTGGCCCCGCGTGAAATCTCCTCGACCGAATCGGCGACGTCCTCGCTGGCCGCCTCGATCTCCTCCGTGCTGGCCGACACCTGCGTCGAGGCTGCCGCCACGTCGTCCGCGACGGTCTGCACGTCGCGGATACTGTCACGCAACTGGGCGATGCCGTCCCCGAGGTCGCCGAGGGCGTTCCCGTACTCGCCCGGGAACTCGTCGTCGACCGACTGCTGCAGGCGGCCCCGTTTCAGGTTTCGGCTAGCCGCGGAAATCTGCCCGAAGCTCTCCGCGAGTCGGTCGGTGGCGCGCTGAAAGTCCTCGAGCACGGCCCCGTATTGGCCCGGCCGGTTCGCGTCGACGGTTCGGTCGAGTTGCCCGTCACGAAGCGCCTGGCTCGCGGTTTCGATTTCGCGGAAGCTCCCGGTGAGTTGGTCCGTCCCGTCGTCGAGGTCCGACATGATGTCACCGTAGGTGCCCGGATAGTCGGTCTCGATTTCTTGATCGAGGGCGCCGTTTTTGAGGCTCCGACTCACGTCATCCAGATCGCTGAAAAGGCCAGTCAGGTTCCGCTGCATCGCACCGAAGGCGTCGACCGTTCGGCCGATCTCGTCGTCCATACCGTGTTCGACGAGGTCGGTGTCGAGATCACCCTGGCTGATCGCGGTCGCGGAGTCGGAGAGTTGCTTGAGCGGCGGGGTGATATGCCGGTTCAGCAGAAATCCGAGGCCGATGGCGGCGAGAAACGCCACGATGGTCAGGGCGATGATCTCCATTCTGGCCGTCCGAGTCGCACGATCCGCGGCCGCTACCTGTGCCGCCATGTCCTCTTGGGCCAGTTCTTCGAGTTCGTGTGCCTGCCCTTCCATCTCGCTTCGGAGCGCGTCCATCTCCGCGAGTTTCTGGGCGGCGAGTTCGTCGTCGCCAGCGTCGCGAGCCTCGAAGTACTCCGTGGCGAGCGCGTTGTACTCATCGTGTGTCGCTCGGAGCGCCTCGAGTTTCGCCCGTTCGTCACCGGAGACGTCCATCGCCGCCGAGTGATCCCCGAACATCGCGTTCGCGTCGTCGAATTCGGCCCGGGCGCCGGACTCACCAAGCTGAGCCCGCTGGACGGCGACCTGTTGTTTCTCTACGGCGACCAGCATCTCCGCTGCGTGGTCCATATCTTGCCCGTCCTGTGCGATGAGATGTGCCTCGTGGTCGAGCGTGCCGATGGTCTGGTAACCGACGGCCCCCGTCGCCCCGACCAACAGCGCCACCAGGACGAACGCAGCGATCAGTTTCGGCCGCATGTCGAGTGTGTCGATCCCCAACGTCTCTACGATGCCCATGGCCGGTGACGAACGGGCAGGGGTATCAATGCAAACGGTCAGCAATTAACCCCGCTCTGCCGGTCGGGGGTTAACTATCTAACATCACTCTATCACCCCTTAGATTCGGGGGCTGTCGTCCAGTAGACTGGCCAGGAGTTTGCTGTGGGCTGCCTGAAGATGCTTGTAGACGGCCGGGCTCGAGATGTCGAAACTTTCGGCGAGGTCCTCGCCCGTAACCTTTCGTGGCGTCTCGTAGTACCCGCTTCGGTACGCGGCGTTTAGCACCTCGTACTGTCGCTCGGTCAGGGGGTCGAGCGGCGAGACGGGCGACGTGTTCGCCGCCGGCGTCGTCTCCTCCTGTCTGACGAGTTCGATATCGTCGTACCGCGAGGTCAGGAGGTCGATGAGCGGTCGTTTCGAGTTGACGTTCCGGAGTTGGAGGCGAATCCGCGTCCCGGTCGGCGTCGACGTAGCCGTCATCACCCGTCCGCCGTGTTTCTCGACGTCCGTGACGAGGAACGGCTTCCGAACCGTCACCAGCAGTTGGTCGTGGGTCGTGTCGCCGAACGCGCTCGCCGCGTCGATGGCCGTCGCCGTCGACGCGTACTCGCGGATTCGTTCGAGACAGCCCTCGTCGGTCGAGATAATGACGGTGGCAGTGTCGTCCGAAACCTCGGTGACGGCTTCGATCCGAATCTCACAGTCGGTCCGCGCTGCGACTTGCTGGAACGGATACGAGCCGTCGGCGAACTGGAACTCGAGCGTCGGATACCACCGCTGTGACTCGAACTGATGGTGATCGAGCATCCGACTGTAGTTGAGCAGTAACGACCCGACGTCGCGAAGCAGGGTCCTGTACACGTCGGTGAATCCCTCCCGTTCCCGCGAGTAGACGGTGAGGACGGCGTATAGGACGTCCCCGTGGACGAGGGGAACGCTCAACACGGAGTTGAACTGTGCCGACAGCGCCTCTTTCGCCCAACTGGCGTCGAGAACGTGCTGGGAGATGGCCGGGATGTCGTAGACATCCTTCGTCGCCGCGGCGACCTGCGCCGGGAGCGACGCGTCCTGCCGTGCGGCGGTCACCGAATCGAGATACCCCTCGGCGTCGGCACTGCCGGCCGAGGCAGTCACCGTGAGATCCGTCTCGACGGTCTCCGGACGGCCCACCCAAGCGAAATCGACCCGGCTCAGCGTGGCGAGTTCGTCACACACGCCCGCGTCGAGCGCCGAGGGCGTTTCGCTCTCCGAGACGCGTTCCTGAACGTTCTGCACCGTGTCTACGATCTCTCGAAGCTCCCGGATCCGCGTTCGCTGCGTCGAGAGTTCCGCGGAGAGTGTCTCGCACGCTCTGTCGCTCCGAATCCCGCTGAGAGCCGCCTCGGCGTTGGCCGTCACCAACTCGACGAGGTCGGCGTCGATGTCGTTGGACGTCTCGGTGAGAAACGCGACCGTCACGCCGAAATCACCGATCGGCACGGCCAGGAGTTGGTCGATCGGCAACTCGACACGTCGGGCGAGACGCTCGAGTTCCGAGCCATCGACGGTGTGCGATTCGCCCGTCCGGTAGGCGTCCCAGATCGGATTCTCCCCGGGCTCGATCGGTCCGAACCCGTCCGTGGCCTCGGCGTACGACGGCGAACGCGCCGCTGGCCGCAAGACCCCGTCCTCTTCGTCGAACAGCGTGACGCTGGCATAGCTGAGGTCCAACGCGTTCTCGAGGAAATCCACCACGAACTCAGAGACCGCGTCCATCGACTCCGGCGGGTAGAACTCGCGCGTGGCCGTGTGCAGTTCACGCAGGATCCGCTCTCGCTTTTCCAGCGCCCGTTCGCGACGGACCCGCTCCGTGACGTCCGTCGTGATGCCGACGATCCGACGGTCGCTGCCCTCCCCGAGCACCGACCCGCGTGCGTGCATCCAGCGTTCGGGCGTCGACGTCCGAAGCCGGAACTCCACGTCCAGATCGGCACCCGTCTCGACTGCCGCCCGAATATCGGCTTCGACCCGCTCCCGATCCTCCGGGTGGATCCGCTCCAGATACCGCTCGATGTCGGCCGTTTCCGACTCGACCCCGAACAGGTCGGTCACCGTTCCCAGCGGGACGACCGACATGTCGTCGGCGCGGAGCGACCAGATTCCGGTGTCGGTCTCCGCGAGCGCCATGTCGAGTCGCTCCTGTGTCTCCGTGAGTTTGCGCTCCCGTTCTTTCCGGTCGGAGATATCTTGAGAGACACCCATCGCCGCGAACGGGTCCCCATCGTCGTCGCGAACCGGGACGATGCAGAACCGATAGTAACCGTCGGCGACGCTCGCCTCGAACGAGCGGTGTTCGCCCCGCAGCGCGGCCCGGTACTCCGGGAGCAGAAGCGATTCCAACTCCGGCGGCAGCGCCTCGCTGAGGGGCGTCCCCGTCAGCTCCGATGCGGTCGCGTCGGCGCTCCGTAGCGGCGATCCGCCGACCATCGTGTATCGGAGGTCCTCGTCGACGAGCGCCACCGCCCCGTTCGGGAAGTTCTGCACGAGCGTCCGGTACCGGTTCCGCGACTCCTCTAGCGCCTGCTCACGCTCCATTCGCTCCGTGATGTCCTGTGTCATCCCGATGGCTGCCCGAACCGTCCCGTCGTCGCTGTAGACCGGCAGCGTTCGGTGGACGAGTTCACGCCCCCGAACCGTGATTTCGATCGTCGATCGCGTGCCGTCGAGGGCGGCACGGTACGACTCGACGAAGCGCGCTCGATTGCCGGACCCCACCTCGCCGACCTTCTCACCCTCGACGTCGGCCGGCGTCTCCGCGAGCCCTTCGAAGAGGTCGCCGCGAGCCAATCGGTACCGGAGGTCCCTGTCGACGAGCGCCACCGCCCCGTTCGGGAAGTTCTCGAGGACCGTCTCGTAGCCCCAGTCGTGCGCCTTTTCGGCAGTGATATCCACGAACTGGTCGATCCGACCCCCAGCGAGTGGGCCGCTCGTTATCGGGTGGCTGTAGCACCGAAGCCACCGATCCCCGTGCGTTTGGCCGGCGCACACGCGGCAGTCGACCCCGTCCGGGTCCCCTCCGGGGTCGTCCATTGCGAACGCTCGAAACTGCTCGGCTCGGTCGAGGCGGGGCACGAGATACTCCTCGACGAACCGGCGGCGATCACAACCGACCGGGGACGCGTCCGCGAGCCCGAAGTACTCCTCGACCCGGTCGTCGATCCGTTCGACGGTGGCGTCCGGCCCGAAGACGACGAGACCGGTCCCGGCAGCCGCGAGCACTGCGTCGGGGACGGTCCCGTCACCACCGAGCGAGGCGGCCAACGGGCTCACCGCGTCGCTGGACGAACCCTCGCCACCGACGCCCCCGTTCTGGCTCTCGTCCATATCCTGATCACGTCGCTCGTGTATACAAAGCTTCGTGCACCTCGGGTGGCGGTCGGAGACGGGTCGCAGCCGGCGGGGCCGGCCCTCCGTCGACGACGGCGGCACCCACACCGAAACGCTCGCACGCTATCGGTCTCACCGCCACGAACGACGGCCTGCCGAGTCGGCGCCCGCCGCCGGCGTTGAGCCGCTTCTACCCGCGGCGGCGAGCGGTCGGTCCATGAGGGCGGCGCACCGGTCGTCGTCACTCCCCGTCGAGCACCGCCTCGACCGGCCAGCGCGGCGTGTGGTCGGCCGACTCGGCCGCGTCGCCCAGCCGAAAGAGATGCTGTGGCTTCGCCCCGCCGAGGTCGAGCGTCGCCGCGAGCCGCGCCCGGCAGTCGGGATGCTCCAGGATCTGGCTCATCGGGTGGACGGCGACGCCCTCGGCGCTGGCCCGAAGTGCCATGCGCTCGAACGCCCGCCCCGTCTCGACGCGGGCGGTCGGGTCGTCGGCGTCCGTCGTCAGCACCGCGACGACCGGCGCGCTCTCGATCAGTTGCGAGTTCTTCGCGGCCTCCCGATCGCCGAGGTCGAGGTGGGTGACGACGGCCTGTCCGACGCGGGCCAGAAGCCACGACTGACCGAGTGCGCCCAGCCCGATCCAGCGGCCCAGCTCCGCCCGATACTCCGGGTCGTCCATCTGCAGTCGGTCCGCCTCGGCCTGCAACTCGCCGACGGCGCGTTTCGCGTCGCCGTCGACGAACCGGACCGTCACGGCGTCCGCGTCGCCGGCCGCGGCGAGTCGGTCCCGCGTCGCCGCCCCCAGCGGCTCCCCGTCGAACGGGTCGTGGCTCGTCCGCCGCGTCGTGAGCGCGCCGAACAGCGCCGACCGCTCGGCCGGCGCGTCGCCGTCGCCCCCGAGCGTCACCGTCGCCACGCGGTCCGTGTCGTCCGCGGGGTACGTCACCGCCGCGTCGAGTCCGAACCCCTCGGCGGCGACGACGAGGTTCTCGACGGCACAGCCGAGACTCACGAACAACTCACGCCGATCCGGATCCGCGGCCCGAAGCCAGCGCGACTCGTCGGCGGCGACGTGGATGGTGCCCCCATCGACGCGGAATCGCCACGGCTGGGAGTTGTGGCTGGACGGGGCCAGAATCGCGTACCGCAGGCAGAATCGTGCCCGTTCGTCAATCGGCGCCGCCGCGGGGTAGTCGTCGGCGTCGACCGCCCAGACTGCTCGGGTGAGATCCGTCGCGGACATACGCGTAGCTGTTCCCGAATCAACATAACGTCCGAGGGTGGCATCCAGTCGCCGAGAACGCCGCTACCGCAGGTCGCCGACCGAACTCATCGTCTCCGCCAGCGCGTCGCGTTTGGCGACCGTCGCGTTCGAATCCGGTTCGAGAACGCCCGCCACGGCGTCGGCGAGTTCCGGCACCGGGTCGTGCGTCTCGACGTACGTCGCCAGCGCGAAGTCGGCCTCGTCGGCGCCGACGAGTTCGACCGCTTCGGTCCGGGGGAGGTCCCCGTCGAGCCAGTCGCGGAGGATGTCGCGGGCGGTCGGGGCCAGCGGCGACAGCCCCGAGACGCCACACCGATGGAGGAGTTTGGCAGCCGTCATCGGGGCAACGCCCGCCTCGCGGGCGCAGTCACCCACGCTCGTGCCGGCGGCGTACGTCTCCAGAACGCTCGCGGCTGCCTCGGGTGTGCAGGGAAGTGCATCCCCGTGGGCGTCGAGTCGGGCGACCAAATCGTCGCCCGTCGCGTCCACGGTGGGAACCCCCGGATCACGCTGTCGTTCGTGCACCTCGATTCCGGCGGCGATATCCGACAACCCCATCGTCCCATTTTCGCGAGCCAATCACTGTAAAAGCTAGCCTTGAGCCGTGTGTGGCCGCCAGAACGTACCGGTTACCGGTAGGCTCGTGACGGCGCGTGACGCCGATTCGGGCCGTCGCCGCCCGTGTTTAAATACTCCATCGGGACCAAGTTTCGACTGTGATGAGCCAGGCACGCGAGACGAAGTGTCCGGAGTGTGACGGGCGACTGAACACCGACGGTACCGAGACGGTCTGTGGGCGCTGTGGTCTCGTCGTCGACGAGTACCGCATCGACCACGGACCCGAGTGGCGGTCGTTCGCCGACGACGAGACGGACCCCGAGCGGACGGGTGCGCCGCTCACCCAGTCGCGTCACGACCGGGGCCTCTCGACCGACATCGGGCGGTCGACACGGGTGAAAGGTCGAAAGCGGCGGCGGCTTTCCCGTATGCGAACGCAGCACAAGCGGGCTCAGATTTCGTCGAAGCGCGAGCGCAATCAGGTGTACGCGTTCACCGAAATTCGGCGGCTAGTCGGCTCGCTGTCGCTGCCAGCACACGTTCGAGAGTCGGCGTGTTCGCTGTTCCGGTCGGCACAGAAGGCGGATCTACTCCGCGGTCGGTCGCTGGAGGGCTTTGCCTCCGCGGCCGTGTACGCCACCTGTCGGCTCTGTTCGGTTTCCCGCACCGTCGAGGAAGTCGTCGACGCCGCGAAGGCAACCGAGGACGAACACCGGGCGGCCTACCGCGCGCTGAACCGAGAACTCGACGTGGCGACCGGGCCGATCCACCCCGTCGAGTACGTCCCGCGGTATGCGAGCGAACTCGACGTGGATGCGGCGGTGCGCAAAGCGGCCGAAGAGTACGCGCGCCGGCTCCGCGAATCGGGCGACGCCGCCGGTCGAAATCCGAGCGGGGTCGCCGCGGCCTGTCTCTACACCGCCGCCCGCGACGCCGGCGCGTCGCTCACACAGCAGGACGCCGCGGACGTAGCCGACGTGACCCCCGTCACCGTTCGCAACACCTACCGACTGCTGCAGGACTGACCGGGGTTCTCCGAAGTCGTCGACGAGTCTCACCGGGGCCGTCCGACGAGGATCTACGGACAGTTACGAGGCTCCGACGCCCGAATCTCCTCGTCGTAATCAATTGAACCGCTACCTAGCCGTGCGAGCCGCCCGAACCGCGGCCGCGAGCGAGCGGATCGCATCCGCCGCGTCTGACTCCGGCGCCGCCATCCCTATCGGCCGTTCCGCCTCGACGGAGCGCCCGACGCGCGGATCGGCCGGCACCGTCGAAATCGGCGCCCCGAGCACCCGGCGAAACACGTCGACTGGCGGATCGTCGGCCGCAGTGGTTCGGTTGAGAGCGACCCCCGCTACCCCGGCATCGAGTTCACGCGCCAGTTCCCGCGTCCGTACGGCGTCGGCGAGAGCGAACCGCCGCGGCGACGCGACCAGCACGCAGATATCGGCGACTGCTAGCGGGACGCCGACGTCCGCACGCAGGCCGGCAGGACAGTCCACCACCACGTCGCCCCGTTCGGCGTCGACCCGACGGAGCGTGTCGGCAAGTTCGCGCACGTCTGCGGCGCGGGCGCCCGCGAGCGACCGCCCACAGGGCAGGATCGTCACTGGACCGCCACGGAGCGCCTCGGTCGCCGCAGCCCCGCCCGCGAGCACGTCGTGGAGGTCCGGCCCCCGACCGTGGGGAAGATCCGCCATCCCGAGGTCGGCGTCGACGACGACGGCGTCGAGCGCCGCCCCGAGGTTGTATGCGACCGTCGTCTTCCCGATGCCGCCTTTCCCGCCCGCGACGGCGACGATCACGGGAGCCTCCGGAGCGCGTCGACGGGGACGTCCACCGCGGCCGCTCGCTCCTCGAGCGTTGCCGCGCGCGCTGCGACCGCCTCGAGGGCGGTGGCGTCGGCGGCGACCCGTCTCGATAGGTCGCTCACGTCGCCGCAGTCCTCGGAATCGAGGGCGTCCGTCGCGGACACAACCGACGCGTCCGTCAGCCGCTCCCCGCGCTCGATCCGATCCTCGACCGCCGTCAGCCACGACTCCACGGCCGGCGGGACCGTCGCCGTTTGTTTCTCGGATTCGGCCTCGGTCGCTTCGGAAGCGTCGACAGTCGGCCCCGGCATCGGTACCGCATCGCTCGGCGGCCGCGGATCACCGAGTTCCCGGACTGCGTCCGTCACCGCATCTACCGCGTCCGCCCCGTCGTCATCCGTGCGACCCGCGTCGACGACCGACACCGGCAGTCGTCGCGGGGGTGCCGGACAAGCGTAGCCGAGCGTGCGTCGCCCTTCGGCCGGGACGACGCCCTCGAACCCGTTTTCGTTCCAACCGGGCGCGGGGACACCGGCGCGTCGCGGTGGCATGACGGGGCCGTCGAGGCAGTTCGAGACGCGGACACGACGGTCGACCGGCGACGGGTTCCGAATATCGACCGTCACGAGCGTCACGCTGTGGCCGTCGAGCGTGTTGACCGACCAGTCGGATTTCATACCCCGGAGTGGCCGCGTCACCCGATATAAATCACCGGCGCCGATAGGGTCGACGCGGCCGCCGCCGCCCCGTCGAAGCCGTCGACCCCGTCGACGACCACCGGGGCATCGAGGGGTGCGAGCCGAGCCACCGCGAGCGCGGCCGTCTCCGGGTCGCCGTCGTACGTCCCCGGCGTCGCCCCCGCCGTCGCCGTGCCGGGAACGGCCCGGAGCGCCTCCCGGAACCGATCCCACACCGCGGTTGCCAGGTCGTGGCGGACCTCGCGTTCGAGGTTCGCTACACGGTCTTCGAGTGTCAGTCGGCGCTCGCGCCGGTCGCGCGCCTCCCGGGCCAGCGACTCCGCCCGGTCGAGCGCCTGCTCGGCCGCGATGCGCTCGGTTTCGGCCTCCGATAACTCGGTAACCGCCTCGTCCAACTGCGCCTCGACGGCCGTCGTGTCCGCTCCCATCTCCCGACGGGCCCGTAATCGCCCCCGCAGTTCGGCGACGCGTTCGCGGAGCCGCTCCTCCGTCGCTCCCGCCTCCGCGACGCGGCGTCGCGCCGCGTCGACGTCGACCGACGGCGGCGATAGCTCGGCGAGGTCGGCTCGGGCCGCGTCGAGTTCCGACCACGCCGACGACGTATGCCCTAGCTCCCGTGCCGCCGCGGCGAGTGCCGCCCGGCGGTCGAACGTCGGCGGCGGGAGGCGAGCGACGTGATCGTGGACGGTGCCGGGGGACGGGCAGTCGATCCGGACGAGCGGCTTGGAACCCTCGTCGGCGTCGACACCGCCTTCCCGGATCGCCCGAACGACCGCCCCCGCCGACACGTCCGCCAGCGCTATCGCTCGTCCTTTGTGGGTCCGGCTCCCGACGATCACCCGCATAGCTGCGCCCCCGCGTTACAGGTCGACATCGCGCATCGCGCCCGGATCGGGATAGTCGGTGCTTGCGGCGAACTTCGCGTACGGCGTACTCGGTTTCTCACGGTCCTCGTAGGCCTCGGCGGCGGTCCGTACCTCGTCGCGGACGGCCGCGAACTCGTTGAACGGCCGTGTTCGCTCGATCTGTACGTCGTCGCCGTGTTTCGCCCGGAGCCGCAGGGCGAGAAACGCGCCCAGTTCCGTCTCCTCGAACAGTGCCGCCCGACCCAGCCCACGGATGACCGTCGGCTCGTGCGTTCGACAGACGTTGCGGAGCGTCGTTCGGGCGGCCCGCGAGTACGTGACGACGAGTAGCAACGTCTCGGCATGCCGGTAGCTCTCACCTAACCCTACCGGAACCGGCAGGCTACGCAATGGGCTCGACGTCGAACGCCTCGGGCGCGTCCGGGGTGTGTTCGACGATCCG
>Ga0209946_1000452_pt1 | contig 16923 bp, 17 predicted proteins | sample SalPon2_A_H2O_MG_FD_185704 | JGI IMG/M metagenome (GOLD analysis project Ga0209946, IMG submission 185704) | Salt pond water microbial communities from South San Francisco under conditions of wetland restoration - Salt Pond MetaG R2_A_H2O_MG... | ecosystem: Environmental > Aquatic > Non-marine... | reverse complement strand
CGGGAGGCCGACTCGATCGGAGGACAATAATGGTTCAGAAACGCACCTGCGACTACAGCGGCCAGGAGATCGAACCCGGCACCGGCACGATGTACGTCAAGAACGACGGCACGGTGCTTTGGTTCGCCGATGCAAAGTGCGAAAAGAATTACCGGATGGGCCGGGAGGCCAGAGACCTCGAGTGGATCGGCGACGACGAGAGAGCGGACGCCGAGGAACCCGAGACGGAAGCGGTCGAGGACGAGGCCGACGCCGCGACCGAGGAACCGGCAGCGGACGCCGAGTCCGACGCCGAGGCGACTGAGGCCGAGGCCGACGACGAGGTCGCTGACGACGATGCCGAAACCGAAACCGAAGCCGACGCGGCCGAGGCCGACGAGGAGGTCGACGCGTAGATGGCCGACGCCGAACGGACGTTCGTCATGGTCAAACCCGACGGCGTCCAGCGCGGCCTGATCGGCGACATCGTCTCGCGGTTCGAGGACCGCGGGCTGAAGCTCGTCGCCGGCAAGTTCATGCGGATCGACGACGAACTCGCCCGCGAACACTACGCCGAACACGTCGACAAGCCGTTCTTCGAGGACCTCTCGGAGTTCATCACGTCGGGGCCGGTCTTCGCGATGGTCTGGGAGGGCCAAGACGCCGTCGCGCAGGTCCGCACGATGATGGGCGAGACCGACCCCGCCGAGTCCGCGCCGGGCACGATCCGCGGCGACTTCGGGCTCGATCTGGGCCGCAACGTCATCCACGGCTCGGACACCGAGGCGGGCTCGGCCGAGCGAGAGATCGGCCTGTTCTTCGACGACGAGGAACTGCACGACTACGACCGGATCGACGAAACCTGGCTGTACGAATAGGCCGCTTTTTGTACAACCACTTTTTTGACGGGAACGCGGGCTGTGCGCCGAGCGGCGCGCACGGATTGGGGGTGGGAAAATATGCACACGCCACGGCGACGAGCGAACGCAGTGTGCGGGTCGCCGGGAACCGCAGAAGGGACCACCGTCGACGGACGCCACTGGCTGTATCGCGCGCAAAACAACGATGAACGTTGCCGGGGACGAGGCGGGGGTTACTCCCCGGCGTAGCCGACCGTGATCTCGCCGGCGTCGAGTTCCGCCTCGACCTCGCGAGCCGCGGTCACCATGTTCTCCATCTTCTCGTAGGCGACCTCGCGGGGGAGCAGTTTCACGCCGCAGTCGGGCGAGACGGTGAGCCGCTCCGGCGGGACGATCTCGAAGCCCTTCAGGATGTTCTCCTTGATCTCCTCGACCGACTCCACGTCGGTCGTGTGGACGTCGACGACGCCCAACGCGAGGTCCTTCGTGAACTCGGGCTCTTTGAACACGTCGAGTTGCTCGTAGTCGCCGTTGGCGAGTTCGAGGTCGTACTCGTGGACCGGCATCTCGAGGATCTCGGGGTAGATCCGCGAGTAGTCGCCGTAGCAGACGTGGAGGCCGAGTCGGACGTCCTCGGGGACGCCGTCGGCGATGTGTTCGAGACATTCGCCGACGATGGCGTGGTCGTCGGGCGTGGTCGCGAGCGCCGGTTCGTCGATCTGGATGTAGCGTGCGCCCGCCTCGACGAGGGCCTCGATCTCCTCGTTGACCAGGTCGGCGAGTTCGTAGGCGAGTTCCGCCTCGCTGTCGTAGGCCTCGTTGAACGACCACGACGCGAGGGTGTAGGGGCCGGTGATCGGCACCTTCACGGGGCGATCCGTGACGCCGGTCGTGAACTCGAACTCGTCGACGAGCCACGGCTCGGTGTAGGCGACCTCGTCGGCCACCGAGGGCTTGTCGAAGTAGTTGTGTCCCCACACCTTGACCGGGCCGTTGAACTCGTAGCCCTCGATGCGGTCGGCGAAGTACTCGACCATCTCGTTTCGGCGCATCTCGCCGTCGACGACGGCGTCGATGCCGGCGCGGACGTGTTCCTCCGTGATGAGGCGGGCGGCGTCGTCCATCGCTTCGGCCAGGTCGTCGTCGTCGAATCCCCGATCCTCGTCCTCGGCGAGGTCCTTCGCGCGGTTGAGCCACGTCGGCTTGGGGTAGGAGCCGACGACGGTCGTGAGCAGGAAGTGCTCGCTCGGGTGGTCGGCGGGGCGGAACTGCTCGCGGGTGTCGACGGGGTCGGAGCTCATCGGGACACCTCCGCGGGCGCGGCGGCGAGCGCATCCAGTTTCGCTTCCGCCTTGTTCGTCGGCAGATAGAACAGTTCGGTGTTCGAACTCGCGTAGATCGTCCCGAACGCCTCGTTCGGCAGTTGCGAGTCGACCCACTCGATCCGTTCGGCGATCTCCTCTGGGGCCTCGACGAGGGTGTTTTGTCCGTCGACGACGCCCAAGGCGATGTCGTCTTTCGTGCCGTACTCCTGGATGTTGTAGACGCTGCCCTCGTGGTCGGAGACGAAGTCGAACCCGATCGCGTCGACGTCGGCGTCCATCAGGTGCGCGTACGGTTTCTCGGGGATCGATCCCCAGTAGGTGTGGACGACGACGTCGGCGTCGACGGCTGCGGCGACGGTGTCGATGGCTTCGCTGGCGCGTTCGTCCTCGCCGTCGTCGGGGGCGTCGGTGACGAGCGACGGTTCGAGCAGAAACAGCGTCTCGACGGGCGGGAACTCGGCCGCCTCGGCGGCCAGGAACTCGGCGACGGCGTCGAGAAACGCCGCGTCGTCGCCGTAGTGTTCGTCGGTCGCGAGTTCCGAAAGCGAGTACGGCCCCGGGAGGACGGCCTGAGTCGCGTCGGGTGCGGCATCCAGTTCGGCGGCCACGTCGCCGTGAGGGGTCAGGTCGCCGCGGACCACCGGCTCCCGGTAGAAGTTGTTGTTGTCGTAGTAGCGGACGATCCCTCGCGTCTCGACGTTGTCGTGGACGCAGAGCGGGTGGGCGAGCATGTCGTCCCACCGGAGTTGCCCCTCGACGATCCGGTCGAGTCCCGCCTCCCGCTGTCTGTCGACGGCCTCCCCGCGGGCGCGGTCGTACGCCTCGACGATATCGTCGTCCTCGTCGCCGGAGATGAGGTCGTCCTTCTGGTGGCCCTTGAGGTCGGAGAGGTCCTCCTTCGCCCAGTCGGGCAGCGGGTACAGTCCAGGTGTCGTCGCGATCACGTCGCTCATTGGACGCGGATACGAGATGACGGCGTTTAATATTTCCTACTCATCTATTCTTGTGAGTAATTTCCAGGACGACGAGGCGCTCGAACGGGAACGACGCCTCGTCGATCGGCTCCGCCCCCAGCCCCGCCCCGTCGGCGAGTTCGACGACCGCGTCGACGTCGGTCAGCGTGGAGACGAGGAGGTAGGCCCGCCCCGAGGGACGGAGGACGCGGCCGAGATCGGACAGGAACGGTCGGATCACCCGTCGACCGTCCTCGCCGCCGGAGAGGGCGTGCTCGAGGGGATCGTCCCACTCCTCTTCGGGGGGCGTGGGGAGATACGGTGGATTGAACACCACCACGTCGAAGCTATCCGCGAGGAAGGCGTGCGTCAGGTTCGACCGGACGACGTCGACCCCTTCCGATCGGGCCCGCCGACACGCTTCGGGGGTGATGTCGCATCCCACGACGTCGGCGGGCGTCTCGGCCTCGATCCGATCGGCGACGAACCCCGATCCGACGCCCACCTCGAGGACTCGCCCGCCGTCGATCCGATCGATCGCGGCCGTCGCGAGGAGCCGCGAGTCCTCGGCCGGCTCGTAGACGGTCGCCATCCCGCGTTGCTCTGTGAGTTTCATCTGACGGCGTCCTCGTCCGCGGGCGGGTCGGTGACCGACTCCTCGATGCCGTCGGCGGGGCCATCGGCGTCGTCCCCGTCCGCTCCCCCCGACCCGTCGGCGAGGTCGTCCTCGACCGGTTCGGCGGTATCCGTTCGGTCCCCGGACCGGCGGGTCGTGCGGCCGGTGCCCCCCTCGCGGTCGCCGTCGCGGCCGTCGACGATGCGGACCCCACCGGCCTCCTCGCGGCCCGTGAGTTCCCGCTGCGGGAACGGGATCTTGATGCCTTCGGTCTCGAAGGCGGACTTGACCGCCCCGACGACGGCGTTTTGCGCCCGCCACTTCGCCTGCACCGTCGGGGTCGTGATCCAGTACCTGAGCCGCAACAGGACCGCCGAGTCCGCGAACTCCTGTCTGATGACGTCCGGCGGCGGTCGCGTCGCGACCGCGTCGACGCGCTCCATCGCGCCGACGGCGACGCGGGCCGCGGCGTCGATATCGGTTTCGTAGTCGACGCCGACCGTGGTCTCGAGGCGAAGCCGGTCGGTCTTCGAGTAGTTGACGACCTCGTTTTGCGTCACGGTGTCGTTCGGTACCACGACGTGTTCCTCGTCGAACGTCCGGATCTGGGTGTTGTACACCGAGATGTTCGTGACGATCCCCTCGCGGTCGCTGACGCGGATCCAATCGCCGACCTCGAACGGCCGGGCGAACAGGAGCACGAACCCCGAGAGGATCCCCGACAGCGTCTTGCGGGCGGCGAACCCGAGGACGATCCCCAACACGCCCGCGCCGAGGAAGATGTTCGTCACCGGGATCCCCCACAGCGCGACGACGAACGCCAGCGTCGGCACGAACACGCCGATCTGGATCGCGTGGTGGGCGAGCTCGCGTTGGTGTGGCGTGATCGCCATCCGGCCGGCGCCATACTTTACCGACCGCTTCGTCAGCCGAGTCACCGTCACGCCGACCGCGAGGACGATGAACGTCACCAGGGCCTTGATGCCGTCTTCGGGGGTGATCGACAGGAACCCGAGCGCAGCGAGCACCTCGCTCGAGACCCGCCAGACCGCGACGAGAAACCCGCTCACGAGGACGGCGCTCACCGTCACGGCGATCGACTGTGCGATCTCGACGACCTCGGGGCTGTACCGCTCTTTCAGCCGGCGACCGAGCCGGTACGTCAGGGCGACGAGGAGACCGAAGGCGACGATCCCCCCGGCGGTCGCCGCGTACTGTGCGGCGGACGTCCCGAACGTCGTCTGGATGCCCCGGATGCCGCGCCAGTACCACGGCACCCCGAGCGGCGCCGACGCTGCCGTCACCACGGGAAGCTCACCCCTGTTCGGCCGCCAGCCGGGCGAGCCGGGCGAACTCGGACGGGGGCACGTTTCCGGCCCGCTTTCCCATCAGTTCCCCGCCGGCCGCCTCGATCAGCGCCTCCGGGTCGTCGATCCCCGAGATGTGGGTGGTGTTCCGGATCGCGTTACGCATCGTCTTCCGGCGCTGGGTGAACACCGCACGGACCAACGTCATGAACGACTCGTCGTCCGGCACCTCGTAGTCGGGGGTCCGCGGCGTCGCCCGAACGACGGCGCTCTCGACGGCCGGCGGCGGCGAGAACGCCTCCTTCGGCACCGTCTCGACGATCTCGATGTCGGCGTAGTGGCCCGCCGTGACCGACAGCCGCCCGTACTCGTCGCTCCCCGGTGCCGCGGCCATCCGCTCGGCGAACTCCGCCTGGAACATCAACACCAGCGGCCGCCCCACCGGCAGGAGCCGGAACGCGATCTCCGAGGAGACGCCGTAGGGGAGATTCGAGACCGAGGCGGTGAACGCCGGAAGATCGACCTCGAGGGCGTCGCCCGCCACCACCGTCAGCGTCCCCGCCTCGATCTCCGCGGCGAACTCCTCGCGCAGGAACGCGGCGAGGTCGGGATCCCGTTCGACGACGGTGACTCGGTCGGCGACCGGGAGCAGCCGATCGGTGAGCCCTCCGGTTCCGCCGCCGATCTCTACGACGTGGTTCGTGTCGGCATCGTCGGGGAGGTAGCCGGGCAGTCGATCGAGCACCCGGTCGTCGACGAGAAAGTGTTGATCGCGCTCGGGGTCGCCTCGCAGGCCCGCACGGGCGATGAGCGCGTCGGGGTCGCGCATACCCCAGATAACGCCCGGTTCCGTATATTGTTCGCGCTTTCCGTTCCGCGGTCCCGGTCCTGATCTCGATCCCTGGTCGCTACTCCTCCTCGCGACGGGCGAAGATGCGGTATTTGAGATCTTCCTCCCGCAACTCCTCGAGGATCCGCTCGGCGAGGACCTCCTTCGGCTCGTAGAGTCCCGCCACCCGCTCTTCGATGTCCTCGTAGCTCGCGAAGGGCTTTCGCTTCCGGGCGTCGAGGACGTTGTTCCTGAGCTTCTTTCCGATGCCCGGCAGGAGGTTCAACACGTGCAGTCGGGTCGTGATCGGCTGGGCGTCGTTGTAGAATCCGACGAATCGGTCCTCGTCCGCGTCGAGTATCTGACCGATCGCGTACTCCAGTTCTGACTCGGCGGTGCTCGTGAGATCGCTGTACTCGGCCCGTCGAAGTTGTTTGACGTTCCCGCCCGGCGGGTCGATTTCGATCCGGTCGCCGATGTTGACGCCGGCGTCGTCAGTCAGCGCGGCCTCGACGAGCCTGAAGTCCGTTTCGCCGAGCGCGAGCGCGACCGGCGAGCGCTCGTACTGGGGCCGGTCGTCGTCGGGGCGACCCCTCGGGAGGAAGTCCAACACGACCGCGGTTCGTTCTCCGGCGCTGTCTCCGTCGTCACTCATGCCCCCGGATACGGAGAGACGATATTTAAACTACGGGCAGACGGAGCGCACGTCGCGCGATACGTCGTCGGAACGGTCGGGGTCGTCCGCCTCCGAGGGTTCGTCGGGGCCCCGCTCAGGCGTACTTGACGACGACGTCGAGCACGTCGTCGAGTTCGTCGCCGGAGAGGGTGTATCGGCCCTGTGCGAAGACGGTTCGGAGTTCGTCGCGGTCCTCCGGCAGCAGGTCGGTGATCTTGTAGGCGGTCGTCTCGTCGACCTTTTCGAGTTCGAGCAGTTCCTCGACCAGCTCGCGGGACTCCTCGGGTTCGAGCTCCGAAAAACGGTTCACGTGCTCGATCGCCCGCGCGAGCTCGTAGCGCATCTCGCGGTCCTCGTCGAGCGCGCGCTCGGTCTCGACGTCCGCCAGGAGCTCCTTGGCTTCGGGGGTCGTGAGGTACGCCTCGTCGATGACTTCCTTGAATAGCGTCATGCCTGCTGTCGTCGGAGATGAGCCGGCGCAGCGATGAGCGTCTTCGTCACGCTGCCGTCCTCGATTTCGACCTTGAACGCGCGACCCTGTTTGCCTACGACCGTACCGGTGCGGCCGTTGAATCGGGGGTGGAACTGCCCCTTCGGAACGGAGGGATCGAGTTTGAGATGGACCTTCTCGCCGTCGTCGAACTCCTCGACGGAGCGTTGGGGCGGCGATGCCCCGCGGTCGCGGGCGTCGTTTTTCAACTTGTTGCGCGTCGCTTGTCGTGGACCGTTCGAACTAGGCATTCTTGTAGCGGCCTACACGGGTCCGACACATAAAACGTGCGTTCCGAAGACGCCGCGATACGCGTTCTCGGGCGTCAAACCCCTGGAAAAAGGTGGCCTCAGATTCGGCCGACTTCGTCGACGCCGACGCTCTCGACGCCGTCGACGCCGGAGAACGCCTCCTCGACGGTGTCCGTCCCGCCCGCCTCGTCCGGGATGACGACGGTCGGGAACAGCGCGATCAACCCGAACGCGACGTCCTCGCGGTCGACGCGGCTGATCTTCGCGCCCTCGGGGAGGGCGTTCTCGAGTCGCTCCTGGAGGTCGTCGAGGTCGACCTCGGGGCTCTGCGGCATGACCTTCATTTTGGCGGCGACTTTCCCCATCGTTACGGCCCCGTGAACCCACAGTCGGGGCACTCGTAGAGGTTGCTCTGTTTGCGACACGTCGAACAGCGGTAGATCAGCGTCCCGCACTCCGGGCAGTCGAACTTCGCCGCGTCCGTCCCGGAGATGTTGATCCCGCAGGAGATACAGGTGTGATCCCTGCGATCCTCGCTTTTGCTACTCATGTCTCCTCGTCCGGCGGCGTGGCATTTAACGCTTATCAAGCGTCGCGCCCGTCGATCCGATCGATCGGTGGCGTCTTCCGGGTCGGGCGCGTTCCCCCGGCATGGATACGGTTCGTGAGACGGCCCGCGAGCTCCTCGCCGCGGCCGCGGCCACGAACGAGCGGCGGCTGTTGGTGTTGGCCGGGGGTCGTGAGGCCTGTTACGAGGGCGCGAGGGAAGCCGCCGGAGCGGTCGGCACGGATCGGGCCGTCGCGACGGTCTCCGAGCGCGACGTCGTCGGCGAACGGATCGGCACCGACCGGACGGAGACGCTCCTCGGGACCACCTACGGCTGTCTCGTCCTCGATTGCCACGACACGTGCCGGCCGAACGCGCTCGGGCAGGCGACCGGGGCCGTCGACGGGGGCGGCCTGCTCGTGGTATTGACGCCGCCGCTGTCGTCGTGGGCGGACAGCCACGGACGCTTCGACGAAACGCTCGCTCCGCCGCCGTTTTCCGTCGACGACGTCGGCACCCGGTTCAGACGCCACCTGATCGACACCCTCCGCACGCACCGCGGCGTCTCGATCGTCGACGTCGACGCCGGGAGGCGAACGAAACACGACGGGTCGGAGGTCCGGCCCCGCGGGTCGACGCCCCCGATTCGGCCCCCGGAGTCCCACCGGTTCCCCGAGGAGGTGTACGGTGCCTGCCGCAGCGGGGACCAACGGGACGCTGTGCACGCCTGCGAGCGGCTGTCCGAGGCGGGGACGGCCGTCGTGCTCGACGCCGACCGGGGACGCGGGAAATCGAGCGCGGCGGGCCTCGCCGCGGCCGCGTTCGCGCGCTCCGGGGCGAGCGTCCTCGTGACCGCACCAAGCTACCGGAACGCGGCCGAACTCCTCGAGCGCGCCGCCGAGGCGCTGGCGTCGATGGACGGCTCCTTCGAGGACGGCAGGGGGGGCGACACCCGGCCGTTTCTCCGGACCGACGACGGCGAGGTACGGTTTCGCCCGCCCGCCGACGCGACGACGTCGTCCGCGGACGTGCTGTTCGTCGACGAAGCGGCCGCGATCCCCGTTCGGACGCTCCGGGAACTCCTCCCCGTCGCCCCGAGTGCCTGCTTTGCGACGACGGTTCGCGGCTACGAGGGATCGGGTCGCGGCTTCGACATTCGGTTCCGCGAGTCGCTCGAGGCGTCCCACGACGTGACGGCGTGTCACCTCTCGGAGCCGATCCGGTACGCCCCCGCGGACCCGATCGAAGTGTGGCTGTTCCACGCGCTGTTGCTCGATTCGACCCCGCCCCCGGGGGACCTCTTCGAGGGGACGGCCGCGTCGGACGCGGCCTACGAGCGGTTGGACCGCGATCGCCTCGCGGCGAACGAGTCGCTGCTGCGCGAGCTGTTCGGACTGTTAGTCCGTGCGCACTACCGAACCCAGCCCGACGACCTCGCGCGGCTGCTGGACGCGCCGGACGTCTCGGTCCGTGCGCTCACGGTCGACGGCCACCCCGTCTCGGCCGCGCTCCTGGCGCGGGAGGGGGGACTCGATGCGGGGACGCGGCGGGTCGCGTACGAGGGCGACCGGATCAGCGGGAACCTGATCCCGGATCTGCTGACGAGTCAACTGCGCGATCCGGAGGCCGCGGCCCCCGTCGGCGTCCGGGTCGTCCGGATCGTCACCCATCACGCCGTTCGATCCGCCGGGTTCGGCTCGCGGCTCCTCGCGGAACTCGACGCGGAGTTCGGGGCGGAGGGATCGCCGAACGCGTCCCCCAGCGTCGACTACCTCGGGGTCAGTTACGGCGCGACGCCGTCGCTGCTTCGGTTCTGGTCGAGTAACGGCTACCGAACGGTCCACCTCTCGACGACGCGGAACGACGCCAGCGGCGAGCACTCGGCAGTGATGCTCCGGCCGCTCTCTGACGCCGGGAGCGACCTCGCCGACCGACATACGGCGTGGTTCGGCCGCCGGATCGCGGACGTCCTGGCGGGCGCGCTCGACGCGCTCGATCCGGACGTCGTCCGGGCGGCACTGGCTTCCGCCGACGCCGACGTGCCGCTCGAGTTGGACGAGTTCGAGTGGCGTCTCGTCGCGAGCGCGGCCGACGGCCCCGGCCTCTACGATACGGCCCCCGGTCCGTTCCGGGCGCTCGCGTCGAAGGCGCTGCTCGAGGGGGGGCTCGACGACCCCGGCGCGGAACGGCTGCTCGTCGTCCGAGTACTCCAGAACAGGGGATGGGACGAGGCGGCCGAGCGACTCGGATACGTCTCCCGTCGTGCGTGCATGCGGGCGCTCGGCGACGCGTATCGGCCGATCGTCCGCCGGTACGGCGGTGAGATCGCCCGAAGGGAGACCGATCGCTATCGGACCGGTTGAACTAGAGCCGGTTTTCGCGCCCCGGGTCGACGTCGATCGCGTCGACCGGGCAGACGTCGACACACAGCATACAGTCGATACACTGGGCCTCGTTCGTCGGGTTCGCCTTCAGTTCGCTTTCGGGGTGCTCGGGCGTCTCGACCCACTCGAAGACGTCGACCGGGCAGTCCTCGAGGCAGGCGCCGTCCGCGACACAGATGTCGAAGTCGACGGCGACGTGTGTGCCACGGATGCCGAGTTGCTCCGGGGGCTCCGTCGGCCCCCAGACGTCGACGCCGTGCTCCGTCCCCTCGTTTTCGTGCGTCTCCTCGAAGTTCGGGTCGATCGCCATTCCTACCGATAGGGTGGGTTCCCCGAACTTAAACGTTGACTGATCGGAAGCGGTTTACTCGTTCGATCACGGGTGGGCGAAGTACGCGACCGACTCCTCGCCGTCGTGGCGGTCGATCCGGGCGAAGCCGATCCGCTCGAACTGGACCACGTCGTCGGGGTCGTACGCCTCGATACCGGGTTCGGCGCGTCCGCGCTCGTCGCCGTCCATCGTCCGGAGTCGAAGCGGGACGCTCCCGTCGGCCGGCACCCAGTGGATCACGTCCACGTCGCCCTCGCGGACGACCGCGATGTCGTCGTCGGTGAACTCGAAGGCGTCGCCGTCGTATCGGACCGGTCCGAGCCCCTTCAGCCACACCGTCTCGCCCGCGTCGGGGGCGTCGTCGGGTTCGATCCGAACCGCGTTGCCGACCGGGACGTGTCTGCGCCCGCGGTCCTCGTGGTCCGGATGGACGGGCGGTTCGGCGGTCTCCGGGGCGCCGTCGACGGGCACCTCGATCCCGTCGCGGACGAAGAAGAGCCGATCGGCGTCGTCGTCGATCAGCTCGCGGTTCTCGGCGTAGATCGACGACATCGCGAGGTCGACGTTCGAGGTCGACGTCCCGAGTCCGACCATCGCTTCGACGATCGCCTCGCCGCGGATGCCGCGCCGCTGGAGACTCGCGACCGTCGGCGCCCGGGGGTCGTCCCAGCCGTCGAGGCTGCCCTCAGCGACGAGTTCCTTGATCGTCGACGTCGACAACTCGACGTCGTAGGCGTCGAGTTGGACGTGGCCCCAGTGGAGCACTTCGGGATACTCCCACCCGAAGTAGTCGTAGACGAACCCCTGTCGCTTCGCCGAATCCTGGAGGTCGATGCCGCGAACGATGTGGGTGATCCCGAACTCGTGGTCGTCGATCCCGGACTGGAAGTCCAACATCGGCCAACAGCGGTAGTCCTCGGCCTCGGTTCGTGGGTGCGGCGTGTCGACAATCCGGAACGCGACCCAATCGCGCAACGCGGGGTTTTTGTGCTCGATGTCGGTCCGGACGCGGAGGACCATCTCGCCGGCGGCGTACTCGCCGTCGACCATCGCCTCGAACTCCGCGTGCGTCGTCTCGCGGTCCTTCTCGCGATGCGGGCAGGCTTTCCCGTCGTTCTTCAACGCCGAGAACGACGCCGCATCGCAGCTACAGGTGTAGGCACCCCCCTCGTCGATCAGCCGCCGGGCGTGTTCGTAGTACGTCTCGACGCGATCGGAGGCCTTGACGACGTCGTCGGGTTCGAACCCGAGATACTCGATCGACGAGAGTATTTCGCCGTACGCGTCGAGGTCCGGCCGCTTCGTCTCCGGATCGGTGTCGTCGAACCGACACAGCATCCAGCCGTCGTACATCCGCTTGTACGTGCCGATGACAGCCGGCATCCGGGCGCTCCCGAGGTGCCAGGGACCGTTCGGGTTCGGCGCGAGCCGCATCCGTACCTCCTCGTCGGAGTCGACGTTCGGAAGGTCGGGGAGCCGCTGGTCGTCCTCGTGTTCCTCGGCCGCCAGTTCCTCGAGCCGCTCCGGGGCGAGTTCCTCGAGCCGATCCCGCTGTTCCGATGTCGAGCGTTCGTTAACCGCCTCGATGACGGGGGCGATGACACCCGGAATCTCGTCCCCGTGGGGCCTGAAATCGGGATTTTCACCCATCATCGGCCCCATGATCGCACCGACCTGCGCGTCGCTGTCGTGTTTGAGCGCGTTGAACAGCGCGGCGGTTTCGGCCGCACGCTCTATGCGTTCACGAAGCTCTCGTTCCATCGGCCGCGACTACTGGGGGAACCACCAAAACATCGCGGTTTTCTCGCGATCCGTTGGGGGCAAACAGGCGGATCTAGGGGGAGATCCGACAGCGGTGATCCGCGCGAGCGCCTCGACCGACTGTCGGCTCGGGGTCAGTTCACGGGGAAGGCTGCCCCCGCTATCGCGTATAAACACTCGGGAAAGCGTCGGTCGCCGGGGGCGGGTTAGTAGGTCCGCTCGACGAGGTAGTCGGCGATGCCCTCGAGGAGTTCGTGCGACTCGTTCTCCGGCAACACCTCGAGTCGGTCCTTCCCGCGTCCGATGAGGTCCATCGCCATCTCCCGGGCGAAGTCGATGCTTCCGGCGTTCCGGAGCCGTTCGACGGCCGCCTCTATCTCGGCATCGCTCGGGTCCTCGGGGACCAACCCCTCGACGTCGACGCCGTTGTTTCGGGCGTGCAGCGTGACTGCGGTTCGCTTTCCCTCGACCAGATCGGAACCGCGCTGCTTGCCCAGCTCCTCGCTGGGCGTCGTCAGGTCCAACAGGTCGTCTTGGATCTGGAAGGCCCGGCCGACGTCGAGGCCGTACCCGTGTAGCGCCTCGACCGTCTCCGAGTCGCATCCGAGCAGGATGGCTGGAATCGACGCCGCGGCCCCGTACAGGACCGCAGTCTTGTACTCGATCATCTCTAGGTACTCCTCGGTCGTCACGTCGCTCCGGCGCTCGAAGTCCACGTCGAGGGCTTGTCCCTCACAGATCTCCGTACAGGTCGTCGCCAACTCGTTGAGCGCGTCCACGCTCCTGCCCGGCGGCGCACCGGTCTCGAGCATGTACTCGAACGCTTTCGAGTAGAGCGTGTCGCCGGCCAAGATCGCGGTTTCGAGATCGTACTCGCGGTGGACAGCCGGAACGCCCCGTCTGAGGTCGTCGTCGTCCATGATGTCGTCGTGGATCAGCGTGAACGACTGGATGACCTCGATGGAGACGGCGGCGGAGAGAACGTCGATGCGCTCGCCGTTCGGCGTCGGGAAATCCCGATAGCCCGTCGCGGGTGCGTCCGTTCCGGAGATGGACTCGGCGACGAGCAACAACACCGCCGGACGGAGGCGTTTGCCGCCCGCATCGAGCAGGTACCGCGAGGCCTCGTAGAGCCGCTCCGGCTTCTTGACCGGCAGCTGTTCGGCGATCGCATCGTTGACGATCGCCCGCCGGTCGACGATAGCCGATTCGACGCGTTCTGGGTTCGTCATTCCGTGAGCTGGATGATGTTGCCGTTCTGGGTGATGTGGAGATCGTCGCCGACGTTATAGCCCTGACTGCGAGCCAGATCGACGTACGGCGAGAAGCCCTTCATGTCCTGGTGGGCCGGAACGACGTTCTCCGGTTGGAGCGCGTCGAGCATCTGGTAGTGGCCCTCGGTTCGGAGGTGCCCGGAGACGTGGATGTCGTCGTAGATGCGCGCACCCTGCATCCCGAGGAGCTTCTCGGCCTGGTAGCGCTGGCCCTCGTTGGTCGGCTCGGGGATCACCCGGGCCGAGAAGATGACCTTGTCGCCGTTTTCGAGTTCGTACGGCGTCTCGCCGCGGGCCATCCGCGTCAACATCGCCCGCGGTTCGCCCTGGTGGCCGGTGACGACCGGGAGGTACTTCTCCTTGCCCTCGTTCATGATCCGTTTGAACGTCCGGTCGACGGACTTGCGGTGGCCGTACATCCCCAGATCGTTCGGGAAGTCGATGAAGTCGAGCCGCTCGGCCGTTCCGGAGTACTTCTCCATCGAGCGACCCAGGAGAACGGGCTGGCGACCGATGTCGTCGGCGAACTCGACGAGGGACTTGACCCGGGCGATGTGGCTCGAGAACGTGGTCGCGACGATGCCGCCGTCGTAGTCCTCCAGGGAGTACATCACGTCCTTCAGCTGTGCGCGCGCGACCGACTCGGAGGGCGTCTTGCCCTTCTTGCCGGCGTTCGTGCAGTCCTCGATGTAACAGAGCACGCCCTCGCGGCCGATCTCGCGGAACCGCTCCATGTCGATCGGATCGCCGATGACGGGGTTGTGATCCATCCGCTTGTCGAGGCCGTAGACGACGGCCCCCTCCGGGGTGTGCAGGACCGGGTTGATCGCGTCGATGACGGAGTGAGTCACGTTGACGAGTTCCAGCTCGCAGTCCTCGCCGATATCCATCGACTCGCCGGGGTCCATCTTGATCAAGTCGTTCTGGACGCCGAATTTCTCCTCGCTTTGGATCTCCTGTTTGACCAACTCGATGGTGAACGGCGTCGCCACGATCGGCGCGTCGTAGCGGTGTGCCAACTTCGATATCGCCCCGATGTGATCGAGGTGACCGTGGGTCGGCACGATGGCCTGTACGTCGCCTTCGATGTCGGACATGACGCGGTCGTCCGGGATCGCGCCCATGTCGATCAGATCGAGGCTGTGCATCCGCTCGGTCTCGACGTTGTCGTGGATGAGAACCTTCGAGAGGTTCAGCCCCATGTCGAATATGACGACGTTATCGCCGGCGCGGACCGCCGTCATCTGTCTCCCTACTTCCTCGTAGCCGCCGATGGTTGCGATTTCGACTTCCATAATTTGCCTCCGAGAGGACGATCGTCGGCCGAACGGCTGGGCGGCCGGCCATATACACGGCCGTCTGTGACGGACGCGACACCGACGGATCGGTGCGCCGACGGTCGGAACCGAGGAGGCGTTCGATCGGTCGACCCGATCGCGTGGCCCCCGCAGCCGTCTCCCGCCCGCAACTGCCGGCCGCCCGTCCGAGTCCGGGGCGACCGTCGCTCGGTTACCGGAGGCTTCGAACTCGGGGGTTAAAAACTAGTGGGTTGATCGCTGGGGGAGCGCGAGCGCGGGGATTGAGACCGGACCGATCCCGAGGATTCGCAGGCACAGTCAGTCGACTTCGGTCCCGGGATCGCCGCCGGCGACGAACGCGTCCAACCCGTCGAGATCGAAGACGTACGCCGGCGCGTCGAGCGACAGCAGTTCGCGGACCTTGCCGGCCATTCCCCCGGTGACGTCCGTCGAGTCGCTCGCGCCGACCGCGTCGGCGACGTCGTCGAAGGAACCGATCCGGTCGACGACCTCCCCGTCGGCGTCGTAGACGCCCGGAACCGACGAGCAGACGCCGACGCGGTCGGCATCGAGCGCGCGCGAGAGCGCGACGACGAGTTCGTCGCCGGAGACGATCGTCGCCCCCGCGTCCGCGTGGACGACCGCGTCCCCGTGTAACACCGGGACGAACCGCTCTTCGAGCATCGTCGTCGTTGGAGCCGTTTCGAGCCGAAGCGCCCCGTCGGCGGTCCGGGCCGCCGCCGAGAGGGGATGGACGGGAAGGGCGGACACCCCGGCCTCGACCAGCGCCTCGACCACGGCTCCGTTGAGCCGCTTCATCGCCCCGTGGATCGCGCGGATCGCGTCGCCGTCGCGTGTCCCCTCCGCGCTCGAGACGCCGTACTCGGCGGCGTGGTGGTGACCGAAACTCCCGCCGCCGTGGACGACGACGACGCGACCGGGGATCCTCGCCACGGCCCCGGCCGCCCGTTCGAGCGCGCCCGCGTCGACTGTCTCCGGGGTGTTCTTCTCGGTGACGACGCTCCCGCCGAGTTTCAGCACGGTCGTCGTCTCCCGGCCCGCTTCGGCCCGATCCGGCGCGTCCCGATCCGCCGTCATCGGTCGGCTCGAACCCCCTCGGTGTCGAGGTCGGCGCGGAACGCGTCCGCACATCCGGGCGTGTACTCCAGGGCCGTGTGGGTCTGTTCGGTCCGGTCCAGGGCGACGATACAGCCGCCGCCACCGGCGCCGGTGAGTTTCGCGCCGAGGGCGTCGGCCTCCCTGGCCGCCCACACCATCGTATCGAGCGAGCGCGCGGAGACGCCGAGGGCCGACAGGAGCCCGTGGTTGAAGTCCATCAGCCGGCCGATCTCCTCGATGTTGCCGTCTCGCAGCGCCGCCTCGCCCGTCCTGACCAGATCCCCGATCGACTCGACCGCGTCGGCCGCGAAGCCGTAGGTGTTCTTTAGCTCCCGAACGCCGGCCACGAGTTCGCCGGTGTCGCCGGTGTTGCCGTCGTACCCGACGACGAACGGCAGCGTCGGGACGTCTTCGAGCCGCCGGCAGTCGTCGCCCTGCACGCGAACCGCCCCGCCCATCGCCGAGCAGAACGTGTCGGCCCGCGAGGCCTGGCCGTCCTGGACGTCGTACTCGACCCGGTAGGCGCGGTCGGCGAGTTCCTCCGGCGACAACTCGACGCCGAGTTCGCGCGCCGCGGCGTCGATCCCGGCGACGACGACGGCCGCGGAGGAACCGAGCCCCGCCCCCAGCGGGATGTCGCTTTCGACGGTCACGTCGAACCCGGCCGTCGGTTCCCCGGCCGCGTCGAGCGCCTGCTCTATCGCCCCGTCGATGTATCCGGTCGCCGCCTCCACCAGCGGCGTCGGCACGTCGACGTCCGGCCGGGGATCGGTGTCGCTGCCGCCCCAGGTGACGGTGAACCCATCGAGCGTCAGGTCGTTCGCCCGCACCCGGAGCCGTTCGTCCTCGCGCCGCTCGACCGTGACCCGTGCCCGCCGCTCGATGGCGCACGGAACGGCCGGTTCGCCGTAGACGACGGCGTG
>Ga0209946_1000450_pt1 | contig 16953 bp, 15 predicted proteins | sample SalPon2_A_H2O_MG_FD_185704 | JGI IMG/M metagenome (GOLD analysis project Ga0209946, IMG submission 185704) | Salt pond water microbial communities from South San Francisco under conditions of wetland restoration - Salt Pond MetaG R2_A_H2O_MG... | ecosystem: Environmental > Aquatic > Non-marine... | reverse complement strand
GGCGTCGCAGACTCGACGAGCCGCTCGAACCGGTCGTCGGCCCACTCGAGCACTACCGGGTCGCGCGATTCGAGTGCACATCGCGGGTTGTTCGACGCGTCGTACGCGATCACACACGCCAGATCGTCACGGCGGAACAAACCGTACCCGATCCTATCGGGCGTGACGTACACACTGGTGTCGTCGTCGGTGAGCGCCCGATCGGTCGCGGGACCGAACTCCGCGAGAGACGTCTCGGCGACGTCGCGATCGACGACGAGCTCGACGCTTGCCCCGCGCTCAAGGGCAGCCGCGGCCGCCTCGTTGTACTGTGCGGTGACGATCGGTGAAACCGCACGGACTCGTGATCCGCCAGCTGCTCGAACCAGCTCGATCACCTGATCGAGCGCTGCAAAAGGGTCCCGATCGGTTGCGGCTGTAAGCGTGCCGCTCTCGAGCCCCGCCGCAGGGAATCCAGCCCCGACCCGTTCTAGCTCGGCGGCGAACTGACCGTAGCGGTCGGCTCGCTCTATCTCCCCGAGAAGCGCTTCGTACGCGTCGTAGACTCGCTTGCCGGTCGGCGTCAGTCGGTACGCCCCGTCTCGTTTAACCACCCAGTTCCGCTCTCTGAACCCCGAGAGGATCCGACCGACGGTCGTTCGGGTTGCCTCGACCACCTCGGTGATTGCCGCCGGCCGGCGCGGCTCGCGGTCGAGTGTCCGCAGGATCGCAACCCGCACCGGCGAGCCGGCGAGGTACTGTGCGTCGTCGTGGCCGGTGTCGGACGCCATCTGTCGTGACCACGTACGACCGGCGGGTCAATAATCGTGTCGTCAGACCGGTACTGGTCAGCCGGCCGAACTCGCTCACGATCGACGCTCGCTCGCGGCCGACACAGCAGGCTCACCTCGCTCACGCGTAGGCGTCGTACTCTTCGCCGAACAACAGAAAGTATGCCACGCCGATGAGACCGATCGCACTCGCTGTGGCGAACGCGAGTATAGGGTCGCCGCCGACCGCAACGCCCGTCGGGAGCGTGACGCCGCCGTACAACAAGCCACCGAGTGCGGCACTCGGGATCACAACCGCGTTGCGGACGAGGTAGTACGACCCGGACACGCGCCCGCCACCACCGGCTTCCGCTGGACCGACGATGAGCGCCTTGTGTGCGGGCAAGCCCGCAAACCGCAGTCCAGAGAGCGCAAACAAGAGCCCGAAGATAAGCGGGTCCGCCGGCGCGAGGATCAACAATACGGGGAAGATCGCGTACACTGCGAAGCCGAGCGCGACAACCGGTTTGAGTCCGACGGACTCGGCGAGCCGAGCCGCTGGCGGCATCGACACGAGCGCCACGACCATCTCGATGGCCAGAAGCACACCGAAAAACACCGGTGGCGAGAGCGAGAGCCCGAACGCCGAGGCGCCCACCTCGCGCAGCTGGGTCACCACGAGCACGAAAAAGACGTACACCATCCCGTTGGCAAATCGCACGAGCGTGTCGGCAACGAGGAGCGGTCGAAGCGTCGACGGGAGCCCGCGAAGGTCCGCGACGACGTCTGTGATGCCTGTGAACTCGTCGCCGATCGTGTCTTCGCTCGCGTCGTACAGCCGGTGTTGAGCGACCGTGGCGAGTACCCCGGCTCCGACAGCAACCATGAGAATCACCCGGAATCCAGCGGTGAACGTCACAGCGCCGTACAGGATCCCCGCGGCGAGCAGTGGGCCGAGGAGGAACGCGGTGCGGCGGAACACCTCCGTGCTCGCGAAGCCGCGGGCGAGTCGGTCCGGCGGCACCGCCTGCTTGACGACGGCGAACGTCGCGCCGAGCCCGAAGGATTTCCACGCCTGTGCGAGCAAGAGTCCCACGAAGATCCAGACCCACGGCTCGACGACGACCCCCACGATCTGGATCGTTCCGACCGTCGGCGCGACGAGCCAGACGAGAAAGCCGAGGCTTGAGGCCACTCCAAACAACGTGAGCGCGACTCGCGATCCGATCCGGTCTGAGAGCCGCCCACCGGGGTACGGGTACACCGCTCCGACGACGTTGCCGAGCGTGCCGTAGAGGCCGACGATGAACGCGCTCGCGCCGAGCGCAGTGAGGTACTCGGGGAGGTATCGACCGGTCATCTGAAAGCCGAGACTAAACGCGAACATCGCGAGCGACAACACGAGTACGTCCCGGGGGAACGCGCGGAGCTGCCGGAACGGGTTGAGGAGATCGACGTCGCCGGCACCGGACATAGATGTCGGCTCGGCCGCCGATCGTTTGAATCCACCGAGCCGCCGATTCGACGGGCGGATCGAACCGATAAAGGGCCCACCGGCCCAGGGTTCGGTAATGATTACGCTGGGAACGGCGCGGGCGCCGCCCGGAGAGACGGACACGGGCCGTCTCGAGGTTGGCGAGATGCGGGACGGGAGCCCGGTGCGACTCCCCGTGGCCGTGATCAACGGCGCTGAAGATGGCCAGACGCTCTACATGCAGGCGGTCAGTGACGGCGACGAACTCAACGGACTCGGTGTGGTTCGTCGCGTCGTCCCGCAGATCGACCCGGCTGACCTCTCCGGTGCGATCCTCGTTGTCGGCATCGTGAACTACTTTGCGTTTCAGGTCGCAAAACATCGGAACCCCGTCGACGATCGCAAGATGAACCGCGGGTATCCGGGTGACTCGGAGGGAACGACGAGTGAGCGGATCGCCCACGAGACGTTTCAGGTCGCCAAACGCGCCGACTTCATCGTCGACCTCCATCAGGGGTCGACGAGTCGGATGATAAACGAGACGCGGGTGCGGTGTGGCGTGCGCCACCACCTTCACGGCGACTGTCTCGAACTCGCGAAGGTGTTCGGCTGTGGGCACGTCCTCGATATCAAAGGACCAGACGGTCAGTTGGCGCGAGCGGGCCCTGATCAGGGAATTCCGACGATAGACCCGGAGCTCGGCGGTTGTGTCGGTTGGGACGAGGAGTCGATTCAGTATGGGGTCGACGGGATGTTCAACGTCTTACGTCACTACGGCTTCCTTCCCGGTGAGACGACTACCGAGTCACAGACCCGTGCGCGAGGGTTCGACCAGTACGGAGCGCCAGCCGGCGGACTCGTCCGGTTCGAGGCTGACCTCGGTGACCGCGTGAGCGCCGGCGACACGCTCTTTTCGGTGACGGACGCGTTCGGCGAGCACCGGGGCCGGGTGACCGCCGATGCCGACGGCGTTTTCTGGCGAACCCGTCGTCTCCCGCAGGTCGCGGCCGGCGAGTACGTCTGCTCGGTTGGGACGAACGTCGATCGGTACTGAGCGATGACCGACCCAACCGACGACCACACGGCTGCGGGCACCACTCCGACCGACGAGTGCGTGGCCACCACCCCGAGGCCACTCGCGTGCCCGGATTGTGGCACGGTCGTCGACGATCGGTGGCGGTGTCGATGCGGCGCTCCGCTCCGATTTGACGACCCGCCGACGCCGTCGACGGGCCCACCGGAGCCGTCGGCACTCGACACCCGTACCGGACTGTGGGCGTTCGCGCCGTTTCTCGCGGTCGGCGACGACCCGCACGACCGCGTGACGCTCGGCGAAGGGGCGACGCCGCTCGTCGAGGCGCCCGGGTGGGACGCCGCGTTCAAACTCGAGTACGTGTTCCCCACGGGGTCGTTCAAAGACCGAGGCGCGACGACGACACTCACTCGCGCCCGCGAGCTCGGTGTCGACCGGGTCGTCGAGGACTCCTCGGGCAACGCGGGCGCCGCAATCGCGACGTACGCCGCTCGCGCGGGCATCGATGCCGAGGTGTACGTTCCCGCGGACGTGAAGCCGGCGAAGCTTCGTGCAATCCGCCGGGCGGGCGCGACACCGGTTCGAATCGAGGGGGATCGTCGAGCCGTCACCGAGGCGTGTATCGACGCGGTCGAGGGTACAGTTGACGTGGCTGCAGGGACGAGCGATGCGACGGACGACGCGACAGGTGGCGCGTGGTACGCGAGCCACGCCTGGAACCCGGCGTTCTTTGAGGGGACCGCGACGGTCGCCTACGAGATCGCCCACCAACGCGACTGGTCGGCCCCCGACGCGGTCGTAGTCCCGGTCGGTCACGGCACCCTCCTGCTCGGCGCACACTGGGGATTCGAACGGCTCGAACGGGCCGGCTGGATCGACAAGTGCCCGCGGCTGTACGCGGCCCAGGCGGCTGGGATAGCCCCACTCGTTCGTGCCCTCCACGGCCCCGAGGAAGCGAGCCCGGGGAGCGACCACAACGCGGCCGCAGACGGGATCCAGATCGCCGAACCGGTTCGACTCTCGGCGCTCCGCACAGCCGTGACCGAGACGGGTGGTGACGCGATTGCAGTCACCGAGGCAGCCGGTGACGCGGCACTCGACCGACTCCACGCCGCGGGCTTTTACACCGAGCCGACGTGTGCGGTCGCCCCAGCTGCGCTCGAGATGCTCCGTGACCGGGGGGTGATCGCCCCCGACGAGGACGTTGTGGTGCCGCTGACTGGGAGCGGCCTGAAAACCTGAGCGCCTCCGCCGATTCGCCCCTCCGAGGCCACCGATACGCCTTTTCACCGCCGGCGCCTGTACTCGAGTATGGAGGTGCTCGTTTACGGCGCTGGCGCGCTGGGGAGTCTCGTCGGCGGGCTCCTCGCGCGTGCACACGACGTGACCCTCATTGGACGCGACCCACACATGCGTCGAGTCCGCGACGACGGGTTGCATATCGAAGGCGCGATCGAGACGACCGTCTACCCGCGGGCACTGACCGACGGCTACCACCGCACCGCGGCGCTCGCGCTCGTGACAACGAAGGCGTACGACACCGACGCGGCCGCCCAGGCACTCTCGACCGGCGAGTACGAGGTGGTCTGTTCGCTCCAGAACGGCCTCACCGAGGAGCGACTCGTTGCATCGCTTGACCCACCAGTGCTCGCTGGCGCGACGAGCTACGGGGCCCGGCTGCTCGAGCCCGGTCGAGTGCGGTGTACCGGCGTCGGGACGGTGAGTGTCGGGTCGATAGCGGGCGGAGAGAGCCCCCTCGCCGCACGGGTCGCGGCTGCGTTCGCCGACGCCGGCATCGAGGCGACCGCGGCCACAGACATGCCTCGCCGGCGATTCGCGAAGCTCGCGGTCAATGCGGGACTCAACGGTCCGTCTGCGTTGGCACGGACCACGAACGGCGAGACGATGGAGGGCCCTGGACGGGAGGCAGCAACCGAGGCGGCCCGGGAGGTCGCTCGCGTCGCCCAGGCGTCCGGTATCTCACTGACCGAGACAGATGCGGTTGAGGCGCTTGAGTCGGTCGCAGACGCCACCGCGCCGAATCACTCCTCAATGCGCGCGGACGTCGACGCCGGACGGCAGACGGAGGTCGAGGCGCTTTACGGAGCGATCACGACGCGCGCAGACGACCACGGCGTGCCGGCACCGACCTGTCGGACGATCGCGTCGATACTCAGGGCGTGGGAAGCAGCCAAGGACGCTAAAGACTCGTGAGCAGTTGTCGGGCCGAGTATCGTGATCAACTACCGGCGCGTGTTAACACCACTCTTCGAGGACGGTCGCGTTCTGCTCGTCGACGGAGAGCCACGCGTTCTCCCGAGAGACGTCGGCGATCACGAGCTCCGGTCGTGATGCCGAGCCGTCGATCGACGCCATCACGTCCGCCGAGGCGGGCGTCACCTCGTGTCCGGGGCCGTCGATCGGTAGTCCCGTCCGGCGGTGGTCGGGATCCGGGTCGTCCCAGGGAGTGGACCTCCGTGGCATGCATGACAGTTGTTCACACTCGTATAAAACCATTGCGAACCACCGGGTGTGAGGCCCCGTCCCCAGCGTCCGCCGCTCTTCGGGGGATACAAGAGGAGCGGCGCTGAACGGGGTGGCATGCACGTTCGAGACGTGATGACCCCGCGGGCGGACCTCGTCGTCGCCGAACTCCCCGGAACCCGAACGGACGTACTGACACACCTCCAGGAGTACGGGTTCTCGTCGGTCCCGGTGGTCAAGACCGTCGACGACGACGAGGTGTACCGCGGGCTCGTCTCGCGGGACGACCTCATCGAGCAGCCGAACGAGGACCAGCTCGCGCTGTTGATGCGGGACGTCCCGACAACGACGGCTGACGCCTCTATTCAGACGGCCGCGTCGACGATGGTCGAGGCGCGCTCGCGTCGACTTCCCGTGGTCGACGGCGACCAGCTGGTCGGCATCTGCACTGTAACCGACGCGGTTCGGGCAATCGCTCGCGGCGAGGTCGACGGCGACCGACCCGTCGGCGAGTTGGCGACGCGCCAGGTCAACGCCACCCACGTCGACACTCCGCTGCCGGTCGCCGAGCGCGAGATCGGGCTCGCTGGCGTCCCGTACGCGGTCGTCCTCGACGACGACGCTAGCATGGCGGGCATTCTCACCGAGGTCGACATCATCGACGTCGCCCGGGTCGTCGAAGGGGAGGCGAGCACGGGCGACTCGATCGCCGAGCAGGACTCTGAGTGGTCCTGGGAGGGGATCAAAGCGATCGGCGCGCGATACCTCCCGACGCGAAACGTGGAGATCCCGGCAGAGCCGGCCCACCACTTCATGACCGACGACGTTGTCACCGTCACCGGCTCACGCACCGCCAAAGCAGTGGCAAAAGAGCTGCTCTCGAACGATGTCGAGCAGGTCCCGCTCGTGAACGGCGCCGAGCTCACGGGCGTCGTCCGCGATATCGACCTCCTGGAGGGTATCTGATGGCCGGCGAGGCGCTCACCGAACTCGCGGTTCGCCGTGGCTTCTTTTTCGGGGCAAACGGCGCGTATGGCGGGACTGCGGGGTTCTACACCTTCGGCCCGCAGGGAGCCGCACTCAAACGAAACCTCGAGGAGGCGTGGCGCGACCGCTTCACCAGACAGGAAGGGAACCGCGAGATCGAGGCACCGACGGTTATGCCCGAAGCGGTCTTCGAGGCCTCGGGTCACCTCGACGGCTTCGACGATATGCTCGTTGCGTGTCCCGAGTGTGGCGCCTCCCACCGCGCCGACCACCTCGTCGAGGACGCGACTGACATTGAGGACGCCGAGGCGATGGGTGCAGAAGCGGTCGGGACACTGATCGCCGACCACGACATTACCTGCCCCGCCTGTGGCACCCCGCTCGCCGGCGAGCCGGTCGAAGACTTCAATCTCATGTTCGCGACCGACATCGGGCCGGGCGACAGCCAACCCGGCTACCTCCGCCCCGAGACGGCTCAAGGTATTTTCGTCGAGTTCCCCCGACTCAAGGAGTACGCCCGCGGCACGCTCCCCTTCGGCATCACCCAGATCGGCCCGGCGTACCGCAACGAAATCTCCCCACGTGGCGGACTGCTTCGGCTTCGCGAGTTCACCCAGGCGGAGCTCGAGCAGTTCATCGATCCCGAGACAGACGAACCCCCGCTCGAACGGGTCGACGACGTCGCCGTGCGGCTGTATCCGGCAGCCGAACAGGCGGCTGACGACGGCACGTACCACGAGACCACGATCGGCGAGGCGGTTACAGACGGCGTGATCGGGTCACCGTGGGTCGGCTACTACCTCGGCGTCGCCCAGGAGTGGTACGAGCGCGTCGGTGTCGACATGGACCGCTTCCGGTTCCGACAACACCTCGCCGGCGAGCGAGCACACTACGCGGCCGACTGCTGGGACGCCGAAAGCGAAGTCGACGGCGACTGGGTCGAGATCGCCGGCTTCGCGTACCGCGGCGACTACGACCTCTCGAAACACGATGCGCACGGCGACGACTCGTTCACCGTGTTCAAACGCTACGACGAGCCACAGACCGTCGAGCGGGCGACCGTCGACCCCGACATGTCCGTGCTCGGCCCCGAATTCGGCAGCGACGCGGCTGCCATCGCCGACGCTCTGGAGTCTCTCGCCGGGCGTGACCCCGACGTCTTCGACGCCGAGACGGTGACCGTCGAGGTCGGGGAAGGACCCGACGCGGTGAGTCACGAGGTCGACACTGCTGTGGCCAACTTCTCGGTCGAGACGGTAACAGAGACGGGCGAGCATCTCACACCGCACGTGGTCGAGCCCTCCTTCGGTATTGGCCGCACCGTCCAGACCCTGCTCGCACACGCCTACGAGACCGACGAAGTCGACGGCGAGACGCGCACATACCTCGGACTGGTCCCGGAAATCGCGCCGCGGGACGTCGCGGTGTTCCCGCTCGTGACGAACGATGACCGGCTCACGGCGCTCGCAACGCAGATAGCAGACGACCTTCGGGCGACGGGACTGTCGGTCGCGTACGACGAGTCGGGCTCGATCGGTCGACGGTATCGCAGACAAGACGAGGTCGGGACTCCGTTCTGTGTGACCGTCGACCGTGACAGCGTCGAGACAGCGGGCCCGGAAACGGTGACGGTCCGCGAGCGCGACTCGGCTGCACAGATCCGGGTACCCGTCGACGACCTCGTTGAGACGCTCCGATCGCTTCACGCGGGCGAGTCGTTCGCGGCGGTCGCCTCCCGCCACGAATCGGTCGAGACGGACGTGGAGACGGCCTAGCGTGGCCGCCGCGGCGACCGGGTGGCGTGAGCGCGTCGAGTTCGAACGGCGACTCGTCCACGCGGCCGGGACGCTGTATCCCGTTCCGTACCTGCTCGGGTGGCTTTCGTGGACCCAGACGACGCTGCTTTTGTTACTTAGTGTCGCGACGGCTGCCGCCTTGGAGTTCCTCCGGCTCGTCGTTGGGCTTGACCATGCCGTGTACCGGGCGCTTATCCGCGAGTACGAAGCGGACGCCATCGCTGGATACGCCGTCTATCAGGTCGGGATGGCGGTCGCGGCGGCGATCGCGTTGACGTCCGTCGCGTCCCCGACGCTCGCCGTACCGGCGATGTGGATGCTCTCGCTCGGTGACCCGGTGAGCGGCGCACTTGGCACGAACGGCCCGCGCGAGCCCAAGCGCCCGCTGGTGTGGGCGGTGATGTTCGTCGTGTGTGTCGCCATCGCGCTTCCGTTCGTCGTGCCGGTGTTCGGACCGGCGACTGGGGCTGTCGTCGCGGTGGTCGGTGCCGCGACCGCGACCGTCGCGGACGGCCTCCCACCCGTCGTACGCGGGACGACCGTCGACGACAACCTTACCATCCCGATCGGTGCGCTCGTGTCGATGGTGATCGTCGTCATCGCGCTGGGTTGATTCTTGGTAGGAGTGGGTGCACCTCGATCGCTTGACGTGGGTGCGCGCTGCTCACTCACCTGACTGTGTGCCCGACCCGGCCGAGTGTCGACCGTCGAGCCAAGAGACGACGACCGACTCGACCGACCCAGATCGCCCCATCAGCGTGGTTCCGAGAACCGCCATCACGAGGACGTATCCAACGGCGAAGGCGTTGATCGTCGTCGCAAGTGCCGGGTCGAACGTCCCCGCCTCCGCGCCGCTTACCGCAATCGTCGCGATGATGAGCGAGAACTCACCACGGGTGGTCATTCCGAGCCCGACCCGAGTCGACCGGCGGACGCCGAGGCCGAACGCCCGGCCGCCGAGGTAGCCGCTGAGAAGTTTCGTCGGCGTGGTGAGGACCACGGCAACCGCGATCAATCCAAGCACGCTCCCGAACAACAGCGGGTCCGTGACGAGGCCGATCCAGAAGAAGAAGAGCCCGGCGAAGGTGTCTCGCAGCGGCTCGAGCAGCTCCTCGAGTGCGGCCGTGTGCTCGGTCGAGGCGAACGCCATGCCGACGAAGAACGCGGCGACCGCCTCGCTGACGCCCAGTGCGAGCGCGATGCCGGCGACCGTGACGAGGACGCCGAGCGTGCGGAGGACGACGAACTCGTGGTCCGTTGTTTCGACGAGCCGGCCGACGAACCGCGGACCTGCGGCGACGCCTCCCAGTAACACGAGAATGAACCCGACCGCAACTCCGACGTCTGCGGCCGCGGCCGCGAACCCACCGCCGCCGAGGACAACCGCCGAGACGACCGCAAGATACACCGCGATGAAGAGGTCCTCGTAAACGAGCGTCCCGAGGAGCGGCTCGGCCTCGTCGTTGGCGATCCACCCGAGATCGATGAGCGATTTCGTGATCACCGCAGATGAGGAAATGTAGACGATCCCGGCGACGAGCACCGCTGGCACCGGCTCACCGAAGACAAGCCAGCCGAGGACCAGTCCGACACCGAAGTTGATCCCGAGGTCGATCGTCCCCGCCCTCGTGATCGCTTGCCGCCGGGCCAGCAATCGGGTGAGGTTGAACTCGAGTCCAAGAAAGAACAACAACAAGACGATCCCGAGCTCGGCGCCGAGCGAGAGAAACACCGACTCGGTGATAAACGCCTCCCCGAGGACCGGGAGCGTGACTCGCCCGAGGACGAACTCGCCGAGCAGCATCCCCGAGATGATATAAAAGGGTATCACTGACTGCCCGAGCCGGTTTGCGAGTGCGCCAGCGGCGGCGATCGCCGCGAACGCCACACCAAGCTCCAAGAGAAGGTCAGCCACGGTCGGTCACCACGCCGCCCCAGTGTCGAATCGGTACGCAGGCCGTGTCATCAGCCCTCGGATGCGGCGGAGAGGCGATCTCATTCGGCCAACAGCGCTTCGAACGCGTCGCAGTCCTCGCGGCTCCCGACACCGATGACGGTGTCGCCCTCCCGCAGCGTTGTGTCCGCGGACGGACTGGCGATCGTCTCTTCGTCGCGCTGGATCGCGACGATCGTGAGCCCAGTCTGGTTGCGGATTTCGGCGCTCGCTAGCGTCTCGCCGACCAGCGAGGCACCCGGATGGAGTTCGTACCACTCGAGGAGGACGCCGCCAGGAAGCGTGGTCTCTTTGGTCGCCGGTTCGACCGGCTGGAAGTGTGCCCCCTCGATGATCGAGCCGATCGTCCGCGCGAGGTCGTCGCCGAACTCGAAGGTTTTCTCGCTGTCGGCCTCAGCCGTCGGCCGGTAAAACAGCTCGCGTTTGCCCGTATTGTGGATGACGACGATCATCTCGCCGTCGTCGAGTTCGATCTCGAACTTCTTGCCGACCCCCGGGAGGTCGGATTCGGTGATCGTCATACGGCTCTTTGACACCGCATCGGTAATAGTTCTGTACACCCGATCGGTCGGCTACAGCAAGCGGACGAGCGTACCCGCGTCGGTCCCCGAGCGCCGCGGTCTCGCAGATCTTGGTCGCCGGTACTGTCACCAAACGCTAAGTACGATCGGGTAGAAATCGGGTGTATGTGGCGGTCTAGTCGGGGACGGAATCGACGCGCGGTCGTCTGTATCGCGTGCGGGGAGTCCGTGCTGCGCGAGGACGCCCGCGAGTACGACAAAGAGGGCGACCGCTGGGACAGACGCGACAAGGAGTTCGAGTACCTCTGTACGACGTGTGACGACGCCTTGTGTCACCAGCCGCGCGACGGGCTCGAATCGCTCATCCTCGACATCGAGTCTACGGGGCTCACGCAGGCCGAGTTTCTCAGCCGGTACGTCGAGGCGGTGACCGAAGAGGCGCGCGAACACGACCGGTGAGTCGGACCGTCGGCCGCACAGCTGACGCCCCCGACAGGCCTTTCTAACGGACCCGCCTTCTGTTCAGCATGACAACCGAGGAGCCGAAACCGGGGTCCGCTGAGGACCAGGGGCCGGTGACGATATCGGAAGCCCTGGCGGACCGCCTCGAAGACAAGCGCGAAGAGTTGTTCGAGGAGTTCGAGATTCGCGACGAGTTTCCGCCGGGAGTCGTCCGAGAGGCCGAGTCGCGGACCGAGGGCGTCCACGAGGAGATCGCCGACGCGGTCGAGGAGCGGCGAGACCTCCGCGACCTGACGACGTGGACGACTGACCCGGTCGACGCCCAGGACTTCGACGACGCCATCTCGATCGAACGCGAGGACGACGCCTACCGGCTGTGGGTTCACATCGCAGACGTCACCCACTACGTCACGCCCGAGACGGCCATGTGGGAGGAGGCCGTCGAACGCGCGAACACGGTGTATCTCCCCGATTACACCATCCACATGCTCCCGCCGATACTCGCCGAGACCGTGTGTTCGCTCGTCCCAAACGAAGACCGGCTCGCACACACCGTCGAGATGGAGATAGACGACGAGACGCTCTCGTTTGAGGACGTTTCGATCTACAAGTCGGTTATCAACTCCGACGAACGGCTCACGTACAAACAGTGTGAGAACCGGCTGGAGGACCCCTCACTGCCGTTGGGCGCAGAGAACGCGCTCGCGTTCGAGTTGGCCGACCGACTCCATGAACAGCGCAAGGCGGACGGCTCGCTCGTGTTGAATCCGCGGCGTGACCGCGCACACACCATCATCGAGGAGTCAATGTTGAAGGCGAACAAGGCGGTGACACACACGCTGATGTGGGACCGCGGCGTCGAGGCGATGTACCGGGTCCACCCGCAGCCGACTCCGGACCAGTGGAGCGAGGCGCTCAAAGAGATCCAAGAGCTCGATGGCGTCTCGATTCCCGGGTCGGCGTGGGGTGATGACCCACGAAAGGCTGTCAACGCCGCATTAGAGGAGTCTCCGGAACGGCAGCTCAACAAGATCCAGCGGGCGGTGCTCAAAGTGATGCCGCGTGCGAAGTACATGAACGACCCGTTCGGCGGCCACCACGCGCTCAACTTCGACATCTACGGCCACTTCACCTCGCCGATCCGGCGGCTCTCCGATACGATCAACCACTGGATCGTCCACGAGAACGACGTGCCGGAGACGCTCGTCGAACTGTGTGATCATGCGAGTGACAAACAAAAGGACGGCGAAACGGTCGAGCGTATCTACAAGGGCTTCCTGCGAGAGCAGGGGCTCGACCCGCACGCGGTGAACAACCGCGGGGTCACCGTCGTAGACGAGGCCGAAGCGAAACACACCGTCTAAGGCGGTGTGTCGTCGCCTGATGGCGTGTGTCGTCGCTGCGGCCGGCGGCGCGTCGTCGACTCCGACCCGGAGGTATACCCGTTCGGGGCGCGTATGAGCGTCCATGCACGAAGACGACGAGACAGACGTAACGGCCGACACCCGACGCGGGTGCGCGATCGAGTCAAGCGGTGACCCGGAGCGCGACGCCGAGCGTGCGGCGACGATTGGCGGGTTCACCGGCGCGGTACTCGGTGCGAGCGGCGGCCCGATTGGTGCGAGTATCGGCGGCTTCCTCGGCGGGTCAGCCGGCTACCTCGCGGGCTACGCCGCGAGCGAGATGGAGGCGGCAGCCGACGTGGACGCCGAGTCGGGAGGTGACGGGCCGATCACGATCGACGTCGAGAGCGGGACGAACGACGACGAGCATGATGGGCACGCGGACGACGAGCATGACGAGCACGCGGACGGCGAGCATGATGAGCACGCGGACGGCGAGCATGATGAGCACGCAGACGAGCATGACGAGCACGCGGACGACCACGACGACCACGCGGACGACGACTGAACTGATTCAATCTCGGGCGGTACCGAACCGCCCGACTGCGAGTGCGACGAGCGCACCACAGGCGGCGAGTCCAGCAAGGACGACGAACAGCTCGCGTCGGCCAGCCACTGTGAGCACGAACCCGGCAAGGCCAGCACCGAGTGACCCGACACCGAAGATCGCGAGGTAGGTGTACCCGAACGAGAGCCCTCGCGACCCCGGCGGCGTGTATTCCGCCACGGTCGCCTGCGAGAGCGGTTGTACGGTGAACAGCGCGACCCCGAGCAGTCCCGAAACGAGCAGGAACGACCAGAGCGCGCCCGTTGCGGCGACAAACGACAGCGCGAGGACCACGAGGATCGTCATCAGTGCGGCGAGCCCGCGCTCCGGTGGCATACGGTCGGCGATGCGTCCGCCGAGGTACTGGCCGGGAACGCCGACCAACAGCACCGCGACGTAGAGGTACCGACCGAGGTCGAACGACTCACCGCCGGGGCCTGCTGGCCCGAGCCCGTCGAGCCCGCCTGCGAACCCGCTGAGTGCGTCCCCGAGCAGGTCCGGAAGAAACGTGAGGAAGGTACGATAGTAGAGCCCGCTGAACGTGACAAAGAGCAACACCAGCCCGAAGCCGAGTGTAAGAAGCGTCCGTGTGTCGCCGACGACACGCGTGAGCGACCCGACAACACCACCGTCAGCGCCTACTGACTCGTCGTCACCGGCTGACTCGTCGCCGATCGAGCCGTCGTCCACAGCCGCGAGGGCGGTCTCGACGTCGACCGTGTACCCGTATGCGGCGACGAGAAGTGCCGGAAGCGTGAGCAGCGCGGCGACGACTCGCCAGTCGAACGCAACGAGAAGCAACACTGCGGCGAGCGGTCCGAGCGCGATACCGAGGTTCCCGCCGATGCCGTGGTAGCCCAAGGCAGTGCCGCGTTGGTCGACAGCCGTCGAGAGAAGCGCCAGGCCAGCTGGGTGATAGACGCTGGCCGTGACGCCCCAGACCCCGAGCGCGAGCGCGAGTACCGGGAGGGTCGGTGCGGCCCCGACGAGCAGAAACGACCCCGCCATGCCGAGCAGACACGCGAGGATCACCGGCTTCGAGCCGAACCGGTCGACGACCACGCCGGCCGGCAGCGCGCCGACGCCGAAGAGGCCGTAGCCGACGGTGACGACCGCACCGAGGGTCGCAGCGGTCGTCGAGAACTCGGCGATCCACACGGTGAGCAGAATGGGGATCGAGAGCTCGTAGGTGTGGACCAACCCGTGTGCACTCGCAGTGAAGGCGACGATGCGTCGCTCGATCGCGTCCATGTAGATCGAACGACTGTGGGTGCGCTCATAATCCCGCGGGTTGGCGCCTGCGATTGCCGGGAGCGACGCCCGCAGGCGTTTCCCCGCAAGCTCACCGGTCGTCGAGCAGCCGAACCGGATGTGTTGGTCGCCGGGTCAACAGCGCGTCAAGCTGTTCGAGACACGAGGTCCCGCTGGCGACGACAGTGCGGTCTTCGGTCTCGGTCGTCGAGAACTGGTCGGTGAGCGACTCGCCGACGTCGACGCTGAGGTCGTAGTACTCGGTTTTGTAGCCGAAGCTCCCGGCCATTCCACAACACTCCACGTCGGAGGTGACAACGTCGAACCCGCGGGCCTCGAGCACCGCAACGGTGTACGGTTCGAGGTCGAGCGTGCGCTGTTGACAGTGACTGTGGTACGCGACCCGCTCGCCGGTTCCGTCTGTGAGGGCCGCTTCGTCTGCCCCGTTCTCGACGAGACCGTATACATACTCCATGAGTTCGTAGCTGTTCTCACGAAGCGCCGCGGCCGCGTCCTCGGACAGGAGCCGGTCGTACTCCCGGTGGAACATCGCCAGATCGGAGGGCTCGATCACGACGACGTCGCGATCCGCGGCCACCGCGGGAGCGAGCGCCTCGTAGACGGACTCGGCGTTGTCGCGTGCGGTTGCAACCATTCCCTGTGAGAGGGGCGCCCGACCGCTCTCACCGGCGGCCGGCACCTCGACGTGGACGCCGAGCGATTCGAGCACGCGCACGGCCGCTTTCCCGCGGTCGGTACGAACGTAGTTTGTGTACGCGTCGGGATAGAGTGCGACCTGCCGGTCGGCCGCCGCGGGAGCCACCGTCGACCCGCGGTCGGCGAACCACTCCACGAGCGACTCGCGCTCGAACGACGGGAGTTCTCGCCGCCTGTCGACCCCGAGGGTTCGCTCGAGCAACGACCGTACCGGACCGGTCTGTGCCATCCAGTTCGAGAGCGGCGCGAACGCCGACCCGAGCCGCGCCAGCGTATCGAAGTTGCCGAAGAGTCGTTTTTGGAGGTCGATTCCACCAGGCTCCGCGTCCGGCGTGAGCCCCTCAACGAGGAAGTCGAGCTCACTACTTTCTCCACGGTTGAGGCGGTCTCGGACGACGGTGTTGATCCACGGGATATCGATCTTCACCGGACATTGATCGACACACCGGCTACACCCCGTACAGAGGTCGTTGAACTCTTCGGCGCCCTCTGTGCCGTTCACGCCAGCCTCCCAGCCGGTGGCGATACCGCCGGTGTACGTCTCCCCGCCGAAGGCGTGGCCACCGACGTGCTGGAAGTTCGCACAGGCGTTCGCACACGCCGAACACCGGATACAGTACAGCGTCTCGCGGAGCTCGTCGTCTTCACGCATCGCCATCCGGCCGTTGTCGACGAGTACGAGGTGGAACTCGCGGTCGTCGCCGGAGCCGAGCTCGCCGGTTTCACCGAGGGTCGGAGAGTCACCCGGCGGGGTAAAAAGCGAGACGTATGAGGTGATGTCCTGGCCGGTGCCCGAGCGACCGATGAGCTCGACGAACGGCTGGAGGTCCTCGACGGTCGGCACAACCTTTTCGACGCCTGCGACTGCCACGTGGGTGTCAGTCGCCTGGACGGACTTGCGGGCGTTCCCCTCGCTCGTCACCAGCGCGAGCGTGCCTGTGTCGGCCGTGATGAAGTTCGCGCCCGTCATCCCGACGTCGGCGTCGGCGATCTTCTCGCCGAGAACTTCGCGAGCGAACCGGGTGAGCTCTTTTGCGGTCTCCGGTGGATCTTCGGGGTCGTATACCGTCTCGAACAGCGCGGCGATCTCCTCACGCGATTTGTGGATGGCTGGCGCGACGATGTGTGAAGGCGCCTCGTCGGCGAGCTGGAGGACGAACTCCGCGAGGTCGGTCTCCCAGACGTCTGCGCCGCTCGCCTCGAGCGACTCGTTCACCTCGATCTCCTCGCTCGTCATCGACTTCGATTTTACCACGCTGCGGCCGTCGACGACCTCCGCAATGTAGCGGTTCGCGTCGTCGGCGTCATCGGCGAGGTAGACGGTCCCACCGTTCGCCTCAACAGTTTCTGTAACCTGGTCGATGAGCTCCGGTAGACGCTCGATGGCGTCTTCTTTGATCGCGCGTGCCTCGTCTTTGAGTCGCTCGTAGTCGTCGAGTGCGGCGGTCGACTCGTAGCGCCCGTCATTGAACACCTGCGTGTTCTCGTGGACGCTGTCTCCTTCTGTCTCCAGGAGATGGCGGATGTGCTCGGCCTTCTGTTGGCGGTCGTCGACGCTCATCTATCGGTCCTCCA
>Ga0209946_1000448_pt1 | contig 16994 bp, 17 predicted proteins | sample SalPon2_A_H2O_MG_FD_185704 | JGI IMG/M metagenome (GOLD analysis project Ga0209946, IMG submission 185704) | Salt pond water microbial communities from South San Francisco under conditions of wetland restoration - Salt Pond MetaG R2_A_H2O_MG... | ecosystem: Environmental > Aquatic > Non-marine... | reverse complement strand
CAAAACAGGAGGAACCAGAGATCTTCCAAGGGATGTTGACGAAGGTGATCGACGACGACACAGAGAACCACTCCGTGTCGGCCGGGCTTGATTATCCGGCTGTGGGGCCGGAACACGCCGCCTTGCAATCGCTTGGGCGGGCAGAATATCACGCAATCAGTGATGAAGAAGCTCTCGCGGCGTTCAAAGAGTTGAGTCAGACCGAAGGGATTATTCCCGCTTTGGAGCCGAGCCACGCTATCGCGCTGGCGAAGAAATTGGCCCAGGAAGACAAACACGACACGCTCCTTGTGAACCTCTGTGGGCGCGGCGACAAGGACATGCAGACAGCCGCCGAGCACTTCGATCTGTCCTGAGGCGCGTCTCTTTTCGACAGAAGGAGTTCTTATTGGCGCGCTGTTTCATGTGGTCGGTCGCACCCAACTTCGCAACGTCCACTTCAACCGCGACCGTCATCTGAGGGGTGACTCCCGTGGGACGAGGTTAGATGATGATGTATCTGTGTACAGACGTTACATGTCGCTCCAGGCACTGATCGCTCGCTTCGTGGAGCTTACCTCAGCGATCCAGCGGGCGGCGATCGCCTTTTTGAGTGTCCGGGCAGCGATCCCGCCGAAGGTGTTGATCGGAATCCCCATGACATCGTGGGCGACGGCGTCCTCGCCGACCGAGATGGCCGTCCCCTTATCCTTGTGTTGCCACGATTTCAGCGGCGCGCCACGCAGAGCGCGAACCAAGTTCTCGCCGGCCACCTCCGCGGCCGTCCACGCAGCCTCCGCGGTCGGCGGGGCCTGCTCATCGTTGCCCTGGTCGATCAGTGCGGTGTCGCCGATCGCAAAGACGCGGTCGTCGCTGGTCTGGAAGTTGGATTCGGCGTGGACGCGCTTCGACCGCTCATCCTTCTCAAGGTCGCTGTTGGCAACCGTCTCCCGACCGGTGATGCCACCGGCCCACACGAGCACGTCGTAGGGCATCGACTCGTCTTCGCCGAGGTGAACTGTCTCCTCATCGACCTCAGAGATGAAATCACCGGTGAGGATCTCGATATCGCGGTTGAGCAGGCGTTTTCGGAGCGCGCCCTGCACCTCGGGATCGTTGCCCGGGAAGATCTCATCAAGCCCTTCGATCAGCTTGATATCGATCGGCGCGTGGGTGTCATCCCGGTAGCCGGCAATCTCGCCGGCGATCTGAATCCCCGACAGCCCCGCGCCGCCGACCAACACCTGTGCTGGCTCGGATTGGGTTGCGTCCTCGCCGGCCGTTCGTACCGCCTCATGAATCTCGCGGGCGTCATCGAGGCTTTTCAGCGTGAGGGCGTGTTCTTCGAGGCCGTCGATGCCGAAGAAGGCGGTTGAGCTCCCGACTGCGAGGAGGAGATAATCGTAGTCCACAGGGTCGCCGTCCTGCAGTTCGAGTGTTTGCTCGTCGGTGTTGATACCGGTGACGTGGTCGCGGATGAAGTTCGTCGACGGCGATTTGATCTCATCAACCGGGATCGCTACCTTCGATTCAACCTCGGGATTCCGGATCACGCGGTGGGTCTCGTGTAGGACAAGATGGTAGTCGTGTTCGGAGATCCAGGTAAGCTCGGCTTCCCCTTCATCGATCTCGTCTTCAAACGATTTGATGGCTCCAGCACCGGCATAGCCGGCACCGACAACGACGACGTTGGCTGACATACCACTGCTTCTGGGGCCCTCGGATAAAGCGGCTTTGGAACGTTGCCGCGCTGTGTTTCGGTCGATTTACTCGATTGAAAGCCCCGGGTGCCAGCGGTCGACGCCGGCGGCCGTCTTTGCGGCATCCATCTCCGCTAACAGCGCGACAGCAAGGCTTGCTGTTTCGGCTGCCTTCCGTTCGCCGACCGTGGCAAACTCCCCGGTTTCGCGGTTGGCATAGACGGCACACACCGCTCCTGCCCGCAGCTCATAGAGATTGCTAAGCGTCAGCAGCGTTGCGGCCTCCATCTCGATGTTGGCGACATTGGCGTTTTTCAGTGTTTCTACGAGATCGTCGCTGCCGGGGGCCGCATAGCCCTCAAATCCGGGTCTGGCCTGCCCAGCGTAGAAGCTGTCGGTGCTGAGGGTGACGCCGACATGGTAGTCGTGGCCCAACCGCTCGGCGGCGGCAACGAGTGCACTCACGACCTCGTAGTCCGCACTCGCCGGATACGTCTCGTCGATGTATTCGCTGCTGGTGCCGTCGCCTCGCATCGCCCCCGAGGTAATGACGAGGTCGCCGACGGCGATCTCCGATCGGACGGTGCCACAGGAGCCGACCCGGATGAGCGTCTCCGCGCCGACACGGGCGAGTTCCTCGACGGCGATGCCTGTTGAGGGGCCACCGATCCCTGTTGAGGTGACCGAGATCGGCGTTTCCCGATACCGGCCGGTCGCGGTGCGGTACTCTCGATGACTTGCGACCTCAGTTGCCGACTCCCAGACATCAGTGATCGTCGCCAGTCGGTCGGGGTTTCCCGGCATGAGGACGCTGTCGGCAATGTCGTCGTCGGTGATGTCGAGATGGTACTGGCGGTCGGTGTTGGGATCTTCGCTGTCCCGCGTGTCGGCTGGAGTGTTGGTGTCAGTCATGTTGGTTCCTCGTATCCGACGCTCCCGCCTCACCTGCCGACCCCGGACGCTCGTGGTCGTCGGCGTCGGTCAACGTTGACGCTGAGATCGTTTCGGGGAGCAACTCTCCGAGGGTGTAGGTGGCGACCCCATCGTCGCCGCAATCACAGATGATCGTGAAGTCGTCTCCACAGAACTCCGCCAGTGTCTGCCGGCACATGCCGCAGGGCGTGACCCCATCCCGAACGCCGGAACTAACGGCCAGTCGGTCGAACTCCTGGTGACCTGCCGCAACCGCCGTCCCGATCGCTACTTCTTCGGCGTGGAGGCTATTGGAGTAGTTGGCGTTCTCGATGTTGCAGCCGGTGAAAAGCTCGCCGTCGGCCGTCCGGAGTGCGGCCCCGACGCGGTACTCGGAGTAAGGGACGTGAGCCGCCGCGAGCACCTCGCGGGCGCGTTCGATCAGTGCGTCCATACTGTGGAGGGTTCGCCGACTGGCAAATAGCTTGGCGGTGTGCTCGGTAATAATATTTAATTACCAGGCGATGTGACACAGTGATATGCATCGACCGGCGTCGCTGACGCGCTACGACGGGCTGTTGGCAGCGATGCCCGTCTCGGTCGCCGGCGGCACGGCCGCAGGCTGGTGGCTGGCGATCCCACTGCTCGCCGGCGTCGGGATCGGTTCGGGGGTCGCTGTCGTGATGATCCTCATTTCGATCGCTATGGCACCGACGGAGCCGCAACGGAAAGCTTCTATTCAGCGCGGCTCCTACCAGCAGTGTGACGACTGAATCAGACGAGCGCAGTGCCGGCCGGCGCATTCTTTCGCTTTTGGGTCTCGGTATGATCGCCCTTGGCGGCGTCCTCGGCTTTATTGTCGGTTCTAACGGCGGTGGCGACATCAACGCTATCGAACCCTTTGGGCTGGTGACGGTGCCGATCTCGCCAGGCGCGATGACGCTCTACGGTATGGGGGTTATCGCTGCCGCGATCGGCACGCTCTACATCTTGGTCTCGTTGGCCTCACGATACGACTGACCCCCTATCACCAAGTCGGCTGATTTTTACTCGTTGGGGCCGACGGTCGGATATGGCACAGCCGACGAGCGAGACTGAGGGGGCCGAGGAACCGGTGGCGGGCTCGGAACCACCTACGGAGTCGGTTGGTGACAGCGATCGCAACCGCCGGCAGGCGGCCCTCTACGCGCTGCCGTTTCTCGCGCTTGGCGTCGGCAACGCAATCCTGATTCTCAACTTCGGCCTGGAGCCGTTGTGGGCGTTTGCCCAACTCCCGCCGATCCTGTTTACAACCGCGTTGACATATATCGTGTTCAGCACGGATTTTCTCGACGACCGGTAGCTGTGACGACTACCAAGCAGAAGCTGCGGCTCGCGTAGTCAGACGGTTTGTGGCGGGTAAAATCTGTTAAGCAGGGAGCGAGAGCTGATTCAGACCGATGTGCAAAACAGATGTATCCTCCAGTGGGTTCAAGCAGTGAACCGACCATAGTGAGCTGAGAGCATGCTACTCACAAACCTGCTCAGAGAGACGATAGACCTACCAGCCCGAGAGGCTTGAGAGAATGTGCCAACCCCGAACCTGTACCGGCGTCCGATACAAGCTAATTGGATTCGTTTTGGGAATTACGTTCTTGTCGGAGATGTAAAATCGTAGATGCTGACGCTATAGTGTCCCTCACGCCATATCAACATATCTTTTTTTCTAAGATGATCGTTAGTACGTAGATGGAGTACGACTCAGGACTACGCCGGCGGATCGTCTTTGCGATCGGAGGGTTAGGATTGATAACTGCTGTCGTCTTTGTGTTGCTCCAGTTTCAGGCAACGCTAATATTTGCGATCTTTCTCTACTATGCAAGCCGCCCGATTTATCATAAGCTCGAGGCCCTCTCACTTCCACCGCGACTCCAAGGCCGCCAGATTCCGTATCGTCGTCAAGTGCTTGCTGTGACTACGATTGCTGCGTTCCTCCTCCCGTTTCTTTGCTTACTCACATACACGCTTGTACTGGTAGTGCCCGAAATCCAACGACTCGCTGGCGGGAACGGGTTTGGTGCAGCATATCTCTCCGCACTCCAGTCGGCACAGGGAAGTGGACTTCCAGCACCACTTGTAGAATTAGAGGCCGGTGACATCCTGACAATGCGTCCTGAGGAGGTTGTCGCGATTCTCAACGATTCTGCAGTACAGACATGGGTCGAACAGGTGACTGCTACGCTAACCGGTTCTATCGGGTTTATCGCAAACGGCGCACTCAATGGATTCATTCTGCTGGCCGGCACATATTATCTGCTCACCGATGGTTCACGACTCACAACCTGGTTCCTCAGCAACTTTGATGAATCAGGCGTTGTTGAGTCGTACGTCGTAGCTGTTGACGATGAACTATCTTCCATTCTTTTCGGCAATATTCTAAACGCATTTGCAACCGGTATCATCGGTATTTTCGTCTTTTCCGGCTATAATCTCGTTGCACCCGGGGTCGTAAATGTCCCATTTGCGCCCTTGGTTGGTGCGCTCACTGGCGTCGGAAGTTTAATTCCAGTGGTTGGGATGAAAATCGTGTATCTTCCTGTCGGGGCGATTCTCGCGGTTGCAGCCGTCACCAGTGGTCAGGCAAGCGCGTTCGGCTTCGTGATCCTGTTTCTCGTCTTGGCGTTCGTCGTCGTCGATACGATCCCCGATTTCCTGATTCGCCCGTATGTAAGCGGTAATCGGACACATATCGGCCTACTAATGTTTGCATATATTCTCGGGCCGATCGCGTTCGGATTCTACGGCATCTTTCTCGCCCCGATACTCCTTGTCCTCATCACACAGTTTGTTAGAACTATCGCACCGTACGTACTCTCCGGTGAGCACCCACACAAACAAGCAACTTTCTCCGACTACTGAGCCCAGCTAGCAGAAGTCTTTCCGGTCAGTGTCTCTCTACTAATCTGGCACACAGTTTGTAAAACTACACCCATCTGTGCGTAGATCTGGACGATAATAATACATAGATGGCACCGACTGATGTCGCAATTAATTACCTCTGGTGAGTACTGAACTAAATAGATAGTGTATAGTGGTTGGAAGGAAAATATTGAGTCTGAACAAGAATGGCTAATGAAACCCATTTTTTCAGTACAACACCCAGCACGCGTGAGGAAATCTTAGAAGCCACATTCTATGCACTATGCGAGCATGGATACGCTGACCTAACGATCTCTAAGATCGGGGATCATTTCAATAAGAGCCAATCGCTTATCTATCACCACTATGAAGACAAAGATGGCCTGCTTTTAGACCTGCTTGAGTATATGTTAGAGGAATTCGAATCACAAGTCCCTCTTTCAACCGAGTCCCCCAAAGCGTATATCTATGAAATTGTTGATCAGATATTCGGGGACGCAGAGGGATCAAATGCACAATTTTCTAAGGCAGTTTTAGAGTTACGCGCACAGACTGCGCACAATGAGAAATATCGAGAATTATTCAGGCGTAGCGATGAGTTTGTCCAGAAACAGATCGCACTAGTCATTCGCGAGGGGAATGAGCAAGGCGTATTTGATGCCGAGAAACCAAAGCAGGCTGCAGCACTCTTTCAGACGGTTATCGTAGGCGTACAGGGTCAGCAAACGATAAACGAGAACAATATCATTGGGAGCTCTAAAACCGAGTTCCGGCGATATATCGATCAGTGTTTGATATCGTCAAATGAGTGACCACAGTTCATTCAACCTATCTGTTCAATTATTGTTTCTGTAGATTCTTCCCACAGCGATAGACACCTCTGGCACCACGATCGGTGGGCGGGAGGATACAGGGTAATGGATTTCCGCATCGATGCCGATTGTTGTCCACACAAAGGGCCAGTTTGAAACGGTATGTGCATATTTTCCCCACCTTTTGGCGTTAGGTAAACTGTCTCAACATACTCTCTTGGATGTAGGCTTGTACCCTGAGGCATCATAAGCCGATGTCAGTTGCGTGTGTATACGCTTTTTGATTGAACATTCAATACCAATCACCGCATTAATCTCTATCAGCATCTGTCTGAGAAACGGGTTGGTATGTCACTGAACACGGGTCTGTTCATCTTGTACCGGTTCAAGTTGGGAGACACCGCCGTGAAGCTGTCTCTTAGGAGATATTCTAAACTATTCTCGTAGCATGGAAGATCCAGAAGACATAAATTACTGAATATTCAATCAACTGTGTAAGTGATCAACTCCGGGCGCACCATTCCAGTTAGGACCTGAGATATGAACATCAAATATCAGAAATATATCGATATCATCGACAGGTGGATTGTAGATCGCAATAAAACGGTCATAGTTGCCTTCCTTGTCCTAACCCTCATACTCTCTGCCGGTCTGGGGATGACTGCGACAGATTCAGGCACCTCCCAGTTCACAGAGGGCGTTCCCGCACAGGAGGCCTTTGAGGACGTAAATGACAACTTTGAACGGCAACCGTTCGCGGGCGGAACCGAGAGTACGACATTATTACAACAGGAGGAAAATGTACTCGGCAAGTCCTCTCTGCTTTCGATGCTAAAAGCACAGTATCGACTTGACCAACGTGTATCACAGGATATAGTTGGGACAAATAGCTTCGCCCGAATTGTTGCTCAGCAGTTGAACCCCGAAGCAACTACCCTAGAGAGGCAGGTGCGCACGATCGAACGGTCAAGCCGTTCAGATATTAGACAGGCAGTACGGCAGATCCTTGATGAGCAACCATCAACGGCTGGGCTTTTGAGTAAGGATCTTAACAGTCAGGATCCATCGGCGTCGGCAGCACTAGCAACGGTCACGCATCAACTGCCAGGACTGTCCGATGATAGCAGTGCTGGCACACAAGGCACCTCGCCACTGACACCGATACAGCAACGAGCAAAATTCGTGGTAGGTTCTGTTGATAGTGATATTACCGTCTTCGGTAGTGGACTCGTTTCAGCTGAACTGAGTAGCGTTATTTCTGATTCACTCATCTTGGTTATACCGGCAGCAACAATGCTAATTTTTATTTTTCTTGTCATTGCCTACCGAGATCCGTTCGATTTGGTAACTGGCTTAGTTTGCATTGGTATGACAATGGTGTGGACGTTCGGGTTCATGGGGTGGGCTGGAATCGCCTTTACGCAAATGCTGATCACAGTACCGCCACTACTGCTTGCAGTTGGGATCGACTTTGGTATCCACGCAGTTAACCGGTATCGCGAAGAACGGGTGGTAGGCACAGATCCAACGGATTCAATGGAGGTTGCGACCGATCAACTGCTTCCTGCGTTTTTTATCGTTACTGGAACAACTGTTCTTGGGTTTGCTGCAAACCTAACCAGTGATCTTGGCCCTATTCAAGATCTTGGGCTTGTTGCTGGTGTGGGGATACTATTCACCTTCTTGATTTTTGGCATATTCCTGCCCGCCCTGAAGCTCTTGGTTGATACAAAAAGAAAACAGTACGACCTCCCATCGTTCAGTATCACACCACTTGGGTCAGAAGACTCCACAACAGGCAAGGTGTTGTCAGTTGGAGTAACGATCGCACGGCGCGGTCCGTACGTATTTTTTGCTGTGATTCTGCTATCCACCGCTGTGATGGGTGCTTATGGTACCGGCATCGACACCCGATTTGCTACCGAGGACTTCCTTCCGCCTGAAGAAAGTCCGGAGTATGTGGAGGCACTCCCGGAATCGATCGCACCGAGCGGTTACACCGTGACACAAACTATCAATCTTCTAGAGGAGACGTTCGAAAGCAGTGATAGTGATACTGTCACGATATATATAAAGGGAGAGTTACAACGGGACTCTCGTTTAGAGGAATTATACCAATTAAATGAAGAACCGCCGGATTCCTTTGTGAGAAACGGGAACAGAGCTGATGCAACAAGCATACTTAGTGTAATAAATCAATACGAGCGCGCTTCCTCTGAGTTTGAAAACCTCGTTGCTCGAAACGATATGAATGATAACGGTGTTCCGGATCAAAATCTTGATGTAGTCTACAAAAGCCTGTTCAACTCACCGTATGCGGATCAAGCCGAGTCCTATATGACGGAGGATTATTCAAGTACTCGGATTGTCTACTCGGTTAAATCTGAGGAAAGTCAGGAGGAAATAACCACTGACACGCAAAAATTGGCTAGCGATGCGAGGATGTCGGCAACTGCAACCGGCAGTGTTGTGGTAACAAAAGCCGTCTCGGATGTTATTGCTGAATCAGCATACACCAGCTTAGCGCTTGCAATTCTTGCGTCGGCTGTGTTTCTTGTGATCGCGTACTGGATTCTCGAACGGCGGCCAGGACTCGGTATTGCAAACTTGGTTCCGATTTTGCTAACAATAGCGGCTCTTGCGGCAACTATGCGGTACCTTGGTATCCCATTCAATGTGCTCACTGGAACCACGCTCTCTATTGGAATCGGGTTAGGAGTCGATTACTCTGCACACCTTGTCCACCGGTTCTCCGAGGAGTACCGCGGATCCGTTGAATTGTATGAGGCACTTGCGGTAAGCGTGAGAGGGACTGGTGGTGCTTTAGCCGGGAGTATGCTGACGACGACATCCGGAACAGGTGTCCTAATACTTGCGGTTATCCCCATTCTCGGTCAGTTTGGACTTCTCATTGCACTTAGCGTTTTGTACTCGTTTGCAGCCTCAGTCTTGGCACTTCCAACTACAATCGTGATCTGGAAACACGGTGGCGATATCCTGCAGAAACACGGTATACGACCATCGCTTATCAAATAGACTATGTTATTTGTATCGCTTCTTTTCAGTTCATAATCGGTGATTCGCTAGCAGAGCAGTTGGCTGAAACGTTCAACAAGGAACACCCACCAACACCAGCGTCAATAGGGCAGTGCAGCGACGGACAGTTCATCTCGATTCACCGGGAAGAATATAGCTCGCGCTTCGATGATCAACTGGACGTAATTCATGAGCTATTGCTTCCGATCGTGGACACGCGAAATCAGTTTCTTCAGTTTCGGGTTGAGGATCCGGACAAACATGACCGAGACCTGGTTCGCTTCGGTCAATTGTATTTTTGATTAGAGTAATTGCTGAATTCATGCGCGTGGTGTCAAAAGCGTAGACAAATTGACTGTATTGGGCAACTGGTTTGGATGCGATCCACTGAGAAACTTACTCTTACTATTCCAACCACGCGTGGCGACCGCTCGGTCAATTACCGGTGTCGTACTTGTAGGTCGCGCCGTCAGCGTCGATCCCAAACTCCTCCGCATCAACGGTGGGCTCCTCGCCAGCCCCGCTGGCGGTTTTAAACGCGTCTCGCAGCCGCGATGGCATCTCGAATGCCTTGGGGTCGATGGCGAGGGTGACAATATCGCCGTCTCCCACTGCTTCCGTTCGTGTTCGTCGAGCAGCCAGCGACGTTGGTCGGTCGTCGACCCGCTCAAAGCCAAACTGTGCTGGATAGTCCGGCTCGTCAGTCAGGAGGTACACCCTCTTAACGCCGGCGTCGCTGGCTTTGGTGAGCAGTCGTTCGATAATGTGGGCACCCACCCCCTGGTCGCGCCATGATTCCCGAACCCCGATGTGTGTCAACTCGCCGATCGCCGGCTCGTCCACCTGAACACACAGCCGACCAAACCCTGCCCGCTCGTCAGATTCCTCTTCGACCGCGACCACGTACTCCTGTGGCTCGCCGACCGCCTCGCCGAGGCCCATCGCCTCAATCCCATCACGCAGCCACGTCTTATCCCGACTTTTGCCATCACGGACGTACATGTGCGGCTGTACCAGCCGCATCGACGTAAACCGTGGGGCCACGACGGGAAGACTAAACCCGCTGATCGAGTAGCGATGGTATGTCGCGTTACGTTTGTCACGCCGGAGTGGAGCTATGAAGCCGAATCGCGTCGATTTCATCGTCGATATGACGTTCGGGCTGTTGATCTCGCTGGCCGTCGTTTTGCTTGTCGTCGTCGGCACCCAAACGGGGATCGCCTTCGGCCTCGGGGTGCTCTTGTCCTACACCGTCCACGTCGTCTGGAAGATGTCGCGGTTCGATCCCGACTGGATGACCAAGGAGGTGGCCGAGGCTGTCGAAAAAACGGTCGAGAAAACCGTCGATAAGGAGGTCGGCGAGGCCGTCGAAAAGACCGTTGGCGAAACGGTCGAGCAGGAGGTCGGCGACACCGTTGAGAAAACGGTCGAAGAAACCGTCGACAAGGAGGTTGCTGAAACCGTTGAGAAAACCGTGGGTGACACGGTTGAAAAGGAAGTCGGCGATACCGTCGAAGAGACGGTCGAAGCCACTGTCGAGGAAACGGTCGGCAAGACCGTCGAGGAAACGGTTGGGAAAACTGTCGACGACGGCGTCACCGAAACCGTCGAAGAAACCGTCGAGGAGACTGTTGGCGACGAGGTCGCAAAAACGGTTGAAGCGACCGTCGGTGAGGAAGTGGAAAAAACGGTCGAAGAAACCGTTGGTGAGGAAGTCGCCAAACGCGTCGAGGAGACCGTCGAATCGGCCGTCGAGGAGACGGTCAGCGAAGAGGTTTCAGCGGCGACCGAGACGTTGGAAGCGAAAACAGAGGCGATTGAGGCGCAACTTGATGACCAAGCCGACGAGGATAGCAACGACGGCGATGACGGCGACCACACGGACGACGAAAAGTAGACGAACTCGCTGACACCAACTGGTGGTGTCAGCCGAGAGCCGATGGTCGGGTTTAGATCCAGCCTTCTTCGACGAGCAGTTCGCCGTTCAGCAGGCTCGCGCCGGCTGCCCCGCGGAGCGTGTTGTGAGCGAGACAGTTGTATTTGAGCCCGCTGGGGGTTTCGCTGACGCCACCGACGGAGATCGCCATCCCGTTGTCGCGGTTCCGATCAAGCCGTGGCTGTGGCCGGTCGGGCTGGTCGTCGCCGAAGACGTGAATCAGTTGGTTGGGGGCACTCGGCAGGTCGATCCCGGGGAATGATTCCAGTGCTTCCCGCGCCTCGGCCGGCGACGGATCGTCGGCGAGGTCGACAAAGACGCTTTCGAGGTGGCCATCAAGCGTTGGAATCCGGTTACAGGAGGCGTTGACCTCGGCGTCGTGCAAGGAGAGCTCCGCGCCGTCGAACTCCCCGAGCAGCTTGCGGGATTCGGTCTCCATCTTGTTTTCCTCGCCGCCGATATGCGGGATCGCGTTGTCGATGATCTCCATCGACGTGACCCCGGAGTAGCCCGCGCCGGAAACGGCCTGCAGCGTCGTCACGTCGGCGCGTTCGATCCCGAATCCCTCATCGAGAGCGGCCAGCGTCGGCACCATCGTGATCGTCGAGCAGTTGGGGTTCTTGATGAGCGCGCCGTCCCACCCACGGTTGTCCCGCTGTACCTCGATGAGGTCGAGGTGACCGGGATTGATCTCGGGGATTGTCAGTGGCACGTCGTCGGCCATCCGGTCGTTCGAGGAGTTCGAGGAGACAACGTAGCCTGCCTCGAGAAACTTGGGTTCGACTTCGCTGGCGACGCCCGACGGCAACGAGGAAAACAGGAGATCGATATCGTCGCCAACAGCGTCCGGATGCGTTTTGCCAACCTCGATCTCGGCGACATCTCTGGGGATCGGGGTGTTCGCGCGCCATTTGGCAGCCGCCTGATACGTCTTGCCCGCACTCGACTCGCTTGCGGTGAGTGCGTCGATCTCAAAGGTTGGATGGCCATCAAGCAGTTGAATGAACCGCTGTCCGACCGCGCCCGTCGCGCCGAGGATACCGACAGAAACTGTCATTGCCGTGCGAAGCCGTCTCACATATATAAGTCGGTCGGATTCCCGGTGCCGTGTGTCGATCTATCCAAATCGTTGGTGATACTCACACGGCTGTCGCTGAGAATCGGCAGGTCGCTACTGTTGGGCCGGCTGGCCGCCTTCCTCGTAGGGCTGGACAACAACAAAGCCCTCGTTGCCGGTGAACGCCATCTGGAGGGATTCGCCGGACTGCTGGCCGATCTCGATGGTTTTGTTCGTCTCGATCGATGGCGAGAGGTTCGTACTCCACGCGACGGTCGCATCGGGATCGGTTGTGATCGGCGGCGTCGCCACCAACGGATCGCCGTGGGTCGTCAACGCGACCGTCCCCGGGCCGCTGAGGTAGACGTTTGTGAGACCGCCGGCGATAGCCTCCGAGAGTCCACCAACGGTGTTGATCTCGTAGTCGACACGGGATTCAAACGCGAGGATATCGTTGCCGTTGACCGAGATCGAGTCGTCAGCGTCGAGTGAGAGCACCTGAATCTTTTTTTCCTGATCGGCGACGTAGAGATGCCCCGAGCCGTCGGCCTCCATGATCGGCGTTCCCTCACCGGAGACAGCGTCTTTGACGAGGCCGGTGATCCCGCCCTCGGCGGAGGACTTCCCGGTGAACGTCAGATCGCCGGTGTAGGCGACCATCGAGCCGGCTTTGACCATGGCGGTGCCCTCGACCGCGATGTCGAGTAGTTTTGCGTTCTCCAACTGGAAGCCATCGCCGCCGGATTTCGGGGCGTTGGCCTGCGTGAATTCGTCAAGTTCCATGACAACTACCGGTTGTGACACAAGCCGTATATACCCGGTGAAGCCTCAAACGCGTGTTTTCGACATCCGGGGGATCAGAGACGTGAGAGGCCGCTCAACAGCAGCCCCCCTCCCAGCGGCAACAACAATGGCGCGGCGAAAACGAGCACCGCAACCGCGGTTCCGGTGTCGAGATCGCCGACAGTCAGTACGACAACCGGAAGCACGGCAAACACGGCCAACAGGCCGGCGGCGGCAGCGACGACGGTGTACTCCGTCTCAGGGCGACGCGGCTGTCTGATCGGTAACGCAAGCTCATCAACCGCAGCGTCAAGATCTGACACCGGGCCGAGCGTGACCGGCTTCTCATCGTCGCCGGGCCTCGACAGCGTGACCGTTCCGGTTCCGAGCAGCCGGTCGGGGATCGCGTTTTTGACCTCGATGTCGCCGCGATACACAGGGGCGATCCACTGTGGCTCGGCAAGCAGGCGATCGTAGGCTACGATCTCGTGGTCGCGTCGCTGATACTCGATGGTGCCGAACCGCAGCCATCGACTCAGAACAGCGACCACGACAATTCCGAGCAAGACAACGACAGCGAACCCAACGACAAGCGGGGAATCGATGGCGATGCCAAATATGAACACCGCCCCTAACAGCATCCCACCGTCGCTCACTAACCCAAGCAGGATGTCCGAGACACTACCGAGGATAATCGCCGCGGTGTCGGTCGTGACCCGGCCATCGACAGGGCCATCCGGCAACTCGATCTCCGGCGGCGGTTCCTGAAGCGACTCAGTTTCGATTAGCGTGCTCTGCTGCAGCCAGTCGGTGACAGTAACCAGCGGCTGCCCCATGTGGTCGACATAGAAGCGATACGCCTCACCGGTCGTTTTCGCAAGGACAACCCCGCCTCCCAGGACGATCCCACTCGCCGTCTCACCGGTGATAAACGGGAGCAAGCAGAACAACACCAGCACCTGCTGGGCCGGTGTGCGGGTCAGTTCTTGAGCTGATACGGTGGTGTATCGCTCGGTACCGATGTAGTCGACCCGGAAGTCCGTAAGATGTGAGGCGACAAGCGCGGCAAGGGCAACGAGGAGTCCACCCGATACCGTCGGAGTGAGAGCAAGCGAGAACCAAGCCAGCAGACTCATCGGCAGCACCGCGATACACCACACGCCAAGAATCGAGACCGCAAACGGGAGGTTCCGTGGATAGATCGGTGGCCACCCCGATCGTGGCCGTAGCCCGCCGCGCTTGGCGCGTAAGTTGGCCATCGGCTCCAGCACGTACAGCTCCGGGGAGCCCTGTTTTGCGAAGAGTGCCTTGATCGCAGCCAATAGGGCGGTTGTGAGGGCCTCGAACCAGTAGATAACAAGCAGCGACGTGAGGTTCCACCCCCAGACAGAAACGCCGAGTAGGGGAAGGAGATTGCCGGCAACAACCACGAGGAGGCCGAGCCACTGTGTCGGTACGGAGGGCAAACGTGGCACAAAACGTGCTGTGGGAGGGATTCGTAACTATGTTTCGGCTTCCATAGTTGCTCACGCCCACGATGACGGCAGCGGAAGGTGTAAGCCACGCGCGCACCGACTCCTTGATACGTGCCACAAGTCCCCGGCCGAGCCATCCCATTTCGGGAGCGATGACAGTCCGGCGAACCCAGGCACGGGACAGACGGCCCGCTGTCGGCCGCAACGACAGCCGCCCGGCACGAGGGTTTCCCGACCGACATGGCATGCCGCCGCTGGATGAGGTCGGGCGTTAGTGTTCCGGGCGATATTTCACTCGCTGAGCCAGTCGTACCACTCGCCAAGATCGATGAGCTCGTCCTCGACGCCAGCCATTCCGTACTGTGTGAACACCTCGTCAATCGTCTGTGCAAGCCCCTCAGGATCTGTTGCCGGGAGGCTCTGATCGTAGTAGAGTAAGATTCCAGCATGTGGCTGTTCACCAGCAAGCGGTTCGAAATCTTTTGCGTTGTTCGTTACCAGGACAACGCCGTTGGTTGCACACCAGTCTAAGAGTGCGGCATCATCGGTGTACTCGCCAAACTCGTCTTTGGCCTGTCTCACCTCATGTCCACGCTCTCGGAGTAATTTTTCAAGCACGCGGCCGACGTGCTCGTCGAGCAAGAGCTGAACCCCAGTCACTGAATCGGGTTTTTCGGCTTCAGCGATGCATCACGAACGCGGTCGAAAGCCGCATCGTTGCTGTTTTCGAACGCACGCATCTCCTCGATATGTTCGTAGTAATAAGAGAGTGCTCCATACACAGCTGACAGTGAGAGATCGAACTGATCGGCCACAAGAGCCGGTGAGCTACCGCCCTCGATCACTCGTGTCGCAATGTGACGAACTCCGATACGCGTCCCCTGAATCCGGGGCTCACCACCGAGTACGTCGTCATCACGGGTGATTGTCATACTCGTTTGTAGGCTGGTCATTCATTTATATTTTTGTAGGCTACCCCCCACCGGCTGAGCGACAAATGACGGCGGGATTTATTTCACTCCCTGCAGAACAGCGTAGATATGACCTTCTATGGTGGCACTGAACTGGCATCGGTCTACGACGATGCACTTGACTCTGGGTTCGGACTGATCGCAAGCAACATCGCCGAGCCGAACACGATGATCGGGCTGATTCAGGGCGCGGCCAGCGTCGACTCCGATCTCCTGTTGCAGATGAGCAACGGGGCCTGTACGTTCGCCGGCAACGGCGACCCCATCGCGGGCCTACGCGTCATGGGCAACTACATCGAGCGGATCGCCGCCCAATACGACATCGGCGTCTTCCTCAACATGGATCACCAGACCGACCTCAACACCATCCAGCGACAGGTCGAGTTGGAGATCCCCTCTTCGATCATGATCGACGCCTCCCACGAGGAGTTTGAGGAGAACGTCGCCCGGAGCAAACAGGTCGTCGAGATGATCGACGACGCTGATGCCGACATCCTCGTTGAGGCCGAACTCGGGAAGATCAAGGGCGTCGAAGACGAAATCGTCTCGGAGAACGCGTTCTACACTGATCCCGAGCAGGCCGTCGAGTTCGTCGACCGCACGGGCTGTGATCTGTTGGCCATCTCGGTCGGCACCCAGCATGGCGTCGCCAAGGGCAAGGATCTCGAACTCAAACCCGACCTGACAGAGGAGATCCGTACCGCACTCCGCGATCACGGCCTTGATACACCGCTCGTCCTGCACGGCTCCTCGGGTGTCCAGCCTGACCAACTCCAGGAGATGCTCACCCACGGCATCTGTAAGGTCAACAAGGATACCCGCTACCAATACGAGTACACCCGCACCGCGTTCGATCTCTACCGCGAGGAAACCGACGAGATCGTCCCGCCGGAGGGCGTCGAGGATCACCGGAATACGTTCTTCAATGATGTGGAGTGGGCCCCGAACAAGGATCGCTTCGACCCCCGCGTTGCCGGGCGGCAGATCCGCGACCGCATTGCCGACGTGTACGCCGACCTCGCCGAGGTCTCTGGGAGTGCCGGCCGCAGCAAATTCAGCTAAATCGCTGCCGACGGCCCGCCGACACGACCCCGTGAAGGGGTGAAATTAAGCAGCCACCCGCTTTAGAGGCAGCTATGTACGAGACAATTTTGGTGCCGACCGACGGCAGTGAGACCATCCAGCGAACGCTCCCGCACGCGCTGAGGCTGGCCGCCGACAACGAGGCGACCGTGCGCGCCCTCTCGGTCGTCGATATCCGCTCGGTACAGGCCGCCGGCGACGGTGACCGCGAGGGCGTCGACGCCGAACTCACCGCCGACGCCGAGGTCGCCGTTGAAGAAGTCGCCGATGCAGCCGCCGAAAAAGGACTTGCTGTCGAGACGACCGTCCGGCGTGGCACACCCGACAAAGAAATCGTCAAGGAATCAAATGA
>Ga0209946_1000446_pt1 | contig 17032 bp, 16 predicted proteins | sample SalPon2_A_H2O_MG_FD_185704 | JGI IMG/M metagenome (GOLD analysis project Ga0209946, IMG submission 185704) | Salt pond water microbial communities from South San Francisco under conditions of wetland restoration - Salt Pond MetaG R2_A_H2O_MG... | ecosystem: Environmental > Aquatic > Non-marine... | reverse complement strand
CGGCGGCGGACGGGGCGTCGACCGTCTCCCGGTGAACGCCCGTTTACGGACGACGAGCCACGGATCGGACTGAATTCTCGTTGATAAACGCCAGAGGAAAAAACCCGCACACAACATTTATGTCCTATTCGAGAGAGGGAGTAGACGCGATGGCGACAGGCAAGGTCGACTTCTTTAACGACACTGGCGGCTACGGATTCATCGAGACTGACGACGCTGACGAGGACGTGTTCTTCCACATGGAAGACGTCGGCGGCCCGGACCTCGAGGAGGGACAGGAAGTAGAGTTCGAGATCGAGGAGGCCGATAAGGGGCCGCGCGCGACGAACCTCACCCGGCTGTAACCTCGACGACCCCTCGAATCGCTCTCGAAACGCGTTCCGCGTATATGACAGTCTCAGCGGCAGCGCCGACGTTTTACTCGCCGAGCCGAAATCGGTGGGTATGGATACGGTCGATCTCGCGGTCTTCGTCGCCGAGAACCTCGATCGCTACGACCAGACGCAGGGCGTCCTCCCGGACCGGCTCGCGTCGTTCGGCGACCGGTACCGGTCGCAGGGGTATCTGACGCGCGAGCAACTGTACGAGATTGCCTACGAGTCGTCGACGCGAAGCGCGTACCACGTCGAGACGAACCCGGACTCGCGGTGCCGCGAGGTGACGCGAAACGTTCGGGCAGTCGAGGGCGACTTCTCCGCGATCCACCTGCTGACCGGGCTGTCGGGGTTTCAGGCGCCGACCGCGTCGTGCGTGTTGGCGGCGCTCGACGGCGACAGACACGCGGTGGTCGACACCCGCGTGTGGGCGTCGCTGGAACGTCTCGGGTACGTCGACGGCCGCAAGGAGTCGTTCGACGCCGCCGACTACGTGACGATGATCGAGCCGATCCGCGAAATTGCGGACGAGACCGGGCACGCGCCGGTCGACGTGGGGTACGCGCTGTTCGCACACGACGCTCACGTGCGAGAGGGGACGCTCCACTAGGGCGGACTCCGGGGTCGCCCGGTTATAACTCGAACTCGACGCCGGTCGCGTCGGTCGAGTACTCCCAGAGCTGCTCGGCGTCGGGACGGCTGTACGACGCGTCGTTCGACCGACCGATGGTCGGATGTCCGCGCATGTTCATCAGGCCGCCCGGCTCGACGTAGGCGCCGCCGTCGACGTCGACGGTGGCCGCGTACAGCATGGGCTCGGCCCCGACGTCGGCGTCCTGTCCGAGGACGGCGTTCGCGGCCTTCATGCCGACTTTCATCAGGGGGTTGCCGCTCTCGGCCGCGGTCCGCATCTGGAGGTTCGTGTCGGTGTAGCCGGGGTGACAGGCGACGCTGCGGACGCGGAGGTCGTCGTCCGCCGCGTCGATCCGGCGCTGGAGTTCGTAGGCGAACAGCAGGTTCGCGAGCTTGCTCCGGCCGTACGCCTTCCACTTGCCGTACGACCGCTCCCAGTTGAGGTCCGAAAAGTCCATCTCGCCCTGTTCGTGGGCGCCCGACGACTGCGTGACGACGCGGGCGACGCCGTCTACCCCCTCGGCGGCTTTTAAAAGCGGGAGGAGACGGCCGGTGAGCGCGAAGTGGCCGAGGTGGTTGACGCCGAACTGCGTCTCGAAGCCGTCCTCGGTCTCGCTCCGGGGGATCGCCATCACGCCGGCGTTGTTACAGAGGACGTCGATCGCGTCGTAGTCGGCTTCGAGTCCGTCCGCGAACGCCGCCACCGAGTCGAGCGACGCGAGGTCGCACTCGCGGACGTCGAGCGCGCCCGCCACGTCGCCGCCGGCGTCGGCCCGGATCTCGTCGGCGGCGCGCTCGGCGCGCGCCATGTTCCGACACGCCATCACCACGGTGGCGCCCTTCGCGGCGAACGCGCGCGTTCCCTCGTAGCCGAGGCCGCTGTTCGCGCCGGTGACGACCACCGTCTTCCCGTCTAAGTTCGGCATCGCCGCGGCCGTCCAGTCTGTCATGGGCGATACCAGGGGCGTCACGGGGAGAAACCTGTCGGCGGGATCGACCGTTTCCGCCTCCGCGGGCCGCTCGTGAACGAGCCACCGAGACGCCGTCTGTCGCCCGACTCCACTTTCACCTCGCTGCCGGTGCGTTTTTAGGTGCTTCGGCGAAATGAGTAGACACTGAATGACGTCCTTCCAGTCGACGATCGGCGACGAGGAGGGGATCGCGGAGGAACTGGCCGAGGGCCAGCGCGAGATCTCCATCGCCGAGTTCTTCGAGAAGAACAAACACATGCTCGGGTTCGACTCGGGCGCCCGCGGGCTCGTCACCGCCGTCAAGGAGGCGGTCGACAACGCGCTCGACGCGACCGAGGAGGCCGGCGTCCTCCCGGACATCTACATCGAGATCGAGGAAGTGGGCGATTACTACCGGCTCGTCATCGAGGACAACGGGCCGGGCATCACCAAAGAACAGCTCCCGAAAGTGTTCGGGAAACTCCTGTATGGGAGTCGGTTTCACGCCCGTGAGCAGTCGCGTGGCCAGCAGGGAATCGGTATTTCAGCGGCTGTACTGTACTCTCAGTTGACTTCCGGCCAGCCCGCGAAGATCACCTCACGGCCCAAGGGGCAGTCGCGAGCGCAGTACTTCGAGCTCATCATCGACACGGACACGAACGAACCGGAGATCAAGGCGGACGAGGAGACGACGTGGGACCGCCCCCACGGCACCCGGATCGAGTTGGAGATGGAGGCGAACATGCGCGCCCGCCAGCAGCTTCACGACTACGTGAAACACACCGCGGTCGTCAACCCCCACGCGCGGATCGAACTGCGGGAGCCCGGCCTCGACGAGCCGCTGAAGTTCGAGCGCGCGACCAACGATCTGCCGGCGGAGACCGAAGAGATCCGCCCGCACCCGCACGGCGTCGAACTCGGCGCGCTGATCAAGATGCTGGAGGCGACCGAGTCGTACTCGCTGTCGGGCTTCCTTCAAGAGGAGTTCACCCGTGTCGGCAAGAAGACCTCCGAGTCGGTCATCGACAACTTCCGTGACGTCTACTACGGCCGGGAACTCGCGTGGGCGCCGCCGAAGGCGCACGGCGACCGCGACGTGGCGGCCGCGGTCGCGGAAGCGGTCGCCAACAAGGGGAAGGCGGCGACGACCGCCTTCTCTGAGGGGGTCGCGGAGACGGTCGGAAGCAACGACCGGCTCTGCCGCGCCGAACTCGCGACCATCGTCGAGAACGTCGCGGAGACGGTCGCGGCGGACACGGGCAAGACGTTCGGCGGGACCGTCCGCGAGAACGCGGTCGACGCGGCGTGGCGGGCGATAACGGGCACCGGAGACGACGACGCGGACGAGTCCGACGCCGACGACGCGGACGAGTCGCCCCTCGTCCCCGACGCCTACGCCGTCGTCGACGAGGCCACGTCGACGCGGAAAGACGACGCGACGGTGCAGGCGATGGCCGACGCGCTCGCGCGGCGCTTCGAGAACCTCGACGGCGACGCGTTCCGAGTCACGCTCGACGGCCTCGAACGCCTCGTCGCGGACGCGGCCACCTTCGTCGGCGAGCAGCACGAGGCGACGTTCGGCGAGACGGCCCGCGAGAACGTCGTGGAGGCGTTCTGGTCGCGGGCCCGGACGGTCCCGGACGACCCACCGAAGGTGTCCGCTATCGCGGGCGACCGCGACGCCGCGGCCGACCTGCTCGAAGCGATGCGGTCGACCGACATCCTCGCGCCGCCGACCGACTGCCTCGCGCCGATCACGGCCGAACTGGTCGAGGCGGGGCTTCGGAAGGAGTACGACGCCGACTTCTACGCGGCGGCGACCCGCGACGCCGAGGTCCACGGCGGCGACCCGTTCATCGTCGAGGCCGGCATCGCTTACGGCGGTGAGATTCCGGCGGAGGGGTCGGTCGAACTGCTCCGGTTCGCGAACCGCGTCCCGCTGGTCTACCAGCGCGGCGCCTGCGCGACCACGGACGTGATAAAACAGATCGGGTGGCGAAACTACGGGTTAGACCAGCCCGGCGGCTCGGGGCTCCCGAACGGGCCGGCCGTCATCAGCATCCACGTCGCCTCCACGAACGTTCCGTTCACGAGCGAGTCGAAGGACGCGCTCGCGAACGTCCCGGCGATCGAAGACGAGATCGAACTCGCGGTGCGGGAGGCCGCCCGCGACCTCAAATCGTACCTCAGCAAGCGGCGCTCGATGCAGCAGCGCCGGGAGAAACAGGACGTGTTAGGGCGTATCCTCCCCGAGATGGCCGACAAGGTCTCGGAGGTCACGGGTCGCCCGCGTCCCGATATCGACGGCGCGCTGGCGCGGATCATGAACAACGTCAGCGTCGAGCGCGAACAGAACGGCGAGACGGTGACGCTCGTCGTGGAGAACCACTCCGACGTCACCGAGAACCTCGATATCACGGACATCGTCTCCGTGGAACCGACCGACCTCTCCGACGGGACGGTCGTCGACATGGACGGCGAGTGGTTCGTCCAGTGGAAACCCGAGGTGCCCTCGGGCGACGAGCGGGAACTGACCTATACGATCGACGGCGACGCCGACTTCGAGGTCAGCGTCGGCGGCGTGGAAACGGAGAAACTCACGGTGAACGCGTAAATGACGAGCGAAAGCGACGCACGAGACCAACTCATCGACCTGGCCGCGGACTTCTACGACCAGTTCGCCGACGGGACGATACCGGAGATGGAACTACCGACGCGAACGAAGAGCAACATCCAGTACGACACCGAAAGCGGCGTCTGGACCTACGGCGACCGCACCTCGACCCGCAGCGCCAACTCGGTGCGGGGCGCCCGCAAGCTGCTGAAGGCCGCGTACACGATCGAGTTCCTCGCGAACCAGCTCGACGAGGACCGCTCGTCGACCCTGCGTGAGCTGTACTACCTCTCCGAGTCGTGGGACAACGACGAGGCGCAGTTCTCCTCACAGGACGAGTCGAACGACCTCGTCGAGGACTTGGAGATCGTCACGGGCGTCACCCGCGAGGACTTCCACATGCGTCCCGAGGAGTCCGGTGCGACCCTGATGGGACCGCTCCTCATCCGCGAACAGACGCGACGCGGGGAACGCGAGATCCACTGTCAGGAGGACGTGGGGGCCGGCGGCTACCAGATCCCCAACAACCCGGACATGATCGAGTTCCTCGACGACGACATCGACTTCGCGCTCGCCGTCGAGACCGGCGGGATGCGCGACCGACTCGTCGAGAACGGGTTCGACGAGGCGTACAACTGCCTGGTCATCCATTTAAAAGGCCAGCCGGCGCGAGCGACCCGTCGGATCACCAAACGCGTCCACGACGAACTGGACGTGCCCATCGCCGTCTTCGCCGACGGCGACCCGTGGTCGTACCGGATCTACGGCTCCGTGGCGTACGGCTCGATCAAGTCCGCACACCTCTCGAAGTACCTCGCGACGCCGGAAGCGCAGTTCGTGGGGATCCAGCCCGAGGACATCGTCGAGTACGACCTGCCGGCCGACCCGCTGGCCGACTCCGACATCAACGCCTTGGAGTCGGAACTCGAAGACCCGCGCTTCCAGACCGACTACTGGGAAGAGCAGATCGAACTCCAGCTCGACATCGGCAAGAAGTCCGAACAGCAGTCGCTCGCGAGCCGCGGGCTCGACTTCGTCACCGACACGTACCTCCCCGAGCGGCTCGACACGATGGGCGTGCTGTAACGGGGTTCGACCGCCCCGAGCGCGTCAGTCGCCGGCGTAGAGTATCTCCTCGATCTCTCGGCGCTCGCCGTCGGGATCGTCGTCCGCGTATTTATAAACGACACCGTCGGTCTCGTCGGCGGCCGCCTTGTGTGAGCCGTCACAGAGCGGCTTCGAGTCCGAGAGGCCGCACTGACAGACGTACAGCGCCCCGTCGTCGCCGGCGTCGGACTCGTCGAGGACGGCCGGTCCCTTCGCGTCGTGCGTGATCTCGCGCGCCATACGTGTCTGTTGCTACCGAGACACATACCAGTTGTGGCGACGATGACAGGAACGCGGCGCTCGCCCCGCCGCAACCCCCTTGAGCGTGGGTCGCGTACGTGGGGTATGAGCGAGACCAACGATCAGCCGCCGGCCGACCCCGAGACGCTGTCCGACGAGGAGTGGCGCGAGCGGCTCTCCGACGAGGCGTACCGCGTGTTACGCGAGAGCGGCACCGAGGCGAAGTTCTCCGGCGAGTACGTCGACCACCATCCAGACGACGGAGAGTACCGGTGTCGGGGCTGTGGCACCGTCCTGTTCGACGCCGAGACGAAGTACGAGTCCGGCTGCGGCTGGCCCGCCTTCTACGCCGCCGAGGAGGGGTCTGTGACGACGACGATCGACACGAGCCACGGAATGTCCCGCACCGAGGTCCGCTGTGCGAACTGCGACTCGCACCTCGGCCACGTGTTCGACGACGGCCCCGAGCCGACGGGGAAGCGCTTCTGTATCAACTCGGTCGCGATGGAGTACGACGAGAACTGAACGCGTCGCGGGTCGGACCGGCGACTCTGTAAAGCGGTCGTCGACTACGCCAGCGGGAGCCTGACGACGAACACCGCGCCCTTCGGCTCGTTGTCTTCGACCCACACGTCGCCGCCGTATATCTCGACGAGCGACCGGACCAGGTACAGTCCGATCCCGGCGCCCGGACTGTCGAGCCCCTTCTCCCCTTTGCCGAATATCTCGCCGCGCTGTGGTTCGGGGACCCCCGGTCCGTTGTCGGCGATGCGCACCTCGGCGACGTCGGCCGCCTCGTCGACGCTCGCCGAGACCGTCACCTTCGGGGGCGTCTCGTCGTTGTGCTGGATCGCGTTCCGGAGGATGTTCCGGAACACCGAACTCAGCATCTCGTCGGCGACGACCTCCCGGTCGGGAAAGGACCCGTCGACCGTGAAGACGGCCTCCGAGTACGCCGATCGCACCTCTTCGACCTGTTGTGAGAGCACCCGGCTGAGCGAGATGTGACTCGGCTCGGTCTCCTCTCTGAGCAGCACCTCCGCGAGGTCACGGACGGTCGTGGTAAGCGAGACGGCGCTGTCGGTGTTCTTTTTGATTATCTCTAAGTACTCCTCGCCCTCCTCGTCGACGTGGTCGTCGAGGAGTTCGGCGTACGCGCCGACGAGTTGGAGGTCGTTCCGGATGTCGTGGCGCATCACCTGATTCAACAGCTGGAGGTCGTCTCGCTGGCGTTTGAGATGTTCCTCGGGGTTCGTCTCGGTGCCGAGGGTCGCGCCGCTCGCCTCGGAACCCGCATCCTCGCTCATACGCACCATACACAGGGCGTGTAGTTTTATATGCCGGTTGTGCGCGACCGAACGCCCCGCCGCCCCGTCAGACCCCCTCGTCGAGCAGTTCGCGGGCGATGATGTTCTTTTGAATCTCGGTGGTGCCCTCGTAGATCTGGGTGATCTTCGCGTCGCGGTAGAGCCGTTCGACGTCGTGGTCGTTGACGAACCCGGCGCCGCCGTGGACCTGGACCGCCTCGTCGGCGACCTCGACCGCCGTCCGCGAGGCGAACTCCTTGGCCATCGACGCCAGCGCCGTCAGGTCGCCCGGCTCGTTGTCGACCGCCCACGCGGAGCGGTAGGTGAGCCACCGGGCGGCCTCGGTGTTCGTGTGCATCTCCGCGAGCTTGTGTTTGATCGCCTGGAAGTCCGAGATGGACCGGCCGAACTGCTCGCGCTCCTCGGCGTACTCCAGCGCGCGCTCGGCGGCGCCGCGGGCGATGCCGACGCCCTGCGCGGCGACCGCGGTGCGGGTCTCGTCGAAGAACTGCATGAGTTGGAGAAAGCCCATCCCGCGCTGGCCGATCAGGTTCTCCTCGGGGACTCTCACGTCGTCGAACCGGAGTTCGGCGGTGTCGCTCGCGCGGATGCCGAGTTTCCCGGTTATCTTGTCCCGACTGAGCCCCTCGCGGTCGCCTTCGACGAGGATCTGCGAGTAGCCGGAGTAGCGGTCGTCGATGTCGGGGTCGGTCTCGCAGACGACGACGAAGTAGTCGGCGACGGTCCCGTTGGTGATCCACATCTTCGAGCCGTTGATCACCCACTCGTCGCCGTCCTTCTCGGCGCGTGTGGCGACCGAGGTCACGTCAGACCCCGCCTGCGGCTCCGAGATGGCCGACCCCATCACGGCGTCGCCCGCGGTGACCTCCGGGAGGACGCGCTCTTTCTGTGCTTCCGTGCCGAACTCCATCAGCGCCTCGGCGCCGAACCCGGCACTGGAAACGCAGAGGCCGATTCCGGGGTCGGCGGCGAACAGCTCCTCGGTGAGGATGGCGTTTTCGAGCGAGGAGTAGCCGACGCCGCCGTACTCGACCGGGACGTGGGGCGCGAGCAGCCCCATCTCGGCCGCCTTGTCCATCACCTCGTGCGGGTACGACTCCTCGACGTCGTACTCGGTCGCGACCGGCCGAATCTCCTCGTCGGCGAACTTCCGTACCTCCTCGCGCAGTTGTCGTTGTTCGTCTGTTAGCTGGAACTCCATGCCGAAACCATCACGATAGTATGTGATAATTGTTAGCGAACGGCCGACAATCCGCGAGAAGTTGTTCGGGCCCGTACTGGGTATCCTGGGTATAAGGGGGACGACCGAAATCCGCGCGTGACCGCCGCCTCAGCGGTTCTCGACGAACGTCGCGATCCGGTCCGTCGCCTCCTTCAACTCGCGCATCGAGGTCGCGTACGACACTCGGAGGTGCCCCTCGGCGCCCGCGCCGAAGACGGAGCCGGGGACGACGGCGACGCCTTGGGCCTCCAGCAGTTCCTCGGCGAACGCCTCGTCGTCGCCGCCGCAGTCGGGGAAGGCGTAGAAGGCGCCGCCGGGCTCGAAGGTGTCGAGTCCCATCTCGTTGAACCGGGAGACGACCAGCCGGCGGCGGCGGTTGTACTCGTCGACCATCTCCGCCACCTCGTCGTCGCACCGGTCGAGCGCCTCGATGGCGGCGTACTGGGGAGTCGTCGGCGCCGACAGCATGGTGTACTGGTGAATCCGGTTCATCGCGTCGATGGCCTCGGTCGGCCCGAGCGCGTAGCCGAGCCGGAGCCCCGTCATCGCGTACGCCTTCGAGAAGCCGTTGACGACGACGGTCCGCTCGCGCAGCCCCGGTTGGTTCGCGATCGAGGCGTGGTCGGTCCCGTAGGTGAGCGCGGCGTATATCTCGTCGGCGATCACCCGGAGGTCGTTCTCGCGGCAGAACGCCGCCACCTCGGCGAGTTCCTCGTCCGTCATCGTCGCGCCCGTCGGGTTGTTCGGGTAGCAAAGCACCAGCAGGTCCGCCTCGTCGGCGCCCGCCGCTTCCAGCGACGACCGGGTGAGCGCGAAGTCGTCGGCCGCGCGGGTGGGGACCGTCAGCCGCTCGCCGCCGGCCAGTTCGATCCCCGGCCCGTAGGAGATGTAGGTCGGCTCGTGGACTGCCACCGTGTCGCCGGGGTCGACCAGCGCGCGGAAGGCCAGATCGACCGCCTCGCTCGCGCCGGTCGTGACGAGTATCTCCGAGGCGGGGTCGTACGACTGGTCGTAGCGCCGGTGGTGGTCCGCGATCCGCTCTCTGAGCGCGGCCATCCCGCGGTTCGAGGTGTAGGAGGTCTTCCCGCGTTCGAGCGAGTCGATCGCGGCGGTGCGGGCGGCCCAGGGCGCGGAGAAGTCCGGCTCGCCGACGCCCAGCGAGATCACGTCGTCGCGCGCCTCGGCGAGTTCGAAGAACTTCCGTATCCCCGACTCCGGGAGGTCGCGAGCGCGCTCGGACAGCCTCATGGCGACACGGAGAGGCGGTCGTCGTCGTCGCCGTCCTCGAACCGGATCCCGCCGTCCTTGTAGGTCTCCATGATGTAGTGGGTCACCGTCTGGGTGACCTCCGGCATCGGCGCGACCTGCTCGGAGATGAACCGCGAGACGTCTTGCATCGTCTCGCCGAGGACCTCCACGGCGAAGTCGTAGTCGCCGGAGACGAGGTGGAGCGCGTCGACCGCGGGGAACTTCGAAATCTGGTCGGCGACCTGCTCGTAGCCGGTCTCGCGGTCGAGCTCGACGTTGATCTCGACGAGCGCGCGGATCTTCCCCTCGTCGACGCGGTCCCAGTCGACGACCGCCTGGTAGCCGTGAACTACGTTGTCAGCCTCCAGCGAGTCGATCGCGTCGGCTACCGCTGCCGCATCGAGGCCCGTCTGGGCCGCGATGTCGTCGATGTCTTCGCGGGCGTTCCGCGCCAACACGTCGAGTACCTCGCGCTCGGCATCCATACTTACAGATTACGCGGGGACGGTTTATGAGTAGCGACGCCTGCAAGACGATCGAGCGTCGCGGGGGACGGGGCGTCGCTCGCGCCGACGCACGCCCTTCCGTCACCCGCACCGCTTTCCGCGTGGCGCGCCATCGGCCGACCATGGCTTCAGACGCGAGCGACCGGAGCGACACGTTCGACATCGGCGGCGAACTGACGGTCAACCGCCTCGGATTCGGGGCGATGCGAGTCACCGGCGAGTCGATCATCGGGCGCCCCGACGACGAGGCGGCGGCCAAGCGGGTCCTCGAACGAGCCGTCGACCTCGGCGTCGACTTCGTCGACACCGCCGACTCCTACGGTCCCGGCGTCTCGGAACGGCTCGTCGGCGAGGCGCTCTCCGACCCGGACGACGTGGTCGTCGCCTCGAAGGCCGGCCTGCTCCGCAACCGCGACGGCGACTGGCTCCCCCACGGCGACCCGGACTTCCTGCGAAATCAGGTCCTCTGTAGCCTCGACCGGCTCGGCACGGAGACTATCGACCTGTACCAGTACCATCGCCCGGACCCCGACACCGACTTCGCGGAGTCGGTCCACGCGTTCGCCGAGATGAAAGACGCGGGCCAGATCGCACACGTCGGCCTCTCGAACGTCAGCGTCGAGCAACTGGAGACGGCCGCGGACATCGTCGACGTCGCGACCGTGCAGAACCGGTACGACGTGGGGAACCGAGACGAGGAGGACGTGTTGCGCGCCTGTGAGGACCGCGACGTGGGGTTCATCCCGTGGGGACCGCTGTACGCGGTCGACGAGGAGGGGCCGGCCGCGGTCCTCGGCGAGGTCGCCGCCCGGCGCGACGCCACGCCGCAGCAGGTCGCGCTCGCGTGGCTCCTCGATCACTCCGACGTGACGCTCCCGATTCCGGGAACGTCGAGCGTCGATCACCTCGAATCGAACGTCGCGGCCGCGACGCTCGAACTGACAGACGAAGACGTGTCGGCGCTGGACGCGATCGACCCGCAGCCCTGAGCGCGGTCGAAAAGCCGGCGGCCGGCGGGCGTTACTCGTCGAACGGGTTCGTCAGTTCGACCGTCTCCTCGCGGTCGGGGCCGACGCCGACGGCGTAGACGGGGGCGTCGATCTCCTCGGCGACGAACTCCAGGTACTCGCGGGCCGCCTCGGGGAGCGCGTCGTATCCGGTCTCGGCCACCGCGGCCGAGTCGAACGGCTCCCACGTGTCGAGCGTCTCGTACACGGGCTCGCAGCGCTCCCAGCGGTCGGTCGTGGTGGGGACCGTGTCGATCGTCTCGCCGTCGCCGGACTGCGTCCGGCTGCCAGAGGCGCGTTGCGCCTCGCCGTCGAGCTCGTAGGCGGTACACACTTTCAGTTCGTCGAGGCCGGCGAGCACGTCGACGTGGTTGACGGCGACGCCGGTGAAGCCGGAGACGCGCGCGGCGTGGCGCAGCATGGGGAGGTCGAGCCAGCCGATCCGGCGCGGGCGCCCCGTGACCGTCCCGAACTCGCCGCCCTTCTCGCGGATGTGGTCTGCGAGTGCCTCCTCCTCGGCGTCGCCGTCCAACTCGGTCGGGAGCGGTCCCTCGCCGACGCGCGAGAGGTACGCCTTCACGATGCCGACGACCTCGCCGTCGCCGACCGTCGTGACGCCGAGCCCGGAGCCGACGGCGGCGGCGCCCGCGGTCGGGTTCGACGAGGTGACGAACGGGTAGTTCCCGTGGTCGACGTCGATGTGGGTGCCCTGTGCGCCCTCGAAGAGGATCTCGTCGCCCGCCTCGTGGCGCCGGTGGAGGTAGTCCGAGCAGTTCACGGTCATCCCCTCGTCGGCGAGGCGTTCGCCGATGGCGGCGTACTCCTCGTGGAGCGCGTCGACGTCGAACGCCTCCGCGCGGTCGTCGTCCCTGAGATCGAGCCCGTACACGTCCTCGACGAGCGCGCGCTTCTGCGGGACCGCGTACTCGAGCTTGTCGCGGAGCACGTCGGGGTCGAGCAGGTCGGCGATCCGGATGCCGCGGCGGCCCGCCTTGTCCTCGTAGGTGGGGCCGATGCCGCGGCCGGTCGTGCCGACCTCGTCACCGGCGTCGTCGTCCGACTTGACCTCCTCTTCGATGCCGTCGAGCGCGCGGTGGTACGGCAGGATGACGTGCGCCCGGCGGGCGACCCGCACGTCGGGGTCGAGCCCGCGCTCGCGCAGGTCGTCGATTTCGGTGAACAGCGTGCGCGGGTTGACGACGCAGCCGTTGCCGAGAATACCGGTCGTGCCTCTGACCGCGCCGCTCGGCACGAGCGACAGCTTGTACTCGACGCCGCTCTCGACGACGGTGTGGCCGGCGTTGTCGCCGCCCTGATAACGGACTACGACGTCCGCGTCCCCTCCCCACCGGTCGACGAGCGCTCCTTTGCCCTCGTCTCCCAGCTGGGAGCCGACGATGGTGAGTGTCATACGACCCGGTGGTTCCTGGCGGGAGGTAAAACCGATTACGGTCCAGCCTCGTGGAGTCGACACGAACGTGCATCAACGCGGCAGGGTTTGCGCGGTTCGATCGCTGTTCGTGGTGGTTTCGCGCCGTGTTCGACGTGGTTCGGGGTGCGCCGGTCGAACCGTGTGATCGAATACGTTAACTACTGCCACGTGAAAAGTTCGGATCGAGCGACCCGGTGGCACTCGCCGACAGCAACTTTTAAACGGGGGCATGACGAGTTAACATGTGCCATGATAGATCGACTAGAGAAGGAGGTAGACATGCTGGAACGTCACCTCCAAGTCCTGCGGATGGTCATCGAAAACGAGCCGATCGGCATCGTGAAGATGTCGAACGAGACGGGATACCCCCATCACAAGGTTCGCTACTCCCTGCGCGTGCTGGAAGAGGAGAACCTGATCGAGCCGTCCAGTCAGGGCGCAATCACGACCGAGCGCACGCACGAGTTCGTCGACGAGCTCGACGAGAAACTCGACGAGACCGTCGACAAGCTCGGTTCCATGCGGATCGACGACGCCGCAGAGCTCGAGAACTGAACCGGCGTGAGTTTGCGCGACGAACAGGCTGTGATTTCCCCGCGGTTCGCCCGATTCTGACGAGGATACCCACAGGTGTGGCGGGTTCCTATTTTGCGTGACGAGTGAGCCGCCGGCTTCGAGCGTCTCTGTCGGCGGTCGACGAGTGACGGTACGGCAGCGTCCCACAAAACGAACGGTCCGACGGACGGCCGAGCGCGCCTTCCCGACGTGTCCCTCCCGGCGCCGACGACACCTCAGGTCCGACTACAGGTCGGGGACGGTCATGTGGAAGCCGCCGTCGCGGGCCTCCACGAGACAGAGGTGGAAGCCGCGCTTGCGCGAGAGTTTCACGAAACTCGCCCGCTTCGACCGGCTGAACAGTCCGCCGCCGACCGCGTCGCTCGCGGTCTCTAACGCGCCCGGCTCGAAGAAGCTCTCCGTCACCGCGAACGTCGCCGCGAACGGGTCGTTCGACTCGGCGATGTCGCGACCGTTGCCCACGAGCGACTCCAGCGTCCCCTCGGGGGTCGGGTCGCGGCTGTCGTTGAGGTCGGCGACGAACAGCGGGTTGCCCATGCGGTCGCGCAACACCAGGTCGAACGAGCGCTGCTCGCGGGTCTCCTCGCCGTTCTCCCTGAGCGCGATCGACACGGAGCCGCCGATCTCCGCGCGGTCGACCTCGGGTATCGCGTCGTAGAGGGCCTTGAGAACGCCCTCGTTGCCGGTGCCGCTCACCTCGAAGGGCAGTTCCTCGACGAGCCAGCGGGTGAAGCCGTACTCGATGGTCTCCGTCAGGAACTCCTCGTACGGGCGCCCCTCGACCACCAGCCCGTCCGTCTCGAAGCTCGTGTGGTGTTCGATGCGGAGGTTCTCACGGAGTTCGTCGCGACCGACGGCGCCGTCGTGGGCGTCTTCGAGCGTCGCGCCGCCCTTCGACTCGTACCTGACGAAGAGGTTGGTCCCGCTGCGCGCCTCCGCCGCGGAGATGCTCCGGTCGCTCTCCGGGAGCCGGTCGCGCGCGCTCGACAGCTCCGACTGCAGTTGGTCGCGCTCCTCGCGAAGCGTCGACAGCTCCGACTGCAACCGGTCGACCTCGGTGGCGAGCTCGTCGCGGCTGGCGGCGAGCTCGTCGCGCTCCGCCTTCAGCGACTCTCGCTTCTGCTCTGCGGCGTTGAGTTCGGCCTGGAGCCGTTCGACGCGCTCGTCGACGCGCTCGTTCTCGCGTGCCGTCTGCCCCGCGCCTGCGGACCGCTGTGAGACGGCCGAGCGGTTCTCGCGGCTCCGCTCGGTCGACCGCGGCTCCGGCGACGGCGACTCGGCCGCGGCTCCGGCGTCGGGGTCGTCGCTCCGGCCGCGCGACCCGGAGCGACGCGACTCCGTCGACCCGGTCGACGACCGCGACTCGGACGGCGAGTCGGTCTCGCTGCGGCGCCGTTGTCCCGGCGGGTCGCTCGCCTCGGACGGGTCGAGCGCGGGAATCGACTTCTGTTCGCGCCACTGCTCTTCTTCGGAGAACACGTCGTCGCTCGGTCGGTCGCGATCGGAGTCTGACGCGGACTCGTCACGACCGCTCGCGGACGCGGCCGCGCTCGACCGCTCCGCGCCAGACGATCGCGATGCGTTCCGTTCGTCCCGGTCGTCCCGTTCGTCCGTGGCGGTCGCGGCTCGCGACGCCGACTGCTCCGGTTCTGCTGTCGGCGTCTCGGCCGCGGCTTCGGCGCCGGTCGGGTCGTCTCGTCGCCCGTTCGCCGACCGGTCGTCGCGGCGCCGGTCGGTCGCGGATTCGTCGTCGCGGCGTCGCTCGGTCGCGGGCTCCTCGGCTCGCCCCTCGTCCGTCTCGGCGTCCCCGCCCTCGTCACGGGCACCGAAGTCGTCCGGGTCGCCGCTCGGGCCGGCGGCAGGGCCGTCTGCCGGCGAGTCGGGTTCCGTCGGGTCGGGCTCCACCGGGTCGTCCGCGGAAGCGTCCTCCGGCGTGTCCTCGGTGTCGGACTCGTCCGCGGAGCCGACTCCGCCGGCTGCGCCGGCGTCCGGAATCTCTCGCACGTCCAGATCGACTTCGTAGACGGTGTAAATTCCGACCTCGTCGTCGGCGAGCGCGAAGGCGTCGTCGTCGGTTTCGAGGCGCCGCGAGTTCCCCACGTACGCCGCCGCCATCGACTCGCCGGCGGTGTACGTGACGTAGTAGTCGCCCGAGAGCACGTTCTCGGAGAGTTCGATGTAGCCCGTGAACCCGCCCTGCGAGAGCTTTCGGTCGGCCTCCGAGAGCGGCGTGTCGTTCGTGTAGTACTGCGCTCGCGGCTCGCCCCCGCGCTCCTGCATGGCGAACAAGACCGGGAGCACGTCGGCCGGCGCCTGATAAATCGTCCCCGAGGCGTCTGCGAACGCGTCGAGGTCGGCGCCGGCGGTGCCGACGACGCGGCCCTCGAACACGAACAGCCACCCCGTGCCGTTCGTCACCGCGCCGGAGAATCCCCGGTCGGCGAGGCGCCGGAGCTCAGAGAACCCGTCCGAGAACTCTTGGGCGTCCCACCCGGTTATCTCCGCTCTTCGCTGTGCGTCCATTTGGGTTTACGTCGCCTGCAGCGACCCAAATACCTTCCGGAGCGTGAGACGACTGTCAGACAGCCGTTACGCCCCGTCGACCGCCGCGATCGCTTCCCGGCCGAGATCGACCACGTCCGGCTGGAGGTCGCTCGCTGCGAGCTCCGCCCGCGTGTACCACTCCCAGTCGTCCGGGTCGGCCTCGTCGACGCCGCTCGGGGCGATCGCTCGCGACTCGACCTGCGCGTAGTAGAGGTGGTCGACGTGCTGGTGGCCGACCGAGCCGTCCTCGTGGACGTTGATGTCGTGGAGCATGAGGTGTGCCGGCTCCGGGATGCCCCGCGTGTTCGGCCCCGTTATCGGCGACTCGGTCGCGACGAGCTCGGCCTCCAACCCCGTCTCCTCGCGAACCTCCCGGAGCGCGGCCTCGTGGGGCAGTTCGTCCCGGTCGACGTGTCCGCCCGGCGGCAGCCGGATTCCCAGCCGTTCGTGAGCGTGCAGCGCGGTCGCGCCCTCGTTGACGACGTACGTGGTCGCCGTGAAGTGGCGAGTGGTTTCCATATCCACGGCAGGGCCCGCGCGGGCTTGGGCGTTCGGGGAGCCGACGGCTGGCCGGGTGGCGACGAGCGGAAGCTAACAGAGAAGACGGAGAGAAAACGGCGAGCGACGACGACGGCCGAGGCCGCGCCGCGAGGGGAGAGACGACGCCGGGAGAGCCCGATTCAGTTCAGCGCGACGCCGTCCTCGGCTTCGAGCAGCTCGTGGTATCGGTTCCGGATGGTGACCTCGCTGATGTTGGCGACGTCGCTGACGTCGCTCTGGGTCACCTTCTCGTTGACGAGCAGCGAGGCGGCGTACACGGCGGCCGCGGCGAGGCCGACGGGCGATTTCCCCGAGTGAAGCCCTTGCGACTTCGCGGTGTCGAGCAGCGAGCGCGCCCGTCGCTCCGCCTCGTCCGACAGGCCGAGGTCGGAGGCGAACCGGGGGACGTAACTGCCGGGGTCGGCCGGCTGGATCTCTAACTTGAGCTCGCGGACGACGTAGCGGTACGTCCGGGCGATCTCGTCTTTCTCCACCCGCGAGACGCCCGCGATCTCGTCGAGGCTCCGCGGGGTCCCCGCCTGCCGGGCGGCCGCGTACAGCGACGCCGTCGAGACGCCCTCGATGGAGCGGCCGGGGAGCAGGTCCTCGTCGAGCGCCCGCCGGTAGATGACGGAGGCGGTCTCACGGACGTTGTCGGGGAGGCCGAGCGCCGAGGCCATGCGGTCGATCTCGCCGAGCGCCTGTTTCAGG
>Ga0209946_1000439_pt1 | contig 17143 bp, 14 predicted proteins | sample SalPon2_A_H2O_MG_FD_185704 | JGI IMG/M metagenome (GOLD analysis project Ga0209946, IMG submission 185704) | Salt pond water microbial communities from South San Francisco under conditions of wetland restoration - Salt Pond MetaG R2_A_H2O_MG... | ecosystem: Environmental > Aquatic > Non-marine... | reverse complement strand
GCGGCCGTCGGCGCGGCGACCGCGTTGCTGCCCGAGCCCGACACCGCGGCGGCTGCGCTGGCTCCCGCGTCCGACGCGGCGGGGGTCCACCTGACCCCTGCGCTGCCTCCCGGGCCCGACGACTCGGCGGCGGCCACTGGTTCGGACGAGGCGCCCCCCGCTGACGCGGACCTGGCGTCCGCCGCGGCGACAGACGACGCTGCGGACGCAGGTGAGGCCGCTACGACGACAGCGCCGGACGCCGCCGAGGGAGACAGTTCGAACGCCGACGGTGGGGGTGACAAGTCGGACGCTGTCGAGGAGGATGACAGTTCGAACGCCGATGACGCGGGTGACGCGCCGAACGCCGACGAGATGGCCGACACTCCGGACGAAGACGCCGGTGGCGCTCAGACCGCCGACGACACGGCGATGGACGCGACTGCCACCTTCGCGCCGATCGATCCCGACAGTCTCACGCCCGCCCAGCGGGAGACGCTCCAGGCGATCCGGAACCATCCCGGGGCCACCCAGCGGGCGATCGCCGCGGAACTCGGGGTCTCCGCGTCGACGGTCTGCCGGCGCGTCAACGGTATCGAGGGGTTCGAGTGGAGCGAACGAGCCGACTTTGTCACGGCGCTCTTTGACACACCGACGAGTCCGGGCGACGCCACTACCGACACGGCCGAGGAATAGCGCGCTGCCTTCCAACCCTCGAAACCCAGGTCGCGGTACTCGCCGAGTCCGGCGGCCCGGCGGCGTGATGGGACCGCGCTACCACGCCGTCCGTTTGTCTGCCAGAAATGGCAGCTAAACTATATGTAGTCCGAACCTGTCCTCTCTGAATGTCGTAGTATACGATGAGCGAAACGAAAGATGGTCCATCACTCCCGAAGTCAATGCGCCACAAGCAGATTCTGGACGCGGCCGCCGACGAGCCCGACGCGTCCATCAGCGACCTGGCTCGTGCCGTGCCGAGCGCGACGCCGGACCTCGTCGAGCGGGTCCTCGAGGAACACGGCGATCCCGCCGCCGACGCAGCCGTGGGAAGCGGGGCGGACAGTTCGACACCGACCGACGACGGCACCCAGTCGGCCGAGTCGCCGACCGACGACGCGACGGAGGAGACCACTCGTTCGGGCGAGGCACCCGCTGCTGACGCGGACCCGGCGGCCGTCGAGTCGACGGACGGCGGCGTCGACGCGGACGAGGCCGCTACGGCCCCGACAGCGCCGGTCGACGCCGGTGACGCGAGCAGTCCGAACGCCGACGCGGCCAGCGCCGACGACGCGGGCGCGACTGCCGCTACCGGGCCGGTCGACCCTGCCCGTCTCACGCCCGTCGAGCGGGAGACACTCCAGGCGATCCGGCGGAACCCCGAGGCCACCCAGCGGGCGCTCGCCGAGGAACTCGGTGTCTCCGCCGCCACGGTCAGCCAACGCGTCAGCGGTATCGAGGGGTTCGAGTGGAGCGAGCGAGCCGACTTCGTCACGGCGCTACCTGCCACACAGATGAATTCGAGCGATGCCCCTGCCGACACGACCGAGGAATCGATCGCAGAGTCACTCGCCGCCCTCGAAGCGCAGGTCGACGCGCTCGCCGAGCAACAGGACGACCAGACACCGTTCGAGGATCCGGACCTCGCCGCAAAGATCGTCCACGCCTGTATGGGCGCCGAGACGATTTCGGAAGACGAAGAACTCGAAATACTCCGTACGCTGCTGGCCTGACGGTCGGCTACCGGGGCTTTTTTGCGCGCCTGAAACCTTGCCCACCCTACATGAGTTCAGGAGGGCCCGTCCGACTCCACGTTCCCGAGCAACTCCGACAGTTGCCGGCGGACCTCGTCGCCGTGGTCGGTCTGGTCGTCCTGACGAATCTCACGGTCTTTCTCCCGGGCGTCCGCGCGACGCCGCTGCGCATCGTCTTCGGTCTCCCGCTAGTGCTGTTCGTACCGGGCTATGCTCTCATCGCGGCGCTGTTCCCGGAAGCCGGCACCGACGACGCCGAACCGACCGCAGACGGCACGGACGGGACGGCCGCTGCGCTCTCGGACCGCGGTATCGACGGCATCGAGCGCGTCGCCCTCTCTTTCGGGTTGAGCATCGCCGTCGTCCCGCTGTTGGGTCTGGTGTTGAACTTCACCCCCTGGGGTATCCGGCTCGTCCCGATCATGGTCGCCGTCAGCGGGTTCACCTTCGCGATGACCGCGCTGGCAGCGTCGCGTCGACAGGCGCTTCCGCCCGAGGAGCGCTTTTCGGTACCCTACCGGCAGTGGCTCGACGACGGACGGACGGAGCTGTTCGAACCGGATTCGCGGACCGACGCCGTTCTGAACGTCGTCCTGGTCTGTTCAGTGTTGCTTGCTGCTGGCAGCGTCGCCTACGCCGTCACCGTCCCGAAACAGGGCGAGTCCTTCTCCGAGTTTTACCTCCTGACGGAGAACGAGACCGGCGACCTCGTCGCCGACGGCTATCCCACGGAGTTCCAGCGCGGCGAGAGCCGCACGCTCACCGTCGGCATCGGCAACTAGGAACACGAGCGGACGAACTACACCGTGGTCGTCGAGCTCCAGCGCGTCGACGTGGCCGACAACGAGACCCGCGTGCGCGACGCCAGCGAACTCCGTCGGTTCCGGCCCACGCTCGCCTACAACGAGACCTGGCAGCGTCAACACACCGTGACGCCGGCGCTGACCGGCGAGCGGCTTCGGCTCCAGTATCTGCTGTACCGCGGTGCGCCGGCGACGCCGGTGAACCGCTCGGCCGCCTACCGGGAAGTCCATCTCTGGGTGAACGTGACCGACTCGGCGACTGCGACGGTGACGCCGTGAGACACGTTCGTGCGGGGTCCTCACGGCCGCACTAGCGTCCTTTCCGTCGAGCGAACTCCGATCCGTGCGTCGGCCGCTCCACCACTCCGGTCTGCTAGTCCGCTCGCACGGCGAGAGCGCCGTTACTAGAGGCTGCTAGTGTTCGTTCTGATAGTAGAGTGATCCGGGGCGGACGACACACGCGCCTCCCAGGCGGCCGATTCGACTCGGGTGACATCGCCGTACGCTAGCCGACATCGCTCCGGGACCGACTGGAGTATCTGAAGGTCGATGCTGTCGCAGTGCTACTGACTGTTCCAGTTCCCGGCCACCATACCAACAGAGCCCGGACGTATCCGACTGTACCGTGCAGCTTCTCGTGTTGTTCTGGTACGTAGCTGGAACAAACCGTTTTCAATCGCGCTCTGCCGTGTACTGATACTGAAACTACAGATGGCGCCGGGAACCGCGATTCAGACGGCCGAACGCGGCGATTCGTCGGACCCACTGCTCCGGTGTACGGACGTCACCCACGAGTACGTCCGCGGGCGGACATCCTCGTGGCTCCCGTGGCGCAGCGACACCGTGACGGCGACGGCCACGGCGCTTTCGGACGTGTCGATCGCCGTCACCCGCGGGGAGATCGTCGGTATCGCCGGGCCCAGCGGCAGCGGGAAATCGACGCTCTTGCACCTGCTCGCCGGCTTCTTCCCGCCTTCGGCGGGCGAGATCGAGCTCGCCGGTCGCGAGCTGGGATCGCTGTCCCGGACCGAGCGGACCGTCCTTCGCCACCGCCACCTCGGGATGGTGTTCCAGGGGTTTCATCTCCTCCCGACACTGTCCGCGCGGGCCAACGTCGCGCTCCCGCTGATACAGCTGGGGGTGCCCCGGTCCGAGCGGCGGGCCCGCGCGGAGTCGCTGCTGGAGCAGGTCGGACTCGGCGACCGACTCACCCACAGGCCGGGCCAGCTCAGCGGCGGTGAACAACAGCGCGTCGCCATCGCACGCGCGCTGGTCACCGACCCCGACGTGATACTGGCGGACGAGCCGACGGGCGAGCTCGACAGCGAGACGGGAGAGACCGTCCTCGACGTGTTGACGGGCGTCGTCGACGAGACGGCGGTGGTACTGGCCTCACACGACCGGGCTGCGCTGGCCGTCGCAGACCGCCGCCTGGAAATCGTCGACGGCCAGGTCACAGTCCGGGGGGATGGCTCCGGCTGACGACGCCGGGTCCGTGCTGGCCCGGTGGCGCGGTGTCCTCGGGCTCGCCGGTCGGCGGCTCCTCCGGCGGACCGACAACGGCCTGTTCAACCGGGTCACGGTGACCGTGCTCGTCGTCGCCGTCACCGTTGCCCTGCTCGTCGTCGTCACCGGCGTCAGCGCCGGGCTGGCCTCGGAATCGACCGTCCGGAGCGACGCCGCCGACTACTGGATCGTCCCGGAGTCGGCGAACACTTTGACATCGGTGGTCTCCGTACAGGGACCGCAACTGGGCGACGTCCACCGGCGAACGGACGAGATACGCTCGATAGCGGGCGTGACAGCCGCGACGCCGGTGCTCGTCGAGGTGCTCAGAATCCGGGCCGAGAACGGGGAGCGGCCGGAGTTCGTCCTCGCTATCGGCGTCATCCCCGGCGAGGCGCCCGCCCGCGTCGCCGGTGTTCCGACCAGCGGGCTTGCCCCCGGGGATCCACACTACAGCGACGGATCCTACGACGGGCCAGTGACCGGCGAGGTCGCCCTTTCGGGAGCGGCCGCAGACCTCCTGAACGCGTCGGCGGGTGACGACCTGACCGTCGGGAGCCCCGCGACCGGAACCGTGGCCTACTCGGAGTACAGCGTCGCCGCCGTGAGCGAGCCGGGGGCCCAGTCCCCACGCGGGTCCCTGCCCGTGGCGGTGGTCCACCTGAGTGAACTCCAGTCGCTCTCGGGGGCGGCCGACGGCGACGGCGCCGACCAGTTCCTCGTCCAGACGAACTCACCGGGGGTCCGCTCGGAGCTGCAGGGCACTTACCCGGGGACGACGGTCGTCTCCCGTGGCGGCCTCAACCCAGAGCCCATCCTCAGCTCGGACCTCCCGCTGGCCATCAGCGGGACCGCGCTCCTGGTCGTGGTCGTCATCGGGACGCTGTTCGTCGCGACGACGATGGGGCTGGAGGCGGAAGCCGACCGTCAGTTCTTGGCGGTCCTGGCCGCGCTGGGGCTCTCGAAGCGAACACGGCTCGCGGTGGTGGCCGGGACGACACTCGGCCTCGCGGCCGTCGGCGGCGTCGTCGGCGTCGGGCTGGCAGCCGTGAGTGCGGCCGCCCTGAACTGGCTGCTGACGACGCAGTTCTCCCTGCCGGCGGTCGTGCGACTGCACCCGCTGCTGGGCGTGTACGGTATCGGTGTCGCGATACTGATGGGGCTGTTTGCACTCCCCTATCCGCTGCGGGTCGCGAGCGAGACGGCCACGAGCCGGGAGCTCCGTCGATGAGTCGGCGCTGGCTCCACCGGACGGCCGCGGTGGTCGGACTGGCGGCCGTCCGGGTCAGGCGCACCCCCCGGCGCTCGCTGCTCGCCATAACCGGGATCGCGCTCGCCGTCCTCTCCGTGACGGTGCTCGCGAGCGTCGGGGCCGGCGTCGTCGAGACCGGCCAACAGAAGTTCGACCAGTCGGGCCGGGACCTGTGGGTGTCCGGTGGGCCACTGGAGCTGCAGCCGTCACAGCAGTCGCCCGTGACCAACGGCCTCGTCGACTCGCACACCCTCGCCGCCGACCTGCGCGAACGTGACGGTGTCGCGGTGGCCCAACCGCTCGCGTTCCAGGCCATCTATGTAGGTCGGACACCCGACGACCTGCAGTTGCTCACTGGTGCCGGCCTCGAGAAAGCCAACCGGAAGTCGGTCGTCTCTATCACCGACGGTGAGGGGTTGGATCGAGACGACCCACACTACGGGAACGGCAGCTACGACGGCCCGATGACCAACGAGGTGCTCGTCGACCCGCGAACGGCCGCCGCGCTGAACGTTTCGGTCGGTGAGACGCTCTATATCGGAGGGAGCCGAGCCAGCGCCCGCGATCACCGGTTTACGGTCGCCGGTATCTCTCCGACGTTCTCGAAGTTCCTCGGCAGCAAGTCCGTCGTCCTCTATCTGAGCGAGCTCCAGGAAGTGACCGGAACCACCGGCGCCGACCGCGCCGCGTTCGTCACCGTCCGACTCGACGAGGACGCCGATACCCAGGCGACGAAACGCCGGCTCGAACAGGCCTATCCCGACCTCGAGACTCAGACGAACCGCGAGAAGTTCCGGGGCATCGTCCGCGGGCAGGGACTGCTCATCGGCAGCGCGGTCGCGCTGGTCGTCCTCGCCGTGGTGTCGGGCTTCGCGCTGACCGTCAACCTGCTCTTTCTGTCGGTCTCACAGCAACGACAAGAGCTGGCCACGTTGCGGGTGACGGGACTCAGGCCGCGGCTGCTCGCCGAGTTGATCGGCAGCCAGGGGCTCATCCTCGGCACCGTCGGCGGCCTGCTCGGACTCGCGGCGACGCCGGTCGCCGTCGCCGTCTGCAACCGCATCGTCGCCCGACTCGTCGGCTTCGAGTCCCTGCTCGTGACGCCGCCGGCCCTCTATTTCGCTGGCGGCGCTATCGCGGTGGGCATCGGCACCGCCAGCGCCGTCGCCGCCGGCTGGTACCTCGGCCGGAGCGTGACACTTCGGGATATCACGTCGGCCTGAGGGCGGTGCCGTCCGTTTCGACTCCACCGGTAAGCCGATCGATACGGCGTCCAGACCGTTTCGTGGCCGAGCACACGACAAACATATCCATTTGCCGTCATCTGTTAAACAGATAAGTACAGTTTACTGCTGCAGATGAAGCCGGGTCTACCCGGCAGTACCGACCGGTCACACTGGTTGCAATAATAACCTATAATTTACAACATGTCTGCTATCCCAGTGTCTACCCGCAATGAAAAGAGGTGTATAATCCGTGGATTTCGACAGACGCTCGTATCTCAAAGGAGCTGTTACGACAGGCGCTATCGTCGCTGGCTTAGGCGGTGTCTCCACCGGCTTCGGGCACACAAATAATGACGATCGCCGAGCGAACGGCGTTCCCTGTCCGGCGGGGACGACGGAGCTGGCGCGCTACACCGTCGAGGACGGCTCGTTCACACTGGAATCCGGCGATGATGTTCTCTCCTTCGAGGACGTGTCCGACAGGGGTCCCGTCCGCTCGTTCTCGTGGGACTCGAAGCCGATTGCCGACGATGAGTCAGAGTCGGTCGCCGACGAGGAGTCAGGGCCGGTCGTCGCCGTCCTATCGGTCCGTACTACTGCCGGCCTGGAACTGTTCGAGGGCGGCTTCGAAGGCGAAGTTGCTAATGGCCCACCGATCCGCGAGGTCTCGGTCTGTGCACCCCGGGGCGGTCGCGCCGTCCTGTGTGAACTCGACATGGACCATCCCCCGGACGCCTACGACACCGAGTTCCATCTCGACGGCGACCCGGCGTACCCGCACGTGGAGTACTCGGACCTGGAGGATTCGGACACGGAAGACTCGGACGACCTGCCGTCGGACCTGCGAAGGGGCGTGGTCCACGTCGTTTCCGACGAGGAGACGACAGACTACGCCCACTCGATGGTCAACGTGCTCGCACGGACCGACGAGCGCATCCATCTCTCGGAGCTTGCGACCGTCTCGTACGACTACTACGAGGGCGCCCACAACAGCGGGACGGTCCCCGACGAGGTGTTCGTGACGCTGCTGACACCCGACGACCAGCTCAAACTGGCCGTGACGACGGTGCGTGAGTCGGTCGATGCCGAGGAGTGGCAGACGCTGGACGTGCTCGACGTGATGGGCCACGACGTGTGGAACGTCGAGGACATCTCCTTCACCGACCTCAGCACGAGCGAGCTCTCGATAACAACGGCTCAGAACCTCCGGGACGACCCCGACCAGGGGAACGTCGACCTCCTCGAAGAGTTCGGCGACGCGACCCTCGCCGGTGTCGGGTTCGGGGCCGGTAACACGCTCGAGCCGACGCGCATCGACCGGTACTTCGACGACCTCACGATAGAGTGGCCTAACGACACTGACGACGATGATAAGGTTCACACGGTGACCCACGACTTCCCCGCCCTGCTGCCGCTCACGGTCGACGACGTCGAGCGACAGCGCACGCTCACCGCCACCCACTCCTTCCAGCAACCGGAGCTGGGCGTCTCGCTCGACGACGCCGTCCCGGAGTCGGTGAAGCTCAACACGTTCGGGCCCTTTGCGACGCCGCCAGAGCCCGGCGTGGCCGCGTCGGAAGTCTCTATCGAGGACGACAGCCTTGAGGTCCAGTTCGGTCCGCAGGGCCTCGATGAGGAACTCGACGACGCCGGGTTCATCGTCTCCGGCGACTTCGACCTGCCTACGGGGACGTCGTTCTTCGCTGTCGGCGAACTAGAATAAGTCGCGCGCCCTGCTTACTCATTTTTTGACTGGTCGACGTGGAGCGGTTTGTCCGAGAGTCATCTTGTCGCTCCCGCTCTATCCGGGGTACTCGTGTAGCTGTTACTGACCGCCAGAAAGCCCCACCTGTGTCGGCTGGTCAACTATCTACGAGCATGACTTTCTGGCCTGTTCACACTCGCAGTCGCGTCATTACACCGCCCGAATTTCAGAACGTACATGTCGCTCAGCCACACCGTCTTTATCCTTTCAGCCACGTACTCCCGGTGGATGCGTCCCCTGGAACACTTTCTGTTCGCTGCCCTCCCCCTCACGGCATACGCGGTGGTTCGGTACCGCCGACCCCCACGCGGGCACACGCTCCTGTTCGTGCTGGGCGCGACCCAACTACCCGACCTGATCGACAAGCCACTGGCCTGGACGTTCGGCGTGCTCCCAAGCGGGCGCATGTTCGCCCACTCGCTCGTGATCTCGCTGCCCGTGCTTTTCCTGGGCTGTGTGCTGGCTGCTCGCCGCGGGTGGGGCCGGCCGGCTGCGGTGTTCAGTCTCGCCTATCTCTCGCATATCGTCGGGGACTTCTACTCGATTCTCTGGCAGGGGACGGAGTATTACTTCTTCCCGAACCTGTTCTGGCCGCTGTTAGCTGCGAATCCCGACTAGCGGCCGTCGTTTGCCGCCCACGCGCCGCCGAGCCTGTGGTCTTTGTTGGTGCCGTTGAGTGTCTTTCTGCTGGTCTTTGGGTATATCGTGCTGGATATCGTTCGGCGGCCGCCCGCGATTGACTGATAGACACGCATGGTCGAAGTGGTGGGCGTTGAGCCGTTTCGGCTATCAGTGGCCCGCACTTACAACTCGACGGTATCCCCGTCCTCGGCTGTGTGTCTCACCGCTGGATTTGGCTACTGACTCTCGATGTATCGATTTAGTCATCGGTAGTGGGATCGCGGATATTCTGTTCATCGAGACGCTGGCTTGTCGCCGCACCCGTCTTCTCGGTGACATACCACAATTTGGGCGCGCTCGCGAGCTGGAGGTACAGTGCGTGTAGCTGGATACCCCAGCCCAGGATAATCCAAAGGTACGCATGAACTATCACCTTCCCCACACGTGCCGGGGTGGCAGAAATCGAACCTGCGGGGTCACGCAGGGTCGCATATCCGAAAGAGATCGCACGCGCGGGCAACAGAACCACCGCAAGTGGAATCGCCACAAAATACGGTAGTGACGGAGCGAGGCCCAATATTCTTAATAGAATAAGTACCGGAAAAATAGTAGCTACCACGCCTGCTCCAGAATTGAATAACAACCATTCTACCCCCAACGTTCGGTGCCAACCCAGCTCATCGCGTGATCGCAAGATCTCCCCGCCGTATCGCCCCGCCGCCTGTGCCCACCCGCGTGCCCATCGGACGCGCTGGCGCACCAGTGCTTTGAGCGTGGCAGGATGGGCTTCTTTGGCCACCATCCCGGACTCGTACACCATCTGCCAGTCACTCCGAAGATACAGGCGTAGCGTGAAATCAATATCTTCAGTAAGTGCATCTGGCCGCCATCCATCTACCGCTGGGGGGACCTCACGCCGGAAGATAGCCGCCGAACCCCCGAAGTGGCCCGCATTAAAAATATCTGCCATGAAGGGATGGTCTACCCACGTGCTATGGCGTCGCTCTGCGCTTACGAACCTCGAAAGGATACCTGCGCTTGGATGTGCTGCCGCTTTTCGCCCTTGCACGAGCCCCACATCAGGATTCTCACGAAGGATACGGAGACCTCGGGTAATGAAACCAGCGTCTATTGTCTCGTCAGCGTCGAGGATGATCGCATATGGCGTGTCAATATGGTCCCAAGCCAAATTCAAATCACCTGCCTTGGAACCTGCAGTACCTTCTACTACCTGGACGCGATTTGGATAGTCGGAGTTGAACTTCCGCGCCACTTCCACGGTAGCATCCTCGGACCCGACCGCTGGGACCACAATGAAGGGGAGACTGCTGAGCGTTTCGAGATTGTGTGCCAGACTTTCGGGCAGAACCTCTGCCTCATTTGCCGCGGCAACCACTATCGTGACAGGTGCGTCATTTGGAAGCGAAGCTTGTGTCTGCATCTTCTTCTGTCGGCGATGCGCGTAAGCCACTGCTAGATAATCCACCAACACTGCGAGGACAAGGAATAGATAGAACGCACTCAGAACCCAGGGGAAGGCCCACGAGGCTATCAAGAGGACAGCCAGCATCAGTGCGTTTACTAGAATGACGAGAAGCACCGCATGAAGGGATACAGTAACCATGGTCCCCATGGGAGATTCCATCGTGTCGGACGACGTAGGTGGTGAGACGAGGGTAGCAAAAGCTACTACCGCTGCAAAGCTGGTTGATGTCCATATAATTGATGTGTACGGCTGATTCAGAAGGCTCGCCGCGATAGTACCAGCTATCATGACTATGAGTGCGACAAGTGGTATCGCTTCTAAACGAGACATGGTGTCTGGGCGAGGCTCCTTCCCGTTAGCAAGTTGTTGCATCCAGAACACGTGTAGCGCCAGCAGTGACGAGCCAACGGCGTAGGCCAGTAGCGCCGCTCGGAATCTGTAGGGCCCCCACTCTATTGCCAGCACGGACCCGGCGAGAACCGTGCTGTGAGCTATGAGCGGCACTATCCATTGCATTGTACGGGAAGCACTGGTGGGGTATCTATTCACGGCCAACAGAAGTGCCTGCGCCCCCGTAGCTAACGCCACCACGCGAAGGTTGGTGGGCACATGTGTGGGTAGTACGTTTGAGCTCACTCCCGCAGATGTGAAAAATAGCGCTCCTCCGGCAGACGTTGCGAGGAATCCTCTCATACTGCTCGTCTCTTTACTCATTCTATGCCACGAACCGACGAGTGCTCGGACGGCGAGGATTCCTATACCTACAGTGACGAGTTCAGTTCCACCTAGCTGCCATTTCAATTCCAGACAGACAATACCGAGAAGTGCTGCAACTGTTCCGATGTACCAGGAACAGTCGAATAGCTTGGTGCTTGAGTCTCTCACTAAGCCTACTATAAAATGTAAGCGTATTGTTAGTAGATTCTTAGCATGGACTAGATATGATAGACTACAGGAGACAGGTTAGTACGCTACTGATGAAAACAACGACTGGCCAGTAATTGTATTTTATCTTATACATTCTGCCGAGAAGGTTCCTTCAAATTGAATCGTCTGATTCCAGAACCCGTCGATAGCGCGTAGACGCTAGCGGAAATCTGAATTTCAAACGTCCCAATTACCTACTATTTTGCGCTCAACACCGCAAACAGGAGGGGTCGTTCCCATTCCGGCGACACGTTGGCGGCAGGCACCTCTGTGCTGTCTGTAGAGCGTTGGTGGTCGGTCAGGTTACTGCGCACAGACTCGCCGAATCTCTCCCTCGAAGTCGGTTACGCGCTCTCAGCCTGCCTCCGCCTCGATCTTTGTCGAGGGGCGGAGCCGATGTGGTGGTATTCGCTTTTTTAGCCGGGGCATGCCTATGTATGCATGTCACAAAGTATTAGCCAGCAAAAGTATGAGCAAGACAGCGTCTGAAAAAGTGGTGGCTGTCTCGTCTCGGGGGCAAGCGACCATCCCGAAGGGGCTCCGCGAGGACTTGGGTATCCATACGCCCGGCCGTGTGAAGTTCGTTCGGACCGACGAGGGTGAAATCGTCGTTCGCCCCATCCGATCAGTTACCGACCTCCGCGGGATTCTCGACGGGGGACCCCACAAGCAGGGCCGCGGGGATGTCCTCCAGGTCGACCACGCTCTCGACGTCGGCCGGCCCGAACGTCGGGTTGTCACCGACCTGGTCGATGAGCGTGCGCTCGGTGTCCGCCCCGGGTATCTCGACGGTCAGCTTGAGCTGAAAGCGGTCGCGCTGGGCCTCCGGGAGGTCGAAGGTCCCCTCCATCTCGATGGGGTTCTGTGTAGCGAGGACGAGGAACGGCTCGGGGAGGTCGATAGTCTCGCCCTCGATAGTGACGTGGCCCTCGGCCATCGCCTCCAGCAGCGCCGACTGCGTCTTGGGGGTGGCGCGGTTGATCTCGTCGGCCACGATCATGTTCGAGAACACCGGCCCCTTCCGGATCTCGAAGTCACCGGTCGGCTCGCGGTAGACGCTCGTCCCGGTGATGTCGGCGGGGAGGATGTCGGGGGTCATCTGGACGCGGTTGTACAGCAGCCCGCTCGCCCGGGCAAAGGAGTGTGCAAGCGTCGTCTTCGCGACCCCGGGAACCCCTTCTAGCAGGACGTGTCCACGGGTCAGCAGAGCGATCGTCAGCGACTCGACGTGCTCGTCCATGCCGATGAGGACCGTCGACACCTCGTCGCTGATATCGTCCGCGAGCGTGGCGGGATCAGTCATCTGTTCGCTCATTCGAAGCCGACTGTATCAAACTGTTCGTCACGCGCTCGACCCGGTCGTCGTCCCACTCGGGGTGGCGAGCCCGGACCGCCGCGACCACGTCCGCCCGCGAGAGCGCGCCGCGGTCGACCGTGTGTTGGCGCCGGGCACGGAGTCGGTCGACCGACAGCCCATCGCCGGCGAGGACGACGACCACCCCAACCGAGAGCGCCCCGACGAGGACGGTTCCCAGCGGCGAGTTCTGCAGGGACAGCTGCAGGGCCGCCAGTGGCGGGACGGGGCTCGTATGGGAGACGTCGAGCAGCACGCGGTCGTGGCCCTCGACGAGCGCCGACAGGAAGACGCCGTTGTCACCGCGCTCCAACATCGCGTTGAGGAAGACCCTCGGGTCGCTCACGACGACGACCCGCCCCTCGCCGACTCATTCGGTCGTCACGACGGGGCGAGCGGCGAGCGTCTCGTCGTCGTCCAGCGCCGCGTTGCGGTTCCCGTCGAGATAGCTGTACGGCGACGAGTTCGCCAGTGTCGTCGCGCTCCCGGGGTCGACGACCGTCCCGTGGTTGAGCACGAGCGTGTCGACGCCGTCGGTCGTCGGGTGGCTGCCGTTTACGCTGGCTTTCGGGAACGCCGGGCCTGGGCCGGCCCGCCGCTCGTCGCGGAGCGGGCGCCCGTCGACGCGGGCTGTCGCCCCGACCGCTTCGAGGAGTTCGTTGCCGCCGTCGCCGTAGTCCTCGGCAACTAGCAGGGTGCCGCCCGAACGGACGTGTTCTCTCACCGCACTCGCGTCGGCTCCGTAGCGCTCCTCGGGCGAGAGCACGACCGCGAGCGTCCCGTTGGCCGGGACCGTCGAGTAGGTGCTGACGTTCCTGGCGACCGTCGTGGGCGTGTCGGCCGAATCTGCGGCCGCTCTGACCTGCGAGGTCCCGTCCCAGTTTGTGTTGTACGCCCCCAGCGACGCCGAGGAGGTGCCGGCAGCGACGACGAGTGTGACCAGGACCGCCCCGACGAGTGCACCGAGCACCACCCGAGGTAGCGCCCAGTCGCCCCCCATCAGACGACCCCCGGAGGAAGAATAGCGAGGATACGTCGGACGACGATATACCCGAACACTAGCAGGCCCAGCGCGATGATCCACCGCAACCGCCGGCGCCAGATCGGTGTCACCGCGAATGGCGCGGTGAGTTCGACCACGACGAGAAAGCCGATCAGCGAGACGACGAAAAACAGCTCTAGCGACAGCGCTCCCAGAACCGACAGGGCGAGTATCGTCCCTACCGCCCACGCCATGTGGCCGATGATAAACCGGCTGCGCTGCCGTGTCGGCATGCCTGACAGTTCACTGTGAACTCTGTTGTACCTGTCGGGACGAGGTCTGGCTAGCACCACCGGTGCACGGCGGTCTAGCATCGTTTGCGACGTCGCCGGTCGCGGTACTCCGGCAGTTCCGCTCCGTCGGCCGCCCGTCTTCGGTCACTCGTCTCTCCGGAACTGTCGCCGCTGCGATGAGAGTCCAGCTGTACGTGACTCAGGTGTCTCTGGCGAGCCGTTCGAGACTAGTCATCGTTTTGGCCACGAGGACGAGCGCGACGACGGCCACGACTAGCAGCGTCGAGACGACACTGACCAGCGGGTCGAGACTCTGTCGCAGCGAGCTCCACGCCTCGACTGGGACGGTCCGCGTCGACGGCCCCGACAGCACCGCGTAGACGGCGAGGATGGCGTACGGCACCACGATGTACAGCTGTCCCAGCACCGCCCCGGTGAGGTTGTCGACGAGCAAGAGCGGTTCCGACAGCACCCCGACCCCCAGGAGCGCCTCGGTGAGCACGCCACGGGGGGCAAACACCAGCACGACGGCGAACAGTTTGGCGACGAGCGCCGTAAACAGGGAGAGCACGGCCCCGGAAACCAGGACCGTCCGCACGCGGCCGACGGCCCGCCAGGTGGCGTAGGCGTAGACCACCGCAACGGCGACCGCGAGCGCGGTCACGAGGACGCCAAACAGGAGCGCGAAGCCGACGATCTCGTGAACGAGCGGCGTCTCGGCGACGTAGCGGTAGCCCGACAGCGACCACGACCCCTCGACGAACGCGCCCCGCGTCGTCCGCTCGGCAACGCTCAGCCGCAGGAGATACCCCATCGGGAGGACGAACACCCCGAGGTCGAGCGCGAGCAGGGGCACGAGCAGCGCGACGGTCCGCCACCGCGCCGAGAGCGACGGCAGCGACGGTCACCGACTGGCCACACTCATCGCAGTCGCGCCCCGCTCTCGTCGAAGTAGAGCGCGTCGCCGGCGACACTGTCGCCCGACTGCTCGGGCGATCTGCGGTCCCTCGCTGCTCAGTCCTCGCCGCCGCCGTCGGTCAACACCGACACGTCCTCGCCCTCCTCGTTGAGAAACTCCGGCAGGTCGTCCTCGTCGTCGGCCGCCTCCGCGTCGCTGTCCGCTCGTTCGTTCGTCCACTCGTAGACTTCACCGGGGATATCGCCTCTGTGGTGGCACATGTCTACTCACCGACTCCCCCTACGGGCTCTAGTGTGTTAATTGTTGACGGTGATACATCACGCTGGGACAGCCTCAAGTCGGCCGGTCCGCTATCCGGGGGCATGCGGGGGACACGATGACGGACATCCAGCAGCTCGACGACCGAACCGTCGAGCGAATCGCCGCCGGCGAGGTCGTCGAGCGGCCGGCCTCGGTCGTGAAGGAACTGGTCGAGAACGCCATCGACGCCGACGCCGACCGGGTCACGGTCGCAGTCGCGGACGGCGGCCGCGAGGGGATTCGCGTCACCGACGACGGGATCGGGATGGACCGCGAGTCGGTCGAACGTGCCGTCGAGCAACACACCACCTCGAAGATCAGGGACATCGAAGACCTGGAGGGCGGCGTCGGGACGCTCGGGTTCCGGGGCGAGGCGCTCCACGCCATCGGCGCGGTGTCGAGACTGACGATCACTACCCGTCCGCGCGACGGGGACACGGGGACCGAACTCGTCGTCGAGGGCGGCGAGGTCACGTCGGTCGGGCCGGCCGGCTGTCCCGAGGGAACGAGCATCGAAATCGAGGACCTATTTTACAACGTTCCCGCCCGTCGGAAGTACCTCAAACAGGCCGCGACGGAGTTCGCCCACGTCAACACCATCGTCACGAGCTACGCGCTCGCGAATCCGGATGTGGCTGTCTCACTGGAACACGACGGCCGCGAGACGTTCGCCACCACCGGCCAGGGCGACCTGCGCGAGACCGTGATGTCGGTCTACGGTCGGGAGGTAGCCGAATCCATGATACTGGTCGAGGGAGACGACTTGCCGGACGGCCCCCTCGAGGGCGTCACCGGACTCGTCTCCCATCCCGAGACGACCCGCGCGGGGAGGGAGTATCTCTCGACGTACGTCAACGGCCGCTACGTTCGCGCCAAGACCGCCCACGACGCCGTCGTCGACGCCTACGGCACCCAGATCGCGCCGGACCGCTACCCGTTCGCCGTCCTGTTCATGGACGTGCCCGCGGGCGATGTAGACGTCAACGTACACCCGCGCAAAATGGAAGTGAGATTCGTCGACGACGAGGGCGTCCACGAGCAGGTCCGCACCGCCGTCGAAGACGCGCTCCTCGACGAGGGGTTGCTCCGCTCGACTGCGCCGCGGGGCCGCTCTCAGCCCGAGCAGACCGAGATTGCGCCCGAGCGGTCGGGCGGCGATTCGGCGGCGAGCAAGGACGAGCCCGAACGCGATACGCCGGCCAGCGGCCCGTCGACCGATTCCACGTCCCCGGCACGGTCCACGAGTGTCGCCGAGACGGCGTCCGCCGACGACTCGACGGCGGCCCCCGACACCACCGTTTCGGGTCGACGGGCCGACGAGTCGGCGGGAGCCGGGACAGACCGCGACCGGGCCGAATCGGCTGGGGCGGCCGACGAGACGAGCCAGTCGGCGAGCGACCCGTCGCCCACGAGCGAAGCCACCGCGTCTGTTGATTCGACCGCCGCGTCGGCCGATTCCGACCGGAAGTTCGCCGGCGGCCACGACCAGACCCGTCTCGGCGAGGCGCCGGAGACCCACCACGACACGCTCCCGGCGATGCGGATTCTGGGCCAGCTTCACGACACCTACGTGGTCGCCGAGACCGACGACGGCCTCGTCTTGATAGACCAGCACGCCGCCGACGAGCGGGTCAACTACGAGCGGCTCAAGCGGGACTTTTCGGGCGAGACGACGACGCAGGCGCTGGCCGAGCCGGTCGAACTGGAGCTCACAGCCAGGGAAGCCGCCGTCTTCGACGACCGCAGCGACGCGCTGGCGAGCCTGGGCTTTCACACCGCTCGCACCGGCGAGCGCAGCGTCGAGGTGCGCACGCTGCCCGGCGTCATCGCCGACGCCGCCGGCCCGGACATCGTCCGCGACGTGCTCGGTGCCTTCGTGGGCGGGGAGAGCGAGGCAGCGACGACGGTCGAAGCGGCCGCCGACGAACTATTGGGCGACCTCGCCTGTTACCCGTCGGTCACCGGCAACACCTCGCTGA
>Ga0209946_1000437_pt1 | contig 17280 bp, 18 predicted proteins | sample SalPon2_A_H2O_MG_FD_185704 | JGI IMG/M metagenome (GOLD analysis project Ga0209946, IMG submission 185704) | Salt pond water microbial communities from South San Francisco under conditions of wetland restoration - Salt Pond MetaG R2_A_H2O_MG... | ecosystem: Environmental > Aquatic > Non-marine... | reverse complement strand
TGCTTACGATAGTGTCTATTGCTGCAGTAACGCGGTCATGATGCGTTCGTTCCTGTTCGACAACATTTTCGAATGCCGCTTTTGCATCAGCATCAGATTCAGTTTGAGTCCAGGTCTCAAACGTCACTGCTGCGGCGCGTTCGCTTGCCGCTGCAGCTTCGAGAAGCGCCTGTGCTGTCGGCTCACCGCCGGCTGCTGCACGGAGAAACTCATTTGAGTCAAGTTGACGGAGTGCACTCTCTGCTTCAGTCTCGATTTCGCGTTTGAGTGTTTGAGCGTTCATATTCAAACTAATAAACAGAATCACCTGAGAGTTACTCTCATATTTGATTGCGAAGACTAAGTGTTATTCAAACCGCCACATCCGATGTCGCTGCGTTTCATTTTCATTTTTGATATGCGTTTCAGTCACTGCTCAATAACAGTTGTTGGCAATATGATCAATGTCCATATCCGAAACTACGCTTAGTTCAGCTGGAACGCCCGATTACGTATTCCGATTCGGATACAAAATCAAATTACCAACAACTGATAGGGGGACAAAGCTAAGAAGAATTAATCATCTGCAGCCATGTCTGATTGGGTGGCATCCTGCTCAATGCTTGGCGGGTAGACACCTCGGCGGATTTTAAGATCAGATTGGGGGCGTGCCATACAGGTAAGTGCATAGTTATCTCGCTCAGTCTCAGTCAGTCCACGTGCTGCTGGCTGGACAACATCACCTTCAACAATCTCAGCAGAACATGCCAGACACATACCAACACGACAGGAGTACTCTTGTGCGATTCCTGCTTCAATGCAAGCTTTGAGTATTGTCTGCTTGTTTGATACTTCGATTGTCTCCCCAGTACCAAGAAACTCAACCGTATATTCCGTCATATAGCTCAGTTTGACCGAGGGCAGCAAAACTCTTTGTGAACCGGGGTTGAGAACCGGTGGAATCATCAGCACTGGAAACTCATATAATTTGATATAACTCATCACACAAGCGGAAATATGATGATCCGTGGATAATATCTGATGTTATACCGTTGCACAGTTGAAAAGATAACCGATAATAAAGAGCGAAGGGATCATATCTTTAATACCCGAAAATACGCAGGTTCGCCGATGGTATATATTTCAATCAATCATAGCTGGGGAGTACCTGCGACATCAGCTATTCAGAGTTCTGTTCAATTCAGGATGTGACACAACGAGTTATCGAATGATCAAAAAGAAAAGCCATCGTGTGGCAGTCACCGCAATAGCACCAGTAATGAGCACAACAGCAACAAATGTAATCCCAACTCCGCCATCAAACAGTGGTGTAGCTCGAAGTCCAAGCCCGACAATCGAAGCGGGTATCCACGCACGAATAGCAAGTGGGATTGCAGCCTTTGCTGATTCTGCAGCACCAGCAGAGTATGCACCAATTAATGGACTGATAACCACCCATCCGATCAAAAACGGTAGTATCGTTAATCCCCACCCGATTGGGGCGGTTGAAAGATATTCAATCCCGTTGTGAAAGATGACACCAATGGTAAGAACTGCAGATATGCCTAGTATATCTCCAACTGCGAGTGGATACGCGCCAGCATCGATGCGTCGTGTGAGAAATGACTCCTCAGAATGTGCCATATAGCTACATATAACGGGTGGGTAATGGCTTTCCCGGATTTAGTATCTCAGTCTCAATCAGAGCTTCACGCGGTTATGCATGTATAAAAATCAATCCACTGTAACCAGCAGTCCCGATCAGTGAATGACAAATGTAAATAAATCGAATAGAGCACTATACTGGAAAATTCACTGGGACATGATATTGATATTTCGATTGACTTAGTGGATTAAGAGGTACTTAATTTCAGAAATATCAATTATTTCATACGACCAACGATAACATACTCAAACCCCTCATCCACAAGATATGATTCTGTGTCGGGCGAATTCAATTCATCGCATAACTCAGCGGGAGTCCAGAATGTTGACGAGAATCCAATCCGGTGCTCAGCCCAAACGAGTGCCTGTCCAAGAGTGCTCGTTGGGTCAAATTCCTGAATAATTATAATCCCACCTGGGGCAACAACACGAGTAAGTTCTGTAAGTGCACGTTCTGGAGTTGGAATATGATGAAGAGCGTCAACGATCACAGCAGCATCAACAGCATTGGTTGCGATTGGGAGATGTCTTCCATCGCCGGCAACGACCGGATGTCCATCTGAGGCAGCATATGTTAGCATATGCATCGAGATATCCATAACCACTGTGTCGATTCCGAGGGTTCGCAATCCCGTAGCGGCTCGTCCGGTTCCACCACCAACATCAAGCACACATTCAATGGGTCGATTAGCAACGACAAATGCATCCCTGATTGAGTCCGTCGGCGCTGATGGCATTACGGTGGCATAAATCCGTGCGATGCGATCAAAGAATCTGACGTCACCGGGACCATATCGACCTGACACATTCTGATTGTGTGGATGCGGTACACATGTTTCTTCCTGTCACTATGAGCATGTGCAAGCTGTACTATAGCGAACTACCACACCCTACTCAGCCATCAAAGACGGCGTGCTTGAGAATAGTGTTTGTTGTTTCTACGACGTGCTTTCCACCCATGACATCGAAAGCGCCCGACGACGTGAAGATAGCAGCTCTCAACGTCATAATCGATATATTCTTTCGAGTGAGTTACAGTATTGTTCTATGGAGTTCACCGTGCTTGGGTGGCCCCCAGAAGCACCGACACTCCGACTTGATTATCGATCCTTTGCATACGCAGGAAAGTTCGTGTTATCATCAGTCGGAAAGGCAGTCCTCAGAACCGAGGACTCATCTGAGATTTTCACATCGCCTGAGGCACACGTACATGTCGACGCGAATGAGCCAGATCGAGACCAGTCGATGCATGCAGACACCAATACAAATCATCCTACTGAGTCGGACCCATATGATCACTCAGTACTTGCAGCGCTCTCATTTAGTGCTGACCGGACAGATGATACGACATTGTGTTATCGATATGTGAGCGTCCGGAGTGATAAACGTGGTAGCGGGCTTGGACCACATCTGGCAGCATCACTCACTCCGCATGCTGTTGATCGAGGGTATGACCGCCTTCGAATTGCTGTCAATAATCCATTTGCATATGAGGCAATGTATCGCGCCGGATTTGCCTGGACAGGCCGCGAGACAGGAATTGCAGAATTAGTGCTTGAGCGACCTGCTGAGATCCCAGCAACAACGACATATGAACAGTATCAATCTGGGCTTACTGAATATCGCAAGCGCGATTACGATGACCCAGAGTCGACGTTTCTAGCTAATCGACAGGAAACTGACCCACCAGCGTTGCATACTGCAGTTAACTCAACACAATAGCAGTTTCAATCTCACTGATATTTTACAGGTGATTCAACATGAATGCCTCCGGATCAACTCCCGAGGCGGTTTATATCAGATCTGATCGAATTTTTGTCAGTGGCTATTATATACATCTGTCGTCTGAACGACTTCCTGGGGTATATTCTGCTGTCGATATTCGGGCTTACTCTCATCAAATAACACTACTTCTGGGGTTCATTGGAGTTCTGAGCAGTGACTTACAGTAAATTTATCTATTTTTACCGTAAATACCAGGTATGCCTCCTGAAGGATACAACAGTTTGACCGTCTCAGATGAAGTTATGGAGCAACTCGCCATTGTGATGGCCGAATACGACTGTGACAGTTTGAGCGACGCGGTCGAGACCGCGTCAGTCATCACGCTTGAGCGTGATGAAGCGGCATTGGCGCAGATTCTTGCGGATCGGTTGGCAAATTGATGCGGCGTAATCGGTGCTGAGCGTCGTGATCTGTGGCGGTTCGTCAACGACGATCTAATTTACTGTAAAATAGGGTTATTTTATGGTAAACCTGCGATGCTGACGCGATTAAACCCCAGAAGTAGTGATATTAAATATTGAATAAGCCTCAGTTTTTGAACACAATATACCTGTTAATCCTCAGTACATAGCTTAAAGATTGTATCAGTCAATCACTATTGTAGGTATGACGGTTCTTCATCACCCTCACAGTGTTCTTCATGTGTTTTCGCGTCTGCTTCATTATCAAATAACATTTCACACTTATCACATTGGTACCATTGATCACTATCACGCGTAACCATCGACACCATATCAGAGGGAAAACAACGATTACTCAAAACGCTTCTGCTAATTGCTGTCCCAATTAAATCGCCAATAAACAGCCACAGATTGGCTGTTATTTTGGTTTCGATCAGTTTCATATTATCATCGTCCAAGATACAGATCTCGAATTTGCTGGGATTCTCGGATACTCATAGCATCGCCCTCAAATCGGTTCTCACCCATCTCAAGAACATACCCACGATCAGCAACTGACAACGCGGAATTTACATCTTGTTCAATCATCAGCACTGCTGTCCCACTTTCTCTGATTTGTGCGATATGATCAAATGTGCGTTCAATAAGTTGTGGTGACAGTCCTGCAGATGGTTCATCGATGAATAATAAGTCCGGATTCGGCATCAACGCCCGAGCCATTGCGAGCATCTGTCGTTCGCCCCCAGAGAGTGTCTCAGCGGTCTGCATGAGACGTTCTTTTAATCGTGGGAATAATTCCAATAACGCCGCTCGTCGCGATTCAGGGTTGGTAACATGTATTGCCCCGATATCAAGATTCTCTGCAACGGTGAGATTCGGAAACACATTTTCTGTTTGTGGAACAAATCCGATTCCGTGTTCAATCATCTGATTTGAGTTGACATCTGAGAGATCTGAGCCATCGATTTCGACTTCCCCGCCCCAAAGTGGCAACCGTTGATACAGAGCTTTGATAAGTGTTGATTTCCCGGCTCCATTTGGACCAAACACTAATACGATCTCATTCTGGCGAATATCGATATCAACACCATACAATACCTGTAACTCTCCATATCCTGTTTCAATATCCCGTGCTGAAAAAAGCGCATCATCAACTGTCGGGATAGTCTCAAGACTTGAATCACTCATCAATAACATCTCCTAGATATGCTTCGATAACGCGTTCATCATCTTGGACAAGTGACGGTGACCCACTCGCGAGTGTTTGCCCGTTATGCAAAACAACGACACGGTCACAATGATTCATTATGAGATCCATATCGTGTTCGATGAGTAAGATTGTCCGTCCACGATTGGTAAGTTCATGCAGTCGGTCAAGCAATTCATTTGTCAGCGCTGGATTGACTCCTGCCATCGGTTCATCAAGCAGAATCAGGTCTGGATCAAGCATCAGCACACGACCTAACTCGAGTAACTTTCGCTGACCACCAGATAATCCGCTGGCGTACTCGTCGGCAAGATGATCTAATGATAAAAACTCCAAGGTGTCTTCAACTTGCGATTGAACCGCTGTCTCCTCTTCTTTAATTTTCTGAGGGTGAATCAGGGTTGACACTGGTCTTTCACCATGCTGTACAGGTGCAGCAAACGCAAGATTTTCTCGAACGCTCATTCCACGGAATATCTTCGGCGTCTGGAATGTTCGTCCCAGTCCATGTTGTGCAATCTGATTTGGAGACTTCTCTTGTATTTTCACACCATCTAATTGGATTGTGCCTGAGTCAGGCTGAACGATCCCTGTAATACAATTAAATAATGTTGACTTGCCAGCCCCGTTCGGTCCAATGAGCCCAGTGATTGAGTTTGATTTAACAGTAAATGAGACGTGGTCAACTGCTGTTAAGCCGCCAAATCGCTTCACAACATCCTCGATCAATAACAGCGGGGTATCTGATGCCGTCATTTTATTTAATTTTTGATTTTGCTTTTTACTTACTCACTGTTCGTTGTGTGTTGATGCATTATTCTTCCTCACCAATCGCCTCAATCTCTCGCGAATCACCAAAGACGCCCTCAGGTTGATATCGAATCACACATACGATCAATACGCCAATGACGACGAACCGTAGACTTGGGACAAATGATGGGTGATCTGGCAGTGGTTGAATTAAGATACGCAATGTATTGGCTATAATCTCAGGTAACACTGCAAGTAGTCCATCATATATATTGCTCAGAAAGCGCGTCGATTCTTGAAATCCAATAAGTAAGAATGCACCAAAGATAGCACCACTATTCGAGGCAACTCCACCAAGGAGCAACGCCGCCCAGATTGTAAATGTCACTGATGGCACGAACTGCTGAACAACGACACTTCCAATATAGTGTGCATAAAGCCCACCAGCGAGACCTGCAACTGCGCCACCAATCGCAAATGAAGTGAGTTTCACCCGTGTAATATCTTTTCCAAGCATCTTCGCAGCATCTTCATTTTCGCGAACGCCTTTCAATAAACGACCAAATGGTGAATGAGTCAATCGGGTGAGCACAATCATGACGCTCACTAATACAATAATAACAAAAATGAAATACAATACCTCCCATTCGATAGCACCCATCGCTGCACGTCCGGGTCTTGGGACATTATTCAGTCCAAATGAGCCGTTTGTCAGCCATGCTTCATTCTCAAGAACGCTGCCGAATATTCCGGCAAGAGCAAATGTCGCAATTGCAAGATAATGACTTCCAAGACGAGCACTTGTCATGCCGATACATGCTGAGAGGAGACCGCCAGTGATTGTAGCACCGATAAGACTGATGAGAAAGCCGATTGGCATTGGGAGGTTCAACCCAAATATGTACTCTGCACCAATAGTTTGCGCCGGCGGGGGGATTGTCAATAACGCTGCGGCATATGCACCTGCTGCGAAGAATGCAACATGTCCAAAATTAATCAATCCGGTATATCCATAATGAATATTCAATCCAACTGTTAACAATGAGTAAATACCTGCGATGGTCAATACAGTGAGCAGAAATGAACTCCACCCAGGCAGTGAAATGAGCGTGATCAAATTCACAGTGCTCATCAGATCTCACTCCCGGCAATGCCAGTTGGGTTGAGTAATAAGACGCCCACAAGAATGGCGAATGCGTACGCCATTGTGTACTCTGCAGAAAGATATGTTGTGCCAAGACTCATTGCGATTCCAACGACAATCGCGCCGAGCATTGCCCCATATGGGCGACCAATCCCACCAAGAAGCGTCGCGGCAAAAATGACGATAAGATACTCAAATCCAATCGTCGGGCGAAAGGGTGCAAATAGTATTGCATAAAGTACGCCGGCAAGTGCACCTGCACCCGCAGAGATGAACCATGTTCGTCGAATAACACCCTTGGTATCGATTCCAGCAATCTCAGCGAGGTTTCGATTACCACTTGTTGCCCGCATTGTTTTTCCAAGCATTGTATATTTGAGAAGAATATGAATAAGCAGCATCGTCGCAATTGCAACAACAAATACTGTTGCACGAATTGGTGTTGTGCCAACACCAAAGAATTCGACTGGACGCATCAAGGGCACTGGAAGTTGCCGTGCTGATACACCCACAGCAGCCGTCAACGAGTATCGAAGAATAAATGCAACGCCAATTGAAGTGATGAGCAGTGGAATTGGTCCCCGGGTCGATAGTGGCTCGAAAAAGACTCGTGAAATGATGACGCCAAAGACTCCGACTAATAAAACCGCACCGACTACCGAGACCGGAAGCGATAATGAAATACCAATTCCGGTCCCAGATAGAAACAATGTGATATATGCACCGTATGTCAGGAATTCTCCATATGCAAAGTTAATAAACCGAGTCACACCGTATGATAATGTTAACCCAACCGCACCAACGGAAATAACACTACCCTCAATCAGTCCATAAATTAGTGTTTGTATGAATTGTGTAATAACTCCAGCCATAGAATAAACCGAATATTAGAGTTCGCTTGCTGGAATCACTGCTGTTTCTGCCCAGGATCCATCCTTTGATTGCATGATTGCAAACGGCGAGCTGACATCGCCATGCTCATCAAAGTTGATTGGACCAATGAGTCCCCGATAATCAAGTGTGCTCTGATCATCGATGGTGGATGCACCCTGTGTATAGTCTGTGACAACTGCGCCTGATGGGTCTGTTACGGTCCGGATATTGTCTGCGACATTCGTTGATGTGATTTTATTATCAGCAGCTGCTGTTACATTCATTGCAAGACCAAGAACATTCATTGCATCATACGCGTTGCGTGCAAATAACCGTGGTTCTGAACCTGTGAACTCCTGTACACGCTGTTTGAATCTCTCAATTCGTCCCTTCTCTTCGGCAGCCTGATATGTTGCTGATTGGAGTCCAAGTATATTATTTGTGACTTCTTCTGGAGCTTCACTAAGAAAGACCTCAGTCGTCTGATCTTGTGTGACATACCAATTCCCTTCATAGCCAGCCTGAAATGCAGCTCGCATAATTTTGATACTGTCATCTTTTGATCCGACAAGGACGGTAACTGCCGGGTCGGTGTTCATGACGGTCTGCATCTCGCTTTCATACGATGCTTTCCCAGTTTTGAAATTTATTGTCTCAGTGATGGTTCCACCAAATTCGGCAAATGAACTCTTGATTGGAGTCTTGAATGACTGAAATACCTCTTTATTCCCGACCATCAGCGCCATATCTGAATAGCTGGCAATATTATTATACCTCTCATTACGGAGTGCTCGTGCAATAGCGCGCCCACCAAGTGCATCAGATGGCACTGTCCGGAAGACGTACTCACCACCACGGTCATCAAGTGAGGTTGTGCCTGCTGTTGGTGTCACAACCGGCACCTCATTGGTCTGAAATAGATCAAACACGGCAGACATTGTGATTGATGTTGGACCAATAATCCCCGCCACATTTTCAACGGTAATTAATTTCTTTGCTGCTGATAATGACGCAGAGGGTGACCCCTCCGTATCACCTTGGACGAGGGTTATCTGACGGTCATTGATTCCACCCTGTTCGTTAATCTCCTGTGCAAGCATCCGTACAACAGGGAGCACGTTCTCCCCAACCCATGCGTATTCACCGGAAAATGGTAATAATACCCCGACAGGAATTGCCTCAGCAGTCATTTCGCCGTCACTCTCGTTCGTCGTTGTCTCGGCACCCCCCGCCGCAGTGTTCTCCCCACCGGATTCATCGCCAGTGTCTGAGCTTCCAGAACAACCTGCTAACGCGGCAACCGTAGCCGCACCAGTTCCGGCTACGAATTTACGCCGTTGTATCATAGAGTACATTCAGTAAGGGGAAACATAAATGATATGATGCAGTTGGCTACACTATTTTCGCGGTTGACGTCATCAGCAATCGACGGACAAGACAAAAGAGCGCGTGAGCCCAATATAATATATGGATAAGGACAACGCTATTTCTCTGACTGTTCGTGGTGCGGAAAAAAGTGATGCAGGGCGTGGGATTGCTCGTCTCCCTGAGTCAGCCCGACAGCAACTCGGTGTCCTCAGTGGTGATACAGTATTGATCATTGGTAGTCGTGAGACAGTCGCCAAAGTATGGCCAGCTAATGGTAGTGTCTCGGAGAGTATTGTCCTTGTTGATGCTGATACACGAACGAATGCTGATGTGACCATTGGAGATACAGTTCGCATCCATCCGATAGGTGTTGATGATGCTCGATCAGTCACGCTATCAATGCCGCCAGATGTTTCCTTTGCGGATGAAGATCGTGCGGTTGAATTAATCAAACGGGCACTCCGTGATCGCCCAATCCAGGCTGATGGTCAAATCCGGTTTGAGTCAGTGAGTGATAAGCCGTTTGTCGTCACTGAAACACGCCCAGAAGGTCAGGTTCGCGTCACTGACACGACGACACTCCGACTTACCCGACGGGGACAGTCATCAACGGATGACCGTGTTTTCTCAACTTCAACGGGAACACAACGCGGCAGGACAGGCAATGAGACAACAAACGATAATCAAGACGATACATCAACAACGCCTGTATCCACATCCGACTCAATCGACAACGAATCATCAGTTGCAAAATCACCCACTGTTACGTATGAGGATATTGGTGGGCTTGATGATGAACTTGAATTGGTTCGAGAGATGATTGAACTTCCGTTATCAGCACCAACGGTATTCACACATCTCGGTGTTGACCCCCCAAAAGGCGTACTATTACATGGTCCTCCAGGAACCGGAAAAACGCTCATTGCAAAAGCTGTCGCCAACGAGGTTGATGCAACGTTTATCAATATCTCTGGACCAGAGATCATGTCGAAATACAAGGGTGAATCTGAAGAGCAACTTCGAGAGAAGTTTGAGATGGCTCGTGAGGAGGCACCCTCAATCGTCTTTTTCGATGAGATTGACTCAATCGCGCCTGCTCGTGATGATGGTGGTGATGTAGAAAACCGTATCGTTGGACAGTTGCTTTCACTCATGGATGGACTTGATGCTCGTGGTGATGTCGTCGTTGTCGGAGCGACAAACCGCATTGATACGCTTGACCCTGCGCTTCGTCGTGGCGGTCGATTTGACCGTGAAATTGAGATTGGTGTTCCAGACGAGAAAGGGCGACGTGAAATCCTTGCTGTTCACACGCGACAGATGCCACTTGCGGATAATATCGATCTTGACCGCCTTGCAGCACAGACGCATGGATTTGTTGGTGCTGATCTTGAATCGCTTAGCACTGAGGCAGCAATGGCAGCACTCCGTCGTGGTCGTCGTGATGATGACGCTGCTGAGACGCTCACCTCACTCTCCGTCACACGTGAGGATATGATGGATGCAATGGCAGCTGTTGACCCATCAGCAATTCGTGAATATGTTGCTGAGTCGCCCACGACAACCTTCGATGACGTCGGTGGGCTTGATGCAGCGAAACAGACACTTGAACGGGCAGTCATATGGCCACTTACCTACGGTCCGCTTTTTGATTCGGTCAATACAGACCCGCCAACAGGTGCATTATTATACGGACCACCAGGAACTGGAAAGACGTTACTTGCCCGTGCGATTGCCGGTGAAGCTGAGATTAATTTTGTCGAAGTTGCCGGTCCAGAACTACTTGATCGATATGTTGGTGAGTCCGAGAAAGCCGTCAGAGAAGTGTTTGAACGGGCTCGACAAGCCGCTCCAGCAATTATTTTCTTCGACGAGATTGATGCAGTCGCAGCGAATCGAGCAGGCGGTGGCACCGACAGTGGCGTTGGTGATCGTGTCGTGTCACAACTACTCACCGAACTTGATCGGATTACTGATCATCCAAATCTAGTTGTGCTTGCAGCGACGAATCGACGAGATACAATTGACTCTGCATTGCTTCGTCCTGGTCGACTCGAATCGCATATTGCGGTCCCACGTCCAGATGCCGCAGCACGTCGTGCGATTCTAGAGATTCATCTTGCTGGTAAGCCACTTGCTGATAATATTGACCGTGATGAACTTGTTGGTAAAACCGCAGGATATGTCGGCGCAGATATTGAGGCGATGGTTCGCGATGCATCGGTCCGTGCAATTGAATCTGTCACCACTGAATATGACGGCGCGACCGCAAACGAACACGCCGATGAGATTGTCCTTACACGATCACATTTCGAAACAGCACTCGACTCGATTGAACCAACTGAAAACCGTGGTGAAGACAGCACAATGCATGATAATGGCGATGATATCTACTGATATATCATGTGAACTACCCCTGCCTACTGCGCTACTCGGTCGCTTCGCTCACTGCGTTGCTCCTAGAGGAAGAGGGCTTAGCGCCTGAAATCAGGCTAAAATCAGTCCCAAAACGATTGCGTCCGTGCGTACTGCTGTTCTTGTTTGAGAATATCCCGGTAGAACTCTGTTTCATCCTCGCGAAGATTTCCGATAATTCGAGCGGCTGTCTGTGGTCCAACCCCACGGGCAGCAAGAGCAATCGCCGCTTGTTTTCCATGACTCTGGATAAGACTTGCAGATCGGTGTGCACGCCGCTGAAGTCTATCAGCGTCGGTGTCCTCTTCGAGTGTCCCACCACGAACTGCCTTTGGAGTATCCTCATCCCATGGGTTTAAGCATGCGATGCGAGTCGCTTCACATCGTGGACATCGTGGTTGGTCACGAACCCGACGTACTGGCTTTTTTTGCTCCCAGTCTGTACAATGCAAACACAGTAATCGCACATTATCATCTTGAATTCGATCACGTACCGCTTCAATCACTCCGGCATCGGCATTCGAAGGCACAAGGAGTTCCTTTCCATGTGACCGCCCGTCAACTCCAATTGGTGTTCGCTCACGTGTTGTTGCTATTGTCAGTTCATCAGTATGATACCGTTCAAGAAGTGCTGTTGTCTCTGGAACTGCAAGGTCAGTATGGAATACCTCTCGAACTGCTTCATCATACACCGGTGTATCTTCAAGAGCAGCCATCAGTCGGTCCCCACCAAACCGTTCACGTCCTTGATATCGTTTAAGTGCACCAAACTTCGCGGCAACCTGTGCAAGTGTGAACTTCAGTGCATCTGCCTTTTTTAACGCCAACTCAAGGATTGCTTCAACATGCATTGGGTCTGTTTCATCGAAAACAGCGGTGACATCACCAATCGACGCCTGTCTTGGAAGTTCCAATTCAATTCGATATGGACTGACATCCAACCCAACAGAGGCACCAGTCCGCTGACCAACAAGCGCTGCGAGTAAGCGTCCAAGTGTCTCATTGATTCGATGCCCATGCGGGCTATTTATTACAACAGTTTGTGCCTGTGCTTCGATCACAAGACGATCTGCTGTTGGAATCGGATATTCACCAATAATCTGTCTTTCAATCGGCTCGATCGCAGATGTAATTGTTGAGACATCTGCAGGATATCGTCTTGCGAGATCTCGCCCTACAGCTTCTTTATTTGCGCCCGTCGCAAGTTGCTTTGCAGCCGCAGCGCGCATTTCACCGACCTCATTTGCAACGTGTGCAGGGACTGGAATCTCAGCACCAGTCCATGATGGCACCTCACCACTCGGGTCTTCAATTGGTGTTACATTCACCTGGGTTTCATCATCATCAATATCATTAATCCGCCACATTTCGCCACGCTGAATAAACGCAGCCCCCGGTTCGGCAAAATTCAATACAAATCGCTCATCAAGCGTCCCAATCTGCCCGCGTGAGGACATATCGTATACATCATATGTTTCCTCGTCAGGAATCATCGAGAGATTCGCATAGAAGTACTGCCACGTCCCGCTGGATTTCTCAAGCCGATCCGCATCCTCTTCAAGCCACACAAGCCGATTTGACGATAATTCCCGTATGACTTCTCGAAATGTCTGTTTATCTAGGTTGGCGAATGGATATGCAGCTGTCACAATTTGATATGCTCGACGAGCTGATACCTCCCCTTCATCCATCACAATGCCGATAATCTGATTCGCAACAGTATCGAGACTCGCATGATGAATCCGTGCAGGCTCGACAATACCCTCTGTGGCGCGTCGCGCAATTGCCAGCGCTTCAAGTGTATCATCCGGTGATGAGGTAATGACCGTTCCATGTGAGATGCGATCACGATGATGTCCAGCCCGTCCCACTCGCTGTAGCAGTCGTGCGACCTCTCGAGGACTCCCATATTGCACGACGTGATCAACCTCTCCAACATCGATACCTAACTCCATCGAAGAGGTGCAAACAAGCCCATCTAACGAGCCATTCTTGAATCTATCCTCAACGTCGATACGAACATCTTTTGAAAGTGATCCATGATGAACCTCAATTGGCTCACCAAGTTTTTTAAATCGTGACCCTAGCGCCTCAGCCGTCTGCCGTGTATTGACGAATATAAGAGTCGAACTATGATCCGAAACGATATCTCGAATGACACGGACGTGACTTGCAATCGTCTCATCAGTCGCTAACTCACGTGACAGTTGTTCATCTTTTTGAGTAACTGTTGGGTGATGAACAGAAAACTCAATCGCGCTACCAGCATCAATCTCAATGACCTCAAATGACCGATCACCCGTCAGAAATCGGGCGACCTCCGTTGGGGATCCAACTGTTGCTGAGAGTCCAATTCGCTGAAATGATCCCGCAAGTACTTGAAGCCGCTCAAGCGCAACTGACAATTGTACACCTCGTTTTGCAGCAGCAAGTTCGTGCACCTCATCAACAACAACGTGGTCAACCCCAGCAAGTGCTTTTCTAAGCTTTGACCCGGTAAGCATTGCTTGTAATGTTTCAGGTGTCGTCACAAGCACATCTGGTGGGTCCTCAGCTTGCTGACGCCGTTGATACTGCGTTGTATCACCATGTCTGACGTCAATATCAATATCAAGCGTCTCACCCCACCATGTAAGCCGATCACGCATATCTCGATTAAGTGCTCGAAGTGGTGTAATATACAGTGCGGAGAATCCCTCACGCTCGGGATCATCAAAATCGCTTTCAGCAATTGCATCGAAGACGGGAAGCATCGCTGTTTCTGTCTTCCCTGTTCCCGTCGGCGCAATGACGAGTGCATTCCTGTCATGTGCCAATGGTGGAATCGCACGGCGCTGTGGCTCCGTTGGTGTGGTGAATCCTCGCTCAGATAGCGCCTCCCGAACCGGCGCGCTGAACTCGCTAAAAACGTCTGCACCTCGCGTGGCGGTACCGTCTGCCATTACATATTATACCACCGGCGGGCGGATAACGGTTATCAACAGACACTGCGAGTGGAATTGACATCCTCCTCCGCGTAAACGCGGAAGGAATCCTGAGCGTGAGCATTGGAGATTGCAGGTTTGCAATTCTACTGAACCCCAATGCGGTGAGAATCCGTGTGGGGTTCATGGGCTGTCGCAGGTAGAACTGCTGGAAGTGCCAAGCCCCCGGTACTTCTATCCTCAACTGAACTGAAACTCTTGTGTTGTCTTTGCCACAAATGCTTTCGCCAGTCTCACTCAACTTGTAGTTACTCTCTGTGCTGTTTTCAAGCAGTCGGGCACTGCATCGATTCATGAGAGGAATCGACTGTTCACCTGACTGGTTCGGATTATTGTCTCATTGCTCGGGGCGGACAGGCCGCCATCGTCGGACTGGAGGGAATCGCTCGGTTCCCAGCCTGATTCCTACCGATACGTGGAACTGCCTGTCAGTTTAAGTTACGGATTGTCAAGTCTCAGAGTGGCTTTCGTAGCGGAGATTGACTCCGAGTTGTCGGATTCATCCTGCGGCTGAGCCGCAGGTATTCTCCTTGATTCTGTATAAGCATATTCTCACACAGATCTGAACTCTAAATTCACCCGACCATTCCAACCTGATCAGATAGATCCGCTCTGTAAGATGCGAGCAACAGATATGATAAGAGAATACGGACCTAAGAGAACGAAATGATAGCGATATGAATTATCATTACCATACTAAAATCCGTGACGTGGATCAGACGACTGCGTACTTGTCAATTGTGTCCGTTCGACTTTCATCTATCCCTAATTATGTAGGGTGGGTACTGAATTAAAACCATCACATTATATTTTATGAGGACAAACCAATGTCGAAAAGTAGACCCAAACTGAGTACGCTTACGGAATATTGCGATGTCTGTGACACGCGAACCCCGCATAAGGTATCTATTGATCTACGGACCGAAAGCACAAAAGAAACAAATCGTGCGTTCTCGCGTGAACCATACCGTGTGACCGAATGTCAACACTGTGGTGAACAGATTGCTCAGCGCATGAATGATGCCTGACGATAGTGAAATCTATTATCGACAACGATGAGTTGAGAATCCGATCCTTTGAAATTGAATGGATAATCGAACATATGGATTGATGCTCAATTATATGCTAACTAATCCCAGTTAATCGTCTTAATGCTATATTGGGATTCAGACGAATCATTGCCAATTGCAGATAATGCACCGCAACTGAAATATCTTGAATTGCAACCCTAGCAAATATTACCACCCAAAAACCGTGTCCACACCCGCTACACGACCGTCTGAACAGAATCCAACGGTTCTCATTGCCGATGATGAGTCTGCGCTTACTGATAGCGTTGCGCTTTGGCTTGCTGATCAATACGATGTTCGAACGGCATACACTGGAACAGAAGCTGTTGATATATACGATGACTCTGTTGACATCGTCATCGTCGACCGGCGAATGCCAGGGCTTTCTGGTGATGAAGTATGTACACAACTGCAAGACCGAGCAGGCAACCCAAAAATGATTCTCCTTACTGCGTCATCAATTAATCACAGTCACTGGTCGCATACACACAATCATATGATCACAGACAAATCTAAGCCGTCTCCATTCGATGGACGCATTCAAAAACCAATCTCAAAGACTGATTTACTTGATACGATCAGTGATTTCATGCCAAGCCGCTCTGCGGAATCATCAGATTAATGTATTCATACCAACATATCTTACCAGTAATAATTACATCTCTTGCTGGTGAATCGTCCCGAGTCATTTTGCTTGCGCTGTTGGAGTAAGAATGGCGTTCGTGAATCGCCTCGGGGTCAAGCTCCAGGGTATTCTCCTCGACCACCTGTAAAACCGACATCACCTGCAAGCACACACGATCAAAATTGATAGCAACCGAAAATTCGCGGTTGTTAACTTCTTAATTGAGTTCTGAATTCATTTCACTTTCTGTTGTTGAGCCTTCATTTGTATCTGAATCTACGTCTGCGTCTACGTCTACATCCGAGTCTGGGTATGTTTCTGCTTCTAGCGTCGATGATATTTCGGTTTTACTTCTTCCATTTTCGCGCGCTCGTTTCCGTTCTGCGAAGAATGTCTTCATGAGCTTACGCTCACCCGAACGAAGATGTTCATGAAATGTCGGTGCCGCAATTCCAAGTGAATCTGCAACCTGTTCTGCTGTACTATCACGTGGCCATTCAAAATATCCAGATGTCAGGGCTGTCTCAAGTACGTCAAGTTGTCGCGTGGTTAGTATCTCCTCAAGTCGTCGTTTGAATGAATTCAGTGACTGAACGTTATCGTCTACCTTTCGTTTCGCTGTGACGGTGATATCTGGGAATGATGATTGAATTGTATTGATAATAGTCCGTGGGTTTGACTGTGATGGCACACGGATGGTGACACTGCCGTTACCATCTGTTGCAACAAGTGACTCAACAGCGCTTCCAAACTCAACAAGGGGAAGTAGTACAGATGCATCCACCAACTGCAACTCAAATAACGTTTCTGTTGGCTCATCGGTGACGACACGGGCGTTAATGATAGCCTCAAGCGGGGATAGCATCGAAAGAACAGTGTCTGCATCAACTCCATCAATAACAACATACGCAGAGACAACACCATCGGCTGTTGGTGAAAGTCCTTCAACTCGGACTTCTGTATTAAATTCAACTGAAAGATCAACGAGTATATCGCGAGTGTCCGTATGCTCAA
>Ga0209946_1000429_pt1 | contig 17401 bp, 22 predicted proteins | sample SalPon2_A_H2O_MG_FD_185704 | JGI IMG/M metagenome (GOLD analysis project Ga0209946, IMG submission 185704) | Salt pond water microbial communities from South San Francisco under conditions of wetland restoration - Salt Pond MetaG R2_A_H2O_MG... | ecosystem: Environmental > Aquatic > Non-marine... | reverse complement strand
CCGTGTTGGTGCCGAAGCCGACACCGTCGACAGCGAGTCGCGCGTCGGTGTCGACACGGTCGATGCCGCTTTCCATGCGAACCGTCATCGACCGATCACGCTCCGCCTCGTCATCCGCTGTCGACAGCGACTCACCGAACCGACGCAGCGCGGTAGCGATCGCTTCGGTGTCGCCGTCGATATCGAGGCTATCGGCGGCGGCAGTGTAGTTGAGGATCCCCGCCTGCAGTGCGTCATAGAGGGTCGGTCGCTGGCGGACGGCCTCACGCGTTTCGGCGGCAAGTGACATACCAGAGGCGTGTCGCCGATGGTAATGATGATTTCGCCGTCGGTTGGACAGTCCTCGATGAGAGGCTAGTGGCAAATCGGTGCAAAAACCACCGCTTGCTCGGTGTCTCGGCAAAACCGATCACCGATCGCCCGAAGTCCATAAGCCATCGACGCCCGAAAGCCTGCGTATGCAATCGCTGGTCATTGTCGCCCACGGGTCGCATCTCAACCCCGATTCGGCGACACCGACACACACCCACGCCGATACCATCCGGGCAACCGGTGCCTTCGACGAGGTACGAACCGGCTTCTGGAAGGAGCAACCCTCGCTTCGTGAGGTGCTCCGCACGACCCACGGCGACGACATCTACGTCGTCCCGCTGTTCATCAGTGAGGGCTATTTCACCGAGCGGGTCATCCCACGGGAACTCCGCTTGGAGGGCTGGGAGCCGGAGCTGTGGGGGTCTGACGGGATCTCGGCTGATACCGCCACGCTGGTCGCCAGCGACATCGATAAAGAAGTGCACTACTGTGGCCCCGTCGGCACCCATGAAGCGATGACGGATGTCCTCGTTCGCCGCGCGGAATCGGTCACTGACGATCCCAACGTGGGTGACGGCTTTGGGTTCGCGGTCGTCGGTCATGGCACCGAGCGCAACGAAAACAGTGCGAAGGCGATCGAGTATCACACCGAGCGGCTCCGTGAGACCGGCCGGTTCGACGAGGTCAAGGCACTGTTCATGGACGAAGAGCCGGAGGTCGACGATGTGACTGAGCACTTCGACAGCGAGGATATCATCGTCGTCCCGCTGTTTATCGCCGACGGCTTCCACACCCAGGAGGATATCCCCGAAGACATGGGATTGACTGCTGATTACCGGGACGGCTACGAGGTGCCGACCGAGGTTGCGGGCCACCGCATCTGGTACGGCGGCGCGGTCGGCACCGAGGAACTGACCGCCGATGTGGTGCTTGAACGCGCCGCCGACGCTGGTGCGGATATCGGGGATGCGATCGCGCGGGTGCGTCAGCGAACCAACCCAGCGACACAGGTGGCGGGCGAATAGATGTCTGTTGCCGACGCTACGCTTTCGGAGACGCAACTGGCGGCGTTCAGAGAGACGCTTACAGCAGAGCCAATCGAATATGACGGGCTGGCTGCTGACTACGACGCCGCCGAAGAAACGTATTCCATTGCGACGCCTACCCAACAGATCACCGTCGCTGATGACGAACTCAGCGCGCTTGCCGCTGAGCAGGCTGCGTATATCTCGAACTGGTATTTCTACACCCAGCAGCTACAGCGTGACCGCAAGCGTGCGTTCTGTCGCTGGCTCGAACTGGCCGACGATCGCCCGGTTCCGGCTCGCTACGACGACCTCGAAGCCGGCATCGACCGTGAGTGGGGCGAACTCACCATACGTACGACACTGACAGCCGACGGCGATCGTCGCTACGAGGTTCGCCATGTCGACGACAGCGACGCCGACGGCGACGCGCTGACGACCCACACGGATCCGTTTGACGCCCGCGATATCGGAACGCTTGATGCGGACGGCCGCTACCGCCCGCTTCGAACCGCGCCGTCGCTAAAACCGGGGTGGATCTTCCCTGAACTCACCGCCAATGGGGTCTATGAGGTGGTCGAAGCGTTCTATCCGGCAACGATCGTCAACTGGCATCGCGAACAGCGCGGCGAACTCGATGTCGACCACTGGCGGGACGAACAGGATCGCCAGAGCGGGATCTACAATCTGATTACGGTGCTGCCCGACGAGGCCGTCGAGTGGGCGGCTTCGGCCTGTTGTGACGACTCACAGTGTCTCAAACGACGCGAGTGGCAGCTCTCCGAGGACGAGCCGTTAGCTGCCACGGGCGGCGACGGCGTCTTTCCCTGTCGGGCACCGTGTTCAACGGTCGTCGCCGCGGGTCGAGAGTGGGCCAAACTGGAACGGGAGGACACCCAGACCTATTCGTTCGAGCTTACCCCAAGCGAAAAGGAACAGATTGAGGCTATCATCGACGCGGTCGCTGACGGCAGCGTCGACGAGATCCGTGAGGCCGATCTCTCCGAGGGGGCCAACCGCTATCGGGCGCGGTATCTCCGCGAGAAGCGGTTCGACGACGATGGAAATCTGTCGGGAACACCGACCCATCCCGATGGCCACGACGACAGCGACTGAGAAACTACACGCGGACGGCTAAGCCGACGGCAACGATAACACCGAGCAGCACAACGATCGCGCCGGCGACAACAACGCCGCTTTCGAGTGTGGCGGCGATACCGACCGCCAGCACCACCGCGAGCAGCCCGAAGCCACCCAGCAGTCCAGTCGAGTCCTTGCCGGCGATGGCCGCGGCGAGCCGTCCGGCGGTGGTCGGCTCCGCGGATGGCTCCCGTTGGGGGGTCGCCAGCGATTCGTCGACGGTGACACGGCTCGGATCGTCTGTCGGCGGTTGGACGGTAATTGTCGTGTAGGCGACTTCCGCACCGTACCCGGTGGCGATCTTGAGCCGACCGGTGACCGCCGCCGATCGTGGCGTGATAGTGGCTGAAACTGGCCGTTCGCTTTCGGGTTCGACGTAATGGTTGTTCGCCCGGATGTCGGCGACGGCTGACAGCGTCTCATCAAGATTGAGATGGACGTGGACGGCCTCGCCGTAGTTGTCTAACAGCACCTCGAAGGGCCCGCTGGTCTCGAAGGTCTCGGGCGCGCTGATCGAGTGGAGGCCGTCGTCGTTGAGCGATACCGTCAGTTGCGACACGGTTGTGAATCGGCCCCACGGAACAAAAAGTTACAGGGACACCGGATCAGGCCGCGGCTTCGTCCCGCATATCCGGCGGCAGTAGGTTCGGGATGCCGTCCTCGATGGGGTAGGCCTCGCCGCACTCCGTGCAGGTGAGTGTTCCCTCGATGATCTCGTCGTCGTTTTTTGTGTCGACGGCCAGTTCAAGATCGTGTTTGTCCACCGGACAACAGAGGATGTCCATGAGCGACTCCTTCATTACCACTTGCTGAGGCCGGAATCAACAAAAGCCTACGGGTTCTGTCCCTGCTCGGCTGTTCAGCGGTCGCTGTAGGCTTTCAACACGAGGCTGATTCGGTTGGCGAGGACATCCATCTCGCCGGTCGCGTGGTCGCCCTTGTAGACGAACTCGGTGACGCCGGCCCGGATCGCGTCGCTGGCGATCGGTTCGAGCTCTTTGCCGGTGAGAATGATGATCGGGATCGCTGGCTCCTCGTTTCGGCCGTTGATTGAGGCGGCGAGTTTGACCCCATTTGTCTCCGGGAGCTCGTAGTTTGTTACGATGCATTCGATATCGTCGTACTCCGTGAGCGCCGATTTGACATCATCGGCCGTATCGACGGTCGTCACGTAGAAGCCGTGGATCTCCTCCAGCGTCTCGGCGACCCGGGTCGCCATGAAATTGCTGTCTTCCACGAGGAGCACATGCGGTGCTGCCATTGCTATCGGCTCTGGTTGCTACTGATTAATAATTGTATGTTAATCGTATCCGTTTGGTGACAGCACAAGTGACCGCAGCCGCCGACTCGCTGACTCTGTGTCTATGTTTTTGTAAACAGATCAGCAGAAATCAGAGAGCGTCACAGGCGATTCGCGGTCAGTCGTATGGGTACCGCTTGATCGCCCCACAGTCACAGCTGATGGCGACATGGCCATCCTGCAGCCTGACGCGCGCGTTAACACCGGGTCGGAGGGCGACCGCACAGCGCGGGCAGGTAAACCGCTTGAATTCCCGTGGCAGCCCACAGCGGTTTCGCTCGGCGATGCGGCGGGCGAGCCGAACGTACTCCCGTGAGCGGTCGAACTCGCCGTCGGCGGTCGCCTGCTTGGCGAGTGCGAACAGTCGCTCGATGCGCTCGGCGGCGATACTCACTGTCGGTATCTCGGATCCGAGTGCGTGTTAGGTGTTGCGACCCACCGCGAGACGGTGGCCACTAGCTGTTGAAAAGAGGCTCCCGGCGAGAGCAGCTCAGTCTTCGAGGGCGTCGGCGATCCGGCGCAGCTCGCGGTTGGCATCCCGCACCTCATCGCGGAGTTGGCGGATCTCACGGACGAGCTGTTCGTTGTCGTTGGACGACTCCTCGCCGCCACCCATTCCTGGCGGGCCGCCGCCCATGCCGCCCGGGCCGCCACCGCCGCCCATCATCCCGCTCATCATCTGGGCGAAGGGGTTGCCGCCACCGCCGCCACCCATGCCGCCGGGCGCGCCGCCGCCACCCATCATCTCTTCGGGACTCGGCTGGCCCTCGCCGCCCTCTTCGCGTTCTTGCTGTCGTTTCTCGCGGATCTCTTCGACGCGCTCGCGGAAGGATTTCTCCTCGCCGTCGGCGGTTTCACCCTCGGAGTTGGGTTCGTCGGCTGCCTCTGATTCCTCGGCGTCCGGCGTGGATTCCTCGTCGTCTGTCATGGCTCCGCGTTCGCGGGGCGGACGGAAAACGGTTGTTGGTTCGGGCTAGACGGATTTGGGTTCGGTATATTTCTCGTTAGAGCTATGAACATAATAGCCCAGAAAGCCCTCGACACGCTCGACTCCCGCGGCTCGCTGCGCTCCTCGTCACTCGCTCCGCTCGTGGCTGTGGTGCTTACTTCGCCGGGGGTCGCCGAGCGTGTCTCGCCCTTTCATTCCGCCAGGCAACTGAGGGGTGAACAAGCGAAACCGTGCCGGCTGCTGAAATTATGCTGAGTAGTAGTACTCGCCGTCGCGTTTCTGTTGACTGTCCTTCTGGCTGCCCGGTTTGTTGATTCGCGGTCGACCCGTTCCTTCATCGCGGCGGAAGGTGATATCGAGGTCGGCCAGAAAGTCGTTCATGCCGGCGCGCATCTCCTGAGGTTCGGCGGCGTGGCCGTGTTGGGCCGGCTCACCGTCGAAGACCATCAACCGGTCGGCCAGCAGGTCGATCATGTAGATGTCGTGGTCGATGACGAGTGCGGTCGCGTCGTGGTTTTCCGCATAGCGGCGGATCGCCGAGGTGGCCTGGACGCGCTGTTCGACATCAAGGTGCGCGGAGGGCTCGTCGAGGACGTAGAGATCGGCTGGTTCGGAGAGGCAGGCCGCGATGGCAACCCGCTGGCGTTCCCCTCCTGAGAGGTCGGTGAGCTGCTGTTCCATGATCGGATCAAGCTGGAGGGGCTGGGCGACTTCGGTGTTCCAGTAGGAGGTGTTGAACTCGTCGGTGATCGACGACAGGAAGCTATCGACGCGCATTGGCTGGTCGATCTCGATGTACTGCGGTTTGTAGGAGATATCGAGGTCGAAGTCAAGATCGCCACCGTCGGGCTCGATATTCCCGGCAAACAGCTTTGCGAGCGTCGATTTGCCGATCCCGTTGGGGCCGACAACACCCAACACCTCGCCCTCGTAGATCATGCCGCCCTCGACATCGAGTGCGAACTCGTCGTCGCCGTAGGACTTGCTGAGGGCTGGATACTCGACCAGCGGGGTGCCGCGAGTTGTCTGTCGGGGGGCGTGTTCCTCGAAGGTGATCGACTCTGGGCGGATGCGCATGTTCTCGTTGTCGAGGTAGCCTTCGAGATATTCGTTGATCCCGTTGCGGACGGATTTTGGATCGGTCATCACGCCGAAAACGCCGGCCTCGCCGTAGGCGACATGAAGGGTGTCGGCCAACAGATCCAGAATGGCGAGGTCGTGTTCGACGACGAGCATCGAGCGGTCGGCCTCGGGGTCGTCGGCGAGTTCCCGTATCAGCCGGGCGACGACCATCCGCTGGCCGATATCGAGATACGGCGTGATCTCATCGAGGAAATAGAAGTCGGCGTCTCTCGCGAGTGTCGCCGCGATGGCGACCCGCTGGAGTTCGCCGCCACTGATCGAATCGATCGGCTGATCCATGATCGGCCGGATCGAAAGCCGATCGATCAGCTCATCGAGGACGCCGCGTTCGTCTGTCTGTTCGAGCAGTTCCCGTGTCTTGCCGTCGAACTGCTTTGGGATCTGATCGACGTACTGGGGTTTGCGGGCGACCGTGATCTCCTCGTCGACCAGCCGGGTGAGATAGTTTTGGAGTTCCGAGCCGCGGTAGCGATCCACGACAGCATCCCACTCGGCGTCGTCGCCGAATTCACCGAGGTTCGGGACGATCTCGCCGGCCAACGATTTGACCGCGGTCGATTTGCCGATCCCGTTGGGGCCGAGGATGCCGGTGACGTTTCCGGGTGAGGGGACGGGCAGCCCGTAGAGCGCGAAGGCGTTGTCGCCGTAGCGGTGGGTCGGCTCGTCATCAAGTTCCTGGGGGAGGTTGATGATCTCGATTGCGTCAAAGGGGCATTTCTCGACACAGATGCCGCAGCTCTCGCCGAGACACAGCTCCTCGGAGATGTTGATCTGGTCGGGGTCGCCCTCGTAGCGATCGTCCTCGAATCGCTCCTCGCGGGTGACGATACACTCCTCGCCCGTCCGGTTCGGCGGGCAGAAGTTCGCACACTCGTAGTTACACCGATCAGGTTGACAGCGGTCGAGGTCGACGACCGCGATACTGTCGTCGGCCATCTACGCTCCCACCGCCGAGGTGAGCAGTACCGTGTAGGTAATAAACCAGAGACAGAACGTCATGAACGCGATATAGAGATTGTCCTTGATCCCGAAATCGCTGATGTCGACGCCGACGATCTTGAGAATCGGGAACTGGATGAGGATCGCCGTCGCCACGAGGAGTGCCTGCCCCGTGCCGACCGCGTCGGCAGCCGTGGTGCCGAAGATCATCGCCGATCCGAGCGCGGCCCCCAGCCCGGCCAGACAGGCGATCGTCGTGACCGTCACCCCCCGCATATGCTCGGAGAGCCCGGTCGTTGTGTCAGTTGCCATACCCACCGTTCTGAGAGCCGTCATCAAAAGGAGTTCGCTTGGGCCTGAGTACTGACGGCGGCAACGATAGCACGGTTCGTTACGTGTTGACGCCGAGGATAGCGGTGAGCAACAGCATTGCGTCGACAGCTCTTGACGGCGACACAGCCCGACACCGACGCCGCCCCCTGCGTCAGGAATCGGGCTCTTCGACCGCCTCGTCGTCAGCGACACGGTCGAGATACCGCGAGAGAAACTCCCTCTCCGAGAGGCCGTCATCTTCGATGTCGACAAGGAGGGATTCAAGCCCCGACCGCGGCTGGTGGGAGAGCTCTCGGAAACAGTCCTTACAGAAGTGTTCGAACTCCTTGTCGTGTCGCTCCCAGCGGTCGCCGGTTTTGTCGTACTCGCGGGCCTCCGACCGGGGCAGTGACTCCCCGCAGGCGATGCAGACGACCGTCGTATTCCCACCGCCGGAGCCCAACATACCTGCCCGCTATGACAGCGACCCACTTAGCGTTTGTTTCAGCCTACAAAGAGGTCTGCGCCGTGGACACTCCACAGTTGGTAGCAGGGCATGCTCGCCACTCACGATATGCCGACCCACGGAGCGGGCGCGTTAAGTCGGTCGAAGCCGTGTCTGTGGTATGAACCGCGCTGTCGCCATATCGACCTACGCTTGTTATTTTCGGGTGATTCACACACGATGAGCCGCGACACGATCGAGGTTCGCGGCGCGGAGGAACACAACCTCAAAGAGGTCGACGTGGAGATTCCACGCGAGGAACTCACTGTCGTCACCGGTCTGTCCGGCTCCGGCAAATCCTCGCTGGCTTTTGACACGGTCTACGCCGAGGGACAGCGACGCTACATCGAGTCGCTGTCAGCGTATGCTCGCAATTTCCTCGGGCAGATGGACAAACCAAAAGTCGAAGCCGTCGAGGGGTTGTCGCCGGCGATCTCGATCGACCAGAAAAACGCCGCGAACAATCCCCGCTCGACGGTCGGTACCGTCACCGAACTCCACGACTATCTGCGGCTGCTGTACGCCCGCACCGGCACCCAGTACGATCCGGTCACCGGCGAGGAGGTCGGCGAGCAAAGCCCCCAAGCGATGGTCGAGCAACTCCTCCAGTTCCCGGAGGGCACTCGTGCCAAGATCGCCGCGCCGATCGTCCGCGATCAGAAGGGAGCCTTTGAGGATCGCTTCGAGGAACTCGTCAGCGAGGGCTACGCCCGCGTCGAGGTCGACGGCGAGGGGTTCGATCTGACGATGGAGACGCCTGACCTCGACAAGAACTTCGACCACACGATCGACGTGATCGTCGACCGCGTGAAGCTCACCGCCGACGCGCGCTCACGGCTCACCGACAGCGTCGAAACCGCACTGGAGGAGGCCGACGGCGTCCTCAAGGTGATTATCCCTGATCCGCCGGCGAACCCACCGATCGGGTCGAACACGCGCTCAACGGGCGATCTCGCCGGCGACGGCGACGACCGCCTGACCGTCGAATTCTCCGAGACACTCGGTAATCCGAACAGCGACTTCCAGTTCTCCGAGATCGAAACCCGCTCGTTCTCGTTCAACAGCCCCTACGGGGCCTGCCCGGAGTGTGAGGGCATCGGCCAAGCGAAAGAGGTCGACGAGAATTTGGTGATTCAAGATCCGAGCAAACCCCTGAAACATGTCTTTGAGGCCTGGAGCTACAACCGGTCGTACTACCGCACGCGCATCGACTCGGTGGCCGACCACTTTGGGATCAGCCTCGACACCCCGTGGGAAGAGATTGACGACGACATCCAACGCCAGTTCCTCTACGGAACGGATCGGCAGGTCGTCTTCGAACGGTCGACGCGCAACGGCACCCGCCGGAAGGAAAAACGGTTCGAGGGCGTGATTCCGAACCTGAGCCGACGCCACGTCGAAACCGACTCCGAGGGCACCCGCGAGCATATCGAGGAGTACATGGCCGTCACCGAGTGCCCCGAGTGTGACGGCACGCGGCTCAAAGCACAGTCCCGTCACGTCCTCGTTGACGGCACATCGATCACCGAGGTCAATCAGCTGTCGATCGGTGAGGCGCGGCGACATTTCGAGGGCATGGAGGAGAACCTCTCGGCGCGGGATCGCACGATCGCCGAGGAGATCCTGAAGGAGATCCGCGCACGACTCGGCTTCATGGAGGAGGTCGGCCTCGAATATCTGACGCTCGACCGCGAAGCCTCGACGCTCTCCGGTGGTGAGAGCCAGCGGATCCGCCTCGCCACGCAGGTCGGCTCCGGTCTCGTCGGCGTGCTCTACGTCCTTGACGAACCGTCAATTGGCCTCCACCAGCGAGACAACGACCGCCTGCTCAACACCCTGGAGGGCCTCCGCGATCTCGGCAACACGCTCCTTGTGGTCGAACACGACGAGGAGACGATGCGGCGGGCCGACACCATCCTCGATATGGGCCCCGGCCCCGGCAAGCGCGGCGGCGAGATCGTCGCCAACGGCGATTTCGATGACGTCTGCAAGAGCGACGAGTCGCTCACGGGCGACTACCTCGCGGGCCGCAAGGAGATTCCGGTGCCCGAGGAGCGACGCGAGCGCGACGGCGAACTCGTCGTCCGCGGCGCGCGCCAGCACAACCTCACGGATCTCGACGTGCCGATCCCGCTGGGCGTCTTCACCGCGATTACCGGCGTCTCAGGGTCGGGCAAATCGACCCTGATGCACGAAATCCTCTACAAGGGACTGGCCCGCGAGATGAACGACAACACGAGCGTCGATCCGGGCGAACACGACGCACTAGAGGGCGTCGAGGAGATCGAGACCGTCCGCCTCATTGACCAGTCGCCCATCGGCCGGACGCCGCGGTCGAACCCGGCGACCTACACCGGCGTCTTCGACTACATCCGCGACCTCTTCGCCGAAACCAAACTCGCCAAACAGCGCGGCTACAAGAAGGGCCGCTTCTCGTTCAACGTCAAAGGCGGCCGGTGTGAGGCCTGCGGCGGGCAGGGAACAGTCACCATCGAGATGAACTTTCTGTCTGATGTGCAGGTGCCCTGCGAAGAGTGCGATGGCGCGCGCTACAACGACGAAACGCTGGATGTGACCTACAAGGAGAAGACGATTGCCGACGTGCTCGATATGGAAGTCGCCGAAGCCTACGACTTTTTCGAGGCAAACACCCAGATTCGCCGGCGGCTCAAACTCCTGAAAGATGTCGGCCTCGGCTACATGTCGCTCGGCCAGCCATCGACGACGCTGTCGGGCGGCGAGGCCCAGCGCGTGAAACTCGCCGAGGAATTAGGTAAAAAGCAGACCGGCGACACGCTCTACCTGCTCGACGAGCCAACGACGGGCCTCCACAAGGCCGACGAGCGCAAACTGATCGACGTGCTCCAGCGACTCGTCGACAACGGCAACAGCGTCGTCGTCGTCGAACACGAACTCGATCTCGTCAAAAACGCCGACCACATCATCGACCTCGGCCCGGAGGGCGGCGAAGGCGGCGGCGAGATCGTCGCCAGCGGCACACCCGAATCGGTCGCCCGGACCGACGACTCGCATACCGGGCGATACCTACGTGACCTACTGCCGAAAATCGACCGCGAGGGGCCGCGTTCGGATCGACGCAAGCCAGCGAAAGTCGCCAGCGACGACTAGTCGGCTTCATTTCTATTTCGCTTGGCCCCCTAACCGCCGCTCCTGGCGGACTGAAAGGGCGAGGCGTGCGTGGCGGCGAGCCGCCACGTTAGAGGCGGTCGGTGAAGCCGGCCGCCCGGTCGGCGAACCCGGACGACGCAAGCACCGCAACGAGCGAAGCGAGTGAGGAGCGCAGCGAGTCCCGGGAGCCGAGACCGCCGAGGGCTTTCTGGGAAGTAGCAACCTCAAAAACATCTTCTCGAAAACAAACAACCTATACCGTCGCTTCCGCAACCCATCAGTAATGTACGATTTCGTCGTTGTCGGCGTCGGCCCTGCCGGCGCGCGGTTCGCCCGCCGGGCCGCCGAATCGGGCTACGACGTGCTCGGTCTCGAAAAGGGCACGGTCGGCACGCCACTCGCCTGCTCGGGCCACGTCAGCACCGACATCTGGGAGTATGTCCCCGACGACGCAAAGGATGGCCTCCTGCAGAACCGCGTCTACGGCGCGAACTTCTACACCGGCGGCCCCGACAGCGACGCCAATCTGTTCTACAAAACCGACGAGATCTCGAACGTCATCGACCGCGTCGAACTCGACCGCACGCTCGCTGACGCCGCCCGCGACACCGGCGCGGAGATCCGCGAAGGCCACACCGTCACCGACGTCGACGAACGCGACGACCGCGTTGTGCTCACCGTCAGCGTCGCCGACGAAAGCGACCCCATCGAAATCGAGGCCCGCATGGTCGCCGGCTGCGACGGCCCCGTCTCCCGCGTCCGGCAGTCAGTCGAGTTGCCCGAACCAGCCGAAAAGCTCCACGGCGTCCTCGCGTTCACCGATGAGGACGACCACGGCGACTATGTCGATGTCCATCTCACCGTTCCACGATTCTTCGCGTGGCGCATCCCTCGCGGCGAGGCCGGCGTTGAGTACGGACTTGCGGCCGCGCCGGGTGCTGATGTCAACGACCGCTTCGATATTCTGACCGAGCAGTACGATGTCGAAACCGACCACCTCTGTTCGGGCGCAATCCCGATTGGGCCACCCGAGACGGTTACAACTGACCGGGTGTTTCTCATCGGCGACGCGGCCGCACAGACGAAGCCCTTCACCGGCGGCGGGATTCTCTACGGGATGACCGCCGCTGATTGTGCGGCCCGGCACATCCAGCCGGATCGCCCCGACTCACTCGGGATCTACGAATCGGCGTGGCGCGAAACCCTATCGAGTGAGATCCGACTCGGCCACCTGATCCGGCGTGGCTACTCGCTGCCGGAACCGATCCAGCGGTTTGGCCTCCGCGTGCTATCGGGCGAAATCGGTGTGCACATGGACAAGCCGACCTCGCTGTTCTCGAAGCAACACCTCAAGCGGGTGTTCTCCTGACGGCTGACATCGACCGTCGCGGCTCATCGATCTCGGCTATCGCGGCTGCTTGCTCAACTCTCGGGCCACGGCCACGTGCTGAGTGTGTTCGCTGATTGTCCGGAGGGGTTTTGCCAGATGATCCGCACGGTGTCGCCACCATCCGCGCCGGCGTGCTCAATGTCGACCGTATCGCCGACACCGACCGGGCTGGCCCAGCCGGTTTTCGAGATATCTGAGCCACTGTCATCGGGGTACACCTCATCGCCGCCGACCGTGATCCGAAGTCGGTTGTGGTTGATCCGCTCGCCGCTGACATGGGTGACTGTGATCTCATCGGCACCGTTTCGTTCGTAATCGAAGGCCGCCTGCGGCGGCTGTTTGGAGAGCCCGCTGGCAAAATCAAGCACCACTGTTCCGAGCACCGTTGCCAGAATGACTGTCAGTGCGACCATCAGGATCACGCCGATCACCGGCGAGACACCACGGCTGTCGGTCGGACACGGAAGATCGACCATCGGTATCCCGCCGTGGTTGCGGCTTCGTACTTGAAGCTACGGCGTGGTTCCCGGAACGGGCTATGCGGCCTCGACGGGGTCGTCGTCCTCGAAGGCTGCCAGTTGTCGCACCGTTAACACCGGCACCGGACAGATCCGGACGACGCGCTCGGCAACACTCCCAAGCAGAAACCGGTTTTCGCCGTGGCGACCGCGGGTGCCAGTCGTCACCAGATCGGCATCGATCTCCTCGGCGTAGGCGCTGATCTCCTCGGCTGGCTCACCCTCGCGGACGGTCGTCACAACGGGCTGATCGGTTTCCCCGTCGACCAGGTTGAGGGCGTCCTCGGCGTGGGCGGTCAGTTCGTCGCGCCGGTCGGCGGCCTCCTCACTTGTGTCGGTGTCGACAACCGACAGCGCGTGGACGGTTGCGTCAAACCGGTCGGCAACATCAAGTGCAACGGTGACCGCCCGGCTGACGCTGTCGGAGCCGTCGGTCGCCACGACGATCATCTCGAACATGCCAGTCGGTTCAGTGGCAGCGATCATAAAACGGTGGTGTTCGACCGCGGCTGTCGCCGATCACGCCGACGGAAGGGAGTGTTTTTGTGGCCGCCGGATGGAGTGGGTGGTATGGCCGACCTCGATATCGAGCTCGTTGTCGTCCCGGTCGACGGAAGTCCGGAGTCGACGACCGCCGTCGAGTACGCGGTGGCGATCGCCGACCGGTACGACGCGGCTGTCCATGCGGCCTACATCCTCGGCGAGCCGCGCGTGCGTGGGCTGGCAGACGGGACGGTCACCGACGCAGAGATCGCCACCGATACTGAATCATTCAGCGACAGGCTCGACGAGATTGCTGTCGATGCCGGGGTTGAGCTCTCGACCTCAGTGACCCGTGGCTTTTCGACGGAGATCAAGACGCTCCACCCGGGAAGCGTCGTCCTCGATACAGCCGAGGATCTCGGGGCGGATTTCGTCGTTGTCCCACGGGAACCAGCCAACGACAGCGACACTGATGTTTTAGAGAAGGCCGCTGAATACGTCCTGCTGTACGCGAGTCAGCCGGTTCTGTCGGTCTAAGCTAGTCGTCTTCGGCGAGCCGGATCGCCATCTCAAGTTCGAAGCTTTCCGCCCCTGTTGTTTCGAAGCCGACCTTTTCGTACAGCGACACAGCAGCGTGATTCCAGCGTTCGACGGTGAGCCAGACGCAATTGATTCCCTCGCTGTCGCCGTAGCCGAGCAGCGATTCGATGAGGTGGGTGCCGATCCCGGCCTCTTGATACTCCTGGAGGACGAAGATCGCCAACTCGTAGTCGTCGTCGCCGTCGGGGACGAGCGTCGAGTGGCCGGCGGCGGTGTCGCCGTCCCACGCGATCAGATTGTAGCAGTCCTCCGCAAGAATGCCGTCAAGCCAGGTTCGCACCCGTGACTCTCGCCCCGGTGGGATGCCTTGAGCACGATCCGAGGGGTCGAACTCGACGTACATCTCCGCCAGCGCCTCGTACTCCGCTTCAGAGCCATCATACGGGCGGATCTCGATGTCACGATCGTCCCGATCGCTGAAGCGAACCGGCGGTTCCTCAAACGGCCCCGACACAGTCTCGGGGTAGCGACGTTCCGAATTCATCGGACGAGAGTCACCGTGGTGTGTGCGTTGAGCACGACGAACTCAACTGTTTTGTCGATCGTAATCTTTCCCATCGGACTCGTCTGGCCGCCGGCAAGGACGATCTCGTCGAACCCCTCTGATTCGGCGATATCGACGAGCTCGCTGCCCGGTTGGCCCGAAACGTGGCGTGTCGAGGCCGTGATATCATGCTCCTCCAGTGTTGCTGTCACAGTCGCCGCAAGCGACTCATCCGTGGCGGCATCGGGGCTGCAGATGGCGACGGTCAGCTCGTCGGCGACCTTCGCCGCCCGCCGGATGGTTCGTTCGATGGCGGCCGGCGAGTCGTTTGTGCTGCCGACCCCCACGAGTACGTTCATGCAACAGACGGTTGCGGCGACTCATTAAAAGCGTTGTCCGTCCGACCGCCTTGCAACCGCCATCTCGGCTGTGATAGCGACCACGACAACGTTTTTCAAGCGGCCGTTCGGAGTGGAAATATGGATGACGACGCAGCCGACGCCGAGGCTCACTCACCGCCCGGCGACGGCGATCAGCCGGCCGGTGACGACGGCCAGCCACGCGAGGAGCGCGATCAGCCGGCCGGTGACGACGGCCAGCCACGCGAGGAGCGCGACCAGCCGGCCGGTGACGACCCCACGACTGAGCCGACTGCGGGGCAAGCGGCCGACGCTGAGACGGAGATCCCAGCCGATGTCCGCAAATACGAGCGGTTCACGAAGATGGATGGCGCGCAGTACGACCGCGTCAACGAGTTTCTGCGCGACCGTACCTATATCACCGCCCGTGAGTGGGCCATCGCCCGGCTGTGTGCGGATTTCCGCACCGAAACTGGCGTCGAGATGACGAAGATCGGCGAGAACCTCCCGGAGTTAGTCCCGTTTATGACCGATACCTACACCCCGCAGGCGGTCAACCAGGCACGATCCTCCTTCGAAGACAAGGTGACGCAGGCCGGGGCGACGTTTCTCTACGGGGCGATGTCGGGCTTCTTTACGGCCGACGAGCTCGATGATCTGATGTATGAGGTGACCGAGGTCGCCAAATTCCTCTTGGAGGTTGAAGGCGTTGACCTCGCGGTCGCCGACGAACTCGACGCCGAGGAGCGGATCTCCTCGGTGATGCGGGATGTCCGCCAGCAGAGCGCGGAGCTTCGCAGCGAGGAAGTCGAATGTCCCAACTGCGGCCACACGCACACCCCCGACGCCTCGGAGTGAGCCCTCGCGGCTGTGGTGTGGGTGAACCGGTAGGGACACCCCTTCAGCCGACAGTTTAATAATCACATTAATTTGTTATAATGTATGGCCAGCAACGCCTCGTTGGACGAGCCTGACGACCAACAGCAGTCCGAACAGACGGAGATCATCCTGCTCGATGATGACACCGAACAGGAGATCGGTGCTGTCTCAGGCTGTTCACCCCCCGTTCCCGCTGTCGGTGACCTCGTCAGCCTCCAAAACTTCCAGATCGACGATACAAACGACACCGAGCGCCCCCGCGGTGAGGAGGATATGAGCTTCCGTGTCGTTGACCGCGCGATCCACTACTCCATTGTCGATGCCGAGGATGACGACGAAGGGCTCACCACTGAGGTGCTCCTGTACGTCGTCTCAAAAGAAGAGTGGGCCGTTCGGCGGCAACGCGGCACATAGTTGGTCTTTGGGCCTCGCGTCTCGCTGCCGATCGTCGGCACTGCTGTTTTACAACGAGGCCTGTTCCCTACTGGTGGGCCAGCGGTGCGGCAGCCTGCCGAACAGTGGTATCGTCAAGCCGACCGAGCAACCGATCGCGGGCATCGAAGCCGGTCGTCGGCTGCGGTTCGCCGATCGTGTACTCGTGGCTATCGTGATGCTCAGCGTCGGGTGTGTCACCTGTGGTGTGTGCTTTGAGTGCGTTCATACCTGTCAATAGGCGATAACGCAACATAAGCGGTCGCCAAGCGGAGTGAAAGTAAAACACACCGCAAAAGCGGCACCGTCGCTGTCGATAGCGACTGACTGCTCCTTCTTGCTTCGACCGGTCGATTCGACACCAGTCGAACCCCTTTTGTGGCCACTCGGCGGGGTTGGTGTATGTACCGCAAGGGCCATCTCGGCGTTTCGCTGCTTGTCTTTGCGCCGGTTGGCTACTGGCTCGTACGCGTCGGTGAGCCCGCCGCCGCGATGCTGACCGGCGTGGTCATGCTCTGGCTTGCGATGCTCCCTGATGTTGATCACCGTCTCCCGGTAATCGAGCATCGCGGTGTGACGCACTCGCTGGGCTTTGCGGCCCTTGTCGGTGGCCTCTTTGCCGCGGTTGGCGTCGCCGTTGGCGATATGTTTCGCGTTGCCGGGCTCGGACTCGGCACGTTCGGGTTTCTGCTCGGTGTGCTCACCGTCGGTGCGCATCTCGTTGGCGACGCACTCACGCCCGCGGGGATCCCCCTGTTGTGGCCGTTGCCACGAACGTATTCCCTGTCGGTAACGCGGGCAGACAACACGCTCGCCAACTATGGCCTCTTCGTCACCGGCATCGTAGTGACCGGCGGGTGGGTACTCGTCGTGTTTGGAGCCGACTGAAAGCGAACACTGCTGGCCTCGCTCAGCCGCTGCCGACTGGCCGCTGGAAACCGGTGCCGTCGAGCGGCAGGCTGATCCTGCTGTTGTCCACCAGCAGGCTGAACGCGGTGTGAATACCTTGACAATGAGCAGCAGGGATCGGTCTCTCGATGTAGTGAGCGCGTTAGTCGGCGCCTGTGATCATCGCATCTACGAGGGGGAACCCGCCCAACGGCTGAAGCACTCGCAGGCGACGGGCCGCCACAGCCAATCGATGAGATACCTGTCGTAGAGAATCCCCATCATCATCTCACACAGTGTCTAGCCAACTCAGGAGTGTCTGTCTCTCTCGTCGCGCACTGTCTCTGTGCGTTGCTCTTGTAACGGCAGCACCATCTGGATGGTGCGATCTCTGTCAACGATCTCAAACCCGAGTCGCTGATACACGGTAATCGCGGCGCGATTGGTCTGGCTGACGTGTAATTCGAGTGCCTCACGGTCGGCTTCCACCGCGGCGGCCGCTGCATGCTTACACAGCTCCGTTCCGAGGCCGCGGTTGTGAAACGCTGGATGAACGAACACGGCCAGTTCGGGCCGGGGGGCATCTGCCGGCGTGTAGTAGACATGCCCGACTA
>Ga0209946_1000427_pt1 | contig 17404 bp, 21 predicted proteins | sample SalPon2_A_H2O_MG_FD_185704 | JGI IMG/M metagenome (GOLD analysis project Ga0209946, IMG submission 185704) | Salt pond water microbial communities from South San Francisco under conditions of wetland restoration - Salt Pond MetaG R2_A_H2O_MG... | ecosystem: Environmental > Aquatic > Non-marine... | reverse complement strand
AAGTAAAAAGTGGGAGCGAGCACGGTGGGATTCTCACCCGAGGCCAGACCTCGCTTCGCTCGGTCTGGCGTGGTTCGAATCCCGGCGTCGCTACTCCTCGCGTTGCTCGGAGATAGCGAGCACGGTGGGATTCGAACCCACGGCCATCGGATCTCTCCCCACACCGGAACACCGGCGCGGTTAGAAGTCCGACGCTCTGTCCTAGCTGAGCTACGTGCCCTCGCGTGGAGTAGTCGTGGCCCCCTCAAAAACGGCACGGGTTACACCGGCCGGAGCGCCCCCAAGCGGGCGGACAACAAAGGCTTCAAACGCGCGCTCACCCTACCGGGCGTGAATGCGAGTCATCGCAACCGTCGGACTGGCGGGCAGCGGCAAGGGCGAGTTCGCGGCCGTCGCCGAGCGGGCCGACGTGCCGGTCGTGACGATGGGCGACGTCATCCGCGCCGAGTGTCGCGACCGCGGGCTCGATCCGGCCGAACACCACGGCGAGGTGGCGAGTGCCCTCCGGGAGGAGCGCGGGCCGGCGGCGATCGCCGAGGCCTCGCTGCCGCACGTCGAGGCGGCGCTGGAGGACGCCGACACGGTCGTCGTCGACGGAGTCCGCTCGGACGTCGAGGTCGACGCCTTCGAGGAGCGCTTCGGCGACGACTTCGCGCTCGTCGGGATCGAGGCCCCCTTCGAGGTGCGCAGAGAGCGGATCGACGACCGGGGGCGCGACGACGTCGAGAACGGCGAGGCGCTCGCGGCCCGTGACGAACGGGAGTTGGGCTTCGGGCTCGGGGCGGCGCTCGATCGCGCCGACGTGACCATCGAAAACACCGATACGCTCGAGGCGTTCCGCGAGCGCGTCCGGGGGGTGCTCGAAGGGTGATCTACAGCGTCGACGTCGAGATCACGGCGCCGGTCAACGACACCGAGGTCACCGGCCGGGTCGAGGAGGCCATCACGAACCTCTTTCCGGAGGCCGACGTCGAGTCCCATCCCGGCGAGTTGCTGGCGACGGCGCACTCGATGGAACACTTCTCCGAGTTGCTCCGCGAGCAGGCGATCCTCGACACCGCACGGGGGGCCTTCTTCGGCGGTCACGAGGGCGACGCGTTCGGCTTCGAGCTGAAAAAGCAGGCGGCCCTGCGCGGCGTCGTCAACTTCGCCGTCGGCGAGGGCAGCGAACTCGGCGAGCTCCACGTCCGGGTTCGGGTGAACGACCCCGACGTCGAGTCGTTCATCGATCACGTCGCGCCGCCGACCGAGGACGGACAACCGATCGAGTAGGCGCAGTGGCGTCCGACCAGGTCGGCGCGACCGTACCGATCCCCGACGGCCGAACCCTTATTGATCGGTCGTCCCAACTCGACGTATGTTCGCTCCGCTGCAGCTGGGTGGTTCGGTGTTCCCAGTCGTTGCCCTCCTGTTGCTCGCGGTCACCGTCGTGGCGGTGTACCAAGCCGTCGAGATCGTCAACGCCTACGAGAAGCGCGCTTTGACGGTGTTCGGTGAGTACCGGAAGCTCCTCGAACCGGGGATCAACTTCATCCCGCCGTTCGTCTCCCGGACGTACACCTTCGACATGCGGACCCAGACGCTCGACGTCCCGCGCCAGGAGGCGATCACCCGCGATAACTCGCCCGTGACCGCCGACGCCGTCGTCTACATCAAGGTGATGGACGCCCGGAAGGCGTTCCTGGAGGTCGACGACTACAAGAAGGCCGTCTCGAATCTCGCTCAGACGACGCTGCGGGCCGTGCTGGGCGATATGGAACTCGACGACACGCTGAACAAGCGTCAGGAGATCAACGCGAAGATCCGCAAGGAACTGGACGAACCCACCGACGAGTGGGGCATCCGCGTCGAGTCGGTCGAGGTCCGGGAGGTCAACCCCTCGAAGGACGTCCAGCAGGCGATGGAACAGCAGACCTCCGCCGAGCGGAAGCGGCGCGCGATGATCCTCGAGGCGCAGGGCGAACGCCGCTCCGCGATCGAGACCGCCGAGGGGGACAAGCAGTCGAACATCATCCGCGCGCAGGGTGAAAAGCAGAGCCAGATCCTCGAAGCGCAGGGCGACGCCATCTCGACGGTGCTGCGGGCGAAGTCCGCCGAGTCGATGGGTGAGCGCGCGATCATCGAACGCGGTATGGAGACCCTCGAGGAGATCGGCAAAGGCGAGTCGACGACGTTCGTGTTGCCCCAGGAGATGACCTCGCTTCTGAGCCGCTACGGCAAACACCTCACCGGCGGCGACGCGGCGGCCCAGACCGACGTCCTGGAGGGCCTCGACTTCGACGCGGAGACGCGGGAGATGCTCGGCCTCGACGACATCGAGGAGATCCTCGGTCAGATCGACGAGGAGGCGGAGATGGACGTCGAGGAGATGGAGGCCGAGGCGGAGGCGATCAAGACCGGTGCCGACCCGGCGGAGATCAAAGACCCGGACGAGGTCATCGCCGAGATGGACGAAGAGATGCCCGACGCCGGCGTCGAGGAGGGAGAGGGGGAGGAAGAGTTAGAGACCGAGACGAACTGATCGAGTCCGCGGAATCGGGTCCCGAACTGTTTTATTCTCGTCCCGTGTACTGTGACGTATGACCGACCGGGGGATCGACGAGGGGAAACGGGCGACGCTCAAGCGCTTCGCCGCGCTCGGTGCGGCGACGCCGCTCGTCCGGTTTTCCGACGGCGACGGGAGCGAGGTCCGCGAGGCCATCGTCGGCTACCTCGCCGCGACCCCCGGCGCGCACTTCTCGAAACTGCGGGACGATCTGCAACTCGGGACGGGCGAGACCCAACACCACCTCCGGCGGCTCGAGACGGACGGGACGATCGAACACCGAAAGGACGGCGAGTACAAGCGGTACTTCCCGGCCGGGCGCTTTTCGACCTTCGAGCAGCGCGCGCTCGGGTATCTCCGCCGGGAGACGCCGCGGCGGATGCTCGTCGCCTTGCTCCGCTCGCCCGGGGCCTCCGGGAGCGAGATCGCGTCGGCCGCCGGGGTGTCCCGGTCGACAGTCTCGAAGTACGCCGGAAAGCTCGACACTGCGGGACTGCTGTCGCGAAACGACGGATACAGCCTCGAACGACCCGAGACGCTGTTGACGCTCGTCGTCCGGTACGCCGACTCGTTCGGACCCGAGGCGGTCGAACTCGCCGGGGATGCGGACGACCTCGTCCGATACGATCCCTGAACCGACCCGTCCCGGCGACCGAGCCTACACCGTGACCTTCCACGTCGTCCCCGAGGAGTAGCCCCACTTCTCGACGTCGATGTCGAAGTTCCCCTCACAGATCGCGCTCATGTTCGATCCGACCTCCTTGGCGGAGAGGCCGAGTTCCTCGCCGATGAGCCGGGACTTGAAGTACGTCTCCGTTCCGGCCTTCTCGCGGAGGTAGCCGAGAATCCGTCGCTGTTTGTCGGTGAGATCAGTCGTCCCTCCCGTGGCCGTTGCGCTCATACTCACCCATACAGCACCCGGTACGAAAACCGATTTGGTACGGTGGATCAACACCGCTACGTAGTGCGGTTTTCCGGTATCGAACGCCCTCGGGGACCGCCCCGGACACCCCGTATTGGTACGGGGCGGAAACGGGGGCGCCGGTCCCGGTCGGTCCGGCCGCCGAACTACGTCTCGTACTCGACGGTGACTCCCTGGGCGACCGGCTGAAGTACGTATCCGCTGGCCTGCCCGCGCTTGACGGGCGTGAAGTCGGCGGTGAACGTCGTCCGCGTGTCCTCGCGGATCTCGAAGGGCTCCTCGAAGGTCAGCGGTGCCTCGCCGGGGACCATCACCGCAGCCGACGCTCCACCCTCGAGGGTCGCCTCGACCCCGTCGGTGTCGAGTTGGACGAACCCGTAGTCCCCGGTGTCGAGTTCGCGCTCGTCGACCAACTGCGTGCTCTCGCCCTGCAGTTCGACCAGGTCGGCCGTCTGCGGCTCGTCGTACTCGTGATACTCGCGTCCGGACGATCCCGTGTCGTCCGCCCCGTCTTCCGTGTCGTCCGCTTCGGTGCCTCCCTCGTCGGTCCCGAGCCACATACCGACGACGGTGACGACACAGGACTCGAAATCCGCGATATCGCCCGGTTGATCGGTCACCTGTGTCGCGAGCGTTCCGGTCGACCCCTCGCCGGCACAGCCGGCGAGGCTGACCATGCCCGCTGTCGCCGCACCTGTCACTGCGAGGTACCTCCGCCTGTTCATCTTCGTGTTGTCTGTTGTCATGTTATGAGTGAATCGTTGCGACGGATTTCGTCTATCGATCAGCTACCCGGCGCGCCCCTCTCGACGCTCCCGCCGTTATCAGTGCTCCCGGCGCTCTCGGAGTCGCCGGCGTTGTCGGCAGCGTCGTCAGCCGCCGCACCGTCGCCGAGTAGGTCGCTCAGCGAGCCACCGAGGTCGTCGATCGAGCCACCGAGGAACGAATCGATCCGGTCGTGGATCCCGCGCACGTGGTCCGGGACCTGTTCAGGCAGCCCGTCGCTGGGACCGACGCCGCGCTTCTCGGCCGCGCCGGGCCCCTCGCCGTTCGCTTCGGGCCCGTCTTCGGCGTCGTCGTCCGCTCCGGCGTCCTCCGCTTGGGCGGGCAGATCCTCGCCCGCGCCGGACGCGCTGTCGTTCGCTTCGTCGGCCGGGGTCGCGGCACCGAGCGCCGCGACGCCCCCGACCAGGAGCATCGATACCACCGCGATCGTGAGCAGTCGTTTCGCGTTCATTGCGTCCGATACTGTGCTCGACAGCCACTTAGTGGGGGAACGTAGTGATCCAGAATTCGGTCGTTTGAGGCCGTTTAAACCCGATTTAATCCGGATCAACTCGAGTTGACGACGTGGCGCGCCCGTCTCCCCGCGGCTGGGGGGTCCCGCCGGATCCCGCGTCGTCCCTCGCGCGCCCACGCGCTGGTATACCAATGAGAAACCTCCGCTCGGACCGCCGTCTCGGGGCCGGGGTCGTAGCGGTCGGCAACAAGTTCTTTATCCACCCTCCGTGTTCGAGTACGTGTGAATCGGGGCTCCGGCGTCGTGCTCGTTTTGATGGTGTGCTGTGCGGTCGTCGGTCTCGCCGGCGCGGGTGCCGTCGGCGCAGTCGACGGGTTCGCCCAGGAGGATATCGACGCCGACGACGTCTCGTTGTCGATCGACGTCGAGGCCGACGGCGACGCCGTCTGGACGATCGAGTACCGGAACCGGCTCGAGACGGACGACGACGAGGCGGCCTTCGACGATCTGCGGGCCGACATCGAGAACGACTCCGGGCCGTACGTCGATCGGTTCGACGATCGGATGGCCTCGACGGCCGAGAACGCGGCCACGACCACCGGCCGGGAGATGGCGATCTCGGAGACGAGCGTCGAGGCCGAGCGGCGCGATCTCCCCCGGGCGTACGGGGTCGTCACCTACACGTTCCGGTGGTCGAACTTCGCGGCGGTCGAGGGCGAACGGCTGTTGGTCGGCGACGCTATCGACGGGCTGTTCCTCGACGAGGAGACGACGCTTCTCGTCTCATGGCCGGCCGAGTACGAACGCCTCAAGGCCTCCCCATCGCCGAGCGAGACCCGGGAGGGCTCCGTGGTGTACGCCGGGCCGACGAACTTCGCGGACGGCGAGCCACGGATCGAACTGGGGCCGCCCGGCGTTTCCCCGGGCGGCGACGGGCTCTCGGTCTCGGCTCTGATCGGCGGCGTCCTCGCGGTCGTTCTCCTCGCCGGTATCGGGCTCTTTGCGTACCGCCGTCGCGGGGGCCCCGCCGAGACATCTACGGAGGGCGAAACGACCCCCGCCGAGGAGACGTCCCGGGGGGACGAGCCGTCACCGCCCGGGTCGGGGGACGGGATCGACCGGGAGCTTCTGAGCAACGAAGAACAGGTCCTCGAACTCATAGAGCGGGCGGGCGGCCGGATGAAACAAAAGGAGGTCGCTGAGCAACTCGAGTGGACCGATGCGAAGACGAGCCAGGTCACGAAGCGACTCCGGGAGGAGGGCGATCTCGAGGGGTTCCGGCTCGGCCGCGAAAACGTCCTCTCGCTGCCGGACGAGGAGGAATGACGTCCCTCTCGGCGTGAACGCCGGGACTATCTCGCCGTCAGGGATGGTTACCGCCGTTCCCCGAGCAATACGGCCGCAAGCAGCGCGACCGCGGCGACGCCGACGCCGAATCCGGGGGTGTCCTCCGTCCCGTTCGCGGTCGGCGTCCCGCCCGTGCCGTCGGCGTCCGACCCGGCGGTCCCCCCTTCGGCGGTCATCTCGACCTCGAACCCGCCGAGGTCGGTTCCCGCGTCCCACGTCGCCGTCGAAGCGCCGTCCTCCGAGGCTGTCGGCGTCGTCGCCGCGATCGCGTAGCCGTCGGGCGCTGAGACTGTGAGCGGCCGGTCCGGCGAAAAGCCGCTCGCGAACGGTTCGCCCAGGGTGAGCGCGTCGCCCTCGGCGGCCGCGAGCCCCTCCCAGCGGACCGAGAGCGTCACCACTCCGGTATCGTCGGTACGTTCGAGTTCTACCGCGCCGTCTCCGACCGACATCTCCCGGCCGGTCCGGTTCTCGCTCCGCTCGGCGACGGATCGCATCCGGCTCTCGAACCGGTCGACGAACGCCGTCCGGGTGGCCTCGTCGTTCGAGATCACCTCGAAGGCGTCCGCTTCGTCCTCGGTCGTCAGGTCGTACGCGTACGTTACGGACACCTCGGCGTCGCCACGCTCGTCGAGGTCGACGCGGAACGCTTCGTCGTCCGGCTGTGCCACCGCAGGCATCGCCGCCGCACTCGACAACACTCCGACCCAACACGCGACGACGAGGATCCCTGTGAGCCGTCTCACGATCACCGTCCGGCGCCGGTACTGCTTCGGCCGCTGGTGTCGCTTTGCTCTCCGCTGTCCCCGTCGGTATCGGAGGAACCGCCGCCGCTATCGCCGCCCGAGTCGGTACCGTCGTCCCCGACGTCCGCGCTGTCCGGGTCGGGCGTCTCCGATCCGTTTCGATCGGCGTCGCCGGGTTCGCTGCCGTCCGAATCGTCGTCGTCGGTTCCGGCGTCCGCGCCGTCCGACCGTCTATCGCTTCCGGTCTCGGGCCCGTCGGCGGGCCGCCCGTCCGGCCCGGCCGTGGCGTTACCGGCTCGATCGCCGGCCGCTTGCCGGAACGGACCGCGGTTCTCGCCCGCGATGCTGCGGGCGATCTCCGATACCTCGCCCCCGCTCAACTCGCTCGCGTTCCGTCGGAGCGTCTCGATCGCGTCGACGTTCACGCCGTTTTCACGCAGCGTCTCCGGGTTAATGCCGGCCGCCGCGGCATCGCTTCGGTTCAGTTGCCGCTGGGCGTTGTCGACCTCGGTCGCGAGCCGCGCCGTGCGTGCCCGGTACTCCCCCTCGGAGATCTCGCCGTTCTCCCGCTGGGCCTTCAGGCGGTCCCGCCGCTCCTCGAGCTCCGCGAGCCGCGTCTCCGTGTCGTTCACCCGGGCTGCGATCTCGCTCGCGCGGGCCGCGTCGTCGTCGGCCCGATCCAGCGCGACCGCGAACGCGTTGTCGTTCAACTCGCCCTCGAACTCCGCGTCCTGGACGCCGACGACCCCGGAGAGCTGTTCTCCGGGTGCGATCTCCTCGTCGTCCGGCTCCTCCTGGGCGAGTGCGCCGGCCGCGCCGACCGCGAGCAGTCCCACGGCCACCACCGCCGCCACGAGTAGGCTGATCCGTTTCATCGTGTTCCCCACTATGCCGGCCGGACGAATATACACACCCGATAGTCCCCCCCCACTTGCACCGATTTTCCCCCGATCTCCCCGATTTAAGACCAATTAAGCCGGATAAAACCACGAGTCACAGCGGTCACCGAGGCTCGTGTTACTCGATGACCTCGCCGACGGCGAAGTTGGACTTGACTTCCGAGATCTCGATCTTGACGCGCTCGCCGACCTCGGCGCCGGGGACGATGATGACGTAGCCGCGCTCGACGCGGGCGATCCCGTCGCCCTGCTTGCCGAGGTCCTCGATTTCGACGTACCTGATCTCGCCCGGCTCGACCGGGGGTTGCGGCTCGTCCGACGGGGCCGTCCCGCCGGCGGTGTCGTCGCCGCCCGCAGCCTCCTCGGAGATGAGCGCGATCCGGTAGGTGTTTCCGTCGCCGACGGAGCCGGTCTCGATCTCGCGGCGCGGTACCTCGACGACAAACCGGTCGCCGTCCTCCTCGATCTCGGCACTGAACAGACACAGGAGCTTATCAGAGATTTCCATAGAGCTTCGGTTTCGACATGTGCGTGGCACGTATAGAAGCTATCGCCTGTCCGAACGTCGTATCGCCCGTCCGAACGTCACTCCTCTGACAGCGACGTTCCGTCCGGCCGTTTCTGCCCCTCCGAGTCGTGGACCACCACGCCCTCGACGTCCGTCGGTTCGTAGTTGTCGCGGACGCCGATCGCCTCCTCGATGTCCCGGATCGTCCGCTCTTTGAGCGCCGCCGCGAGTTCCTCGGCCTCGTCGCGGGCGATGTCGCGGCCGAGCCCCTCGCACTCGTGGGCGCGGACGAGGCCGGCCCGGTCGACGGCCTCGCCCGCCGGTTCGGCCGTCCCGGCGAGCGCGAGGCTGAACGGGTAGGTCCGACAGACGAGCGGCCGGTCTCCGTGGACGGTACAGGCGCCGGTCCCGTCGTCGGACTCGGCATAAAACGCGCAGTCCCCACAGTCGTCGGTCTGAAGCGCCCACTCGAAGGTCTCGCCCTCTGCGTCGCCAGCGGGGTCCTCGAGGCCGTACGGCATCGGGCGGGCGACATCGCGCCAGTCGTAGGGCTCCTCGCCGGCGTCGGCCGCGGCCGACTGGAGCCGCCGGACCTCGTCGGGAAAGACGGTCGCGGTGTGGGGTTCGGCGTCGGCATCGTCCGTCTCGACCGCGGTGCAGCAGCCGCCACACCGGGTACACTCGAACCCGATCGACTCGATGGCGTCGGCGAGTTCGGAGACGGGGACGTCACGCGCCCGTTCCAGTTCGGTTTCGAGGCTCTCCATGCTGGATCGTCCGGATAGACGAACATAAACCGCCCGCTCGGCGGAACTCGACGCGCCGTCGTTCCGGTCGATTGGTTTTAAAATGGCGGCTACGTACCGAAGGTATGGGCGTGTTCGATTTGCTCCGATCGGTGCTGGGGTTCGGTGGCTCCGGGGACTCGAAAGAGAGTCCGGAGACGACCGTCGCAGTTGAGACGGAACGGAACCCGAACGGCGAGGAGGCCGGCGGGACCTCCGGCGTGGATGTCGGCGAACGGGATCACGAGCCGTCGGACGTCGGTCCCGGGAACGATGCGGCGGCCGCTGGAACCGACGCGACTGCCTCGACCGACTCTATGATGGAGCCGCCGGATTCGGACCCCGAAACGGCCGCCGAACCGGCCGAGGCCGGTGCCGGCGTGACCGAACACAGCGGCACCGAGACACCGGCGGCCGAAGCCGCCGAGGCGGCCGGCCCGGTCCCCGACGAGCCCGAGGCGACGGACGCGCCCGGAGACGACGCCGATACGAACGACAGCCGCGACGCCGACGCGGACGACACCGACGTCGCAGAGCCAGTCGAGACGATCGACGGGATCGGCCCGGCGTACGCCGAGCGACTCGGGAACGCCGGCGTCGAATCGGTGCCCGAGCTGCGCGAGGCCGACGCCACGAGCCTCGCCGAGGCGACCGACATCTCCGAAAAGCGCATCTCCCGCTGGCGGGAACGCGCCGCCGAGTAGGCCCTTCCCCTCGCCCGAGCGTTTTTATACGATCCCGGGACCAGATCGCGCGTGAGCTAACGAGTTGCGGTCGGCCCCCGAGGTCGGAGTGCGGGGACGGGCCGATCGGAGCGGACCCCCGCCTGTTCGCCAGCGACCCGACTTGGCCCCGTCCGTCGCCCCGACCGCAAAAGCATTACTTGCCGACGCCTCCCACTACGGTATGCGAGTCGTCACCGACCGGGAAACGTTCCGATCCGTCGCTGTCGGCGCGACGGATTCGGCGCGGGTGCCGGTCGAGCTTCGGCTGTCGGTCGCCGATCCCTTCGAGGCGTACCGCCGCGCCCGCCGCGGCGACGGCGGCGACGTCTTTCTGGAGACGGCCGGCGGCCAGTCCGGATGGGGATACTTCGCGACGGATCCGGTGTCACGACTCACGGTGTCGGCGAACGCGGAGTCGATCGCGAACGGGGGATCCAGTCCGGCCAGTCAGTCGCCCTCGCTCTCGGCGCTAGAGGCTGAACTGGATGCAGAGACGCTCGAACGCGGCGACTGTGAGACGCCGTACCCCTGTGGACTCGTCGGGTGGCTCTCCTACGACATCGCCCGCGAGTTGGAGTCGATCCCGGACGGGACCGCTGACGATCGGAGCCTGCCTCGGTTACAGGTGGCGACGTACGATCGGATGGTCGCTTGGCGGGAACCTCACGCCAACGGGGTCGAACTCCGGGTCACCGCCTGCCCGCGACTCGACGAGTACGGTTCGGTCGACGCCGCCTACGAGTGGGGAGTTGACCGCGCCCGGTCGCTCGTCGCCCGCATCGTCGCCGGGGACCGGTCGGTCGGTCGCGCCCCGGCGGCGGGCGAGCGCGCGGCCTTCGAGAGCGAGTGCGGACGAACAGCGTTCGCCGACCGCGTCCGGCGCGTCCAGGCTGCGATCCGGGACGGCGACACCTTCCAGGCGAACGTCTCCCAGCGGCTCTCGGCGCCCGCGTCCGTCCATCCGGTCGAGGCCTACGCCGCGCTCCGTCGCGTCAACCCGGCACCGTACGCCGCGCTCGTGGAGTTTCCGGGCGTCGACCTCGTGAGCGCGAGCCCCGAACTCCTCCTCGACGTCGAGGGCGACCGACTCCTGACGGAGCCCATCGCGGGCACTCGTCCGCGAGGAGAGGTGCCCGAGTCGGACCGCGAACTCGAAGCCGACCTCCGCTCCGACGAGAAGGAACGCGCCGAACACGCGATGCTAGTCGACCTGGAGCGCAACGACCTCGGACGGGTGAGCGAGTACGGCAGCGTCGACGTCCGGGAGTATCGCCGCGTCGACCGCTACGCCGAGGTGATGCACCTGACCAGCCTGATCGAGGGACGGCTCCGGCCGGACCTGTCAGTCACCGACGCCGTCGCCGCAGCCTTTCCCGGGGGCACGATCACCGGCGCGCCGAAGCCGGAGACGATGGCGATCATCGACGGCGTCGAACGCACTCGACGCGGGCCCTACACCGGCAGTATCGGGCTCTTCGGGTTCGACGAGCGGGCGACGCTCAACATCGTTATCCGGACGCTCGTCCGACACGCCGACCGATACCACCTACGGGTCGGTGCGGGAATCGTCCACGACTCCGACCCCGACCGCGAGTACGACGAGACGCTCGATAAGGCCCGCGCGCTCCTCACCGCGGTCGATACCGCGCTGACGGAACAAACCGCGACCGCCCCGGAGGCGACGGAGCGATGACGGCCGAGGGCCGTCGCGGTAGCGCCCCGGCAACGGCGCGGCCGACCGTCCTCGTCGTCGACAACTACGACTCGTTCGCCTACAACCTCGTCCAGTACGTCGGTGTCCACGCCGAGGTCGTGGTCCGTCGCAACGACGACATCGACGTCGACGGCATCCGCCGACTCGACCCCGACGGGATCGTCGTCTCGCCGGGTCCGGGTACCCCGTCCGAGGCGGGCGTTTCGGTGCCGATCTTCGAGTCGCTCTCGTATCCGACGTTCGGAGTCTGCCTCGGCCACCAGGCGTTGTGTGTCGCCAACGGGGTATCGGTCGACCACGCCCCGGACGTCGTCCACGGGAAACCCTCCGTCGTCACTCACGACGGATCGGGGGTCTTCGAGGGGCTGCCCGAGCGCATCGAGGTCGGCCGGTATCACTCGCTGGCCGCTACCCCTGAAATGCTGCCGACCGGGGTGACCGAGACGGCCCGAACCGAGGACGGGGCTGTCCTCATGGGCGTGCGACACCGCGAGAAACCCCATGCGGGCGTCCAGTTTCATCCGGAGAGCATACTCACCGACGCCGGCGAGCGGATGATCGAGACGTTCTGTCGACGCTGTCGGGAGGCCTGAAATGTCGCGTCAGTACCACGTCGACGGCGAGTTGGTCGACCGGGCCGACGCGACCGTCCACGTCGAGGACCGGGGGTTCCGGTACGGCGACGCCGCCTTCGAGACCTGCCGGGCCTACGGCGGTCGGGTGTTTCTGTGGGAGCGCCACCTCGACCGTCTCAGGGCCACCTGCGAGACCCTCGGGATGGCCGGCGCCGTCCCCGACGACCTCCGGGAGCGAGTCGACGCGACGCTCGAAGCGAACGACCTCCGGGAGGCCTACGTCCGGGTCTCGGTAACGAGAGGGGTCCAACCGGGGAAGCTAACGCCCGACGGGGACGTCGACCCGACGGTCGTCGTCTACGCCGAGTCGCTCCCGCGGGGCGGGACGGCGGGCGATCCGATCTGGGACGCTCCGGCGGACGTCCGATCGGTCGGGACCCGCCGGATCCCCGACGACGCCCTGCCGGTCGACGCGAAGACGCACAACTACCTCAACGGGATCCTCGCCCGCCTCGAGGTGTGTGGCTCGGACGCCGATGAGTCGCTCATGTGCGACGCGGACGGGTACGTCGCCGAGGGGGCGACGAGCAACCTCTTCTTCGTCGACGCAGGGGTGTTGAAGACCCCCGAACGCGGGACGATCCTGCCGGGGATCACCCGCGAGGCCGTCCTGGAGGCGGCCGAACGCGTCGGCGTGCCGGCCGAGACGGGCCGCTACGCCGTTGACGACGTCCGCGACGCCACGGAGGTGTTTCTGACGAACACGACCTGGGAACTCCGCCCCGTCGGCCGCCTCGACGGGACCGCGATCGGCGGCGGCCCCGTGACCGATCGGCTCCGGGCGGCCTACGACGAACTCGTCGATCGGCGCTGCTACGACGGGTAGAACGGACGGTCGACGGCGCTTCTCAGAACTTGTAGTTCGACTTCGATTCGAGGTCGTCGCCGTCGTCTTCGATGGGTCCCTCGCCGACGAACTCGTACCCGTCGTCGCTCAGATACACCGTCCCCTCCTCGACGGTGACATCCACCTCGTTGAGGTACGCCCCCTCGCAGGGGCCGAAGTTGCAGAACCCGGTTTCGGACTCGAAGTACGCGCCGTGGTTCTCACAGATGAGTTCGTCGCCGCGCATCTCCGCGCCCGACCCCTTGTCGATCTTGATGTGGGTGTAGTGTTGACAGTAGTTGAGCCACGCGTGGACGCCGCCGTCGTTTCGGACCAAGATCGCCTCTCGTTCCTCCTCGGACGCCGTCTCACGGACCCGAAACAGATACGTCGTCCCCTCGGGCACGTCCTCGACCGGCGCGACCGCACGTCGGGTAGCCATCGGCGGGCGATAGCGCCCGGCCGAGCAAATCGTTTGCGGGATCGGGCGCGCCCCCGGCGACGCGTGGTCACTCGTCCCCGGGGTCGTCCCAGACCGCGGACAGCAGGTTTCGAATCGCGGCGCGGACGTGCGTCGAGAACGTGGGCTGGGCGATCCCGAGCGAGTCGGCGATCTCCGCACCGGTCCGCTTGCGGTTCCCGTCGAAGTATCCGGCGTGATAGGCCGCCCGAAGCACGCTTCGCTGTCGGTCCGTCAACACGTCGGCCAGGAGTGTCGGCCACGGGGTCGCGTCCGAGGGACTGATCTCGCGCTCGGCCCGCAGTTCGGCCTCGCCGAACAGGTCCCCCGCGCGCTCGACGAGTCGGCGCCGATCGCGCTCGCGCCGCGTCGAGACGACGAGTTCGCAGTCGTTCTCGGAGACGCGTAGCGACCGAAGGCTCACCCCGAGGGCGCTCACCGCCGACGCGACACACGGCTCGACCACGGAGACCTCGTAGAGGGCGGTTTCGGCGTTCGAGAGGCACTCGATCGATCCGATCCCGGGAACGCCGTCCGCGGCCTCGAGGACCCGATCGGGATCGGCGCCGATCAGGCAGTACAGCAGTGGCGAGTCCCCGCCGCCTCCGTTGACGCTCCGCACGTCGACGCTCGCCGAAACCCCCGTGGCGAGCGCCCGCAGCGGGTCGTCGCGTTCGACGGCCACCCCGATAACGAGTTCGCGGCCGCCCTCGGCGTGGAGCGCGTTGCGCCGCTCGACCGCGGTGCTCGCGTACCCGACCAACGCCCCGAGTTCGGTCAGGACCTCCCGTATCCGGTCGCCGAAGCCGTCCGCGTCGGCGCTGTAGACGGTCAACACGCCGTGTCGGATCCCCTCGTGACGGATCGGGACCGAAAACGCCGATCGGTAGCCGGCGGCCCGCATCGCCCTCCGCCAGGGACCCTCGGGTGCTCCCTCACAGCGGCCGTACTCGCCGTCAGAGGAGCGATCGGCAGCGACCCGGACGGCCGGGGACGAGGGCTCGCCGCCGAGCGACCGCGGGAGAGCTTCGAGGAACTCCGTCCCGAGCCCGGCGCTCGCGACCGGTCGGAGCGACGAGGACGCCGGGGTCCCGATCCAGACGCCGGCGATCCCGTCGAGATCGGCGAGCGACCGACAGACGTCCCGACGGATCGACGCCTCCGAGTCCGCGTCGATCAACGCCCCGTGTAACGATCGGATCGTCGCGTTCAGATCGATGAGGTAATCGAGCCGTTCCTTTCGCTCCGTGACGTCGACGACGTAGCCGGTGTAACGGACGATATCGCCGTCTTCGCGGACGATGTGGGTGTAGTCGAGCACCCAGCGGACGGCCCCCGATTTCGCGACGATCCGGTAGGGCTCGTGCTCGAACCGCTCGGTCGTCGCGTCGCTGCTGGCTTCGACCTCCTCGGCGACCCGATCGAGGTCCTCGTCGTGGATCAGTTCGGCGTACGTCGGGTCGCCGTCGTACAGATCGGCCGGCGAGTAGCCGAAGAGCCGTTCGACGTTCGGCGAGACGTACTCGACCGGCCATCCCGGCTCGTTTCGCCAGGTAAAAACGACGACCGGTCCGTCCACGAAGCGCCCGAACCGGTCGCTTGACGATGCCTCCCCGTCTCTCCCGTCACTCATACCATCAGCCACCCCACGACGCTCTCTCGGCCCGTTGGATTATAAATCTCCGGCGAGACTCGGACGGTCGCCCCACGGTGGTTATTATAATAGTGTCCTAGCTTTTCTATTGCTGGACAATACTATCGAACGCGAGGAGTAGAGATCGGATTTCGGGGGGTTCCGGACGACGCTTCCGGGTGGGATGCGCCCGTGCTTCTCGTCCGCCGCCCGCCTCCGAGCGGGCCGCCGGCAGTGTCGTATCTAAAACGCCGATTTCACCCTACGGTGGCCTCTTTATGCCCCGGTGTCACGCTTCGAGTGCGCTGAACGCTTCGGCCCTCCACCGCCGCCCGTCCCCCACCCCCCTGAGCGTTCGGCGCGCTTTCCTTCCCCTCTGGCGACCTTCACCGGACGCTCCGCGGTTCGACGGTGAAGCGATCGAAGACCTCGCCCGACGGTTCGACCAACCGCCCCCGCGCCGCCCCGGCGTCCTCGTCCCACTCCAGTTCGGCGTGGGCGGGGCGGTGCCAACGCGGGTCGGCGTGGCTGCCGGGGTTGAGAACCGCCATCTCCCCGTCGCGGAACGCCGGTTCGTGGGAGTGGCCGACGACGACGAGATCGGCGTTCGACTGCCGGCCGAACATCGACAGTGCGGTGTCGGTGTGCTCGTGGCCGTGGACGACGGCGATCCGGAGCCCGCGCCACTCGAGGACGCGATCCGAGGGGACGCGCTCGCGCACTTCGGGCGCGTCGCTGTTGCCGGAGACGCCGTGGACCCGTCCGTACGATTCGAACTCCTCGAGCACCGCGGCGGTCGTGAAATCCCCCGCGTGAACGATCGCCGACGCGCCCTCGACGGCCTCTTCGGTCCGCCCCGAGAGCCGGGCGTCCTCGCGGCCGTGGGTGTCCGACAGAACAGCGAGCATACCGGCGGTTCGCGGCCGCCCGACAAATGCTCACCGACCCGTCCGCGCCGTCCCTCCGGTGTCAGCCCCGCGGATTGAGGAGGAACCGACCCGTATCGAGCCCTTTTTTCCGTCGTCAACCCAACAGTCGGTATGCTCACTGCGGGCGTCATCGCGGTTCAGGGCGACGTCGCCGAACACGCCGCGGCGATCGAGCGCGCCGCCGAGCGACACGGCGAGACCTGCCGCGTCGAGACGATCCGCTCGTCGGGTACCGTTCCCGACTGCGATCTGCTCCTGTTGCCGGGCGGGGAGTCGACGACCATCTCGCGGCTGCTCGCCGAGGCGGGACTCGACGAGGAGATCGAAGCGTTCGCCGCCGCCGGCAAGCCGGTACTCGCCACCTGTGCGGGCCTCATCGTCGCTAGTTCGGACGCGAAGGACGACCGCGTCGAGACGCTGGATCTCCTCGACGTGAGCGTCGACCGGAACGCCTTCGGGCGACAGAAAGACAGCTTCGAGGCCGCCCTCGACGTGACCGGCCTCGCGGACCCGTTTCCGGCGGTGTTCATCCGCGCACCGACCATCGACTCGGTCGACGACGGCGTCGAGATCCTCGCCGCGGTCGAGGGCCGGCCGGTCGCCGTCCGGCAGGGCAACGTCCTCGGCACCTCGTTTCACCCCGAGTTGACAGACGACTCGCGGGTCCACGGGCTGGCCTTCTTCGAGTAGCCCGGTCGGTCGATGACCGGCGCTTCCCTCCCGTCCGGGGGCGCGTCCCGCCCGACCGCCTGGGTTTTTACGCTCCGCCCGCGTCCAGTCGGTATGGACGCACACATCGAGGGCGTCCGCGTCGCCGAGTCCCCTTCGGGGGTCGTCGCCGTGGTGACGCTCGGTGTCGACGACGGGACGGACGTCTTGCCGATCTTCGTCGGGTTCGAGGAGGCCGCGAGCATCGCCCGCGGCCTCGACGCGACCGACATCGGCCGCCCGCTCACGCACGATCTGTTGCTCGACGTGATCGAGGAGTTGGGCGGTCGGGTCGACCGCGTCGCCGTCTCCTCGATCGACGACGGGACCTACATCGCCGATCTCCACCTCGACACGCCCCGCGAGTCTGTCGTCGTCGACGCCCGCCCCAGCGACTCGCTGGCGCTCGCCGCGCGGACCGGTGCCGATATCGCGGTCGAGCGATCGGTGTTCGACGCCGGGCGCGAGCCGATCGATGAGTACGCGGGCCTCGAGGACATCCGGGAGGTGATCGGCGCATGAGCGACGACGCCCCCGATCCGGCGGACGCCGACCCGGCGCCCGTTCCGGCGGACGCCGAACGGACGCCCGACGCGGAGATCCTCGACGACCTCTTTGCGGTGATCGAGTCCCGAAAGGCCGAACTCCCGGCGGACTCCTACACCGCCTCGCTTTTCACCCACGAGAAGGGCGACAACGCCGTCCTCGAGAAACTGGGCGAGGAGACGACCGAACTCGTCCTCGCGGCCAAGGACGACGACACCGAGGAGATCGCCCACGAGGCC
>Ga0209946_1000423_pt1 | contig 17461 bp, 10 predicted proteins | sample SalPon2_A_H2O_MG_FD_185704 | JGI IMG/M metagenome (GOLD analysis project Ga0209946, IMG submission 185704) | Salt pond water microbial communities from South San Francisco under conditions of wetland restoration - Salt Pond MetaG R2_A_H2O_MG... | ecosystem: Environmental > Aquatic > Non-marine... | reverse complement strand
GGCAACGAGCCCCGGAAGTGGGGCGGACTGACGGTCGATCGGGCCGCGTCTCGGGAGGCCGTGGTCGACCTCGCCGAGCAGTACGGGTTCGACGTCGACCCCGACGCCCGGATCGAGGACGTTTCGGTCGGCGAACAACAGCGCGTGGAGATCCTGAAAGCGCTCTACCGCGGCGCCGACACCCTGATTCTCGACGAACCCACGGCGGTGTTGACCCCCCAAGAGATCGAGGACCTGTTCGGGGTGCTCGAGACGCTGACTGCACAGGGCAAGACGATCATCTTCATCACCCACAAACTGGGGGAGGCGATGAGCGCCGCCGACGAGATCACTGTTCTCCGTGACGGCCGGAAGGTCGGGACCGTCGACGCCGACGACACCACCCGCGAGGGGCTGGCGGAGCTGATGGTCGGCCGGGAGGTCCTCCTCGACGTCGACCATCCGCCCGCCGACCCCGGCGACGTGGTGGCGTCGGTCTCGGATCTGGTCGTCGACGACGACCGGGGGGTGCGGGCCGTCGACGGCGTCGACTTCGAGGTCCGAGCGGGCGAGATCCTCGGGATCGCCGGTGTCGACGGCAACGGCCAGTCGGAGCTCATCGAGGCGGTCACCGGGCTCCGCTCGCCGGACGCCGGCACGGTTCAGTTTCTGGACGACGACGTGACCGACGACTCCCGTCGGCGCCGGATCGAGGCCGGGATGGCGTACATCCCGGAAGACAGACAGGAGCGTGGGGTCGTGATGGAGTTCGACCTGGTGGCGAACGCGCTGCTGGGCAGCCAACACTCCCCGGCGTTTGGGTCGAACGGCCGGATCGACTGGGCAAAGACCAGAGAACACGCCGAGACGGTCATCGACGAGTACGACGTCCGGACGCCCGGCGCGGCGGCCACCGCGAAGTCGCTATCGGGCGGGAACCAACAGAAGTTCATCGTGGGTCGGGAGTTCGAGCGGGATCCCGAACTCGTGGTGGCGTCGCACCCGACCCGGGGGGTCGATGTCGGATCGATCGAATTCATCCACGACCGCCTGCTAGAGCTCCGGGAAGCGGGGGTGGCTGTCGTCCTCATCTCCTCGAAACTCGAGGAGGTCCGGGGTCTCTCCGACCGGCTGGCGGTGATGTACGAGGGGGAATTCATGGACGTGGTCGAACCTGCGGCGACGACCGAGTCCGAACTCGGACTGCTGATGGCCGGTCAGCGACCGAGTGCGGCTGAAGAGGCCGACGCGGAGCCCGCCGATCGCGACGACCCCGTCGACGCAGCCAGGGGCGGTGAGCGGGCGTGAGTCCGGCCGACCGCGTCCGTCGCGCCCTCAGGCGGTTGGTGGCGGCGTCGGCCGTCGAGCGGATCCTGATCAGTTCCGCCGCGTTACTGCTCTCGATACTCCTCGGCGCGGTCCTGGTGCTCATCGCGGGCCGGATGACCACGTGTACAGCGAGCGACGCGGTCTACTACCTCGGGGTCGGGTTCTGCTACGACCCGGTGTTGGTGTTCGACCGGCTGTTCCTCGGCGCGCTCGGCGAGCCGTTCAGCGGCGGGTGGTCGCCGGAGGGGCAGTTTTCTGTCACGCTCCGGGAGACCACGCTCCTGATCTTCACGGGGCTGTCGGTCGCGCTGGCGTTCCGTGCGGGCATCTTCAACATCGGGACGCAGGGCCAGATGGTGATCGGCGGGCTCGCGACCGCAATTCTCGTGTTCCGGGCCGCCGGTGCGGTTTCGGGCGTTGCCGGCACGGTCCTTCTGATCCCGTTCGGGATCGCTGTCGGCGCGGTCTTCGGCGGACTCTACGGATCGATTCCGGGATTCCTGAAGGCGTACGCCGACGCCAACGAGGTCATCACGACGATCATGCTCAACTTCATCGCTACCGGGGTGACGCTGTATCTGGTCAGCGGCGCGTTCAAAGACCCCGAGAGCGCGGCGAACCAGACGGTGCCGCTGCCGGAGTACGCTCAGTTCCCCACGGTGCTTTTCGGCGGTCGGCAGGACTTCTCGCTCGTGGCGCTCGCCGTTGGACTACTGGCGATCGGCGGGCTCTACTACCTGCTCGAACACACGGCGTTCGGCTACGACATCCGGACAAGCGGGCTCCAGCCGGACGCAGCGGAGTACGGCGGCGTCGACGCCAAGCGGACCATCGTTGCGAGCCTCACGCTGTCGGGGGCGTTCGGCGGCGTCGCCGGCGCGATGTACGTGATGATGGTGCTGGGAACGTTCCAGTCTGGGCTGCCCTCCTACGGGTTCGACGGGATCACCGTCTCGATTCTTGCGGGCAACAACCCCGTCGGGGTCGCGTTCGCGGCGCTGCTGTTCGGGGTCCTCAAGAGCGGCACCACAGTCGTCCAGTTCGCCACCGACGTCCCGCCCCAACTCGTCGGCGTTCTCCGCGGGTTGATCATTCTGTTCGTGGCGATGCCGGAGTTCTTCCGGATGGTGGGCCGGCGCGTGGTCGACCCCGGTTCCGACCCAGTTGCGGCCGACGGCGGGACCACGGGGGGGTCGGGCGATGAGTGACGCGTCGTCGGAAGCCACGGGGGCAGGGTCGGATCCCGACCCGGCCCCCACCGCCGACGAGGGCCTCCTCGAGTCGCGATCGACCCGAGAGCTGACCGCGTGGGCAGCGGTCGGAACGCTCGCAGTGCTGCTTCTCGGCGGGGCGGCGTTCCCGGACACGATTCTGGGAGTACTCGCGGACGTCGTCACCGACAAGAACACGCTCGCGTCGGCGCTCCGGCTGTCGGTCCCGATCGCCTTCGCCGCGCTCGGCGGGATCTTCTCGGAGAAGGCGGGCGTGATCAACATCGGGCTGGAGGGGTTGCTCATCATCTCGGCGTTCACCGCGATCTACGTCACCGACCTCACGGGTGGGATCTGGATCGGGTTCGGCGGGGGCGTGGTCGCGAGCACGCTGCTCGCACTGCTGTTTGCGGTGGTCACGATCGAGTTCCGCGCCGACCAGATCATCGCGGGCCTGGCGGTGTGGCTGATCGCCCTGGGGTTGGCGCCGTTCGCCTCGCAGGTCATCTACAACGGGCCCAACACCCCGACGGTGGCGACGACGGGGTCGATCTCCGTGCCGGTGCTCGCGGAGATCCCCTTTTTCGGCGCGCTGTTTTCGGCGTCGCCGTCGGTGTACATGCTCTTCGTCGCCGTCGCAGCGTCGTGGTACGTCTTCGAGCGAACCGCGTTCGGGCGGTGGATCCGGGCGAGCGGCGAGAACCCCAAGGCGCTCGACACCGCCGGGGTGAACGTCTCCCGGGTCCGGTACGCCGGAGTGCTCATCTCGGGCGTGCTCGCGGGGATGGGCGGCTCGGCGCTGTCGCTCGACCTCGGGCAGTTCACCGGGAACGGCCCCACGATGGTCAACGGCAAGGGGTTCATCGCCATTGTGGCGTATCTGTTCGGCAACTACAATCCGATCGGGGCGTTCCTGGCGACGATGCTGTTTGCGGGGCTGGACGCGATTCAGACGGTGCTCCAGCTCCAGGGAATCGGCCTCCCTCGGCAGCTCATCCGGATCATCCCGTTCGTGGTCGTGATCATCGTCCTCGCGCTGGTCGGTCGGACGCGGCTGCCCGCGGCTGCGGGCGACCACTACGAGTCCGGCGAGGAGTAGCCAGCCAAAGTGGGCGACGGCGGCCTGTTTCGATGTCGTCGCGGCAGCGACGCCGGGCACCGATTCGATCCGACGTGACATCCTCGCCGCCCTGAAGGGCGACGCTTCCCGAGGTTCCGATGTTACTCCCGTCGATTCGGAAGGTTGGGAATCGAAGAGTTGTGGACTGTCGGCCACTGGCGCTGCCAGGAAGCCGTTACTCGTACCCGCAAGGGGCTTCGAGTTAGCTGAGTGGGTAATACAGTCGGCATAGTCGGCTTACGTTTTGCTGCGGCAATCACCGAGTCAACTGCCAGTTTTCCACGCACACCCACTCAACCGACGCGGTGGGATCTGAACCTTCGGCACACAGTGAAAGTAGACAATGGCGGGCCCTGTATCCCCGCGCTAAAGCGCGAGGTTTTAGCGCCCTGCACCGCCGTACATAAAGAGTTTTCACCGCGCGGGTGGGAGTCGGAACGATGAGTACCTCCCACGAGTACGACGTCGTGGTCGTCGGCGCGGGGACCGCCGGGTGTTACGCCGCGGCCACCGCCGCGGGCGAGGGCCTCGACGTCGCTGTCGTCGAGCGGAAGACCGCCGAGGAAGCCGGCCACATCGCCTGCGGCGACGCGCTGAAGGGTGCGGACGCGTTTCCCGAAACCATCCCCAAATCGCAGATCGAGGAGGCGTTCACCAACACCGGCGTCGACCACGGCCGCTTCGAGATCCCCCAAGAAGACACCGTTCTCGACATTCCCGTCCCCGGGGAACTCGCGGTCATCGACCGGTTGGAGTACGGTCGTCTCCTGATCGAAGGTGCCGAGGAGTCGGGCGCCGAGTTCCACTACGACACAGTCGTCCAGGACGTGACCCAAGCCGACGACGGGACCGTCACGGGGATCCGCGGCACGCAGCAGGGCGACGTCGTCGAATATTCCGCAGACGTCGTCGTCGACGGCGCGGGCGCGCTGTCGATCCTGCAGGACAAGACCGACTTCTCCAACACTCACTTCGACACCAACGTGTCGTACTCGCAGTTCTGCTCGGCCTACCGGGAAATCGTAGAGGTGCCAGACCCCGTCGAGTGGGACGACGCACTCGTGTTCAAACCGACCGAACGCGCCGCGGGGTACCTCTGGTACTTCCCGCGGACCGAGACCACGATCAACGCCGGCCTGGGGTTCCAGATGAACGAGGAGCCGATGCGGCTGGTCGACGACCTCAAGCGCGACCTCCAAACCCGCCCCGAGTTCGAGGGCGCGACCGTGACCGACAAACTCGGCGCGGCGTTGCCGACCCGCCGGCCGTACGATTCGGCGGTCGCACCGGGGTTCATCGCCGCGGGCGACGCCGCGGGCCACGTCAACCCCACCACCGGCGGCGGGATCGCAGGTGCCGCATACGCCGGGACGTACGCCGGCGAGCAGGCGGTGCAAGCCGTCTCCGAGAGCGACGTGAGCGAGTCGGCGCTGTGGCGGTACAACGAACGCGTCATGGATCACTTCGGCACGCGGTACGCCGGCCTCGACGTCTACAACGTGCTCTCGACCGCGGTCGACGTCGACGACCTCATGGGGCTTTTGGCGTCGCTGCCCGGGGAGAAGCTGGCTGACGCGCTGTACTCCGGTACCACCTCGTTCGGACCGATGCTGCTCGCGAAGACCATCCGCGAATCCTTCGGCTACTGGAGCCAGATCCTGGAGTTCTATCGAACCAAGAACCTCGCTGACGAGCTGATGGACCACTACAGCCGGTATCCCGGCCGCCCCGAGGCGGTCGGAGTGTGGCAGTCCGAACGCGACCGGCTTATGAAGCAGATCTACGACGTCACTGGCGCGGACGCGAAGTACTGACGCTGTCGGCTACGGTGGGGTCAACGGAGGCGCCGTCACTGGTTATCGACCCTGTCAGAGTAATCGCACCCACACCAGAAGGCCGGCCCAAACCGTCGGCGACGCGGCCTCTCGGGGCGTGCCAACCACGTCGGGCGGCGTATCGGCCCGGATGGAGACGCCCTCGAATACGCCGTTCGAGCGACGCTCCGGGCTCAACAACGTGCGCCGAAGCAACATAATACATAAGTCATTATCAATGAAAGAACTGGGTATGCCACCGGACGGCATATCCACAACTCAGGAGAATCAGATGGGTCAGACAAGTGAGAACGTTGTCCGAGGAGTTGGGCCGAATGGTTGATGCGGGGCTCGTCGCGCTGGCGCTGGCGCCGCTCGTGGTAATTGCGGTTCTGATGGTCGTGCTTATTCAGCCAGCGACCAGAACGATGCCTATTGCGTGGCTGGTCGCAGCGGGTGCTGCGTACGTCGGGTGGGAGATGTCGCCGACACTGATCGCAGCAGCGTCGATCAGGGGAGCGATGACCGCCACCCGGATACTGATAATCGTCTTCGGCGCGATTCTGTTGCTGTACACGTTGAAGCAATCGGGGGCCTTCGAGGTCATCAACGCCGGGTTCTCGTCGTTGAGTGGCGACCGGCGCGTGCAGTCGGTCCTGCTCGTGTTCCTGATGGGATCGTTCATCGAGGGCGCAGCCGGGTTCGGGACGCCCGCCGCAATCGTCGGCCCGCTGCTGGTCGGGTTGGGGTGGCCGCCGATGGCCGCTGTCGTCGTCGCTCTGACCGGGAACATCCTGGCGATTACGTTCGGTGCCGTCGGGACACCGTTGATCATCGGGTTGCGCGACGTCGTCTTCGCGCAAGGGAGCGACGCGGCAGCCGAGATCACCGCTTCGGGAACTGGGTTCGAGACCGTCGGCGCGTACGTCGCCCAGATCGGCGTCTGGGCGGCACTCATCCACGCCATCGTCGGGATCGCGATCCCGTTCATCGGCATCGCGCTGTTGACGCGGTTCTTCGGCGAGGAGCGGTCCATCCAGCCGGCCATCGAGATGATACCGCTGTGCCTGTACGCGTGGGCGGCCTTTGTGATCCCGTACCTCGCGACGGCGTACTTTCTGGGTCCGACCTTCCCGGCGCTTTTGGGCGCCCTGATCGGGCTGTTCATCGTCGCGGCGACCATCCGGGCGGGCTATTTCGCCCCCGACCCCGACGAGGAGTGGGACTTCGGGCCCCGCGACGCCTGGCCCGACCACTGGGTGGGCAGCATCGAGCCCGGAGCCGGCGTCTCGGGCGAGAGTGGTGAGAAGACCGTCGCAGCCGACGGAGGCACCACGTCGTTCAAAGACATGCACTCACAGGATATGTCGTTGGGCGTTGCGTGGCTGCCGTACATCCTCGTCGCGATCGTGCTGGTCGTGACCCGTATCGTCGATCCCGTCACTGAAGCGCTGCTTGCGGTTCAGCTCTCGTGGAACAACATCCTCGGAACCCCGTTCGGCGAGAGTATCGAGTTGTTGTACCTACCCGGGACGCTGTTCATCGGCATCGCAGTCGTGACGTACGCGCTCCACGGGATGAACAGCCAAGAGATCAAAGACTCGTGGGCGGAGGCGTTCCGGAACATCGCCCCGGCAGTCGTCGCGCTGTGGTTCGCAGTCGCGACTGTCATGGTTATGCAGCGCAGCAACGCGAGCATCGTGCTCGAATCCGCAAGCGCCAGTGCCGGGATGCTCCAAGTCCTGTCACGGCTGACCGTCGACGTCACCGGACAGGCGTTCCCGTTCTTCTCGGGCTTCATCGGCGCGTTCGGCGCGTTCATCGCCGGCTCGAACACCGTCAGTGACATCCTGTTCGGCCTGTTCCAGTACGAGGCTGCACAGTCGGTCGGTGCCCCGACGCAGATCGTGGTCGGGGCGCAGGCTGTCGGCGGTGCCATCGGAAACCTCATCGCGATCCACAACGTCGTCGCCGCTCTCACCGTCGTCGGTCTGATCGGTGAGGAGGGGCGCGTCATACGAATCGAACTGATCCCGGTGCTGTACTACGGGGTGGCCACGGGTATCTTGACGTTGCTTTTCGCGTACGTCGTCGTCCCTGCCGCGTTCTAGCCCGCCACTCGTTTTCCTGGTCGTCGACGGCCGTTGTGAGGACTGCAGGGAGCGCGACACCGCGACGAACTGCTCGAGGGGTGCATCCGTCGATCGGGGGTCGAACGCGGCACCAGGGAGGAAGCCATATAGCCGAGGCCCACACTAGCACACCTCAAGAGGTATGAGGAGTTCAAATGTCCAACAAGCACGTAGACCTACACGGCCAGTTCGCCACCCAGGCACGTAGTTACGGGGTCGGGCTGACGGAGGCGTCGCCAGGTGAGGTGGCCGCCGCGATCGCGTCCGCGGTCGAGCCGCCGGCGGTCGGAACGCCGCTCCCGTGGGACGACGTGGAACTGCCCGACGGCGTCGAGACGGATCCGACCCCGGCCGACATCGAGGGGGCGACTACGGGCGTGACCGCCGCGTCGCTGGCCATCGCCGACTACGGGAGTATCGTACTCACAATGGATGACGCGGGCAGCGAACCCGTAAGCCTGTTCGAGGACCTGCACGTCGCTGTGCTCCGCGAGGCGGATATCGTTCCCGATATGCAGGCGGCGTTCGAGTGGTTCGGCGAGCAGTTCCGCGAGACTCGGGGCTCCGCGATCGTCGCGACTGGCCCCTCGGCCACCGCCGACATGGGTGCGCTCGTCCAGGGTGCACACGGCCCGGAACACGTCGAGGTGATCGTCGTCCGATGAGTTCGAAGCGCGACTCGAAGGCGGCCCACATCCGCCACATTATGGAGACGGAAGGCGAGGCCGTCGGGACCAACACCCGAGGGTTCAACGACGGACGGTACGAGTCCGTCGCGAAGCTCGAAGACTACGAAGCGCTCAAAGACGAGGCGCGCGCAATCAAGGCCGACGCCATCGAGCGCCTGCCCGACCTGATCGACGAACTCACTCAGACCGTCGAGGAGAACGGCGGCACCGTCTACATCGCCGAAGACGCCGCCGATGCCAACGAGTACATCGCCGAGGTCTGTACCGAAACCGAGGCCGACCGCCTGGTGAAGAGCAAGTCGATGACCAGCGAGGAGATCGAGGTCAACGACCACCTCGAACGCGAGGGCGTCGACGTCGTCGAGACCGATCTGGGCGAGTGGGTGCTACAACTCGCCGACGAGGCCCCCAGCCACATCGTCGCCCCGGCGATCCACAAGTCCCGGGAGGGGATCGCCGACCTGTTTAACGCGCAGTTCAACCCCGATGCGGAACTGGAGACGGCTGAAGAGCTGACAACGTTCGCCCGCGAGCAACTCGGCGAGTTGATCCAAGGCGCCGACGTGGGGATGACGGGCGCGAACTTCATCACCGCCGACTCGGGAACGATGGCACTCGTGACGAGCGAGGGCAACGCCCGCAAGACGGTTGTTGTCCCGGAGACCCAGATCGCCGTGGCGGGCGTCGAAAAGATCGTTCCGAGCGTCGAGGACCTCCAGCCGTTTATCGAACTCATCGGCCGGTCGGGGACGGGACAAGACATCACGAGCTACATCTCGCTTCTGACGCCGCCGGTGGGTTCGCCCACTGTCGACTTCGACGATCCCGACACGCCGGTCGCCGTGGGCGACGACGACCGCGAGTTCCACCTGGTGTTGATCGACAACGGGCGGATGGCGATGCGTGAAGACGAGGACCTCCGAGAGACGCTGTACTGCATCCGCTGTTCGGCCTGTTCGAACACCTGCGCGAACTTCCAGTCCGTCGGCGGTCACGCCTTCGGCGGCGAGACCTACTCCGGGGGGATTGCGACCGGCTGGGAGGCCGGCGTTCACGGGATGGACGCCGCCGCGGAGTTCAACGATCTCTGTACCGGGTGTTCGCGGTGTGTCGAGGCCTGTCCGGTGGGGATCGACATCCCGTGGATCAACACGGTCGTCCGCGACCGGATCAACGCCGGGACTGATGCGAAACTGGAGTTCCTCGTCGACGGGCTGACCCCCGATTCGGAGACGTCCGGCCCGGGGGTTCAAAAGCGGCTGTTCGGCAACTTCGAGCTGCTCGCGAAGGTAGGCAGTACCTTCGCGCCGCTGTCGAACTGGGTGGCGAACGCCGGGCCGGTCTCGCGGGTGCTCGAGGGGGCTGCCGGCGTCGCTCACGACCGCGACCTCCCCGAGTTCCAGCGGCCGACGTTCCGCGAGTGGTTCGAGGACCGCGATCGGGGCCCGCCGGTCGACCCCGACCGGACGGTCGTTCTCTATCCCGACCTGTACACGAACTACATGATGGTCGAACGCGGGACCGCAGCCGTCGCGGCCCTCGAAGCCCTGGGTGTCGAGGTGGTCGTCCCCTCGGTCCCCGGCGCGGGCCGCGCGCCGCTTTCTCAGGGGATGATCGACACCGCCCGGAGCAAAGCCGAGCGCGTGGTGGAGACACTCGGCCCGTACGTGGAAGACGGCCACGACGTCGTCGTCATCGAGCCGAGCGACCTCGCGATGTTTCGCGGGGACTACGAACGGCTGTTGCCGCAAGACTCCTACGAACCGCTGGCAGAGAACAGCTACGAGATCCTCGAGTACGTGTATGGGCTGCTCGCAAACGGTGCGGACACAGACGGGCTGAACCTCGCGGACGGCGAAACCGTCGCCTACCATTCCCACTGCCAACAGCGAACGATGGGACTCGAAGAGTACAGCATCGCGGTCCTCGATGCGTGTGGCTACGACGTGACGACGAGCGACGTCGAGTGTTGCGGGATGGCGGGATCGTTCGGATACAAAGAACAGTACTACGAACTCGCGATGGACGTTGGATCGAATCTCGAAGCACAACTCCGGGAGGCGAACTGCGACCACGTGATCGCGAGCGGCACCTCCTGCACCGATCAGATCGGCGATCTGCTCGGTGAGGAGCCATCGCACGTAATCGAACTTCTCGCACCCAACGGAGAGACCCAATGAGCGACACAGCACGACCTGGAACGTCCGAGCCGGCAGCTGACAGTCGAAGCAATTACGATCATAAATCAGACGACGTCGAGCGGCCGGGCCTGATGTCCGATCTGGATGGGCTCGTCGATGGGGAGGTACGTTTCGATACGTACACCCGAAATCTCTACGCGACAGACGCAAGCGCCTACCAGCAACTGCCGATCGGCGTGGTTGCTCCGACTTCGACCGCCGACGTCGCAGCTGTGATGGAGTACTGCGCGGAACACGAGATCCCAGTCCTGCCCCGCGGCGGCGGGACGAGTCTCGCGGGACAGGCCGTCAACGAGGCGGTGGTCCTCGACTTCAAAAAGCGGATGGACGCCGTCCTCGACGTCGACCCGGACGGGGCGACAGCGCGGGCCCAGCCCGGAATCACGCTGGCGCGACTCAACAACAATCTCAAGCCCTACGAACTGAAATACGCGCCGGACCCTGCCTGGGGAGACAAGAGCGTCCTCGGCGGGTGTATCGGCAACAACACCACCGGCGCACACTCGCTGAAATACGAGAAAGCCGACGGCTACATCGAGGAGGTCGAGGTCGTCCTCGCAGACGGGACAGTGACCACCTTCGGGTGGATGGACGTCGAGGAACTCCACGACTACGCGGCGGCCGTCGACTCCGATGACCCGCTGGAACAGCAGATCTACGCGGAGGTGTCGCGGATCCTCCGGGAGAACGACAGTGAGATCGAAGAGCGGTATCCCGACCTCACCCGGAACGTCTCGGGGTACAACCTGGATAAACTCCGTGCGGACATCGAGGACCGCGGTGAGGTCAACGTCGGCCGGCTCATGGCCGGGAGCGAGGGCACGTTGGCCATCGTAACCGAGGCCGAGGTCTCCCTGGAGCCGATTCCAGAGGAGACTGCCGTCGTTTTGCTCACGTACGACGAGATACTCGATGCGATGCGCGACGTCGCACCGATTCTCGAACACGACCCCTCTGCCGTGGAGGTGATGGACGACGTACTCTTGGACTTGGCCCGGGACACCGCGGAGTTCTCCGACCTGGTCGCCACGCTCCCCGAGGGGACGAACTCGGCCCTGTTGGTGGAGTTCTACGCGGAGACTGTCGAGGAGGGCCAACAGAAGGTGACAGAGCTGCTCGCCGACCGGCTGCCGGGGTACAACTCGGAGACGGGGCTCGACGTCCAGGCGACGCCGGGCGAGGAAACCTATGCCGTCGATGCCCTGGAAGCGTACGACGACACGCGGCAGTCGCGGTTCTGGAAGATGCGCAAGGCCGGGCTCCCGATCCTCCTGTCCCGCACTGGCGACGACAAGCACTGGCCCTTTGTCGAGGATACGGCGGTCCCCAGCCAGAACCTCCCGGAGTACGTCGCCGACATCCAGGAGTTGTTCGACGAACACGACACCTTCGCCTCCTACTACGCTCACGCCGGGCCGGGCGTGTTGCATATCCGCCCGCTTCTGAACCTGAAAAGCGACGCGGGGATCGAGACGATGCTGGAGATCTCCGACTCCTTGACCGACCTTGTCATCGAGTACGGCGGTTCGATCTCGGGCGAACACGGCGACGGCCGCGCGCGGACGCAGTGGAACCGGAAACTCTACGGCGACGAACTCTGGGAGGCGTTCAGACAGCTCAAATCCACCTTCGACCCGGATCACCTCCTGAACCCCGGCAACATCTGCGGGGAGTTTGCAGCCGACGAGAACCTGCGGTACGACCCGGACTACGCCTTCGAGTCCGGATTCGAGCCCACGATGAACTGGGACAACGAGAACGGTTTCCAGGGGATGGTCGAGCTCTGTCACGGGTGTGGGGGGTGTGCGGGCCATCAAGACACCACGGGCGGGGTTATGTGCCCGACCTACCGGGCCACCCAGCAGGAGGAGATCACCACGACCCGGGGGCGGGCGAACATGCTTCGGCGGGCGATGGACGGCCAACTCCCCGACGATCCGACCGACGAGGAGTTCATCACCGAGGTGCTCGACCTCTGTATCGGGTGTAAAGGGTGTAAACGCGACTGTCCCAGCGGCGTCGATATGGCCAAGCTCAAAGCCGAGGTCAAACACGAGTACCACCAAGAGGAGGGCGTCCCACTCCGCGATCGAATGTTCGCGAACGTGGAGACGCTGTACTCGCTGGGCAGTACGTTCGCGCCGCTCTCGAACATCGCGCTCGACGTGCCGGGGACGAGTCTCATTATGGAGAAGGTCCTCGGCATCGCGCGCGAGCGTGACCTCCCGACGTTCAAGCGTGGGACGCTGAAGAAGTGGGACGCATCGCGTACGCCCGCGGTTTCGGAGTCGGAGGCCGACCGCAAGGCGCTGGTGTTGGCGGATCCGTACACCAACTACACCCAACCCGAGGTCGGCAAGGCCGCCATCGAGGTCCTGGAAGCGGCCGGCGTCCACGTCGAGGTTCCCCAGAACGTCGGGGACAGCGGCCGGCCCGCACACTCGAAGAGTATGCTCGACCACGCCGCCCGGACCGTCCGCGAGAACGTCGACGTGCTCGCGCCTCGGGTCCGCGAGGGCTGGGACGTCGTTAGCGTTGAACCTTCCGACGCGGTGATGTACCAGAACGACGCCCTGGATCTACTCTCGGGCGAGGACGTCGAACGCGTCGCCGCCAACAGCTACGGCGTAATGGAGTACATCGACGTGTTCAACCTCGACGCAGCGATCGGGTTCGACTCGCTCGGCGAGACGCTCACGTATCACGGCCACTGCCAGCAGACCGCGGTCAAGAAGGACCACCACGCGGTCGAGGTGCTCGAACGGGCGGGTTACGAGGTCGACGACCTCGACTCGACGTGCTGTGGGATGGCCGGGTCTTTCGGCTACGAGGCCGAACACTACTCGATGAGCAAAGCCATCGGGGCCCTCCTGTTCGATCGCGCCGACGACTCCCCCGGCGAGGAAATCGTCGCCCCGGGCACCTCGTGTCGGTCACAACTGCTCGAATACGAGAACCAGCACGGGAAACCGCCCCATCCGATCCAGAAACTCGCCGAGGGGTTCTGAGACGAGTCCGGCGGAAGGGAGACACCCCGACGAATTCGGCCGGTGGAGCACACGGCGGGCTGCTACGGCACGCTTTGCGACCGTCTTTCCGAATTCGGTCCCCGGCGTAGGTGATTCGACCGGGAGCGGAGCTCCGACTGAACGAAGAACTCTCATCCGAGTCGTGTGAGTGTTCGATCGCTTTCGTCCTCGATTTCGACCAGGCCCTCGTCAGCGAGGTCCGAGAGAAGCTCTCGGAGCCACTCGCGTCCGTACTCACCCTCCGGCGTGTAGTCGACACGAACCCTGTGTCCGAGGGTGTCGAGCTCCATCTCGTCGTAGGTACTGAGAACGCGAACCACGCGCCCCCGGAACTGCCGGCGACTCCCCTCGAAGTCGGGCTGTTCGGGCACGTCGGGCGCAGTGAAGTCGCCGGTCTGGTACGCGTGGCACCACTCGCGCCACGGGCAACCGGCCTCGTCACATCGTGGTTTCTTCCCGCAGGCGACGCCGCCGAGTTCCATGATCGCGTTGTTCCAAATTCGGGACTCTCCGGGCGGCATGAGATCGCTCGCTGCGGTCTCGAACGCGGCGTCGTCGTCCGCAACGTCGAACGCGCGGTACAACACCCGCTTCACGTTCGTGTCGACCACGGCGTCGCCGTTGTTGAACGCAAACGACGCCACTGCGTTGGCGGTGTAGGGACCGACCCCCATCAGCTCCGAGAGCCCATCGGGGTCGCGCGGCCACTCGCCCGGGTCGACGCCGTCGACCGCCCCGTCGACGACCTGTCCGGCCGCCTCGTGGAGGTACTTCGCGCGATTGTTGTACCCAAGCGAATGGTCCGTCCAGAAGGACACCACTGCCGCGCGGTCTGCGGCCGCGAGGTCCTCGAGCGTGGGCCATCGGTCGAGAAAGTCCCGCCAGGCGTCGACAACCCGGTCGAGTTGGGTCTGCTGGCTCATAACCTCCGAAACCAGGATCTCGTAGGGCTCTTCGGTCTCACGCCAGGGGAACGCGCGGTGGTCGGCTTCGTACCACGACGTCAAGCCGTCGCGGACGGCCACGGGGTCGTCGACTGGAACCTCGCCCTCGGTCATCGTGCCGCGGTTGCACCCCGGGATGTTTGGGGATTCCGCTCGGCAGCCCAGCGAGACACGGGTGGGGAGGCTCGGAGCCGAAACCCTTTGCCGCCGCCGGCCGAGGTGGGAGTATGAGTCTGGATCAACTGACCGAACAGGTCGAGTCGACGTACGCCGACATCGACGACGAACAGCCGGTGTCGCTGGACCGGGAGACGCGCCACGAGCTCGCGATGCTGTCGGCGGCGTTCGGCACTCAAGACACCGACGAACTGATCCGGCGGGCGGTCCACCTGCTGTTTCAAACCACCGTCGACCGCGGCACGCTCGACTTCCACCTCCGGCAGGAACACGACGTCACCTACGACGAGTATCTCTCCGGAATGACTTACGAGGAGATGACCGGCCAAGACCAGTACCCACAGCGCGACGACGAACGGCGCTACCAGATGTAGGCCGCCGGGCGTTCCAGTCTTTGTCTTCGGAACCGATTCCGGCGGCGGACACGCGCCGGCCGTCGCTCACTCTCTCCCGGTCGCCGTGGACTCCGCCGAGAGCAACCGCTCAACGACCGCGTCGATGTCGGCCTGGACGGCTGCCAACTCCTCGATCTCCGCCTCGTTGTAGGCGCGCTTGCTCATGTGGGTATACTCCGGCACGATCCCGTGCGCCGCCATCGAGCGCTCGGCGAGGCGGCGCTCCGGCTCGGTTCCGCGGTAGTCGGGCAGTCGGAGCTTCGAGACCACCGCCTTCGAGAGGCTTGCTTTCCCCTCAGACGCCACTCCCGCGATCGAGCGCTGGTAGGGTGCGGAGTTGAGCAGCCCACACAGAAAGTGCGCTTCGCGTTCGTCGTCGGTCGGAATAAACATAAAGTGATCTCCCGGGACGACGGGCTTCTCGCCCAGATCCGGGTCGTCGACGGTCGAGACGACCGCGAAGTGTGGTTTGAACCCCAGCCGGCACCAGACGACCTTGTAGTCCGACCAGGTGTAGGGGCCCAGCCCGAAGAGGTTGTAAAACGGCCCGCCGTCGAGCCAGGTCGAGGATCGCTCCTCGAGTTGCGCCCTGTGTGCGTTTAGGTACGCGTACGTCTCGGGAGATGCCGACCGCAGTTCGGCCTCGTTGTCCTCGCCGGCCGTTCGCATCGGGACCAACTGGAGGTCGTGGCCGAACAGCCCGTATTTGACCACGTGTTTTGATCTGAGGTACGGATAGACGTGGTCGTGCTCGATACGCCCGAGCCGGTCCCGGTCGACGGTGTACACCGCCGCGGCGTCGTCTTTCACGCCGTGTCGGATTTCGTGATCGCACTCGCCGTGCGCCCGCCGCTCCGCGTCGGTGTCGATCCACGACGACGCGGGGTCGGCGTCGGCAACCGGTACCACCCCGATCCGGTTGGAGTCGAGGGTCTCCCGCATCGCATCGGCCGTCGCAAACGACGGCTCGGCCTCGGACGACGTCCACCGGTCCACCGGGATCGGAAACGAGGGCTCGCGGTCGGCCCCGAAGGTATACACCGCGGCGTTCACTGCGACGTCGTCGCCGAACGGCCGTAGTCGGTCGAAGTCGTGGACGTGGCGCACCGCAACCGGGCGGGAACCCACGCGCCCGCGCCGCAGCAGCCGGCCGGCCGGTCCCGTGAGGATGTCGCGTTTGAGGACGAAACTGGCGTCGCCGCCCTCGAGGAGGTATCGATCGATCCAGGTCCAGACGAACGGGACCGACACGTCGTCGTTGCCGTGTCCTAATCGGGTCTCGATCCCACGGTGCGGCAGGAGGTCGAGCCGGTCGACGTGCGTCTCCCGCCAGGCGTCGCGGACTGACTCGTCGAGGGCACCCCACGTGACCCACGGCGGGTTGCCGACCAGGTGGTCGACTGCGAGGGTCAGCGGCTCACCACCGACCCGAACCTCGTCGTCGCGCGTCAACTCGAGCGAGTCCGCCAGAAACACCGGAAGCTCGATCCGATCGACCCGACTCGACTCGAGCGCAGACCCCAGCGCGTGGAGATACACTAGCTTCGTCGCCTTGACCGCCAGTGGGTTCAGGTCGATGCCGTACACCGTGTTCGTGATCGCCTCGACCAGCGCCTCCGGGGGACGATCAGCGTCCAGCGCAGCCAACTTCGCATCGATACACGCCGCCAGGAAAACTCCCGACCCACACCCCGGATCGAGCATCGTCTCCGAGGCGGCGTCCTCGACGTCGAGTTCGGCCACCGCGAGGTCCGCCACCCCGCGCGGTGTGTAGTACTCGCCGAGGAGTCGACGTAGCTCCGTCGACACGACGCTCTCGTAGAGTTCGCGGAGCAGTCCCGCCGTGGATCCGTAGGGCGTCCGGTCGACGAGATCGAACGGGGCCGCCAGCCCACGACCGTCGGATGCCGCCGCCACGACCGCGTCGTGGAGGTCGTGAAATCCGAACTCGAGAGCGTCGGTGTTGTGGGCCGCCGACCGGTTGGTGAGTTCGACCCCGACGCGGCGCTCGAACCGGTCGATCAGCCGGTCGACGACGAAATCGAAGTACAGGGCGTCGACGAAGAGGTCCTCCGGGGTGGTTTCGGGTGCCAGCCGGGCGAACACGTCGCCGTGGCCCTCGATCACGAACGACGCCCACGCCTCCGCGGCGGCCCGGAGGGCGTCGTTCGACGGCAGTTCTGCCGCCGCCGCCGAGGTGTAGCGGGCGTAGCACCGGCTGTCAGTCCCGAGGGCGTCGCCGATGGATGGGCCGCCGGACATACTGGGCGTGCCGTGGGCGATTCTATCCCCGGGTTCGTACATAAGTGTTCGCGCGGCGTTCCAGGTCGTGTTTAGTTAAGCGAATGCTGGTCGAACACCCGCCACGGGCGGGACTGGAAGGGGCTGCGCTCTCGACGAAGACGGGCGAGACAAGAACCGCAGGAGTGAGCGCAGCGAAC
>Ga0209946_1000420_pt1 | contig 17510 bp, 18 predicted proteins | sample SalPon2_A_H2O_MG_FD_185704 | JGI IMG/M metagenome (GOLD analysis project Ga0209946, IMG submission 185704) | Salt pond water microbial communities from South San Francisco under conditions of wetland restoration - Salt Pond MetaG R2_A_H2O_MG... | ecosystem: Environmental > Aquatic > Non-marine... | reverse complement strand
GCTCTATTTCGTCGACTCCATGGTCGAGAGCTACGGCGGGAAGGTCTGGGTCACCGAGAGCGAGCGCGGCGGCGCGGCCTTCGTCGTCGAACTCCCCCGGACGGAGTGACCGACGGAGACGGGTCTCGCCGTTGAGAGCTTCGGGGTACAGCCGTGTGAATCGTCGAAGACTCCGCGTATGGCCACCGGTATCGACGGCCGAGTCCGTGTGGACAGCGGCCAGTCCGTGCACTGGTCGGTCGCGACTGCGAACGGCTGGCCGGGACGACCGACGACGACATCGGGACGGCGGCGTTCGCCGTCGAACTGCGGAGATGGAATAACCGATGGGCATATTAAAAAGGTTTTTACATGACTCAGGTGTATTACACCTGATGGCGACAAAAAGCGCGCTCGCCCAGCAACTCGGCGTCGTGGCCGGCTTCAACGACCCGCGGGCCGACCTCGAACAGTACCGGACGCCACCGGATCTTGCGGCACACCTGGTCCACAGGGCGGACCTGGAGGGGGACGTACAAGACCGGACGGTGGTCGACCTGGGCTGTGGGACCGGCATGCTCGCACTCGCCGCGGCCCTGCGGGCGCCCGAGGCTGTCGTCGGGGTCGACATCGACCCCGAGCCGCTGTCGACGGCCCGGCGGAACGAGCGGAAGATCGGCTCGACGACGTCGGTGTCGTGGATCCGCGCCGACGCGACGGCGGTCCCGCTCTGTCCGTCGGTCGAGGAGACGACGGTAGTAATGAATCCGCCCTTCGGCGCGCAGTCGGGCAACGAACACGCAGACAGGGCGTTCCTGGCGACCGCTGCGGAGATCGCGAGCGTCTCTTATTCGCTCCACAACGCGGGCAGCGGTGACTTCGTCGAGTCCTTCGTGGCCGACAACGGCGGCGACGTGACTCACGCCTTCGCCGCCGAGTTCGATATCCCCCATCAGTTCGACTTCCACGACGACGAGCGACGGAGTATCGACGCCGAGCTGTATCGTATCGAGTGGTAGGAAGTTCCGGGCAGTGGACAGCCCCGACAGCGCAATACCGCTCAGTTTCCCGCGCGGGCGACGAGAATTCGGGTTCCGTTACCGGCGGCGTACAGCCGCGAGCGGTTTCGCTCGAAGGTGAGCCCGCCGATTTCTCGACTCGACATGTTGGCCGGGACAGCCCCGCGGTCGACGGTGGCACCGCCTCGTCGGACCGCGATCTCGAAGCCGTCGTCGACGGGGCTGAGCGTGAGATTTCGCCCCGCGATGCGTCCGTCGAGAGTCGACGGCGAGGACGCGTAGACAGTCCGCGAGGCCTCGCCCTCGCGGGCCAGCGCGACGCTGTAGACGCTGTCGTTGCCCGCCACTGACCAGCTCGTTCGGTTGACCCGCACCGTCTCTCGCCAGTCCACCCCGCCGACGACCACCGTCGCGTCTCCTCGGAGGGCCAACCGCGAACGAGGGACCGCGACGGTCCATATCTCCCGGTCGGCGCTGGCGACCACCACCCCGCTTTCGGTGATGTTCTGCTGGGCCGTCGGCGGTAGCGGCATGCTGTCGACGTAGGCGTTTCGCACGCCCTCCTCGTAGGTGACCACGTAGTCCCGGACCGCCAGGCCGTCTTCGGGGAGATCACCGTCGTCGAGTGCGGCGCCGTTGGCGGGCACCGAGGCGAGACAGAGAGCCGCGAGCGCCACCACGAGCGCGAACCCGGCCAGCGATGGCCAGCCGCCCTCGAAGTTCGGGAGCGCCCGGCGGTCGGTGTACAGCGTCGCGGCGGCGACGAGCACAGCGAGCAGGAGGACCAGCGCAGTCCCGAGCCAGCGCAGCAGGGTGAACTGACCGCCGCCGAGCGGGATGTACACCGCCCAGAGGCCCTGGACCGTGGCGAACACCAGCGTCGCGAAGAACACCGCCCCCGGGCTGGGACGCTCAGAGCGCGCTCCCAATAGGGCCATCCCGAGGAAGACACCGGCCAGCAGTCCGATGGCGTGGCCCTGGATGGCGACGTTGGCCCACCACGGCGTAACGTACCGGACACTCCCGCCGACGGTCGGTTCCGGGGATCGCAGCGCGACGTAGACGAGGTCGATGATGCGACTCCCCAGGACGGCCCCGAGAAACAGGGACGGTCGCGTCACGAGCGCGAAGCCCGCCAGCGCGAACACCACGCCGGAGAACCCGACGACGGGACCCAGCGCGAACACGCCCGTGAACACGCCGACGACGGCCATCACCGCGGGGACGGCCAGTATTCGGGCGAACGGATTCGCCCGCAGCCTGCCGAAGGACGCCTCGCCGCGTCGCTGCGGATAGTGGCCCCAGGCGTACTCGACGACCGTGCCGTAGGCAAGGGTTCCAAGCAGATTCCCGGTGATGTGGCCCATGCTCCCGTGTGTGAACGGACCCATGAGCAGCCCCAACGGGTAAAAGTACGACCAGGTCCGGAACGGCGTCACGAGCAGGGTCGAGTGCCAGTACGCCCCCTGGACGAAGAGGTAGACGGCGAGCACCCCGGCCATCGTCAGCAGGGTGCCCCACGGCACGCCAAAGAGGAGCCGACGGCACAGCGGTGCGGTGAGTCGCCTGCCGACCAGCCGACGGACGGCGACCACCGTCGCGAGGACGGCGAAAATAACGACCAGCGGCCGGAACGGCACTGCGGCGAGTGACTCGGCCGGCGACTGCTGGAGCATTCAGCAGGATATCGGCACCCAGAGGGTTTGAAATTGGCGACCGGAGTAGAACGCACAGAGACCGACGCTGTAGGGCCAGGCCGTCCCGGCGACCGCCAGCAACGGAACTGCTCCGCCCGCCAGCTGCCGTTCTTCGGGAACTGAGTCCTCTCGTCCTGTTGCCGGTCCTCGAGCACGGCCCAGACGTCGTGCCTCGTGACGGCCGGGCCCGGCAGGAAGGTGGTGAGCGCGCCCCCCGCAACGACATGGGAGGCGCTGACGGCGGTCAGGAGGCCGCTGAAAACGTGTAGACCGCCGCTGGCGTAGACCGATACCGCCGGCACTGGGAGCCCCTTCGCCTCGGCGCACAGTATCAGCCCGTCGGCGCCCATGGAGTGGTGTGCTACGACCGGCGGTTTCATTACGTTACTTGGTTCGGATGAGAACCTATATATCGATTCCCGGACATAGACAGTAGCAGATCACGCTGATGTCATCAGAAATCTTCGCCGGAGAGCAGGAGACGGACGACGCCGCCTGTCCCGTCATCGAATCCATCGAACAGGTCGGCTCGAAGTGGCGCCTCGTCGTCCTCCACGAACTGCAAAACGGCGAGCGGCGGTTCAACGAGCTCAAGCGGGCCACTGACGCCAGCTCCCGCACGCTCTCGCGCGTCCTCGACGACCTCCAGGAGACCGGCTTCGTCGACCGGCGGCTGGAGGAAGACGCGCCCGTCGCGACCTACTACAGACTCACAGCCAAAGGCGAGTCGCTCTGTCCGGTGTTCGACGAGATTACCGCGTGGGCCGAGGAGTGGCTCACCGCCTGCGAGGACGACAGTTAGACGGCCTCAGTCCGTCCGTCGCTGTGTCGGGCACGTAGCGAGCAGCAGTCGCGACGAGCCGTCGAACGCAGCCTTTTCCACCTCGAAGCCACACATCTGACACAATGGGAGTACAGCCACCGACCGACGACACCGACGAGCCCACCGCTATCGAGTTCGGCCTCGCGGCGCTGGACGCGAAACTCGGCGAGGAGACCATCGACTACCCTGCCACCGCTGAGGAGGTGCGCGAACAGGCGGGCCACATCGAGGTGCCCTACGACTCCGCCGGTCACAGTGTGACCGTCGCGGAGGCCCTCGAGATGGCGACAGCGACCCGGTTCGACTCCGAGCAGGAACTGTTCAACGCTCTCCACCCCACGTTCGAACGCAAGCGGGAAGCGACCGCCAACAGCCTGCTGACACAGCTGCGGGCGCTGGTTCCGTTCTGAGCCGCTCGCCGGCCGGCGAGCGGCTACGGTCGGCGGCACGCCCGCCCATGCTGTCGTCTGTACGTGCGTGCAGATGTGCGACGCCCCTGGAGTATCGAACGCGTCCGTATTGGTACAGCCGACAGTATCAGTCCTGGCGGTTCTCCGGCGTCGGCGGCGCGTCCGCCTCGGCGTCGGGCGTCGACTGCGACCTCTCTTGTCGCTCGTCGTTCAGCCGCTGTGCGATGTTCTCTATCTGCTGTGTCTGTTCCCGATTGACCGTCACGATCATGTCCGAGAGGACGCCGAACATCAGCAACTGGATCCCCAGCACGACGGCGACGGCGCCGATGGTCGCGATAACCTCGTGGGAGATACCCCTGACAAACCAGTCATAGAGGACGTAGACGCCGAGCAACGCGCCCAGTCCGATCGTCGAGAAGCCGACGCTACCGAAATAAAACAGGGGGTTGTTGGTCTTCGCCATCCGATACAGCGTCGCGATGATTAGCCCGCCGTCCCGCACCGGGCGGAGGTTCGTCTCCGATTCGTCGGGTCGGGGCAGGTAGGTTATCGGGACGACGACGGTTTTGACACCGTGTTTGACACACTCGACGGCCATCTCCGTCTCGATGCCAAAGCCCTCCGCCGACAGCGAGAGTCGGCGGAACGACTCCCGTGTGAAGGCGCGATACCCGCTGAGGATGTCGGCGTAGTCGTGGCCGTGGATGAGCGAGAACGCGCCGTTGATGATGCGGTTCCCGACCTGATTCAGCCGCGTCATCGCACCGGGTTTCATGTCGGCGAAGCGGTCGCCGATGACGTGTTCGGCTCGCCCGTCAAACAGGGGGTCAAGCATCCGGTCGGCGTCGGTGGCTCGGTAGGTCTCGTCGGCGTCGGCCATCAACACGTACGGTGCCTCGATGTAGCGCTCGACGGCCTCGCGGATCGCCTGCCCCTTCCCGTCGCCGGACTGCTCGACGACACGGGCGCCGGCGGCCTCGGCGAGCGCGTAGGTGTCGTCGGTGCTCCCACCGTCGACGACAAGGATGTTCCCGAAGCCCTGCTCGCGAAACCCATCGACGACTGACTCGATTGTCTCGGCCTCGTTGTATGCGGGGAGGAGGACGCAGACGTCGTCACGATCGGCCATTGTCGACCATCTGCCACGCGTACTCAAATAAATACGGGTCCGCGGCCAGTAACGTTCTGGGCTGCATACATCACCGGTGCCGGTGCTCGACGCGGCTAGGCGCTGCATCCCGTGCAGCAACCTCTCACACTTTCCAGGAAACTCACCCGGACAGCCCCATCGGACAGTCGAGGGCTTTCGGCGGTGAGTAGAGAGGAAAATACATTAGTAGCGTTACTAGCGAGTTCTCGGTGACTGACTCTACGAGCCAGCATCGCCGAAAACAACAAAATGGCGGTTCAGTAGGACTCGCTGCCTGTCACTCCTCCCGGTCCTCGCTCATATGTTCCCACACCTCGACACAGCCACAGCCGTCGTCGACGTCCTGCAGGTGTTCGTCGTCGCGCTCTCGACGTTCGGACTTTTGTTTACTCACGTTGCGAGTAACTAATTAGGACAGGGGATAAATACTTTCGGGGCGGCTCCCGCGCGTTTTACCTTCCGGGCGCTAAAGGAAAGCGTATGACCGAAGCGTCCGACGTGTTCGACCGCGTTGGGCTGACAGAGTACGAGACGACGGCTATCGAGCGACTGCTGGCGCTCGGGCGAACCACCGCGCCGAACCTTGCCGAAGCGACCGGCATTCCCAAGGCCCGCATCTACGGCGTCCTAGAGTCGCTCGCCGACCGCGGGTTCATCAAGGTGATTCCCGGCCGGCCAAAGGAGTACCAGCCCAAAGCGCCCGAGGAGATACTCGACCGGGCCATCGAGAACAGCCGCCAGTCCTACGAGGCCTTCGCCACCGACGTCGAGGCCAACCGGGACGCGTTCCTGGCGGAGTACGGCCCGCAGTTCGAGCGGGCCAGCGAGGATATCTCACCGACTGCAGAGCTGTTCCACGTCGTCGACGTCGGCGAACCGAGCGAGCGTGAGACCCGCCGGCTCTACGGCGACGCCGAGGAGACGCTGGGTATCATCACGAATAGCTTCGCCTATCTGGACAGCGTCGAGGGCGCTCTCGGGGCGGCCGTCGAGCGGGGCGTCGACGTGTCGGTGTTGTTCCTGCACCCCGACAAGCTCCCACCGGAGAAGGCGGCCGTTCAGGCAGAGATGGTCGAGCAGTTGGAGAGCGAATTCCCGGAGGTCGGGGTCCGCTTCAGCACGGAGAAGCTCCCGTGGCGCGGGACGCTCGTCGATCCGAGTATGGACTACGACAGCGGCGAGGCGATTTTGTTGGTGGAGGAACCCGACGTGCCCAACCACATGCGTCAGGCCGCCCTGACTGAGAACGGCTCGTTCGTCGCCGGGATGAAGCGGTATTTTGATTTGGTTTGGAGGTACGAGAGCGAAACGCGGTCGGTCTAAAATCTCGGTCTCGGGAAAGCTACCCGTAGTATGTTTGGGAAGTCGATAGGACCCTTCCTAACAGTCACCCAACACTGGTGAATTATCTGAACACCCAACAGAGTTGTGGTTCCTGATACTGCCCACCTCGACTGGAACCACCGCCCACGACTATCACTCTGGTATCCCTGGCTCCTGTCTACTGACGACAGGCTTTTGCAATCGACCGTCACAGGTTCGGGTATGGCTGACCGGCCACTCGCAGACCTTGATGTTGCCGTTGCTCACTGGCACGTCAACGCGTGGGGCGGGGCAGAGTACCTCGTCACGAAACTCGCCGAGGCTCTAGGTGTTTCGGCTGTCTATACTCTTGGACAGCCCAATCCCGACGACGCAAATCCCTATGGAGACATCGGCTTTCGGGACGTGACACCTTCTCTCGACTATTCCCGACTGCGCCGCCTACAACGACGGGCCGGTCGCGTTTTTGAGTACGCCCAGTGGGAAGACGTTGACTGGCGCGAGTACGGCGATCCGGACGTGATAATCACGTCCGGTGCCACGGCGCGGGCGGTCATTACACCTGACGAAACCCTCCACCTGAACTACTGTCACTCCCCGCCACGGTGGCTCTACGATCTTTACCACGACCGGAAAGGTTCAGTAGTGGGACAACTCGCTCGGCCGCTGCTTCGGTATCTGCGAATCCGGGATGCTACGGTGGACTTCCGCGTCGACGACTACTTTGCAAACAGCCCTATCATCGCCCGTCGTATCCAGAAATACTACCAACGAGACGCCGAAGTGCTCTACCCTCCTGTCGATATCGACGAGTACGAGAGCCGCGAAGACGGAGGATTTTATCTTCATCTCGGTCGTCTGGACAACGAGAAGGGCGTCCCCGAAGTCGTTGAGGCCTTCGCTGGGAGCGGCAGCACGCTCGTGGTGGCCGGCGGTCGTGGCGACGTAGACGAGAGCGTGATGGAAACGATTCGTGGAGCGGACGAGATCGACTACCGCGGCTTCGTAAGCGAGAGCGAAAAGCAAGACCTGCTGGCCACCTGCCGTGCGCTGGTATTTAACGGCCAGGAGGAAGACTTCGGGATTGTACCCATCGAGGCAAACGCGAGCGGAAAAGCCGTCTTGACCCGAGACGAGGGATTCCCGGGGTTGTTCTTCGAGGATGGTGAAAACGGAGTGTGTCACGATGGGTCGCCGGCGAGAATACGAAACGCTATCGACCGGTTCGAAGACGACGGAGTCGACGGAGACCTGCGCGAAGGAGTCGAAATCTTCTCAACACAGGCCTTTCAACAGCAACTCAGATCCAGCGTCGTCCGGCGGTACAACCAGTTCCGGGCGACGGGTGACTATTGACCATGACTGAGACAATCGTACTCGGACTTGACGGGGCCAATTGGGCGTTGCTCGAACCGTGGTTAGAGGACGGGCGACTGCCGAACATCGAAGCCCTCAGAGATGACGGGGTATGGACCGACATGCACAGCTGCTTTCCACCGGTTACCTGTCCTAACTGGCGGTGCTATTCGACCGGCAAGAACCCAGGGAAACTCGGCGTATTCTGGTGGGAAACCATCGACACCGACCGGCGGACGCTCACGACACCGGATTCGCGCTCGTTCAAGAGCGCGAACTACTGGGACTACCTGAACGAGGGCGGCCAGGCGGCCGGCATAATGAACCTCCCGATGACGTACCCGCCGTTCGAGGTCGATGAGTTCATGATTGCCGGTGGTCCCGGAAGCGAGCAGGATGCGTACACCCACCCGTCAGAGCTGGCCAAGCGGCTCGATACAGACGGGTATCGTCTCCACCCGGAAACGCCAGTCACTGGCAAGGAAGACCGCGAAGAGGCTGACGCGCTGGTCGATCTGATCGAGCAGAGATTGGAAACGTTCCGTGAGCGCCTCGAAGAGGAAGACGTCGACGTAGCCCACTGCACCGTCTTCTATATTAACGTCCTCCAGCATTTTTTCTGGCGGGGTGAGCCGACCCGCCGTGCGTGGGAGATTATCGATAAACACATCGGAGCGATTCGGGAGGCCCACCCGGACGCCACGCTGCTGTTGATGTCGGACCACGGCTGCAAAGATGTCGATACCGTGTTCTACGTCAACTCATGGCTCGAATCAGAGGGGTATCTTGTCACCGAAACGGAGAGAGCGGACGTGTTCGACAGGTACGGAATCAACAAGAAGCGCCTCTCGAAGCTCGCCCACAACCTCGGCATCCACAGCCTCGTCACCAAGCTAGCGCCGGACCGCCTCACAGACCAGATTCCCGAAGACGAAGAGGGGTTCAAACGCGAGCAGAAACTGGAGAAGGTCGACTGGGAGCAATCGTCTGCCGTTGCAAGTGGCCAGGGGCTCGTCTACGTCATCGACGACGACCCCGACACAGTCCAGCGACTGATAGACGACCTTTCGGCACTCGAAAACGATGCTGGTGAGCCTATCGCCCGACAGGTGATGCGCCGCGAGGAGGCCTACGACGGCCCCTACGTTGAGGACGCGCCAGATATCGTCTTCGACCAGCGGCCGGGTGTCCACGCCAGCGGTGCGATCGGTTCGAATCCGATCTTCAGCGATGTCGGCCACTGGGAGGCCGAAAACGTCCGGACCGGGCTCTTCCTGGCTGACGGGCCGGACGTCGACGCGACCGACCTCGACGGCCCGATTTCGATTACCGACGTTGCACCGACCGTGCTACACAGCGTCGATTGTTCCGTCCCCACGGATATGGACGGCGAGCCACTCCCGCTATTCGACGATAGGCATGTGGCGACCTGTGACCCGCTCCCATTCGAGGCCGCAACCGACGCAGCGCGCGAGGACGTGCAGGACCGACTCGAGGACCTCGGCTACCTCGAATGACAGTCGCGATTACCGGCGACGTCCACCACATGTCGATGGAGACCCGTGACCAGGCGTACTTGGACGGGACAGAAATCGAGGCGGCCGTGGAATACGCCGAAATCGCCGCCGAGTACGGCGTGCCGGTGACGCTGTTCTGTACGGGCAGGTGTATCGCCGAGGAACCGGCGCTGATGGAGCGGCTGGCATCGATGGATAACGTCGAACTCGGTGGCCACAACTACTGGGCGTTCACCACACCGGTACACAGCGTGTGGCGCGGGCTTGGCAAGGCCTCTGGTGGCCGGGTCGGCTCGTGGAACGGGCCGCGACCGTTCCAGTCCTACGAAATACGGAAGACCGTTACCGCCTTCGAAGAGGTCGGCGCGCGGATAACGTCGTGGCGAGACCATGCGTACCGCCACGACGAGCATACGGCTGACCTACTCGCCGTGCACGGAATCACACACTTTTCAGATGCTGTCGAGCCCGACGGGGTAGTCCGGCGGGACGGCGACCTGACGGTCGTACCAATCAACACCCCACCGGACCACGAACACGTCTACCACGCATTCCGGAAACCCGGAACTGATGCCGTCGAGAACTTCTCAGGACCGTTCGGAACTGATAGCCACCAGCCCGACGACTGGTGCGAGTGGGCATTAGACCACGTCTCGGGGCACAGGGCGACCGGTGAGACTGCAACTGTGTTGGCCCATCCGGCCTGTATGTGCCTCGCCGACGGATTCGACGCGTTCCGCGACCTCTGTGCGACGCTCGGCGAGGAAGACGAACCAATTACTCTGTCTGACGTAATGACGAATGACTGAGCTACGTGTAGGCGTCGTCGGCGGGACGCAACTACCCGGCAACGTCCGGACTTTCCTCGAAAATGTCCGGCGATTGCTGACCGACACAGAACACGACCTGAATTGCGACCTCATCATCCGGGAGGGATGTGGAGAGGGTTTGAATGGGTACACCCCGGTCGATCCGGGGCTGTCCGAAACTGAGAGGGCTATCGGGACGTTACGGACGGTCACACAGGCGGTGACGACCTACGCGACCGAGCAGGAGCCGGACCTCCTCTGGCAAGTTACGAAGTTCCCGTTGCATGGCTGTGCGACTACCATTGCCGGCCGTCGGACGGGGACGCCCGTTCTCACACGGTTCGCGGGCGACAACTTCAACGAGTTCCGATTCTCCGAGGGCATGAGTGCTTTGAACGCGTTCGCGCTGAACAACCTCTTCGGTCGCGTCCCGGTTCACGGGAGTGAACGCGTTATAGTGCTAGGCCCGCACGGACGCTCCGAGATAAAGCGCCGAAATGACGATATACCAGTCACAGAGATTCCACAGCCTGTCGACCGCGAAAAGTTCTCGCCCGTCCCGGCCGAGCGTGAGCGAAAACTCGCTCGTGCCTTCGGGTTCCCTACCGACAAACGAATCCTCTTGACAGTCGGGCGACTGACCGAACGCAAAGGGATGCGAACGCTGATCGAGACAGCAGAAAAGCTGTCCGAGCGAGGCGAACCGTTCCGCTGGTACGTCATCGGTGAGGGGCCGATGCGGGCTGAGCTGGCAGCCGCTCGTGGCGTCGAACCGCTCGGCCGCGTCGACTTCTCCAATATAGTCGATTACTATCGGGCAGCTAATCTCGTCGTCCACCCGTCTCTCATCGAGGGGCTACCGAATGTGCTGTTGGAGGCAGCGGCCTGTGGTACACCCACGGTCGCCCGTAATGTGGGCGACAGCGCGACGGCAGCCAGTGCAAGCTTCGAGGACGACGCAGAACTGGCGGACCTGCTCACTGGCGAGCACGACCCAGCGACACTGGGAGAGCGGTTTAAACCCGACCAGTTGCGCGAGGCGTACGCGGACGCGCTCGTCGAGACAGCCGGCAAGAAGTGAGCGCGACCAGCAATGATAATATAAATATCGGAGGGCCGGCAACGTCGAAGGGATGACAGAGTGGGTTGCCTTTTCGGTTGACCTCGAACCCAACAAGGACGACACACTAGATGGCGTCGCCGAAGCAGTGCACTGGTTCGACGATGTCGTCCCTCGCGGGACCGTCTACGCGACGCATCGAATCGCCACCGAACTGCCGGAGGTTGTCGCCGACCTCGCCGCTGACCACGAGATTGGTGTCCACGTTCATCCCCGCGAGTTCGGCCACGAACACGACCAGCTCGCGGAACTCGACGCGGGCCGCCAGCGTGAATTGATCCGTACCACCCGTTCGACACTCGCCGAGGCGGCTGGTGTGAACGAACGCGAGGTGACGGCGTTCCGGGCCGGTCGACACAGCGCCAGCGAGACGACGTTCGATGTGCTCCAGGAACTTGGATTCGAGGTAGACGCGTCCATCAACGTCCGATACACGGATTACCTTCCGGAGTCGCTGACGGCCAGACAGAAGCCGTTCACCCTCGACTCTGGTCTATTCGAACTGCCGACGACGTATGCGCGTCCACCCCTGCTCTCACGGGTGGGTCTGCGATTGTTCCCGAACCGCGAACTCACTGCGACCGCGAACACGCTACGGAGTGACAGGTGCGGTTGCTCAGGCTTGCGTGCGCTATCGTGGCTCCGTGACGAGACGACCGGCTTGTCGATGTATATGCATCCCTACGACGCGACAGATCACCATGCCAATCTGGAGAATCCCGGATTACAATTTCGTAACCGAATCAAAGAACTGTTCGAACCAGTCAGTTCGAAGGATTTCGTCTCTGCGGGAGACCTCTTCAAACAGCGGTAACGAAGCTGGGAGCGTACGTCGAGTGATTCTACCAGCTACATTTTAGGTTTGGAGGACTGGCTAGAGGTTCATCAGCCTGGCCTTCGAAATCAAAATTGCTCTGTGTTGGCTGCACAGCTGGTCAGATTTTAGCGGGCCGAGAGTTCAACAATAGTGTTTATTCAATCTCACCAGTGGTGGTTCTAACGGTAGCGAGCCCGGAACCGGGGATTACATAGAATTTCAGCTTACTCTTCAACGTAGCCGAGATCTTCGAGACGCTGTTTGACCTCTGGGGAGTGGTCAATGGTCGCTTCGTTGTCGGTATCAACGCGCTCAGTGTACTCCGAGATGATTTCAAAGAAGCGACTGGCGACTTCCGGGTGATTGTCCTGCACGTCTATCTCTTCGTCCGGATCAGCCTGCAGGTCATAGAGGGAAGATTCCTGGCCGTCCCTGCGGGTGATATATTTCCAGTCGTTCGTCCGACAGCCATAAAGTGTCGCGTTGTCAGAGATAGTCATCGCGACACGGTCGTCTATTGTGCCACCAGCCAGTGCTGGTGCGAAACTGGCACCTTCCATTTGCGTTGGTGTCTCTACGTCGACGAGATCGAGGACCGTCGGGGCGAGGTCCAGCAACGACACTTGCTGATCGACTGTCGTCGACTCCACGCCAGGCCCCGAAACGATCAGTGGGACTCGAACCAGCTCTTCGTATGGATACGGATGGTGCCCGAAAGAACCGTGTTCTCCAAATGCCTCCCCATGGTCAGCCGTGACGATGACAATTGTATCGTCCAGTAACCCCTGTTCCTCGAGCGTGTCTAACACTCGACCAATCTGGGAGTCGGTGTAACGTATTTCGGCATCGTAGAGTTTGAGTAAGTCTCTGATATCTGCATCAGTCATCTCATCAGGTCGTTCCTGCATCTTGGCGTTCAGAGTGATGCGTCGCATTTTCGAGATTTGATTGTGCGGTAGGTCCGCATATATCTCCTCTGGTGGGTCAAATGGGTAGTGAACATCCATATAATGGAGCCAGCCGAAGAATGGGTCGTCGTTGCGTCCCTGTTCAAGCCAGTCTATCGCCCTGTCAGAAATTGTGCCGGCACGAGCGTATGACGAGTTGTCAGTCGACATCGTAAAATAATGCCAAGCACGCCGTAACAGCCGATACAGAAGCGAATTCGTCGGCAGTCTTTTATCAATCTTGTCTTTGAAAGAAGCGACTGCAGCAGCAGACTCCCCTCCCTCTACGACATCGTTATACTGGTCAAAGCCGGTCGGATATCGTTGCTCGGTCCCGAGATGTGGGTTTGAGTGATATCCGAACGTCGTATATCCCACATCTCGGAGCGACCGCGAAAGAAATGGAGAATCTGTTCCACAAATACCGTACGGACCGTAGGTTGCTGAGTGGGCACCGGTTAGAATAGACGGGAAACTCGCAGTCGTATTCGGGCCATTGGAAATGGCTTGCCGGAATATCGCTCCTCGTTCTCCTAGTTCTGCTAGTCGGGGGTCGATGTTTTCTTCGTAGGCGAGACAGGAGGTGTGGTCCGCGCGAAGACTATCGACAGTTATGAGAAGGACATTCGCGGAATCCATACGAAAAACCACTTCACCCCGGGACATAAAATTGCTTATCTGGTATAACTGGTTTCGACAAGGACGCTGCTCTGTGACGTATTCATCACCGTCGGCAGAACGGTAGTGTTTAGTTAGCAGCATTGTGCCAGACAGCGAAGGTTCGCAACCATGTTTCAGCTGTCCCTGGTTCAACGTGGCTGAAACAGTTTGAAAAAGAGGATGTTCGGTGTTTTACTTCTGGGAAGACACGTTCGACACTGTTCCGATTTCCATGGAGTTCGTATCTGAAATCGAGGCCGTGTCGTTGCAGAGATGTTTTGAGCCAGTCCGCATCATCAACGAGAAATATGGCGTCGTCAACGTCGTGTTTCTCACGGAGCTCTCCGAGGAAGATTTCGGTCAAAGCAGTTGTATACGTGGCAAATAGCCGGATATGGAGAAATTTGTTTGTGGCAGGATCGATAGCGGCGTACAGCCAGTCTGCTGACCATTGATTCGAATCACGCTCTCGTCGAGCGCAACCTGACTCGGAGCTTCACCGCTATCTGGCTGTAAATCAGCCTTCTGTACCCAATCGTGGACGGCTTTCCGAGAGCGTTGGATACCTAAATTATTAATAATAGAGATTGTATTCGAAAGTGATAATCCAGCCACGTGCATCTGAATACCGAGCTTCATCGCTCGCTCGGGTGTCCGCTCACGCTCCACAAAATCCAAATCAATCCACTCGCTACTACCGCTGAGGCGTGTGATTTCGGTCATGGACAACGGAAATCACACTCGCCTCACCTTTCACGCTTAACTAAACACCACCCATTGTTATTTTGTAACGTTTTTAAATCACCAAGCAGAACTCCAGTTGTATGACTGGAGATATTCGATACAGTATCACCTCGACACACTACAATAACAACGATTTCATCAAGGAGTCTGCTGGCGTCTTCGCCAATCTGATTGATGATCGAGAAGAGTGGGAGCTTATTATATCTGACGCAGGCTCTAACGATGGTTCGCTCGATTATCTCAGAGAGCTGGAGGCGAGTCGCGAAAATATCCGAATCGTAATGGCGGAAGGCGCAAGTATCGGGAAGGGTCGACAGGTAGCTTTTGAACACGCTCGCGGAGATATCATCATTTCAATGGGTGACCTCGATGCTACCTACTACGAGGACGACCGCTTTTTTGACGTCGTAAAATTCTACGAATCCCTCGTCACGATGGAGGGGGATATCCTTATGGGTGGCCCTGTGATGATTGGGTCGAAGAAACTCATCGAAGAACTCGGCGGCTGGAACGACTTGCAGACCACCGAGCGACGAGATCTAAAGCGACGGGCGCTCCGCGAAGGAAAACTCCGTTTCTGCGACTTTTCAATAGTCAAGACACACCCCAGCAAAGAGAAGGGATTCTTTGACGCTCTTGACCGCTTCTACACCAATGCTCGTATGAAACTCAAGACCGGAATGAGTGCGCCGCATCTAATCACGCACTGGCTGCAATACGCACCCGGTATTAAGCCGAAGATTGGAGCAGTAATCGTTTTTCCAATTGCGTGGGTCCATAACCTACTTGCTGGCACTGAACGCATCAATACGTTCGACTCGGACGACCCCTACGCACTTGGGTTCCAACGTGCAGTCAAACGTGAGAATCCCGATATCTGGCTAGAGCCAACCGGCCCACTTGAGAAGTACACCTGAGGATAAGTGCGCTTTACAGTAGCTTTACATCCTCGTACCAGTTCCAAGTATCTCGGACTGCTGTCTGCCAAGACTTTTGTGTTACTGGGGCCCGCTCCTCGTGGACCTGCGGAACCATTCCCGTTTCGGAATTGAGTACGAGTCGACTCGTGTCTACGTTTGCAATTCCAATAGTGTCGATAGCCTTCACAGCCAGCGGGAGGAGGGTCTTTTGAAACGGAATTTCGAAGGCGACAGTACGCTGGCTACTCAGCGAGGTAAGCAGCTTCGCGAATCGCTTCCGGTTAACGTTCGGTCCACTGACCATGTGGTGATTATTGGTCGGCTTCTCAAGATAGTAGAGAAGGCTGTCGGCAACAGTGTCGACGTGAACGATATTGATTCGTCCTGGTGTGTACATCGGCGGGGTTAGTAACGCGTTTGCCGCCGCGAGTCGGAAGGCTTCGTAGCGCTTGAGCCGGTAATCACGCTGGCCCATCACATACGTGGGATGAACAATAGCATAGTCAAACGGGTAGTCGCCCGATTTCAATAGGTCGCCGCCCTCACCTTTCGTCTGGACGTACATCGAAAGGTCTTCGGCCTCGACGGCTGGGTGGGTCTTGGTAGTCCCGAGATAGACAACGGAGTTAACATCGGTTTCGGCAGCCGCATCGAACACGTTCTGAGTCCCATCAACGTTAACAGATTTGAAAACCGACGCCGACACTGAGGAAGTAATTTCCGGGGAGTTCCGCGAACCCGGGTTGACCGCTGCCATGTGGATTACACCGTCAACATCTGTCATCGCATCCTTTAGCGATTTGAATTCAGTGACGTCTCCGCGTACGGTTTCCACGTGATCAGGGAGAAGCTCCGTCCGTGAGGACTCACGAACCAGTGCGACCGGCGTGTGTTTATCAGGGAATCGCTGGAGAAGATTGACTCCGATGTACCCTGTCCCTCCGGTGACAAGTACTCTCATTGTACGTCACCTCGTTCGTAGACCTCGGCAATGACGCGTGTCACGTCCAGTCCTCGCTGAACTGGCGCAATGGTATCATGGTCATCTTTTAGCACGTGGTCGACAAAGTCCAAAACTCGCTTATCGTGGAAGTCATTGGAACCACCCCACCAAGCGCGGAACTCGCCTTTGATATCGACGAACGGCTGCTTCCCGTACTTCTGTGCAACAGTCTCTCCCTGTACGTGGCCGGTTAGTGAATCCATATTGAACTCGAGTAGTCCACCAGTCCCGAAGAGGACGTTCTGGTGGTGCTGAGCGTTAGGTGTCCAATGAAGCGTCGTCTCAACAGTTGTCCCATCGAAGTCAAACTCGATCTGGGCGTAGTCTTCTACGGTCGGCACGTCCAGTCGTTCCAGGGTCACGTCATTGATATCAGGTGTCGTCCCGAATAGGCGGAGGTAAAAATCGACGATATGGCCGAGTTGGTCGGCTACGACTCCGCCACCAGAAAGTTCCGGGTCGAAGTTCCAGCCACTGGCTGGGGGCGACCGCACACGGTGGGTCTCAAGTCGTTTCAGGTCGCCTAATAAGTGGTTTTCCACCAGTGAGAAGACACGTCGATAGTTCTCAACGTAGGCGCGGGTGTACCCGATCTGTGTGATGATGTTAGCCTCCCTGGCGGCTTCGGTCATCGCTTCGGCGCCCTCCACATCCGTCGTCATCGGCTTTTCACAGTAAACGTGACAGCCGGTTTGAGCGGCCGCGACGAATAGGTCGCGGTGAGTACCCGCAGGCGTACAGATACTGACAATGTCAAGGTCTTCCGTGGCGAGCATCTCCTCCCCCGATTCGTAAGTCGTGCCAACCCCGAAATCGTCGGCAATCGTTGCCCGACACTGGCCATCGAGGTCCGCAATTGCGGCCAACTCGATATCCGGATGGTTGGCGTAGGTCGGGAGATGCGCTGTTGTGGCGACAGATCCGACGCCGATGACGCCAGCTCTGAGTTTATCGCTCCCAAAGAGATCCATGCCTTCGAATGGTCAGCTTCAGTCCATCAATATTCCGGTTCCAAAGACCGGACGACACTTGGGGCTTCAGGTGGTCGAACCGCACTGGGATAGTCAGCCCACAGGGTCACTATTATCGGTACTTCCCAACCGACGTGAGAGGCGGAGCTAAAGCGTCGCTCTGATTGAGGAAGATGTCCGGTTCAGAAATGTGTTAGAGCTCCCTGAACCGGACGGTAGCCTTTCGGCAGCAGATGTCAAAG
>Ga0209946_1000418_pt1 | contig 17544 bp, 24 predicted proteins | sample SalPon2_A_H2O_MG_FD_185704 | JGI IMG/M metagenome (GOLD analysis project Ga0209946, IMG submission 185704) | Salt pond water microbial communities from South San Francisco under conditions of wetland restoration - Salt Pond MetaG R2_A_H2O_MG... | ecosystem: Environmental > Aquatic > Non-marine... | reverse complement strand
CATGATAGATTCGCGTCACCAAGGAGTTGTTCAACGAATCGCTCGCTCAGAGCAATAGGATCAAAATACGCTGAGATCGCTCTCCCGACTTTGTAGAGCTTTGATAACCGATCCAACGATATACGCTGATCGAATTAGTGTCGCAGTTCGAAATAGTGATATTCGCTCCATGATCTACTATGTGGACTCACGGCAGATACGTTGCGAGAACGTTGATTACTCGATCTAGTGGTTCATTAATTTCGTTCTCTTCGTTGTCCGCACATTTCTCGTCCTCAGAGGATGGTTGGCTCATATCTAGCTCTCCGAGTTACAGCGTCCTGTATGTTCGCCCGGATAGATAGTTTCAACAGCAGTTTGATCTAACAGCATGAATATAAGCCGCTCTATTGTATTAGCCAGCATGGGCATAGATTGGTATCAAGAAGATACCCCAACGTATGTGTATGCGGTTTTTGGGGGAGTAGTCGGTATACTGGTGGTGACTGTACATAATCTGTTCGTCGGTGCGGAGTCGTATTATAGCCTCTCAGGAGTGATTATTGGCAGCAGTTTCGCCGGATTTCTCGCCGCGAACGGATCGAGTCATTTCAAGAGAGCCGGTATGGGTGCCGGCATTCTCGGGACAGTACCTGCCTTTGCCTGGTCGTCCCACTTTCTACGTAACTGGTTTATTATTTCGGCTTCGGAGGGTGGGCCGGTATTCGCAGTGTTGCTTCTGTGTTTTCTTGTGCTTGCCACGGGTCTGTTGGGGATGTTGATCGGCGTATTCGGCGGCTTCTTTGGTGGGTGGCTCGCTGGGAAAGCCAATCCAGAGATCACTGTATAGCCGGAATTCCTACCTACTAATCTGCTCGGACAGAGGCAGTTGCTGGTTCTGGTATTGTGGCAAGGACATTTGTATGATACAGACGAACTCAAGCGAGATGTCAAAACAGCCCTCCAAACAGTCAGACGGTTTAGTTAGCACAGAGACTAAGATTACAGCAATTTTCGTCGTCGTCGCTCTCGTATCGGTGTACGGGACAACAACTGTGACTGACAGCCAGTGGGTTCACTTTGCCGTGCTCCTCGGCGTTGGCGTCATCGCTCCGACACTCATCAACGAATGGCGTACTTAATCGAATCACGAACGCAATACACGCTCGGTCAGGACCGTGGGAAGCTTTCTATGACACGTTCATAGCCAGTATTAGTGACGTCGATACAACGACGTTTGATACTGAAGTTCTCAACAGATCCTATCAAGTATTACAGTAGGTCGTGTACTCCGAATCGAATTCTTTTGGAGGCGGTTGTTGGAACCGTGAATTCGAATTTTCCGATTCATACGGGTTTTTCAGTACACTCAACAAATCGTTGAACGTAGATAGATCCCCTTTTTCTAGATATTCGTTTAGTGCTTCTTCTATCAAGTAGTTGCGAGGAATATAACGGGGGTTGGTCTTCTTCATCATCTCCTTATCTAGGCCGATATCAGCCAACTCATCCCGAACATTGTTGAACCCTTCAGACGAATAGACTGCATCATCAAAGCTGCCTGGGCTTTCTAATTCTATGAACGTATTCGTATAGTCTGCCTTCGATTCACGCAACCAGTCTAAAAACTCATGCACTATTTCTCTCTCTTCATCCGATTTGATCCCTAGTTTCCTTCGCATCATACTATCGTATTTAGAGTTGAATATGTCCTCAAAAGTGTCTAGCTTGGCTTTTAATTTATCAAAATCACGAGTTGATCGTTCAAAAAGCGGCTGCAGGGATTCTGCGAAACGTGTAAGATTCCATTTCAAAATATCTCTCTGATTCCCGAACGAGTATCTGCCTCTCCTGTCCACAGAGCTGAAGACAGTATTCTCATCATAATAATTCATGAATGCACATGGCCCGTAATCAAATGTTTCTCCGTCTATACTCATGTTGTCCGTATTCATGACGCCGTGTATGAATCCGACGCGAATCCAATCAACAACCATCTCGATAGATGCTCGCATAACTTCCTCGAAGAAGTCTACGTATTTTGTCTCCGTATTATTCAGATGAGCATAGTGCCTGTCGATCACATAATCGGTAAATGCCTCCAGTTCCCCTGTTGCTCGGGATGCAACATACTGGAACGTACCGTATCTAATGTGACTTTTCATCACTCTTACAAGAATGGCTCCGGGCTCCGTTCTGCGTCTCTTTACTGATTCTCCGGTCTCAATGACTGCCAGACTCCTAGATGTTTTGATACCAAGGTGCTGCATCGCATATGAATAGAGATACTCTCTGAGCATGGAGCTAACAGTTGCGTTTCCATCGCCCCTTCCCGAGTACGGGGTTCTACCAGAGCCTTTCAACTGGATATCGTATCTACTGCCATCGTGTGCATGTTCGCCTAGAATCATCGCTCTTCCGTCGCCAAGGACGGTGAAATTTCCAAATTGATGTCCTGCATACGCTTGCGCGATCGGCTCTTCCAGAAGCTCCTGTCCTGAAAGAATCTGGCTATTCAAATCCTCTCTATGTAATCCAAGATCATCACAGAGACCTTCATTAAGAACTAACATCTCCGGCGTATCAATGTCTTTGGGCTCCACTCTGGAATAGAGCTTTGAGTGCAAATCTTTGTAGGTCGTGTCAAATGAAAAGGGCATGAGCGATTGTACAGTATCTTTTGTTCTCCATTTAGTAAACTGTTCCTTACGAACTACCCTACTCGCCAGACACGCTCGCTGAAATGAGTGGCTGGCGGTTGCGAGATTCTGCGTCATTCTGCCCTCACTATACCTCCCGCAGTACCCACGGCTTCGTATCGGGGTCGTACTCGCTAATCGCCCCGCTGTGACTCCGCGTCTCCGCCGCGAGGACGTCGATGTGTTTGAGTTGCTGAACGAAATTGAATAGCACGTTCGTCCGGACAATATCCTTCCAGACGGCTTCGTCCTCGTAGCTCCGGGAGACGTGGCCTGCCTCAATCGGCTCTCGAGTTCGTGCTCACGCCACAAGTACTGAACCACGCGGAATCGTGGAGCTGATCGGCAAGGCAGGCTATCGGATCTGATCAGTTTCTGGCTGCGGATCGTCATTTTGTAGCGCTTGTGTTGCTCGTCTCGCTGGGGAGACATGCTCTGCTCGTTCACTGAGTACCAGCGGCTCCGTGAGCAAGTCCCTGAGTTGTGTCCACCAAAACATCCGTCCCGAGGCGGTGCGATCAGCCCCGGAAACTACGAACTCAGTCGGTACGGAAGACGGGGTCGTGATGTGAGAGCTATATCAGTCCTAACAGTTCTAACGCCACGTTGACGATCTTATCTAATCTCCCTCTCTTCCCGTCGTCGCCCTCTGAAGACTCCTCATCACGTTCATCCATCGTATGGTAACCAGGGTGGCGAAAGCGATGTAAGAATTACCGACACAGCCACCCGACCGGTTAGCTCGAATTGGATTTGTAGTTACCAACCGCTTCATACGCTATTACGACGAAGGGTCGGTAGAGCCCTCCCGGTCGGCTCTGTGAAACAATGGATATCGACCGATTCAAAACCCAACACGCACCCAGCGAAACCGACGAGTCGTTCGAACTAGAGAACAGTTACACGCTCGATGTCGCTGTCGACGGATCGGTGCTGGCGAAGGCCGGCGCGATGATCGCATACACCGGTGAGCTTTCCTTTACCGGTCAAGCAACTCCCGAGGGCGGCATCACCGGCTTTCTCAAGGAGGCAGCTACCGGTGAGGGAACGCCGATCATGAACGTCGAAGGAAACGGCCACGTATATCTCGCCGATCAAGAAAAGAAAGTTCAAATCATCTCACTCGACGATGGTGACGCTCTCACCGTCAACGGCGAGGATGTCCTTGCTTTCGAATCGCAGGTCGCTTATGAAATCAACAGCATCGATAGCCTCGCCGGTGCCTTTGCAGGTGGCTTCACGAACGTCTATCTTGAGGGTCCCGGACACGTCGCACTCACGACCCACGGTGACCCACTCGTCGTCGAACCACCGGTCACGACTGATCCGAGCGCTACTGTCGCGTGGAACCGGACCACCCCGGACGTTGCGGTGAACAGAAATCTCTCTGATATGATCGGCCAGGAATCCGGTGAGCGCTTCCAGATGAATTTCGACGGCTCCGACGGCTTCGTCGTCGTCCAGCCCTACGAAGAACTATAACACAGAGTCCGCCCTATCTTTCAGCCAGTCGGTAACGCGAGGACGATCGCAAAGAGCGCCAACGGCACGACGAAGACTACAATATACCGAAGCGACGCCCCGCCGGGCAATAGCTATGTTCCGAGTCCATAGTCCGTTGGATCCCAATCAAGACCCACTCGCGGTAAATCAACGCTGGCGACTATCGGCAGCCCAGCGGGTTATACGATCGTGAGGCCGAGTACCACACTCGACAGCGCATTTGAGGAAGCGGTCCCCTCCGAGCTCGTCGTCGCAAAAAGAACCCGGTACCGATCAGGAACGGAATTGATCGCCCGACAGTGATAAGCAAATAACTTGCAATTGCCGATCGTGCCGTCGGCAAACGACCGAACGACGAACGGAACCGGCTGATGGGGCGGACTGGACTCCACAGGACTGCACCGACGATCCCGGGAACGGCTACGAGAGCGAGCGTATCGAGCATCGATGCCTACCCGATTAACAACTGCATGATTGAACACTGTACAGGAAACTCGAAACAGGTTTTGAACGAGTGTTTCCCTGTTCAAGCGAACGGGCGCGGCACCGAAGTTACTTTTTATACCCTGTGAATCCCCGTGTAATAGTGACGTATGAGGCGCTTGATCAAAACGCCAAAGTCAACGGGGAAGACGGTCGTAACCATAGCCGAAGCACGGATGGGCCGATTCTCCGAGACGTATCGGAAGCAAGCGATAGCAGCGCCCATTCGTTCCCTTGGCAAAATTCGTCAACATAGCACCGTGGAAAAGAACCTGCACAACGATCTCAGGTGAGATAGCTTCCATCAACTATTTGTTTGGGTCAGCCGGCCCATCCGATGGATGGTCCCCTTCGGAAACGCACGGCACTATAGCCCTCAATCCGAGACGATCGCGGTTATCGTTGCGAACGTGCTGCCACTTGTGGGCGTCGTCGTTTTCGGATGGGATCTTGCCGCACTCGTCTTCCTGTATTGGTTCGAGCTCGGGATTCTCTCATTTTGGGCCCTCGTGAAAGCGCTCTTTGCCGGGCGTCCATCAGAGTTCGATGCCGATCCGTTGATCGGCGGCGCACTAGCGAGGAAACGCACCGCGATCCCGGTTCCATTCACTGATCTTGGAGTTCGGCTCTCGACGCTCCCTGTCCTTGCCGTTGGGATTCCTATTCTCACACTCGTCTGGTTCTTTGCAGGTGTCACGACCGTCGGCGTGGTCGGCGCTGAAACACCTGACTCGGACACGCTAGTGTTGGTGACACTCTCCGCATTCGGTATCTTCCTCAGCGAAGGGGCCGCAACACTCCTCAAGTATTTTTATCAACAAGGATATCGCGACCACAGCGCCCAGACGGCAATTCAAGGGGTTTTCATGCGGGCGGTAGTGATCGCGATCGGCGGGTTACTCACCGCGACGTTCGTCGGCCTCGCTGCGAACTCGGTTTCGTCCGACGAGCCGATCACAGCTATCGAGCCGACAGTGATCGGTCTGCCGATCCTGGTCGGGATTATCCTCGTGAAGTTCAGCTTCGATCTCGGCAGCCTGTACCGCGAACGGCTTGTCGCCTTCGATGAGGGCTCGTATTTCGAACTCGGCTGGGCGTACGAGCCACCATCCCGTGAGTCGATCGATCCTGTGCGTGCTGTCGACGAGCGGGTTCGACCGGTGCTTTTGGGACGACTGGTCGGTGGGATTTCGGCGGCAAGCGCCCGACGTCATCCGGGAGCATTGGGGATCGGTGGATTCCTTCTCCTTGTTTCGCTGTTGTTCATGACTGGACGTACTTGGGATATCGCCCTCGTCTTTGTCGGTGCCAGCCTCGCCGTTCCGATGGTGGTTCTCACGATCGATCACGGGTTGCGGCACGGTGCTGTTGAGTACCGGATCTCAGAGGAGGCGATCGTCGCGTACGATCGGCTGTTTCAGACGCGATTGTGGCGGATTGAGCCGTGGGATGAAAACGGCTTGCGCGTCGAACGTGGCCGACTCCACAGATGGATCGATACCTCAACTGTCGTCATCGAGTGTTCCGATCGGGAGTTGCGGCTTCCACACCTAAGGCATCCCGAGCCGATCCTTGACGTATTCGACCGTCGTGTCACCGGAATATAGTGTCGCTTCATAGCTGAACTGCTAGAATTACCCGGGAGAGGCTGTATTCTTGAAATCTAGCGATTCACAACTGAAGCGGCCCTACGTCATCAGGCGCAATCGTTGTGCTAGCTGCAACCGGCGAAGACCGATCTCGATTCCTGCCACAATGAGGAGCGAACCGGGATAGAGAAACCACGCGCCGAAGTATAGTGCGTGTGGATCGTCGGGACTGGCTGTGAACTCCGCCTGCACGTTGAGCAGGATGAACGCCGTGAGTACCGTGGCTGGCGCAACCACGAGATGGCGAACTAAGAGATACAGTGGAACAGCGGCGAGGATCCACATCCCAAGGGTACTACTGATTACAGCAGCCAGCCGAACTCGCCCGAGACGGTGAGACCGAGTCGAAGTGCAAACCACAGCATCACGACCGCGTGGAGTACGCCACCGACCGTAGCAATACCCACTGCCTGCTCCCGCGAGGCGGGGATCGAAACCAGCGAGATCGGTGACGGCACCGCTGGAAGTCGCTTCCATCCTGTTCGAACGGTGTATTCGACCAGTCCGAGAAATAGAAACCCAACCGTCCAGACAGAGGCGTTCAGCATATACCGGACGATATACAACCCGTTCTCGACGACGATGATTCCGGTCGGTTCAGCAAGCCGCTCCAACTCTGCGACATCACGAAAGATCGGCCCCGGTGGTGTGAGTTCCATTCCGAGCACATAGCTAGTGGTCAGCACGAGGACGAGCAGCGGCGTGACAATTCGGGAGCGGAGCACAAGCCACACTGGAACCGCAGCCACGACGACGAGACCGCCATAGCGCCACCCCACCCCGAAACTCGTGTACTCGGATGGACCGATCGAATATCCGAGTGTCAGTGCCACAAGAATGAGTGTCCCCGCGTGGACGAGACCAACGAGAGAACTGACCAGAATAGATCGGATAGAGGGCATCACGTCTCCGTGCGTCTCCCAGTTGTATCTATTTATTCATGAGGGTGTCTTAGAAGAATTATCACGGTGTTTGTTTCACACTTTCAAAGCCGAACCAACCGTGAGAGTTTGCGTGCATGTGTTGCTCGGGCAGAAATCGAATGTTTTGACAGCTATTATACTGAGGTTCAAACTATATGAATCGCCGTCAGTTCCTTCAGCAGGTCTCATGTGGAAGCGTTCTCTTGACAGCGGGGTGCGCATCTCTCGGTCGGGAACCAGGGGCGTTCAATTTCGCTATTGTCAACCGTCGTGAGCAGTCCTATCACGCAATATTCACCGTCTGGAACGATGACGACGAGATCATCATCGATGGTTCGGTTGATATTGCCGCTAAACCACCCACAGATGAATATACTGTATTGAACTTCGATGATCTAACCGATGTTACGAATGGTGATACGATTGACGTACGAATACAGATCGACGGCGAGACGTTCGAAGGAACCTATGAAGTAACCTGCAACAAGAGCGAAAACGCAGATAACGACTTTTTCTTCCGAATTCGCCACCCTGAGGCCCCTTCCTCAAATGAGTCGGGGATGGAGTTTGCCGGAAGCGAATGCTAATATCTTTTTCACAGTTCGTTATAAGTACTAGCTGATACGTGGGCCCCCTGAACTGAGCGGTTCTGTGGGGTGTGTGAAGTCTTCTATGACACCCTCATTTAGTCATAGGTGACATAGATGGTTGCCACAGCAAGTGGTTGACGCCAGATACAGGAAACAAGCTTTCAGCGTCGAAAATTGGGCATAGTCATCTGATCATCGCTGCTGGTTTGAGTTCCTGATTTCATTTGAATCGAGCCAAAGTTCTTGTACCATGGTGGGAACATTCTTCCGTATGCCCTCCACCAGTACGTCGTCACATATCCCTGCCTGGATGAGGCCACAGCGGAACCTCACAATCCTCGTAGCAATTCTTGTAGCCGTTCCAATAGCGTACGGTTTCCGGGTGGTCGTCAGTAGTGCTGACTTCGGCGGCAGCTTTCTGCTGCTGATGACACTTGCGGTCGGCGTTCCAACTGCCTACGACGAGTACTGGCCGAAATACGATCGGATACGGAATGCAGTTGCATGGGTGGTTGCGGCCTGTCTAGTCGTTACTACGGAATTCACCGGGCTCTATCTCATCGGCACTGAACTCGGCACTCTCTCTCGATCACATGGGGCGATCGGTGCGTTCCTTATTACTGATTTCGGGAACCTTGCGTGGCTCTCAGTTCGAAAACGCCAGCGCAATTCCGCCAAGTGACTTCTCTTTTAGTGCCACGCCAAGACTGAACTGCTAGAATTAATTGAGGGACAGTGCATCGTAGGAACCTATCGACTCACGGCTGAATCGGCACTCGCCAACGATGAGAACCTAGTACGAAAGTTGCATCCCTCACGCGGCAAATAACGTGAAACGCTGAGTAGCAGATCTTCAAAATGTTCATTTATGTCAAAATAGAGACCAACCCTCAACGAGCGATCGTAGAGAGCGAAGCAGGATGGGATTGTTGACGCAGTATACAACCTGATCAGCTCGGTGTGTGATCACAGGCGATAATTACTTTTGTGACGATTGCGCATTCTGAACGATGACAGCCCTCCAACAGTATGAACTCTCCACGATTGACCTCTCCGGAAGCGAATATACTGTCGAGCAGACCGGCCGCGATAAGAACTTTCGACCTGAGTACGAGGCGAGAGACATTACTGGCGACACGATTTTTCGGACCACGTACCAAATGTACGAAGACAAAGACGAATTCCCGTTTGTTGATGCCGACGGGAATGAGATCTGCACCGTGAAGGCTATCGAGACGTGGGATATCGCCGGTGACTATCTCCTTACAGACAGCCAGACCGACGAAGAACTCGTGATTTTAGATAACGACCTCTCGTTATTACAAGACACGTGGCGGATTCGTGACGCTAACGATGAGTCGCTGCTTGCCGCGATCAACTCGCGTGGCCCACTCACCATCTTAGGACGAAAACTCCTCCCCATCGGCGAAGGGATTGCCCACAAATACGACATAACCGACGCAAACAGCGATCGAGTCGGTTCTATCGAAGGCCAGTTCGCTTTATTTGATTTTGATCAGTACGAGATTACGCTTACCGATACGAGTTCGATCCCAACAGGGGCGATCGTGGTCGGAGCGATCGTTATCGATGCAATCCAAGCCAATTGAACTCTCAGCACTGACCCCCATTCATAACTAAAATGAAATCATTGAGGTGCTATCGAAGAATTTCTTGGGTGAGAGCAAACGGGACGCTAGTTGCAAGCCCTTCTGCGAACGTGTCCGTCGTGTCGTGCGGGTCAAGATGTTCGTGCTTCCAAGCTTCGTGCATCGCGGGGGCAGCAGTCGACTGGACGCCCTATACGGATGCGTCGGTCAAAGCGCCGACAGAGAGACAATACGCCGATGTCCCCGAACCACCACCGATCGGATTGATCACGACATCGACATCCGGGAGCTCTTCAACGATTTCCAAGCCAGCCGTGGCGATTCCCGCGACAAGTTTCGGCTCGTTCGCCGAGTTCACATACCGGTATCCGTGCTTGGCAGCAAGCGTCTCAGCGTGTTCCCGTGCATCGTCGAACGTTTCCCCGTGATGCAAGACCGTCGCCCCGAGTCGTTCCATCGCGGCTACTTTCCCTGGGTTGGCATCGTCTGGAACGACCGTCGTTACAGGAACATCGATAGCCCGACCAGCGTACGAGATCGATTGGCCATGGTTGCCAGTGCCGGCGGCAATCAGCCCCTGCTCCCGGAATCGATCCGGGAGATCAGCGACTAAATTGATGCCACCTCGTACTTTGAACACGCCCGCCGGCAAGGTATCTTCGCGTTTCAGATAGACATCGGCATTGAGTCCGGCAGAAAGAGCTTCAGCCCGAACGAGCGGTGTTCGTGGCAAGTGGTCCTGAACCCGCTTTCGAGCGGCATAAATCGTTGAGAGGTCGGGAACGGTGAGTTCATGCTATGGGAACATCGTCGTTTCGTCGGGAGAATCGACCGGCTCGATTCGATCAGCCATACAGGTCTCAATTTGGAGGATTGATGTGAAGATTTTGATCGGTTAGAACTCGATTAGACCTTTGTTGTGCCGATACTCTCAAAGAGCGTTTTGAGTATTCCCAACAATAGAGAGGTGGTTGCGAAAACAATGCAGTTATGTCGGGTTGGTCACCGCCGGAGCCATCTAATCGGACGATCGCTGGAATCGTGGTCATAGTCGTCATGATTATCGCGTATTCAACGATTATTGCACAGCAGTTGTTGCTCGGATTGTTTCCGTCTCTCTTCGTATTGGCACTGTACTTCGCTTGGCGGTTCGTTAGAGCGATTGAGGCGTGTGCCGATGCCTTACAGCGGATCGCCGATAATCAAAGTGAGCAGTAGATTCCCTGCAGTGGCCGATACACGCTCTATATGCAGCAGTGCTGACATTTTATCGACTGTTGTGACGAGCAGCATACTACATACAGAGTGTGGATACAACAGTAATCTGTTCAAAGCTGTTGGATTTCTATTGGCCTCGACTCAACCGCTATAGAGGAGCAGTCCAGGATCGAAGCTCGCCAAGCGGATGTGACATACAATCGACGGCTAAGTAATTATCCGAGCCACCGTCGCTCAACCCGGTGACGTTGGCCTCGGAGAATCAAGAATGCCCCAGTAATCCCGAGGAGCCACTGGAGCACGGTGATCGTCGTGCTCCGCTCTGCGTTTCGATACTCGGTCGATGCAGCCGTATAGACAACGTAGTAGTCGTCACCAGCCTTGACGAGTTCGTGAGCGCCCCCGAGCTCGTCGCTGGTCTCGTAGGTACCCGTCTCGATCGCGGTTTGGACGCCCTGATCGGTTCGTGAGAGTGGGGTTGCAATATATCGGAGCGCTTCCGACCGCGGCACAGACTCGAGTCCGTACCGGACAGTCTCGTTCGGCCCGGCCTCTGTGATGGGCTGGAAGAATCCCTCCCCCCAGACGTGGACGTAACTGTAGTCGTGGTGCATGAATCTTCTCGGAGGGCCATCGTACGTGATGCCCCCGTTCGTGTGGATCGCCCGCTCAAGAATACAAGATCGACTCGGTAAATCACCAACACACGCGACATCGGAATCGAGAGGGAAGGCTTTTGTCTCGTACGTGTAGGTGCCATTATCGAAGAATTCGACATCACTGGCTTCGTATCGGTATCGGTCTGGATCACCGATGTCATAGGCACTCACGACCAGCGGATTCAGAAGGAAAGCAAATCCGACGATGATCATAACTATACCGCGAGATGGCGTCATGGAGGACCAATCTATAGCGGATTCTGTTTGTCGCTTGTCTAAGAAGTTGCGGCCTTGTTGAAACTCAAATCTTGAGATATTCACGTGACGGATATGCACTCTGTATGTAGCACGGCCATTGAAAACTATCACTTATCGAGGGTTTCAACAAAGCCATTCTCGCAGAATGACTTATTAGAAATGATTCAGTTGTACGAGTCGGCGTCACCGCCCGTAATATACACATCTCCTGTTATGGACGGTACCATCCGGGATTCCATTTCTTCAGAACAAGGGTTGTAGCCGCTGCTACGGCAACACTCATCAGCAACGCAATACTAGCGTTTGTCCATCGCTGTATTCCAGTCAAACTGGTTCGATACCAAGCGAACCCGGCGACAGTGATCCCGATAACTGCGATACTTGCAATCTCATCTCTACTCAAGCTAGCCATTATTGCGGTCCCTGATCTGAATACAGGCGGCTATATAGCGTCCATCCGACGGCTGAAACCGCGACGATGAGGCCGATAGCTGTGGGGATAGTGTTCGCAGAGCCGTTGAATGACCACCCGAAAATCAGGTAACCGACGACGGCAATCAGCGCAACGGTAGCCCCGATGGCTCTGACCGCTGGTGAATTCGAACGACCGGCTCCGGCCATATGTGATCGACATTCGCACGCGGTATTAAATCCAGGGCAGAGCTACCAGCCCTGAAACGTCGCTGCAATAGCTAACCGATTCTATGACACGCTGCACTACAAAATATGCGCAGTGTATGTAGCACTCAGTCTGTCTTGGCCTCTAAGAATTTCAGTGGAGCCCACTCGTTCAGGGGGGTGTGATCATTAGCTGGTCGCTGAGGCCATTAATCATCGCTGCAGGGATCCGTAAATATCCATCATCGGTCCTTTCGAACTCTTTAAATCCGTTGCCATTCGGGTCAACGAGCAACGTCTCTAGCTTGCCAGTCTGCCGATCCATTGTGAGGTTGTACACAGTACCGACTTCTCGTCCGTCTGTGCTCAACACTGGCTTATTATTGAGGGCGCTTGCGAGAACCCCAGGCATACTGAGTATGTGTCCGAGATGGAATTTTAAATATAGGTTTTCTGAAATACGCGTTTTAGTCTACGAATCCGTTATCACGGATCGGACACCCAGCTGTAGTAAGCAAGGCTCGGCCCCATCCCTCGCAGTGTCGAATGGGGCGTCATAGATGCCACGAGGCAAGAGTTATGTATGCGAGACTTGCGCCTTGCGTCTTATACGCCATTCAGTGGTAATATCATATAACCGATAGCTGCTTTACGGGATCAGGTAGGAGCGACGTGATTATCCATCTGTAGTAACTTACCGAGATAGATTGAACGGTCCTCTGAGACACGGTAGGGCCAAGAGATGATACCACCGATACTCAAACGCTGGTTGAAGCGTTCATTACGGCTTTATTTATCTACCCTGTATGTATCGGTGCTGACAACCGCCCACCGCTCCGCGTATCAGTTCCCCACACTATCCCCCACCAGACACCACCGGCAAATCCTTCCATGGCGGTTGTCGGCTGTTTTTCCCCTATTTTTGTTCCATCAAAACGCTCACCCAGTCAACCAACCGCCCTTCTGAACAAGGATTGATTGCCTCGATATTAGGAAGCGTTACACGATACCGATTCGCGGTTGTGTGAACATCGGCATCATCTATAAGCGACTGCAGATTGAGTAATGTGGCACTGCTAGATTGAGCCTCTCTGTTTGAGTGTTTCAACTGGCGGTTGATTGTCGAGTGCTTGGTGGCTGCGATGGTGATTGTAGTAGGCGGCGTAGGCAGTCAGCCAGCGCTCGGCGCTGGTCTGACTGCCGTTCCAGGTTTCGTGGAAGCGTTCGATTCGCATCGTATAGGTCTGAAAGAGCTTCTCGACGATGTTGTGGTCGGTGTAATTGAGCACACCACTCAGATCAGTGCGTGCAAGGGCGGTCAGATAGCCCATGCCATTGACGAGAAACTCCGCATCAGAGACGCGGTGTTTCTCTTTCAGCTCGGTTAGAAACTTTTCAGCGGGATCGCGGCCTCTGTGCCGCGAAACCCGTGGGTCGCGATTTTCGTATCCACGTTAATTACGGCGTAGAGCCACGCTTTCTGTTCATTTTCGAGTTGAATTTGTTTTTCATCGACGGCGACACGCTCCGGCTCAGCGGTAAAATCTTGCTGGTAGTGATCGGCGTAGGCTTGATACCAGTGCTGAATCGTGGCTCGGCGTCTTTCGACGCCGAACCACTCACAGAGGTCTCGACACTCCGCTAGCGAGGCGGCTCCAGCATGGGCTGCGCACGCCAGCCTGATCAGCCAGGCTGGCGTACGCGTCCGATCACTATCTAAAAACTCCACGTCAGAAGAGCTCGTTACATCAACTTGGAGTTCTTCGAAGATCATCCCACTTCCATCGAAGAACTCCGTTCAGCTCAATCTCAATCTAGCAGTGCCTGTTCTTTAATAATCCCTGACGTTTTTGAGTTCACTTTTGCACGTTATAAATGACTTATGCACCGTTTTTTATACTGACAGCCTTGCCGGGGTCTAAAACGTATGCCGGCTATTATAGAACTGCGTGTGAATCCTGGCTCCGTCGTTTCGAGTGTCTTCACGACAACTGGGACCGCTAAGCTTGGGGAGGCTGTCGGTAGCGGTCTCCTGTTATTCACCATACTCATGACACTCGCGTCGCCACTGGTGTACCGAGGATGGCAAACCCGAAAGGAGTACCGAGAGATCACCAGGCTTGCTTCATTGTCTTCAGCCACGGTCAGTGATGGTGAACTGGCGAAAGTATCCGGTCAAATAAAAGATACGAATCAAAAAATCACGTCGCCTGTTCAGTCCACAGAGTGTGAGTTGGCGTTTTGGAAGGTTGCGACCCTCCGGCGATACGATATGTTCAATCATATGTCCTACTGGTCCGTTGCGGGCATCGGAATCGATGCTGAGACACTCGTAATCGCGGGAGAGACCCAAGACATCAGAATCAGCAACGTTAGCAGGGAAACGAATCTGAGTGCTACAGACGAACTCAGACACTTACTCGGATCTGGCGAGGAATCGATTCTCAATTCGATTGCTACGGAGCTTGATCCCCCCGAGTTTGAAGACAGACGGACCCCGAGCGAGGGGCGGCCACAAAAATACGACGAACTCGGAGATCGGATTGAGTTTGAAGCGGAGACTACCGATTCACCGGGGGTTTTCGGCTGGATCCTGAATGCCGTCCGGACGCCGGAAGGGACAGTACAGTTTCAAGAAACAACAATGAGTGCTGGAGATACGGTAACCGTGGTTGGTAGAGTCGCAGATGTCCAGAACGGGCGTGTACGATTACAGGGCTCCGAATCGATTGACCCGATTATTACTCAATCCTCGCCGTCGGAGTTGGAAGCAAAACACCGACGCACATACCTGATACAATTGTACGTCATCCCCCTGTTCGTCACAGCGCTTTCCTCGCTGGTCGCGGTTGGCGTCCTTTTATAACCCCTGACAGGACTCGCCCTTCATGACGTGACCCAGAAATGAAACATGGTGCGAGTACTCCGGTCGTTCTCCCCGTGGATTCTGCTTTGCTGCATATGCGCCCTTGGATCTTGCACACCAATCAGTAACAATATCACACAGCCGGTAGCTGGCTCGCCAGATTAGCCAAGAGCGTCAATATTTACCGCTCGGACGTACAACCTTTGACGACAGACGAACCAATAAAACAGAACAGCTATCTGGAAGAGTTGAAAATGGACTGGTGGAAGCGACTTTTTGACCTGGATTGGCTGATACCAACAATACTCGGATTTATCGGCGGGATAGCGTGGTTAGTCTTCGCGTTTCAGGGTACAGGCGAAAACGCGGTTTCCATCGGGTCGCTTAGCGTGAACCCCCTTCAGTTGGGGCTCGGGTGTGCGTGTTTGATTCTCTCTGGATTTCTCGTAATAAGGTACTTCTACCTCTATCGAGATGGAAATCCATACGAGTATCTCCCGTGACAGACGGGACGAGACGTCTCTGACCGCGTTGAGAACAGTTCAAAACGGACTGCTCACTCACTCGGGACAGGGCACGATTATGAGGCGAGATGCCTGATTGTCCCGTTCGAGTGATATTTTCCGCGAGCATCTAACGAATTATACATACAGGGAGAACAGCAGTAAAGATGCTATCACGCCAATTAGGAGCATGGCGATGAGGATACGGCTCATAAGAGGACTCAATTCTTCATCAGGAATTGCCTCAGGCTCATAGAACCCAAAGAAGATTGTACCGCTCAGACACGCCAGCGTGACGGTTACGATACCCCATGCTATCGAGAACAGCCCCGATTCGGTCAGAGCTGTCTCTCCCATCCACAGGCTCATAACGACCATCGAAAGGGCGAATCCTGAGCGACGGTTCATACCTCTGTTGTCGCCCAGCTACCCATATTCTCACCGACCGTGGACCTAACGAGAAGGTACACTAAATCGCACCCTCAGCTGAATGTGCAGTGTCCCGATACTGGTAGTCACCGAACCCGAGAAGCGGGTAGAAGATGAACGATACAAACATCAGTCCGAGGCCAAACAGAACTCCCCTGTTGAACTTGCCAGCAACGTCTATGCTGATCTTCAGCGCGGCGAAGAAATTAACCACTGGAACTAAAAGTAATATAAACCACCACCATGCGTTTCCACTTATTTTCACCAAAATATAGAGATTATTATATCGGGTGATTCCGGCCCATCCTGGCTCGCCAGCCTTCTCAAACATTTTCCAGAACCCGGCGAAAATCACGACAGTAAGCGCCAATATCGCGAACAGTTCGATATTGCCACTACTACTACTCTGTAACGGAACGGATAATTTCGTTACTGATCGCATCAATCACAGTATATACTCACATTATTAAGAAAATCAGGTGAACTCAAATCACTATTTTATTCTCGAAAACTCCGTGGTCGATACCGCCTTTATCGACGCTTATCAACGAAAGGAGTCACGTTCGCGTGGCCTGTCCATGCGTGGACGAGGATATTACGACGGCGACAAACCGCTGGTATTCACCTTGGTTGATGATGGCTCGGACGCTCGGTACGTCGTGCCAGCGAAATCCGCCGATGAATCGACCATTCGACTCCTGCTTGCTGACCACGACGAGGAGTCGTTAACCGTCTATACGGACTGATTTTCGAGCGTACGAACCGCTCGAAGAAGACGACGCATTCACCCGCAAATACGTCGTCCACGGCGACGGAGAAGACGCTGACGGCGACATCCACGTCAACGGCTGTGAGAGCCACGCGTCGCTGACGCGACGGTGGCGCTCGCCCCACCGAGGCGTGTCAAAAGACAAGCTAACGCCGTATCTCAGAGCCTTTCACTCCGCTGGGAACTCTACAGAAAACCAGGTGATGAAGCGCTCAAACATGCTCTCGACGCTACCCTCTGAAAATCAACAACGTGCTTCACAAGAGCGTAGCTCGAATTAAATCATACCGATGTGATTTATAAATATAGGTGGTCGTTCGATCGCCGTCTACAGGTTGGATGAGGTGAGTGCTTCAGTGTTTGCCCCCGAGGCAGTCGACCCGCTTGATTTCCTTTCACGACTGAACAGTAGTTGTTGATTTGGAGTCGTACGTCTCGCCAGCTGGGTCGGTCCGTTGCGCAGAATAGCGTGCACCCGGTGCACGACGAGTACACTCGGTGAGAGAGGCGACCAAATTCGGTCAAGAGTCTACTTCAGCAACTACCGTGAACGGGTGGGTTTCCGCGTTGTACCGCTATGAATCAGAAGAGAACTTACTTTCGAACCCAGTTGTTGTTTGAGCCTAACTGCTGATCTATATACTCCCAGTCGTTGAATTCGCTTTCTGAACCGGCATACGAAATGTGGCCCTGTGGAGTGTTGTAATTCATTATACTCGGGTACTCAGCAAACGGAACCGCCTGAGTATCTACTCCTCTATACGTGTCGGATGATATACCTAATAGAT
>Ga0209946_1000409_pt1 | contig 17681 bp, 14 predicted proteins | sample SalPon2_A_H2O_MG_FD_185704 | JGI IMG/M metagenome (GOLD analysis project Ga0209946, IMG submission 185704) | Salt pond water microbial communities from South San Francisco under conditions of wetland restoration - Salt Pond MetaG R2_A_H2O_MG... | ecosystem: Environmental > Aquatic > Non-marine... | reverse complement strand
GATCACTCGCCGTCGTGGCTCCAGAGGATCCCGATGCAGCCGAGTTCCCCCCGGTAGTTGATCGAGCCGCCGTGGACCTCGACGTCGAGTTCCCCGCTTTCGGCGCACTCGCCGGTGAACTCGCACTCGAAGCTGTCGTGATCTTCCGGGTCCACGCCGAGAAACGTCTCCAGCGTCGCCTCGGCCGCCTCGTCGGCGGCGAGGGCGAGCGGCGATTCCCCGACGAGGTCGCATTGCTCGTAGCCGAAGATGTCCGCGAGCCGCTCGTTGACGTAGACGAACTCGCCGTCCTGGACGATGAACACGCCGGTCAGGTCCTGTTCGACCAGGCGGCGGTACCACGATAGCGCCTCCCAGAACTGCTGTCTGGCCCGGTAGCGCTCGACGACGTTCCGGACGCGGTTGGCGAGCACCTCGTATTGGTCGGTGCCGGTCCCCTTCTGCATGTAGTCGGTGACGCCCGCGGCGATGGCCTCGCTTGCGACCTCCTCGCTGCCCTTGCCGGTGAAGAGAATAAAGGGGAGGTCGGCGTACTGCTCGCGGACGATCTCGAGGAACTCGATGCCGTTCGTGGTCGGCATGTCGTAGTCGCTGACGACGCAGTCGACGTCCTCGCTTTCGAGTCGGTCGAGCGCCTCGACGGCGTTCGTCGCCGTCGAGACCGCGAGGTCGCCGTCGATCCGTTCGAGATACGTCGCCGTCAGGTCGTTCATCGACGGCTCGTCGTCGACGTGAAGCACCGTGATCTCCTCCGTCTCCGCGCCCGCGGACACCGGGACGGGCACCTCGATGACGTCCTCGTCCAACTGTTCCGGGAGTTCGCCCCTCGTAAGCGGCGGGCTTCGGTCCCGGAGCGGGGGATCGCCGCGGAAGGCCGACCGGGGGATCGAAGCTCGCTCGCGCCGTCGTCGGTCACTCGTGTTCATCGATTGGATCCGTCCTGTGGGGTGGTTCTCGCCATGCCGATAAATATCTTGTAACCCGGGCCGGCGGCCCCGTCGCGTCGGCGGCCCGGTGTGGGTCTACGTAGCGTTCGTCTCGGACCCTGATAACGTTTCGTGACGTTTCGCGGATCGATCGGCCGTCGCGGTCCCTCGAGATCCGATCGCCGTCTCCCGACCGGAGCGTGTCGGTCGTCCGAGGCGGCGCCCCGCCCGGAACCGACTACGATCGTAGGCCGCGACGTGCGTATCCCCGCTTTTCGGGCGAGCCACCGATTTTAAACCACATTTTACTTAAAATTTCTATTTAATCTAATTAATCTTATGTAGGTAAGTATCAAATAAATTTAATATCAACCCAGCCATCCGTTGTCATGTATCATGTCAGATACAGACATCGCGGCGTACCTGCGCGAGCACCCCCGAATGATGGGCGTACTGTTCACACTGACCGTCCTGCTTACGCAAGTGGGATCCGTTGCGGCGACGGCGAACGGCAGCACGATCAGCTGAAGCCGCGCTCGCGGTATCGCGTTCCTTTTCGCAAAACACTGCCACCGTCAAGAGCTGAGTGCGGCGACAATATCCGTGATCGCGTAACAGCGTATGTCGTCACGCCGGGTAGCCGCATCGCGAACGTCGTCAGTGAACCCGCTCCGGGAGAACAACGCGTTCGCCCGTCGCTCGAGCGCCTTCTTCACGAGTCTCGTTTTCCCCAGCCGTCGCCGCCCGTACACGACAGCGAGCTCCGCGTCTCCCGAGTCGAACAGACGCTGTAGCCGCTCCAACTCTTCGGAGCGGTTCACGAAGCCAGTCATAGGGCGCTCTCGGACGGCATCGAATAAATATATTCTAAATAATCATATTTGTGACTATCATACTTGAGAAGATCATATTCGGCGACGCGACGGTAGACGCCGATCCCCGTCGAAGCCTCCTGCCATCGGTATCTCTCGTCCGATCTCGCGCGTGCGATCCGGCTGAAGACGGAGCTCTCGCGCGCTCCGAGCCGAAAACGAACCCGCCTCGCCGACGACCGCTACGTTATAGTAGCGATCGGAAGACACTGCACACTCGATCGCACGACGGCAGTGCGATCGATGTGTGATCACTTGCGATGGTTACTATAGTTCGTCGACGTCGACGTCGAAACTCCAGGTGAGTTCCCCACCGTTTCTGACGGGGACGTCCTCCAGTCCGAGGAACTGCGACAGTTCGTCCTCGCTGACGGAGAAGGTCGCGATCCGCCCCGAACTCAAAAAGTGCTCGTCGTTGTCGCCGATGTGCGGTTTGAACACGCTCCCGAGCCCCGCCTCGTCCGTGGCGTAGGTTTCGATGTCGACCTCGAAGCCGTCCTCGAGCGCGGTCACGTCGAGGACGTTCGGCGTCCGGCTCGGCGCCTGCGTGACCGTCGCGCCGCCGTCGCCGACGACGATGTACTGGCCGCCGAGGACGCTCTCCCCGCGCGCGATCGTCAGCGCCGCCCGAAGCGGGAAGCCGGCGTTCAACAGCCGGGCGATCAACTCGCCGATGCGGACCGCGCCGTCGTTTAGGACGTCGTTCAGCGTGACGATGCCGCCGACGCTCCCGGCCTCGATGAGGCCGAGACCCTGCCGGTAGGAGTTACACGCGTTCAGGAGGAACGCGTCCACGCCGGTCGACTCGAGCGTCGCCGCGTCGAGTTTCCCGTCGGCGCACTCGAAGCCGTCGCGTTCGGTGTGGCCGATGTAGTGGAGGAAGCTCCGATCCGCGCGGAACTCCTCGCGGAGCGCCTCGACGGAGAGGCCCCGCCGCACCCGGACGTCGAAGGGCAGGTTCTCCCGGTCGCCGTAGACGTCCCCGACGAGGTCGCGCTCCTCGTCCATCCGGGGGTCGTTCGAGACGACGGTGATCGAGATGTCGCCCTCGGCCGTCTCCCGGTCGAGGCGGTTCCGGAAGGCCGCCGCCGTCAGCTTGCTCGCGCCGACGGGGATGCGGTCGCCGATCCAGGCCTGTTCGAGGGAGTTCGACGCGCGGGGCTGGACGTAGCCCGGCTCCTCGGCGTCGGCGTCGGCTCCGGCGGCCGACCGCGTGAGGGCGCCGTTCCGCGTCGGCGCCCCCGCGGATCCGGCCCCCGGCTGCGCCGCGCCGGGGGTGTCGGCCGTCCGCACGACCGCGAGGTCGTCGACGACGAACGGCAACTGCTCGACGGTCTCGCCCGTCGGCTCGACGTGGACCGTCAGCCGCCACTCGGGGACGACGTCCTCCAGCAGCGCGTAGGGGACCTCCAGGTACGTCGCGACCCGTTCGGCCAGCGGCCGCTCGTAGAGGCGCGCCCACTCCAGGTCGACGTACCCCTCGAGTTCGTTGCGGGCGCGCAGGTCGATCTCGTAGAGCCCCTCGGTCCTGGTGACGCAATCGAGCACGAACAGCCGCTTGAGCGTCCGCTCGACGTTCGCCTCGAAGGACTTCGGCGCGGCGAGGGAGTGCTCGACGCCCCTGTCGGTCACGAGCCGCGGCTCCGGCCCCGCGACGACGTCGGCGCCCAGATAGTACGCGAGCGGCGCGGCGGCGTACACCGCCCCGCGGGTCGGCGGCAACTCGAGGGTGATCCCCGTCTCGGGGACCTCGATCGAGTCCGGCACCTCGAGTCGGTCGCCCAGCCGAACCGCCGGGGGGTGACCCCGAAGCGAGGGGAACGACCGCTCCGGCGAGGTGGTCTTCAGCGCCGACCCGAACGTGGACACCGCGGCCATCACGTCGTGGGGGTCGGCCGTGGTCGTCACCGTCGCCGCCGGCCGGTCGTGCCACGACTGCGCGCCGATCCGGAGTTCCGTCGGGCCGTCGAACTCGATGCGCGTCTCCAGAAGCGTCGCCGTGATCTCGATCGGCCCGTCGACCTCGACGTAGGTCTTGATCTGTGCGCCCACCTCGAGGACGTATCGCCCCGCTCCGACCGACCCCTCGTCGAGGTGACCGACCTCGGTCACCATCCCGCCCGCGCTGTCTCGGACGCAGACCGTCACGACCGTCGGCAGGACGACCGCTTCGGCCGTGATGGAGACGGCGCTGTCGACGGGGAAGTAGAAGCGGTCGGTGTCGATCGGCGTCGGCGAGACCGGCCGGTCGGCGTGGAGCCGGTAGCGCAGCCGTTCGAGGCGGTCGACGACCTCGACGCCCGGCGGATCCTCGAGGGGCTCGAAGCCGAAGACGGGTTCCCGTTCGCTCATCGTTGAGAGGTATCGTATGCCATCGATTACCGAGCGACCGTCAAAAACCTACCGGGGATCGCGGGACGGTCCGGCTGCGGACGGCCCTCCGGCCCGGCGGGCGGTCCCGCGTCCCGGCCGAGCGGCGGCTCCGGGGCGGTCGTCTCGGGCCGAAAAAATACGAACGGTGTCGGGGTCGATCGGGGTCGCGCGGTTCGACAGCGGCCGTGCGTGGGATGGGTGTGCCGAACGGGGCTTACATCATGCCGCCCATGCCGCCGCCCATACCGCCCATGCCGCCCATGCCGCCGCCCATACCGCCGGCGCCGCCGGGGCCGCCGGGGCCGGCGTCCTCGTCGTCGTCGTCGCTGGAGCCACCCTTGAGGTCGCCCGCGGCGATGACGTCGTCGATGCGGAGGATCATCACGGCCGCCTCGGTGGCGGACTCGATGGCCTGGGTCTTCACGCGGAGCGGCTCGACGACGCCCTCGTTCTCCATGTCGATGACGTCGCCGGTGTAGGCGTCGAGGCCGGCGGTGCTGTCGTCGGACTGCCGGCTGCGGAGCTCGACCAGCGAGTCGATGGGGTCGAGGCCGGCGTTCTCGGCGAGCGTCCGCGGGATCACGTCGACCGCGTCCGCGAAGGCCTCGATGGCGAGCTGTTCGCGGCCCTCGACGGAGTCCGCGAAGTCACGCAGGCCGAGCGCCAAGGCGATCTCGGGGGCGCCGCCGCCGGGGAGGACCTTGCCCTCCTCCAGCGTCGTGCGCACGACGCCGAGGCTGTCCTCGACGGCGCGTTCGATCTCGTCGACGACGTGTTCGGTGCCGCCCCGGAGGATGAGCGTGACCGCTTTGGCCTCCTCGACGTCCTCGACGAAGATCTTCTCGTCGCCCGCGATGGGTTTCTGCGTGACGGAGCCGGCGAAGCCGAGGTCGTCTTCGGTGATGTCGTCGATGTTGGAGACGACGCGGCCGCCGGTCGAGCGCGCCAGCGCCTTCATGTCGGACTTCTTGGCGCGTCGGACGGCGAGGATGCCCTCCTGGGCGAGGTAGTGTTGGGCCATGTCGTCGATGCCCTTCTGGCAGAAGACGACGTCCGCGCCGACCTCTTTGAGCTGGTCGACCATCCCGCGGAGCTGTTTTTCCTCCTGCTCGAGGAACTGCTCGAGCTGGTCGGGGTCGGTGACGTTGACCTCGGCGTCGATCTCGGTCTCCTTGACCTCGATCGCCGTGTCGAGCAGCGCGATGTCGGCGTCCTCGACGAGGGCGGGCATGTTGTCGTGGACGCGCTCCTTGCCGACGAGGACGCCCTCGACGAGTTCGGACTCGTCGACGGCCCCGCCGACGACCTTCTCGACTTTGATGTTGTCCGTGTCGACGCCGTCGTCGTCGGCGACCGCGAGCACCGAATCGACGACGAGTCGGGCCAGCAGGTCCTTGGAGTTCTCGGCGCCCTTGCCGGTCATCGCCGTCGAGGCGATGGACTCGAGGATCTCGGTGTCGTCGGCATCGACGTCGATGGCGATGTCGCCCAGGATCTCCTTGGCCTCGGCGGCGGCCTGGCGATACCCCTGTGCGAGCACCGTCGCGTGGATGTCCTGCTCGAGGAGGTCCTCGGCCTGCGAGAGGAGTTCGCCGGCCACGACGACGCTCGAGGTCGTCCCGTCGCCGACCTCTTCCTCCTGGGTCTCGGCGACCTCGACGATCATGTTCGCCGCGGGGTGTTCGATGTCCATCTCGCCGAGGATGGTGACGCCGTCGTTCGTGACGACGACGTTGCCCGTCGAGTCGACGAGCATCTTGTCCATCCCCTTCGGGCCGAGCGTCGTGCGTACGGACTCGGCGACCGCCTTCCCGGCCGTGATGTTCATCGACTGGGCGTCCTGCCCGGAGGTGCGCTGGCTCTCCTCGGAGAGGACGATCATCGGCTGGTTGCCCATCTGTTGGCTCATAGTCGTCCGAATGATTGTCTACGGTTCTATATAAATCTTTCTGAACCGAGAGGGGAGAAACCGCCTGACGGGCCGGCGATTGCCGTGCGAACAGTCCGCACGAAGGATTTATATATGTCCTTTCGGCGGTTCGGGGCTTCGGCGCGCCCTCCGACGGTTTCGATGCCGAACCGTCCTGCACCGTGTCGGACAGCACCGCGTCACACGTCGAGTGCTCGCTCCGGTTCGTCGGTCCCCGGGGCGTCCGTTCGGTTGTCCGTCAGTATCAATCAGTCGTGAGCGTCCGCGACGTCGCTACGAGCGAGCGCATTACCGTTCGCTCCGCCCGCCGGAGGTGCTCGGCGGCGGTACTCGGCGCACAGCCGATCGATTCGGCGACGTCCTCGACGCTGCCCGCTCGGGGGGTGTCGTAGTACTCACACTCGACGGCGGCGGCGACGGCTTCGGCCTGCCGCTCAGTCAGGTCGCGTCGGTTGCCGACCCGCCGGGCGTCGTAGTCGCCGATGTCGCGGAGGTCGACCGCGATGTCGGCCGGAACGTCCTCGATTGCGGACTGTACCGTCGCCGCGGGACCGACGAGCGTGACGACGAGTTCGCCGTTGGAGCGATACACCACGGGAAACACGATCACCAGCCCGGTTTGCCCGAACGCGTTCACGATCCCCCGGTCGTGTTCGACGAGTTTCTCGCGGACGTACACCGAGAACGTTCGATCCGATCGGGTCGAAAGCACGTACTCCTCGACCGACGGCACCTCACGCAGTCGTTTCTCGTAGGCGTCCGCGGGCCACCCCTCCACGTGAAACAACGCGGTGTGGAACCCGTCGCCGAGCGTCGACCCGAACAGCCGAGCCGCCTCGTATCCCTCCCGGTCGACGACGAACTGGTGCATCGGGTGTCGATCGCTCGGGCGCTGGGTGAGCGAAAGCACCACGTACTTCATGGGACGCGTTCGCCGGAAACGAACTTAAAAGGTCCCCACAGGTGGGGGAAAGCACTGAATCCGCTGTGCGATCGAGTTCGGCCACGATCGAACGATGCAACAGCACGCCCGTTCACAGTCGGAAGACGGCGCTGCCGGGGTACTCGAACGGGTACCCGACGACGCCGTGGTGGGGACCGAAACACACGGTGACACTCCCGCGGTGACCGTCCGCGCTGATCGTCTCGTCGACACCCTCTCGACGCTCCGTCGGCGGGCCGGATTCGACCACTGTTCGTGCGTCACCGCCCAGGCGTACGAGGATCGCTACGAGACGATCTATCACCTGACGAGCTACGACGAGCGGACCCGCGAACTGTCGGTCGTCGTGCCGCTGCCGCGCGATTCCCCCGTGAGCGAATCCGGTGCGTCCGTCTATCGGACGGCGGAGTGGCACGAACGGGAGGCGTACGACCTGGTCGGTATCGAGTACGAGAACCACCCCGACATGCGGCGCATCCTGCTGCCCGAAACCTGGCAGGGCCATCCGCTCGATCGCCAGTACGACCCCGAAAAGCCACAGATCGTTCCCTTCCGGGAGCATCGAAACCCGGTCGATCCCGACCGTCGTGTCGACTCCGATACGATGCTCGTCAACGTCGGCCCCCACCATCCGGCGACCCACGGCGTACTCCACCTCCGGGTCACGCTGGACGGTGAACAGGTCGTCGACGTCGACCCAGACATCGGCTACATCCACCGCTGCGAGGAGCAGATGTGCCAACAGGGGACCTATCGCCACCAGATCATGCCCTACCCCGACCGGTGGGACTGGGGCGGTGGCGGGTTGTTGAACGAGTGGGCGTACGCCCGCGCCGCCGAAGCCTTGGCCGGGTTGGAGGTGCCCGAGTACGCACAGGTCGTCCGGACGATGGCCGCGGAACTGAGCCGGATCCTCTCGCACTTTCTCGCGTTGGGTACCTACGCGCTCGACGTGGTCGGCGAGTTCACCGCCGCGTTCCAGTACGCGATCCGCGACCGGGAACTCGTCCAGGACGTCCTCGAAGAGCTGACGGGTCAGCGACTGATGTTCAACTACTTCCGGCTCGGCGGTGTCGCTTGGGACCTCCCCGAGCCACGCGGGGAGTTCTTCGAGCAGGTTCGTGAATTCACGGGCGGCCTGCCGTCGAAGCTCACCGAGTACCACGACCTGCTCACGTCGAACGAGATCTTCCAGCGGCGGACGACCGGCGTCGGTGAACTCCCCCCGGCGGCCGCCAAACAGTACGGCTGTACCGGCCCCGTCGCCCGCGGGTCGGGGATCGACTACGATCTCCGCCGTGACGACCCGTACGGCTACTACGAGGAGCTCGACTGGGACGTCGTCACCGAGGACGGCTGCGACAACTACAGCCGCGTCCTCGTCCGGATGCAGGAGATCGAAGAGTCCGCAACGATCGTCGAACAGTGCCTCGAACTGCTGGAAACCTGGCCCGAAGGCGACCGCGAGATCCGATCGAACGTCCCCCGGACGCTGAAACCCGCCCCCGACGCCGAGGCGTATCGCGCTGTCGAGGCCGCAAAGGGCGAGTTGGGGATCTACATGCGCTCGGACGGCACGGAGCGGCCAGCCCGGTTCAAGATCCGCGGCCCCTCGTTTTCGAACCTGCAGGCGCTTCCAGCGATGGCCGAAGGCGAATACGTGGCCGATCTGATCGCCACGATCGGTAGCCTCGACACGATCATGGGCGAAGTCGACCGGTGATCGGCGGGGCCGATGCGTCGCCGTGTGCCGCTCGACAGCCCGGGACCGGATCGGCCGCGTTCGTCACACCGACCGCGACTCGTCGGCGAACTCGTGGTACTCGATGTCGTTCGAGCGCATCTCGTTGTGGCGGCGCTCGAGGAAGGAGTACACCGCGCCGTGGGGCGCGCCGTCGAGGATCATCTCGGCGGCGCTGCGGACCGCGTCGACCTGCTCGGGGGAGCCGATGATCCCGAGCGTCGTCCCGTAGACGACGACGTCCGCGCCGCTGAGTTCGGCCATCAACTCGCGGGTCCGGCCGTCCTCGCCGATGAGCCGGCCCTTCTTCCGGCGGAGGTCCTTCTTGTTCCGCGTGGCGGCCTCGATGTCGACCAACTCGAACATCTGCATGTCGTCCTCGAGCAGCCGGAGGGCGTCCTCGGGGGCGAACCCGCGGCCGATCGCCTTCACGATGTCGGGGCCGTTCAGGCCGACGATCGGGTCGCCCACGGACTCGACGCGGACCGATCCCGTCTCGGAGTCGATGTCGAGGCGGACCTCCGCGCGCTCCTCGATGTCGCGCATCGTCTCACCCCCCTCGCCGATCAGGACGCCGATCCGGTCGCTCGGAACCGTGACGTGTTTCATACGCCCGTTTCGTGATCCGGACTTTTAAGGATACGCTTCGGTGCCGCTACCACTCGAGGGTCCCGTCGTAGCGGTGCGTGCCGTCGACGGTCGCCCCGTACCGATAGGCCTCCGGCGTCTCGATCCCCCACGCCGCCAGCCGGTCGTCGACCCCGTCGACGATCGTCCGGACGAACGACCCGCGCTCCCGGAGCGTGGCCGGCGTCCGCGCGTGCTCGGTCTCGAACCGACACGGCGCGCTCCGGCCGCCGTCGGGGGCCGATATCCGGAGCCGGAGGTCCGACCGGAGGCGCTCGCGGACCGGCGGCGGCGCCCCGTAGAGGATCCCCTCGCCGAAGGCGTCGATCGCGTCGAGGGCGTCGTTCGGAACGTGGTTCACCGCTTCCCGAGCGCGCGCTCGAAGACCCGCTGTGCCCGCTCGTACCCCTCGTTGCGGTCGACGATCGGGTCGGCGTACTCGGGGGCCAACGACGCCCGCTCCTCCCGGGGGAGCGTCGGCCACTCGATCACTTTCTCCGTCGGCACCCCCTCGAGCTCCGGCACGTACTCGCGGACGTACGTCGCCCCCTCGTCGTACTTGCTCGCCTGGCTCACGGGGTCGAAGATCCGCACGTCGACGGAGTCGGTGCCGGTGGAGGCGACCCACTGCCACCCGCCGTGGTTCGAGGCGTAGTCGTGATCGAGCAACTGCTTCGTGAAGTACCGCGCGCCGCGGCGCCAGTCGATCAGGAGGTGTTTCGTCAGAAAGCTCGCCACGACCTGCCGCGGGCGGTTGTGGACGTACCCCTCCCGGTTCAGCTGCCGCATGCCGGCGTCGACGAGCGGGTAGCCGGTCTCGCCGCGGGTCCACGCCTCGAAGGCCGCGTCGTCGTCGCGCCACTCGATGTCGTTCGGGAACGACTTGTAGTTCGACACCGCGAGGTCCGGGTTGTAGTACAGCAGGTGATACATCTGCTCGCGCCACGACAGTTCGTATCTGTACTTGTCGACGTTCCGGCGCTCCCCGCCGTGGACGGCGTCGTAGACGTCGCTGGCGGTCGCCCACACCTCCCGGATCCCGATGGCCCCGGTCGCGAGGTACGGCGACAGCCGCGAGACGGCGTGGGTCGGCGCCTCGACGGCCGCCCGCAGGTCGTCCCGGGTGTCGTTGTACGAGGTGATCCCGTGGTCGACGAAGGTATCGAGGCGGTCGCGGGCGCCGCGGTAGCCGGCCGCCGGCAACTCGACGTCGACCTCCGGCTCCGGGACCGTCTTCCCGTCGCTGACCGCCGCGAGGGCCTCGGCGTCGGGTTCGGCGTACGGCCCCCGCTTCGGGACCGCCTCCCAGTCGTCGTGGAACTGGCTGTGGTTCGGGTAGGACCGCTCTAGTTTCTCGGGGCCGACCAACACGAGGTCCGTCCGCGCGTCGGTCCCGACGCCCTCGGCCCCGAGCGCGTCCTCGACGGCCCGCTGTCGGTTCCGCCGCGCCGCGCGGTAGTGGGTGTTGTAGAAGACGGTGTCAGCGTCGTACTCCGCGGCGAGGTCGACGAGGACCTCGTCGGGGTCGCCCGCCCGGACGAGGAGGTCGCTGCCGAGTTCGCGGTAGCGGCGTTCGAGCGCCTTGACGTGCCGGAGGTACAGCGCCCGCTGTCTGGCCCCCATCGTCTGCAGGAGGCTGCTGTCGTACACGAACACCGGAACGACCGTCCCCGACCGCGCGGCGGCCGCGAGCCCGGCGTTGTCGCGGGTTCTCGGGTCCCGGCGGTGCCAAAACAACTGCATACGACCCGTTCGTCCGGCGGCGGCTAAGGCCTTCGGCAGACGGCAGTCTACGTACTCCGCAGGTCGTACTCGTACTCGTACTCCTCGTGGGTCGCCCCGACGATCTCGGCCTCGGTCGCCCGCCCCCGCTCGAAGCCGACCGCCTCGAAGAAGCCGATACCGACGGCGTTGCCGGCGAGGACGCCGCAGGCGATCCGGTCGACGCCCTCGCCGCGGGCCCACGTCTCGACCCGATCGAGGAGCGCCCTGCCGATCCCCTCGCCCCACCGGTCGGGGTGGACGTAGATCGTGTGGAGTTCGACCTCGTCGGCCCACGTCCGCTCGGCGCTGGCGAAGCCGCATACCTCGCCGTCGACCGACGCGACGTAGAAGGCGATGGCGTCGCTTTCGATCCCCGCGGTCACGACCTCGGGATCGTAGTACGTCTCGAGCGCGCCCGCGATTTCGGCGGGGTCGAGCGCGCCGCCCAACGCGGCGTACCACGCGTCCTCCGCGACCGCGCGGATCGCCTCGAGGTCCGCCGCCGTCGCCTCGCGAACGGATACCGTCATGGCCGCGGCTACGCGACTCGGCCGAAAGAAGCCTCGGGTTCGGTGGCGACCGCTCCAAAGCGCCGTCTCATCGGGTCGACTCGGCGTCCGCGTCCGGGTCCGGATCGTCGCCCGATCCCCCGTCGGCGCTCGGGTCCGCGTCCGCATCCCCCTCCGCGTCCGCGTCCCCACCCGCCCCCGCGGGCTCGTCGACCCCCGTGATCTCGAAGCGCGCCCCGCCGGCCTCGGACTCGACGACGGCGATCTCCCACCCGTGGGCGGCGGCGATCCCCTCGACGATCGCCAGCCCGAACCCGGTCCCGTCGGCGTCGGAGTAGCCCGCCTCGAAGACGTGCTCGCGGTCGGCTTCGGGGATGCCGGGGCCGTCGTCGGCGACGAAGAACCCCTCGCCGTCGTCGAGTTCGCCGACGGTGATCGTCACGGTGCCGTCGCCGTGGCCGGCGTCGTCGGAGTGCGCCCGAGCGCCCGCCGAGCCGTGCTCGACCGAGTTCCGAAACAGGTTCTCGAACAGCTGCGCCAGCCGGCTCGGGTCGGCCTCGACGACGCGGTCGGCGTCGACGACCAGCGCCGCGTCCGCCGTCTCGACGCGCTCCCAGTGTCGCTTTGCGGCCGCCGCGAGGTCGACGGGTTCGCGCTCGGAGACCGCCTCGCCCTCCCGGGCGAGCGCGAGCAGGTTCTCGATCAGCGTCTCCATGCGGTCGATCGCGTCGCCGATCGCGTCGAGGCGATCGCTTTCGCACTCCTCGCGGGCGAGTTCGAGGCTGCCCGCGGCCACGCTCAGGGGGTTCCGGAGGTCGTGGCTGACGACGCTTGCGAACTCCTCCAAGCGCTCGTTCTGCCGGCGGAGGCGCTCCTCGGTGCGCCGGCGGTGGAGTTCGTACCCGATCCACTTGCCCATCAGGTCGACGACCGCGACCTCCCACTCCGAGAACGGTTCCTCGCGCCGCTCGGTGTCGTAGAAACAGAACGTGCCGTACACCGAGTCCTCGACGATGACCGGCGTCCCGACGTAACAGGAGACGCCCCACTCCGTGTAGCCGGCCCTGTCGGTGAGTTCGGGCGCGTCCTCGGCGATGTCGGCCAACACGACCGATCGCTCGCTTCGAACCGTCCGCTCGCAGTTCGTGGCGCCGAGGTCGACGACCTCGCCGGCTTCGATCGCCCCGTCTCGGTCCCGGTCCCCGCCCCCGAGGACCTCGACGACGTAGTCGTCGCCCTCGACCCGCGAGAGCGAGCCGTACTCCGTGCCGACGACGCGGCGGCCGACGTCGATGAGGCGCTCGACCTTCCGCTCGAACGGCAGGTCGACGTCGGAGACCGCCTCGTAGATCTCGCGGATGGTCCGCTGGCGCTCGACGATCTGCTCCTCGCGTCGGCGCTCGGCCGTCTCGTCCCGGACGTACACCGACACGCCCGTCTCGGAGGGGTACGCCCGAACGTCGAGCCAGCGCTCCTCCGGCGGGTAGTACCCCCGGAACGAGGCCGGGCGCTGTTCGGACATGGCGTCGAGACACGCCTCCTGAAACGCCGTCCCGGCGGCCTCCGGCAGCGCCTCCCAGAGGTGCGCGCCGCGAACCCCGCCGCGTTCCCCGTCGTTCGTCCCGCCGCGTTCCCCGTCGGCGGCCCGACCATCGTTCTCCACCCCGCCGTCGACCGCGTCCCCCGCGTCGCCGCCCGCCCCCCGGACGAACGCCCGGCCGCGCCCGTTGGCGTACTGGATGCGCCACTCGCCGTCGACCGCCACCACCGCGTCGGTCATCCGGTCGAGGATCGCCTCGCGCTCGCGGCGGGCGGCCCCGCGCTCGAGGACGTGGCTCACGCACTGTGCGAGCAGCTCGACGAGCGCCCGCTCGTCCTCCGTCAGCGCCCGCTCGTGGGAGTCGCGGTCGACGAAACACACCGTCCCGAAGAGCTCGCCGTCGACGACGAGTTTCGCGCCGACGTAGTAGCCGATCCCCCACTGCTCGAGCCCGCTCCCGTGGTCGCTGTCGTCCGCCAGCTCCGTCGCGGAGAGGTCGAGCACGTCCTCGGTCTCGACCGTCGCCGCGCAGAACGTCTCGGAGAGGTCGCTCTCGGTCCCGGCCTCGACGAGCCCCGACCCGGACGCCGCCTTGATCTCGTGGCGGTTCCGGTCGCGGTCGATCTCGGCGACGTGGGCGTTCGCCACGCCGAGGGTGTCGCGGCCGACCTCGAGCAGCCGCTCGATCTTCGCGTCGGTGTCGACGTCGGGCGACGCCGTGATCCGGTGTACCTCCCGGCGGCTCGTCTCGACCCGTTCGCGCTCGGCCTCGCGCCGCCGGCGCTCGGTGATGTCGCGGCTGATCGCGACGAAGCGCTCCTCGCCGTCGATGCTGAGCCGCCTGACGTGCACCTCGACCGGGAACGTCGTCCCGTCGGCCCGGCGGTACCGCGTCTCGATCTCGTGGCGGTCGCCGACCGACATCCCCGCCCAGACCTCGACGGCCTCCTCGGGGTCGGCCCTCGCGTCGACCTCCCAGACCTTCATGCCGATCAGCGCCGCCTCGCCGTAGCCCGTCTGCTCGCACAGCTGGGGGTTCACGTCGACGATCGTTCCCTCGGCGTCGTGGACGTTGATCCCGTCCGGCGAGTTCTCGAACAGCGCCTCGAGGCGGGCGGTCGTCCGCCGGAGCCGTTCCTCGCGGTTCCGGCGGTCGGTGACGTCCTGGAACTGCGAGAAGACCGCGACGACCTCGCCGTCGTCGTCGGTGACGACGCGGTTGTGCCACTCGCAGACGATCTTCTCGCCGTCCTTGCGGACGTTCTCGTCGACGCTGTGGTAGCCGCCCTCGGCGGCGGCGAGTTCGTCGGTGACGGCGGCGACGTTCTCGTAGCTCTCCTCCGTGACGAGCGTCTCCCAGGTGTGGCCCCGGAGTTCGGCCTCCGTGTAGCCGAGGATCTCCTCGCCGCGCTCGTTCAGCCGGACGATCTCGAAGTCCTCGTCGTACTCCAACACCCCGAGCGGCGACTGCTCGATGAACAGCGAGAGCCGCTTTTGGCTGGCCTCGATCTCGTGTTTCGTCCGGTACTGCTCGACGGCGTTTTCGATCCGGTTCGCGAGGACGGCGTACTGGCCGGTCCCGGTCTCCTTTTGGAGGTACTCGGTCACCCCGGCCGAGATGGCGTCGCTGGCGATCTCCTCGCTGCCCTTGCCGGTGAATAGCACGAAGGGGAGGCCGGGGTCGACCTCCCGGACCCGCTCGAGGAACTCGATGCCGTTCTCGCCGGGCATGTCGTAGTCCGAGACGATGCAGTCGACGCGGTGCTCGCACAGGTGGGCGATCCCCTCGTCGGCCCCGGTGGCGGTCTCGACGGCGAGCCGCCCGGATTCGCGCTCGAGGCAGTCGGCGGCCACGGCGGCGAACCCCGGCTCGTCGTCGACGTGGAGCACCCGTATCGACTCGCTGGCGTCGGTCATCGGATCACTGGATGTCGACCACTAAGAGCATACGGGGTGATAAGTATGCCTGGAGGCCGGCGGCCGGAAGCGCCCCCGGCGCTCCGGCCGTTCCGCCGGTCTATCCACCGATCCCCCGGCCGCCCACCGGCACGCCGGCCGTTCGGTCGACCGCGAGCGAGCCTACGGCGGCCCGCCGTCCGTCGACTTCGAGCGACCGATCGCCCGGGCGATCGCGAGGACGTACCCGAGGCCGTACTGGACCTCCGGGTCCCGCGCGGCGCCCAGCAACCCGACCGGGCCGACCCGCTCCGGCGGCTCCGACTCGGCCGCGGCGAGGCCCTCCAGCGTCGTCTCGATCCCGTCGCGGGCGTCCGCCCCGGCCGCGGTGTCGGCGACCTCGCCCAGCGACGCCCCCGTCGACGCCAGCGAGGCGACCATCTCGTCGTCCAGCGCCGAACTCAGGAGCGACGCGACGCCGGCGAGTTCGACGAGTTCATCGAGGGCGCCGGTCCGCTGGAGCTCGAGCACCGACTCGAGGGCGGCCTCGAGTTCCGCGCCGTTCTCGCCGACGGTTTCGGCCAGCCCGACCGTCCCCTCCGTCGCGAGCCCGTCGGCGGACTCCGCGAGCGTCGCGGTCGTCCCGGCGACCTCCCGGATCATCTCGTCGGTCAGCGCGTTCTCCCCGAGGGAGAGCACGTCGAGCAACTCGTTGACCGCGTCCAGCCGGCGGACGAACTCGGCGACGGCCTCGGGGTTCTCCGCGATCGCCGCCTCGAGGTCGGCCTCCGGGTCGGCTCCCTCCGCGTCGGCCGTCGTGTCCGCCTCCGGGTCGGCTCCCTCCGCGTCGGCGGGTTCACCCGTGGTTCCGTCCTCCGCCATCTCAGAGCAACCCCCGTGCGGTCAGCCAGTAGGACTCGTTGTACGCCAGCTTCGACCAGTGGAGCTTCTCGGAGGGCGGCGCCGGCGACGGCGGGGTCTCGTAGTCGAACTCGACGAACGACGCCGCGTCCATCCCGGTCTCGACGAAACACAGCGTCTTGCCGTCGTAGGTCGCCGTCGCGGGCCGCCCCCGGATCCGGCTGGCGAGCCGCTGTGCGAGGACCCCCGCCTGGTAGTGGGCGACGCTGCCGGCCTTCGGCACGCCGGTCGTGGCCGCGTCGCCGATGGCGTAGACGTCCTCGGCCGCCTCGGCTTCGAGGGTGTGTTTGTCGACGTCGACCCAGCCCCGCTCGCCGAGGTCGGCCTCGGCGACGACGTCGACGCCGCGGTGCGGCGGGATCGACACGAGGAGGTCGTACTCCAGTTCGGTCCCCTCCATCGAGGTGATCGTCCCCGCCTCGGGATCGACCGACTCGGCGTTGAAGAACGTCTCGACGCCGATGTCGCGCTCCTCGAACATCGGATCGGCCCACTCGGCGATGTGTGGGTTGCCGTGGACGCGCCCGATCGGGTAGGTGTAGGTGATCTCGACGTCCTCCCGGAGCCCGCGCTTCCGGAACCAGTCGTCGGCCATGAACGTGAACTCCAGCGGCGCGGCCGGGCACATGTGCGGCGATCCCACGACCGAGAGGACCAGATGCCCCGACTCGAAGGACAGAAGCTCCTCGCGGAGCGCTTCCGCGCCCGACTCGCTGTAGTAGTTGTGCCCGCCCGCCTCGAGGCCGGGGACCTCCCCGGACGCGAGCGTCGACCCCGTCGCGATCACGAGGTGGTCGTACTCGACCGGACGGTGGCTGTCCCGACACGTCAACGCCTTTTCGTCGGTGTCGATCCCGGTCACGCGCGCCTCCCGGACGTCGATCCGGTCGTCGACGAGGTCGGCGAGCGGCCGGCGGCCGTCCTCGGGTTCGCGCAACCCGAAGGGGACGTAGAGCCACACCGGCTTGTAGACGTGGTCGGGGCCGTCGTTGAGCAGCGTCACCCGGACCTCGTCGGCCGCCAGTTCCGGTTCGAGCCGCTCCGCGAGGCCGTTGGCCAGCACCGAACCGCCGGTGCCACCGCCGAGGATGACGACGTGCTCGCTCATGCTTTCTCCACGTAGAACTCGTGGTGCTCGTCGCCCTCGACGACCTCGACGAGGTCGTTGCCGGCCTCCTCGGCCCACTCGGGGACGTCGCCGAGCGACTGCTCGTTGTCGCTCAACAGCCGCACGACAGCCCCCTGGTCTACGTCGCGCATCTTCCCGATGAGATCCATCAGCGGACCGGGGCAGGCGGCCCCGCGGGAATCGACCGTCGCGTCGGCTTCGATGTCTGTCTGAGGTGTCATCGTACATGGTCTTTCATCCCCCACTGACTTAATATTGCGTGTTCTTTTCAATACACTGTTCCACGATATCGGCGGTCGAACCCCAGCCACCGCCGTCGGGGACACCTCGGGGCGGCCTTTTTGTTTCTCCGCCGCATTCGGTTCGTATGCCCGACACCAACGTCCTCGGCGACCCGCTCGAACCCTGTAGCACCGACCCGACCACGGGGTTCGAGCGCGACGGCTGCTGTGGCACGCACCCCGGCGACCGCGGCCGCCACGAACTCTGTGCGGTGATGACCGAGGAGTT
>Ga0209946_1000406_pt1 | contig 17748 bp, 19 predicted proteins | sample SalPon2_A_H2O_MG_FD_185704 | JGI IMG/M metagenome (GOLD analysis project Ga0209946, IMG submission 185704) | Salt pond water microbial communities from South San Francisco under conditions of wetland restoration - Salt Pond MetaG R2_A_H2O_MG... | ecosystem: Environmental > Aquatic > Non-marine... | reverse complement strand
GTATAATAATCTGTGAGGTAGTATATTGATCACCAAATTCAGGACATGGAGACGGTCTACAGCAGTCTTAACCAACAACCAGCTGTGAAACGGTCGTTTTGTTGGTTAACGCAGATTCGGAGATCCGGATACCAAACTCGGAAACGATTCCGGAAAGTGGAATAGAGAAGTGAATTCACGAGAGCACGCTGTTTCTATCGAGACACTCCCCGTTTCCCGAAACCCGGAATAGACACGCCGGCGATTATGCGAGATTTCGGTGTAGAGACAGATAGGTGACTTACGCAAAAGCCGTTCACTATCGACTTCTTGGACGACGGGCGCGTCCTCGAGTGGGACGCTACCGCCGACGGCGTCGTCGCGACGGAGCGTGACGACTACACACCACGATTCTACGTCGCTGCTCGCGACCCTGACACCGGCGTCTCAACGGATCAGAAGCTCAAGCGACTGTACGAACTCATGCGAGAGTATTACGAAGGTGTCATCTTCATCCTTGATGAGATCGATATGCTCGAGGGGCCGTATCAGGAAGCAGAGTACAATTCTCTCATCTACCAGCTTTCACGGGCTCGCAAACTCGCCGACTTTGATGGTCCCATCTCGCTCACGGTGATCACGAACTACGCTGATTTCATGAAGGACCTCAACAGCCGCGCACAGAGTTCTTACAACCCTGACGACATCTTTTTCGATGATTACGATGCGGACCAACTTCGTAGTATTCTCCGCAATCGGCGGGATGCCTTCAAAACAGACTCACTTACTACGACAATCCACACGACGAGTCGTTCCTTGAACAGCGAAAGGAGATCTGGCGAGTGAGAAACGGCGATCTCGAACGGGTTCTCGAGGAGTTCCCAACTGATCGGCCGCTTCCCGAACAATGCGCGCTCTGGATACACGCGCTCGTAGGGAAACACTTCTTCCCGGATGCGAACCACCGTACTGCGATCGTTACACTGCGAAAGCTGCTCCGTGACAATGGGATCGAACCGGGAGAATGGTCGACGGAGCGGGTCAAACAGGTACGGGCTGAGTCACACGACGTTCGAAGAGAGATACCTCCGATCCATCTCGACAGATTGTATGAAAAAGACGAACTGTATCGCGTCTGGCTTCAGTTTTTCGGTGAGGTCCTTCCTGAAAAGTATCGCTGACATTCGTCTTTAGTTAAGCTTGGGAGTAATATACTTAGGTAGAAATATGCTTGGTAGTGTTGGACCACACTGGTCAACCGAGCCAAACATTGTATCCACTGAAATCAAGCAATATACCGACTCTAGAAACACGAATTTCTCGCTGTAGCGGGAGTAAATCGGCAGAATTCGAACAGAACTCGGGCCAAGACAGCATTACTGAGAGTATTAACTAAAGACGGATGGTATCGCTGATTACTCGTCGTCGGTGTCGTCGTCTGCGAGCGCCTCGTACAGTTCCTCGTTCTCCTCGACATCCTTCGCCATCTCTCGCTCACTGTCCCAGTTCATTGTACATCGTTATCTAGGTGTGCGTACAGTGAAAAGCGCATCTCTCCCCGAGATGCTCATTAGTCGATGTCGACCGTGGCGTGTCTGTTCTCCTCGCTACGTCGACTGACCCACCCCCTACTCACTTTTGAGCTTCCCGACGCATTCCGATTTCATCGTCCCATTCTCACGGTAGTAGCGGTAGAGATACGGGCCGTGTATATCCTGAGGATCCCCGCTGGCGCATTTACCTGAAAGTAGGCGCTAAGGCCCCTTCCTCAACGAACGAGCGAAGCGAGTGGGTAGGGAGGGGATACAGCGCCGCACAGTTCACAAACACGTTCGACGCTCAGCTCACAGGCCCACGCAGTCGTTGCTCTATTGAAAATGCGGTAAGGAAGCGGGATCATAGTGTTTTGGCGAGTTTCTTGAGATTGTTCAGCGCGAACGAGAGAATGATCTCACGGAACTGTCGGTACCAGAACTGCGAACGCAGGGCGGAGTCCTGCGTTCGCTTTACTGTTGAGTAGCTTGTTTCTGACATCCATCGCTGTGTGTAACCTTTTGCTCGGATGAGCACGTTGTTGGCGACTGCTTTCGGAGTTGATCCACGGTAGTGAACGAGGTACTCAACGTCTAATGCGGCGATCTCGTATTCGGAGTACCAATCTTGGAACCCATTGTCGGCGGCAACGGCCCGCAGGTCGTCCGCGTTCCGGCGGACGACCCGCGGGCCAGCCTTCGTGTCGTGCTCACGCCCGATACAGCAGTGAACGTCTAACACCGCTAACGACTCTGTATCGGTCAATGTCGTCGCTTTCACCGTCTTGATCGTCTGGCCTCGCCGCTGGCAATAGTACTGTGAGGCGTGGGATCGCTCGAAGAACGTGCTGTCGAGTGCGACGTGGCCAGACTGCGGGTGTTGCTGCGCAGAAACGCGCAGCAACGCCCGCCAGATATACATCTCGTATCGGTCGAACGAGTGGTAGAACGTGGTTGGATCGGGTGGAGCATCAGAGCTGATCCCGAGTCGGTCACACACGTCCGGCATGAGGCTGAGCCGATCTACGAGTTCGGCGTAGCTGTGGCCCTCTTCCTTCCGAACACAGTGTGCGACGATGTGAGCCTCGCGGGCAAGCCCGCCCGAGTCGGGCTTGCCCGCTCGATTCCCCAACGCTTGTTTAGCTACACGTAGTGCTGTCTCAACGAGGTCGAGTAACGCGACGCCCATAATCGCTTTCTCGACCTCATTTCCTCAAACCGTTACGGAAGGATCCCGTCGCTGTCTTCCATTTTCAATAGAGCAGATACAGCAGCGTTGAAGCGGCGCGACACGCTTGTTTCGCCTCAGCTGTCTGGACCATTTTTTGACCAACGAAGCCCAGCGTCAAGAGTCTCAGCTAGGTTCGGCAACTACTGTTTACGCCGGGCGAGGATGTCACTGGCCTTAGTCGACTGTCGGAGTCGACTCGATCGTCCCGCCGTCCTCGGAGGCAGGCGACGCGAGGGTCAACACGGCGGGAAGGATACCGAACGCAGTCGCGAGCGACAGCCCGATCGCCAGCACGGTCGTCACCCCAAAGTTTGCGAGCACCGGGAACCGTGAAGCAACGAGGATCCCGAATCCGAATATCGTGGTGAAACTCGACCCGATGATCGGGCGAGAGAGTTTGGCGACTGACATCGCTGCAGCCCCGGTCGGTGGTCTGCCGTGCGTCTCCGTTTCGAAGACGAACCGTTCGTAGATATGGATCCCGTAGGTCACGCCGATCCCGAGCGTGAGCGACGACATCGTGATCGTGAGAGGGTTCCACGGGACTGAGAGCACGTACATTCCCCCGGCGACGAGGAGCGCCGCGCTGCCGGCAACACTGACGACGATAATCGCAGACACGCGGACCGACCGGAATGCGAATGCGAGGAACACAAACCCGAGCGTGAACGAGATGACCGTCATCGGCGTCAATCCCGCGGTGACGTTCTCGATCACGTTCCGATTGAGTACCGGCTTCCCGGTGACGCGGACGTCGTTCGCCCCAGTTAAAGCGAGATCTGCGTTCCCCTCGAACTCATCGATAAGCGTTCGGACCTCCTCGCCTTCCACGTCCTCAACGTAGAAAGTCAAGAGTACCCGTGACGGAGTCTGTGTCGGATCCCGGACGCTCATTAGCCCCGACGCTGTCTGCCGTGCCAGCGTTGCGTCAAGTTGTCTTTCGGTCTCTGGGATCGAGCCGTCGTTCGCCATCTGGACAGCCAACACCGGACTCTGTACCGCGTTTACCCGATCGTTTGCCAGCATGAGCCGTTGGTACTTGGCCAGTTCCCGGAACGTCTCCGGCGAGTAAGACGCCTTGGAGTTGACACTGACGTACATCACCTTCGGGCTATCGACGGTGTCAGATAGTCGGTCCATATCGTTTTTCGCATCGAGGTCCTGCGGCCAGAAGTCCATCATCTCCTGGTTCGGTTCCACCTGTGGATACGCGTAGGCACCACCGGTGACCAGCAGGAGTGCGATGAACAGGGTCACCAGCGGTCGTCCGCCGGTGACAACGCTGGTGAACCGTCTCGTCCCGGCCTCTAGCCAGTCGTCCGACGCTGGCGTCGTATCGGTCGAGTCCCGCTGTGTGTACCCGTCGCCATCGAATCGGACGAGAAGTGCGGGCAGGAGCGTGACCGATAGAACCATCGACGCCAACACGGCTGTCGCGCTCGTTATCCCGAACTGTCGGACAGGGGGTACGCTGGACACCAGTAGCGACCCCAGTCCGATTACGGTCGCACCCATCGCGATGAGCAGCGCGCGGCCGGTGGTTCGCGTTGCGACTGCCGCAGCGGTTTCCGGTGAACACCCGGCCTCGCGCTCCTCGACGTACCGCGAGTGGATCTGCAGCCCGTAGTCGATCCCCAGGCCGAGCGCGATGGGCATCACACCAAGCATGATCGCGTTGAAGTCGAATCCGAACACGCCCATTGCACCGACCATGTACGCCAGCGCGACCATAGCCGTCCCGAGCGGGAGGAACACATGCCATCCCCGCTCCACCTTCGAGCGCATCACTAGGTAGACAACGGTGAAGATAAGCGCGAACGCCCCGGCGAACAGGGTGATCATCTCGGGCAACATGAGCCCGAACGCGGCGTTCTCGAAGACGGGCTGTCCCGTGATGGTCGTCGTCACACCGGGCGGTAACGGCGTGAGACCGGTCTCCGTTCGCACCCTATCGTAGATGATATCGGAGTCCCGCTGCGGGAGGAACGCCCCCCTGTCGAACGTGTCGACGTCGCCGTAGCTTGCGAGGATGATCGTTGTGCCGGGCTCGGGTTCGAGCCGGTCGACCATCGCGGCCGATTCAGGTCCCTGTGCGCGCACCCTGCCGATCGCTCGTTCGACCTCCGCTTCCGTCTGCGGTAGCTCGCCGCTATTCCCCTGGCGGACGACGTCCGCTATGGAGGTGACCGTGGTCGTCTCGTCGATGTTCTCGGCATATCGCCTGTCTAGCCTGTTGATCGCTCGGATCGTCTCAGGGTCGTGAAGCTCGCCGGACTCGACGATGACAAACACGTTGTTACCCGTTTCGAAGTCTTCTTTGAGCGTCTCCCAATCGGTCGCCGTCTGAGAGTCGTCCTCGATGTAGAGGGTCATCCCCATACTCATCTGGATCCCGGCGACCCCGACGCTGACGGCAACGATCGCCGTTATGAGCACGACAGCGATCGTCTTAACCTGATTTCGCGCAGCGTACCGCCCCACGTGTTCTAATCCGTCTTGGATTTGTTCTCCAGCGTTCATTTATCCGAGGTACTGGCGCAGTCGGTCACGCTTGAACACGACCCCCGCCACGAGAAGCACCGGCACGCCGATCGCCGTCAGAATGAGAGGAGTCGAGGGGCCGCTCGGCTCGGTCACCTCAACCGTGGCCGGCCGGACATCGGAGACGACCGTCTCGTCGAACGGGTTGTCATATTTGATCGTCGCGTCGAGGGTGTACGCTTTTGACGTCGCCGCCTCGTCTGCGGTGACTGTGTACGAGACAGTCGTCCGCTCGCCCGGCGACAACTCACCGATGTACTCCGTGTCGTCATCGGTCTCGAACGGCGAGTCAGCGTTAATTCGGACGACAGCGTCTTCAAAAGCGCTCTCGCCCGTGTTCTCGACAGTCATCTCAATTCTCTCGGTCGCGCCAGCTTCGATTTGCGCGGTGTCGACCACCGTAAACTGCCGCTGGGGACCGACCGAGACGTTCGCGGTCAGTGGGTCGCTGCGGACGGTGTTTCCGTAGTCATCGTTGTGGGCAACGACGATTGGGAGCGCGTAGGACTGCGCGAGCGCGCGATCGGACACCTCCATCTTCACGCTGGTGGTCGCCGACTCGCCAGGCTCAAGCGTTCCAAGTTGTCCGCCGTTCGACAGCGGAGCAAACGGTCGGTTGGGCTCGGCAAACACACGTGCGTTCATTGCGGCCACATCACCCGTGTTCGTTACCGTGACGCGTGCCGCCCCGGTCGAATCAACGTAGAGCGAACGCGACTCGACCGAAACGTCGTACCGCGGTCCCTGAGCCACACCGACGCTCCCGTATCGCACCGCGGATTCACTTGGCTGTCCGTTCGAGCCCTCGTATTTAGCCTGGAATCCAGCGGCATACGACCCGGTGGACTCGACGCCGCGGACGATGGTCTGGAAAGTGGCGTTCCGCGTATCACCGGGCGCGACGGTTCCGAGCGCGATCTCGTTACTCTGCGGTTCGAAGTGGGTTGACCCGACGAGCGAGAGCGTCGCGTCGGACATCGCCTCGCTGCCGGCGTTGCGCATGGTTACTGTTACATCGCCCTCGGCGTTCTTGTAGAGCCCATCGCTGCGAACGTCGACGACCGCCAGCCGTCCATCCGGCTCGACGCGGATCGTGACGCTCGTTTTCTCGGTCCCAGTATTCCGGTTGACGGTGTAGTCGTCGCGGTCAACGAAGATATCGCGGATGTACGAGAACTCGAGTTCCATCGGCATCGTGTAGGTTCCCGGTGCAGCTGACTCGTCAACTTCGATAGTGATAGGCACCTGCGTGGCACTGCCGGTTCGCACGGTACCGACGCTCTGTGCCCCCATCTTCACGTCGAGTGGGACACCCGCATCGTCGTACGTGACGGTGGTTCCGGTTGCGGCCCCGATCTGGACTCCGTGTGCCTGCACGACGCGCGAGACGTCCTCAATCGCTCGATCGGAATCGGTGACTCCGTCATGACGGTTCTGAATCGCGAGCGTCAGCGTCGTGGTCTCACCCGGGGTCACCGTGTTGGTCCCAGCGACAGTCGCGTCGAGTTCCGGCACCGACTCCTCGCTAAACCGCTCTGCGGCTGTCCCAGAGATTCCGATACCCATGGATCCGACGAGCAGCAGCGCGATTCCAACGACCGCTGCCTTCCGCAGCGACTCGCTCAGGTAGTCAGTCATGTTGTGTGCACAATATACAATACTATATCATAAGGGTTTGGTCTTACAACGGGTTCCCGGTACCCCGAAGAAAGAGATATACAGTTCATAGAGTCCGATATTGAGACCCCCTACTGCGGTGAATACCTTCGTCTGCGATTCGCGAAGCTAGGTTTAACGTCGATGTATCGGCCCTATCGGCTATTAAATCAATACTAATACACCTACATGCCGGGCATCATAGCGTCTCGACTGCGTCCATCCGCCGTGATCCAAAGGCGGGGACGGGGGGACTGCCGTCTCGACAGAAGCGATCTGAAAGATCACTCTACCGTTCAGTCTGCTTGGACCAATATTGCAAATATTACAAAATATTATCGGCTGGTTGAGATCCGAGGTCGGGAGAACGACGGCGGTCTCACCGGGGCGCTAGTTCACGAATACGCGCACACCCTAGTCCACTTCGACGTCAACAACGACACCGAGCGGTCAAAGCGCGAAATAGAGCCGAAGCCGTTGAGTACGTCGTTGGGCGGTACTGCGGGCCCGACACCAGCGTCTCGGCGCTCTACCTCGCAGCCGGGAGTCGCACAATCCCGAAGTCGTTCGCGAGCGGCTCAGACGGACCAGTCGTACGACAGAGGAACTCATCCACGTGCTCGAAGAGCTGCCTGCTCGCTAAATTGTTTAACCAACAAATTACCAGGATCCCCGCCATTAGTTGGTTAAGTTTTCTGCACCTCCAGAGGAGCGGGGTGCATTCTGGCTTCCGTAAACGAGACCGACGGAGACCTTACAAAGATCCTCGAGGAAGCCCAGTACGTCGCCGAGCAGCACGATCAGATCGCTCGAACGACAGACAACCAAGCCCACGAATACCTCCGTTACGCCGTCCTTCAGGTACTTGAGGGGCAGCCAGACCACCTCCCAGCGGACTGGACGCCGATCGACGGCGTCACCGTAGGCTACGGCAGTGACGACGCGATGTTCGACAGCTGTGGAGCCAGCGAAGATTGGTGGGAAACTGTCCCGCCCCAAGAGACGTGTACACGCTTCCGGGTGTTCTTCCCGGACGACCACCAGGCGGTTCCACGCGATATCGTCGACGTGATGGCCGCGCTCGGAGCCTGGCGCGTCTGGACTGGGAGCGCAGCGGCGTGCGGCTCCTCCGATCATCGTGAGCGCCGTGAGGTACACTACCTGTGGCTGGAGGGTCATCCGGTAGAGGAAGTGCTCCACGAGCGTCGCAATAGCCCTACAGAAGCTGTCGCTCCGGACGGTGGCCGAACGGGTGATATCTGCGACCGGCTGGTCGTCGGCGATACCGCACAGTCACAGGACGAACTTGAGCCTCGCACGAAGCGCACCGTCAACGAGGCGGTGGGCGTCTCGCTTCTTTCAAAGGGAGATCGCTACGAAGTCCAGTCCGCGTCCGGTAACTCCTGGACGTCGACGTGGCCGAGCAGGCGGAGATAGTACGAACGGTGACAACTACCGTCGTCGATCAACAGCGTGTGACAGCAGAGATCTGACGGAGGAACGTCGTGTCGCCGCGGTCTACCGTGGCGAGGGCCGCAAGTTCGATGCGCCGGAGCACGGTGTAACAAAATACGAGATTATCGGAGCACGGCCACGTACGTCACCCCGAAGATAATCAGCGCCAGCGTCGCGACGTTGGCCGCGGAGAGCGTCACGGCCCCAAGGTAATCCAGCCCCCAGACGACGAGCCACGCGAACCACGTCGAGAGGACGGCGTTCATCGCGATCAACACCTTTGGGTCGCCCGAAGAGCGCTCGACTCCCTCGTGGATGCCCGGGTCGTCGCCGTCTGTCCCCTTCTCAGCGCTCATACGCCGACTGGCGGGTTTGCGCCACTTAGCTCTTGTCCGTCCGGGTCGTACGACAGCAGCGGTCGAATTGCCTAGCCTTCGCAACCGCCGCGGCGAACCGTTGGGCCCGATCTCCTTCCTAGTGACGACCAAGCTCGCGTTCGCGATGGTCTTCTCGTTCGGGCCGTTGTATGGCCCGCGTACGGGCTGTCGCTCCGGCTCGCGGTTGCAGGCTCGAGAGTCGGGGTTCACCGCGGTAGCGGCGGTCGCGCACCGGCAGCTCGTCCGGTCGGCGCCCCCGGTCGACGCCGGTCGGCTCCCCTCGGGACCACAGTTCGAGCGACTGCTGTATGCCGGCGTCGGACTTGGGATTGCGTACCTCGTGCTCACGCTCACCCGATTGTGACGAGGCGGGTGAGCGGCCGGAAGCTGGAGAGCGGCTGTATGACTAGTTCGCACGACACCGAGAGACTAGCACGAACGGTAACTATGGCTGTCGCATGAGGGTCGTCGAGACGGTGGCCGACGCGCTGTCGGGCTCGATGAGAGAGGCGACCGGGACCACCGGTGACGACGGTTCCGAGATCGTACTGGTGCTACGACTGCGGCGTCCAGGTCTATAAAAAGAGCAGCGCGAGTACCCCGACCCACCGCGGTCGGGGGTAAAGCGCGTTTAAATCCCCACACTTAACAATATCTAAACTATACAAGAATACCGTGCAGTCGTCACAATTCACCCACACACTGTCGTTCGGATTAGATATCGAGACGGGGAGTGGTGACGATCTGCAAACTGGTTGTCTCGAAGCGCGACGCATCCGTAACGAAGCTAATCGTCTCGACAAAGACGGCTGGGAGTGGACCAACCTCAAATCGACTGTTGTTGATAACGCCGATCACGTCAAAAACACTAGTCAACTCATCGTTGACAAAGCTCTCGGTGAAATCGAAACCTATCACGATCACACCGATGACGGCTGGGGTCGTCCGTACCCGTACAAGGATGGAATGTACTCGCTAGTGATGAACCACGGCGAGGGCTACCGTCTCTTCATCAAAGATGAGGACACGGTTCGCTTCCGCATCACTGCGACAAGAGAGACACACGTCAAAGGTGAGCTGCGGGGGAGCCCCGGCCACTTCGATCGTCTGCGAACCGCGTTCAGCAATGACGAGTGGCGAGTTGGAACGGCTGAAGTCGTTCACAAACACGACGAATAGCGACTTCACGTGACCGTCACACACGAAAATCATCACGTTGCCAGCCAGCACGATTCAGAGACGATCGTCGGCGTGGATGTGAACGAAGATTGCGTTGCGCTCGCTGGGATGGACAGAGACGGCGGCGTGAAAGACTCCGTGGTTCTGGAGTATCCTGAAATCAAGGAACAACGCCACGAGTTTTTCACCAAGCGAAAGCCGATGCAGAAAGCCAATCAGACCGCCTTCGAGACGGTCGTGAAGACTGAAGAGCGCGACTAGGTCCACGACTGTTTACACAAAGTATCGCGTCAAGTAGTCGCCTGGGTGTCGCAGTTTTCGACTCCGCTCATAGTCTTTGAAGACCTCAAAGATATGCGAGACTCAATCGACTACGGAACGCGCATGAACCGCCGACTGCATTCGCTCCCGTTCGCAGCACTCCAAGAGATGGTGTCGTACAAGGCTGCGTGGGACGGGATTCCCTCGACGAAGGTTGATCCCGAGTACACGAATCAACGATGTCCACGAACGGGGTGCCAACACACAGAACGGGCGAATCGGCGCAAAAAGCGGTTCAAGTGCCGACAGTGTGAGTTCCAAGATCACGCCGATCGGAAAGCAGCAGTCTGCGTGGGACAGAACTGGTTTGATGAACAGCATGGAAATGTGCCGTCTCTCGAAACGGCTGTGTTGAATCGCTGTAAGGCGTAGGGATTCACTGTTTAACGAAGCGCTTGATGTTGTAGACCATACACATCAGGGCGATCTCACGGAACTCGCGGAACCACGACCGCGCTCGCACGGCGAAGCCGAGCGAGCGCTTGACAGCCGAGTTCACGGTTTCGGTCATAGAGCGCTGGTTGTAGCGGTTATCGTCGATTCTGGCGTTGTGCGCGTGGTCGTACGGTGCGAAGATGCGGTGCTTGATCAGCGGTCTAATCCCGAGATCGCGCAATCCTTCGCGGAGTGATTGCTTGTCATAGCCTTTATCGGCCGCGAGAGACCGCAGATCGCCCGCGTTCCGGCGGGCGATCTGCTCGGCGAGATCTGCATCACTTCCTTCTCGGTTCGTTGAGCAGTGAACGTCAAGGACGGCTTGAGACGCTGTATCGACGAGTTTCGTGACTTTCAGCTTCTGAACGCGGTAGCTGATTCGCTGGCAGTAGTGGCGGCTCGCTGCTGAGCGTTCGTAGAATGTGGCGTCGATCGCACCGTGTTCGGAGAGATCGTGCAGCTGCGCCGACTGGCGCAGCAGCACTCGACAGACACTCATACTGATCCGGTCGAACGCTTTACACAACGTGGACGGCGCGGGAAGATCGGCCGCGTTGAGGCCGATCTCCCCGATTATTTGTGGCATCTCTGTGAGAAGGTCGATAGTCATGCGGTAGGATGTATCGAGGTAAATCCGCAGACAGTGAAGGGAAACGAGTGCATAGTCGGCGAATCCGCCGCCACCTTCCGGGGCGGCGGATTCGCCTCCATCGCCAGTAACTCTTTGAGCAACCGGTACAACCTCCCCGATGAAGCGGGAGATTTGGGTCATAGACAACCGCAGTCTCCCGCTTCAACTCCTTTGATTTACCGACCGATTCCTCCGCTGTATGGCGATTCAACACAGCCCTCGAAACCCTTCCAAGAGTAAAGAAGGTGAGACGGGTGGCATCGGGTCGTGGTGGAGCGACCGACTCTCACGGACACGGTTTGTGTTCGGGTGTTGACCGACACGGAATGTCGGCGCAAGGTGCAAACCAAGCGCGAGTGGAATTAAAGTCCGTTGCGTCAGCTGTGCAGGACTAAACACGGACGCCACGGGCCACCGCGCCCGTGGTACTTCACGACGTGGACGTCGACGACGAGGGGCTCGACCGCGACGCCGACGGCGATTCGACGTGTCCCGACTGCAGCGACGCAATGCGGTTCGAGCGCTCGACGGGAGGCGACTGCACCTGTTGAGCCCATCTGGCCGCCGATCGCGGGCTCAGGGCTCGCGGAGCACGATTTCTGTCCCCTGTTCACTCGGGAACGGATCGGGGGTCACGTCGGCCGGACCGTCGCCGACACCCAGGTCACCGAGCGCCGCGAACCCTTCGTCGCTGAGGAGCGCGTCATCGAGCCGCGAGACGAGCGTTTCCTCGTCGATATTGGTGCCGATGAGTACGTACTCCGTCAGGCGGTCGCCGCGCTCCTCATCCCAGTCGAGGTCCGGGCGGTTCGACCGGAGCATGTCGCGCTCGACCGACGGGAGGCTCGCGATCCATGGCCCAAGCGCGGTGACGCGGACTGCCCGACCCGCTTGTCCGACCTGCTGCCGCTGGTCGGTACCGACGACCCATAGCGTGCCCTTCGACCGGACCACGTCCGGCGGGAGATCGCGGAGGACGGCCGCGATGCGGCCGGGATGAAACGGGCGGCGGCGACGGTAGGTGAAAGAGGTGACGCCGTACACCTCGTCGGGGTGACGGTGACCCTGGTCGTGACCGCCCCCAGAGCTGCCGTCGCCATCGTGAGGCGCCGCGAGCGCGCGCTTCCAGCCCGGGAGGTCACCGAGTTCGCCCTCGTCGAACAACCCGACGTCGAGGAGCCGGTCCGGGTCGACGGCGGAGAACTCCGTGACGACCGTCGCCGCGCCGGGCTGAAGCGCGCTGACGAGGTCAAGCGCCTCGTCGACCTCCGCGTCGGCACAGAGGTCCGCCTTGTTACACACCACGAGGTTCGACACCTCAACCTGCTCGACGAGGAGGTCCGAGAGCGGGCGCTCGGCGTCACCCCCGTTTGGGTCCGCGCGGCGCTCCGGCGTCTCCTCGCCCGCGAAGGCGTCGAGGAACTGCCGCGTGTCGATCACGGTCACTAGCGCGTCGACGCGGTAGCGGGCGGCCGCGCGCGACTCGGTCGTGAACAGTCGCGCGACCGGCGCGGGCTCTGAGATGCCCGAGGACTCGACGACGAGAGCGTCGAAGGAGCGCTCGTTCGCGAGCCGCACCACGGCGCTCTCGAGGTCGTCCTGAAGCTCACAACAGATACAGCCGTTCGACAGCTCTGTGACGCCGCCGATGTCGACCTCCGACTTCTCGGCTATGAGCTCCGCGTCGACGTTGACGTCGCCCATGTCGTTGACGAGGACTGCGAGGTCGCGATCGCCAGCGTTGCGGAGCAGGTGGTTCAGAAGCGTGGTCTTGCCCGCGCCGAGTCCTCCCGAGAGCACCGTCACTGGGATCCGATCGTTCATGGGCCAAAATCGGACACGACGCTATTCAACCCCCCGGCGACGACCGGGACAGCGGCCTCGGGGAGAGTTGGGGCCGGTCCGATCTGATACAGTGATAGTCCGCGGTCGTCCAACTGCAACATTGTTCTGTCCGCCGCCACCGTGTCGTTCGTCAGCATCGCGGTGACGGTGCTGATGATCGTCGAGATGCTGTACCTCGTCTGGGGAGCGCCTGACAGCGACATCCACAAGCCGGGACCCAGCGACAACGACCAACCCGAACTGGACGACAGCGAGGACACAGACGCCGACGAGGCGTCGGGCGAACTTCCGAGAGGGAACGTGGCCTGAGGCCGCGCCTGCGGGGGCGACCCAGCCGCCGCCACGACGGCCCGGACCGCGACAGGTTTTAACACGAGAGCGTTGTCATGAGGAACGATGACAGTAGCAGACCGGATCGAGCGGTTCCGGGCGGTCCTCGAGGAGTGGGTCCGGGGTCTGTACCACGGGATGATCACGCACCCGGCCTATGAGAAGATCGAGAAAGAGGCCGAGGACGCAGAAGACGAGTTTATGCTGGCGTGTTTCCCTGACGCCTTCGGGATCCCGTCTCCCGTGTCGTACTACACCGCCGAGCTGCTCCCGTACCTCGAAGACGAGTTCGAGGCCTGGGAGCGGCGGCTGTGGGACCGAAAAAGCCTCATCGAGCGGAAGGGACAGCAGTACCACTTCTGATGACGGAGATACACCGCGACTGATGGATCAGTTCGTCTTCTTTGGGGGGAAGGGCGGCGTGGGGAAGACCACCGTCTCGTGCGCGTACGCCCACCGCTGTGCGCGCGACGGGGCGCGGACACTCGTCGTCTCGACCGACCCGGCGCACTCGGTGTCGGACGTGTTCGACCAGGACTTCGGCGACGCGCCCGAGTCGGTCTCCGGCGTCGACGGGCTCGACGCGATGGAGATCGACCCCGAAGACGAGATACAGCGGCACCTCGACGAGATCCGCGAGTCGCTCTCCGAACAGGTGTCGGCGGCGATGGTCTCAGAGATCAACCGCCAACTCGAAATGTCTCATGGGACGCCCGGCGCGTACGAGTCGGCGCTGTTCGACGCGTTTGTCGACGTGATGCGCGAGAAGAGCGGGCCGTACGACCGCGTCGTCTTCGACACCGCTCCGACGGGGTCGACGCTGCGGCTGCTCGGGCTCCCCGAGTTCCTCAGCGACTGGATCGACAGGCTGCTGTACAAGCGCAAGCAGTCGGTCGACCTGTTCGAGAAGGCGGCGATCGGCGACATGGAGCCCCGGCGCTTGCTCGAGGGGGACCCGGTGATAGAGCGGCTCCAAGAGCGCAAGGAGTTCTTCGAGTACGCTGGCGAGACGATGCGGTCCGACGCCGCCTTCTTCCTCGTTTTCAACCCCGACCAGCTCTCAGTCAACGAGACAGCGCGGGCGATCGGGGAGTTCACCGACCGCGACCTGCGTGTCCGCGGGCTCATCGCGAACAAGCTCACGCCAGAGCCCGACGACGAGGAAGAGGGACGCGGTGCGCGGTACCTCCGCGAGAAGGTCGCGACCGAGCGGGACCGGCTGGCGCAGGTGCGCAAGGAGTTCGACCCGCCGCTGGTCGCCGAGATCGAGTCTCGCACCACCGAGGTCCGCGGCGACGTGCTGGCCGACGTCGCTGCGTCGCTAGACGTGGAGCTCTGAAGGACCCGATCAGGGAGCAACCCGCCCCGACTCGGGGTTCGCGTCAAGCGACACTCGTGTTCGGCGGAGGTCAGGTCGGCGAGCCGCGCGACTGAGCGGCCGCGCGTCTGGCGCGTCGGCCCACCGCGCGCGGCACGACGAGGGCGCGCGCGCCGGGTGCCGGCGGCCATTCAAAGCGAATTTCACCGGTCGAGCGGGACAAAAAACGTGTTCCGGTGGTGAGTTCGGTCTGAAGCCCCGCGTCATCCCGGGAAACATCATAAACGAAAGTAACGTTTAAGTTTGGCATAGTGAACCGATACCACGAGGCAGGGACCTATGACAAGTGTAATTTGGATCGTCGTCGCCGTGCTCAGTACATTCACCGTGGGATACATGGGGTACTCGCGGTACCTCTCTCGGTTCGTCGACCTCGACGACGACCGTGAGACGCCAGCGCACAAGTACGAGGACGGCCAAGAGTACGTACCGGCGAAGAAGCCGGTACTGTTGGGGCATCACTTCTCAAGTATTGCGGGCGGCGCGCCGATCGTCGGTCCGATCACTGCCGGGGCCATCTGGGGATGGGTTCCGGCGCTGCTGTGGGTCGCCATCGGGAACCCGCTGATGGGCGCGGTCCACGACTTCATCTCGCTTTCGGGCTCGATGCGCCACGAGGGGAAGTCGATCGGCTACATCATTGGTGAGTACGTCGGCGAGCGGGGCAAGAACATGCTGCTGTGGTTCGCGTTCCTCACCATCGTCCTCGTGGTGGCGGTGTTCGCCCTAGTCGTCGGCATAGTTTTGAACGCGTTCCCGTCCGCCGCGACCGCGAGCCTGGTCTACATAGCGCTCGCGCTCGCGTTCGGCGTCTACCTCTACCAGCTCGACGGGCCGTTCCTTCCGGGGACCGTCGTGTTTGTCGCCGGCGTGTTCGCCGGCGTCTGGCTCGGTATCCAGTACCCGGTCGCGCTGTTCCCGGCGGTTGAGACCGGGACTTACCCGACCGGGACGATCGTGCTCCTCGAGTTCCTCGGGAACGGCGCCTGGCTCCCCGGCGCTGTGATGAGCACCGACGCTATCCTTCAGCCGAACGTCGCCGGATGGGTGCCAGTCATCCTCATCTACGCGACGGTCGCGAGCGCGCTTCCGGTGTGGGTGCTGCTCCAGCCACGGGACTACCTGTCGTCGTTCCTGCTGTACTCGGGCGTCGGCGGGGCGCTGCTGGCGATCATTGTCGGGACGCTGCTCGGCACCTCTGCGCAGCCGCTGACGATCGACCCCTCGATCGGGGCGTACATGGGCTTCTTCGGAAGCGACTTGGCAATCTCGGAAGGCGGGATAACGCCTCTGTTCCCGCTGCTGTTCGTGACGATTGCCTGCGGGACGATCAGCGGGTTCCACTCGCTGGTGTCGTCGGGCACCACGGCGAAACAGCTGAACAAGGAGAGCGACGCCCGCCTCATCGGCTACGGCGGCATGCTCGGTGAGGGCCTCCTCGCGTCTGTCGCCCTCTCGACGCTCGCGGTGGCCGGCGCGACCACCGCGGCTGCGGGCGGTGGCATCGGTGGCGCGCTGCCGAACTTCGCGACCGGCGGGGGTATCATCCTCACAAGCTTCGGCATCCCACAGGCCTTCGGCGCGCCGTTCATGGCGCTCGTCCTAGTGAGCTTCCTGCTCACCTCGACAGACACCGCGGCGCGGCTCGGTCGGTACATGATGGAGGAGATCGTCGGGACAACCGGGAGCGGCACGACCACGGGGTTCTCGTCCGACATCGGCAGCTTCGCGAAAGGTCGCTACACGAACCCCATCGTCGTGTCACTAGTCGCCTACGCGCTAGTCGTCTCCGGTGAGTGGGTCACCCTGTGGGCGCTGTTCGGCGGTGCGAACCAGTTGCTCGCGGCACTCGCGCTCCTGACCGCGACGGTCTGGCTCGCGAACTGGGACAAGTCCAAACAACTTGTCTCGACGGGCGTCCCGATGGCTATCATGGTAGCGATTACCGTACTCGGGCTCTCGTGGGTCGCTCTGTGGGACAACCTGTACCAGAAGCTCATCCTAGGCAACGTGACCACGTTGAGCGGGCAGATATCCGCGGTCGTCCAGATGGCGCTCGCGTTCGTCCTCATCTACCTCGCGCTGTCGCTCGTGTGGATCGGCTACGGCAACATCACAAGCGTGCGGAGCAGCGGGGAGCCGGCAGCGGAACCGAGCGACGATTGAGCGGCGGTCCCGCTCCGAGATCAGTTTTTTCGACTCTGCGCATCGCCGTCGCGCAGCGCCGGCAGCGCGTGCGAGAGAGACGAGTGCTGATGGCGCCGGCCGCTCAGCGCCAGAAGCGCTTAGCGAACCGGGAAAAGAGCCCCTCATCCGGGGGATCGACCCGCTCCCACAGCCGGAACGCGGCGGCGGTGTCGGCGCTCTCGCTGGAAACGAGCCGCTCCTCGTCGGGGGCGACGACGACGAGGTTCACTTCGTAGTGGCCGTAGTAGCCGAACTTCAGGAGGGTGCGGTCGCGGAAGTTGGCGACGAAGTCTGCGACATCGTCGGGGATATGGTCCGCAACGAGCACGACGGTGACGTCCGTGCCGTAGTGCTTCTCGTGGGCATCGATCCGTTCGTCCGCGATGTCGTGGGCGAACTCAACCAGCCGTTCGAACTCCCCGACGCCCGGGGTCGTCACACGGCGGGTGAAGACGAACTCGCGCATGTCGTGGTCAGCGTAGCTCATCGCCGGGTGGAGGAACTGTTTCTGGTTGCGCACCCGCATCTCGGCGGTCATCTCGAACCGCTCACCGCCGACGACGGTGTCGCGGTCGAGGTCGTAGCTGTACATCAGCCGGTCGGAGACGCGGTCAAGGTACTCGTCGTCGTAGTCGGGGACCGCCTCGCGTATCTCCGTCGGCAACTCCTCG
>Ga0209946_1000402_pt1 | contig 17832 bp, 17 predicted proteins | sample SalPon2_A_H2O_MG_FD_185704 | JGI IMG/M metagenome (GOLD analysis project Ga0209946, IMG submission 185704) | Salt pond water microbial communities from South San Francisco under conditions of wetland restoration - Salt Pond MetaG R2_A_H2O_MG... | ecosystem: Environmental > Aquatic > Non-marine... | reverse complement strand
AACCGCCGGAAGGTGGCCGACATGCTCGACCTCGGCGGGCGCGAGGAGGACAAAAGCCCCGTCGAGGAGTCGACGGGAAGCGAGACCGGGCCGAAACTGTAGGGACGCCGGACAGCGTCGCGGTCGACGGCCGACCGGCCGACGGCGACCGACCGGAGCCCGCCGTATTATTTATGCCTCTTACCGGAGGTAGTGAAACGGTTTCATTCGATCTCTGTCAGGAAGTGCAGTGCAAGATACAACGCGCGACCTTTTTCCGCCTCGGGTTCGCCTCCGGCGAACCACTCGGCGCAAAAACGTCGATGAAAAAGGCGGACGGCTCGGCCTTCGGCCTCGCCGTCCAGGAACCGCGCTCGCTCCGCTCGCGCGGATGCTGGTGCTGCATAGATCCTCTATATCCAGTAGTCAGCATCGGCCCGTATCACATATCAAACAGTTGTTTCGCCGAATTGGGCACGAGCCTTATTTATATATTCCCCGGTTCCTCGCCGGTGATTTATAAATAGTTGGCGAGCATTTATAAATGCCGCCCGCGGCGTCGGCCGACGAAGTTCCGTCCCGCCCCGTTGCGCCCCGGCCGATACCCCCACGGATCACGACGCTTTATTACCCCTGAATACCACCACCTGGTATGCCGCTGACCGACCGACAGTTCGAGCAGTACCAGACGGACGGGTACGTCGTCGTCGACGACGTCCTCTCGGAGGCGGAGGTGTCGGGGCTGAAGACGCGCCTCCGGGAGTACGTCCGCGGCGACCGCGAGGAGGAGGGCTTCGAGCGGATGCTCGAACCCGCCGTCGACCCCGCGGAGTTCGAACGCGAGGGCGACCCGGTGCGGAAGTTCGAGGGCGTCGGGATGGCCCGCGAGGACGACGTCTTCGCCGACCTCGCGACCCACGAGGGGATCCTCGAGGTGGTCACACAGCTACAGGGGCCGAACCTCAAGTTGTTGCGGTGTGCCGGGATGCTCAAACCGCCCGGCGTCGGCAGCGCGAAGAAGTTCCACCAGGACGCGGCCTACTACCCCATCCACCCGATGGACCACGTGACGGTGTGGGTCGCACTCGACGAGGCGACGACCGAGAACGGCTGTATGCAGGTCGTTCCGGGCGCCCACACCGACGGAATGTTGGAACACGAGGCCGAGGCCTACGACACCGACATCACGGTCGCCGAACGCGACTACGACGAGAGCGACACCGAGGCGCTGCCGATGGACCTCGGCGACGCGCTGTTTCAGCACTGTCTGTTGCCCCACTACACCGCCCCCAACGAAAGCGACCGGTGGCGGCGGGCGATGATCGTCGCCTACATGCGCTCGCGCTCGCGGTTCAGCACCGACGACCGCCCCGAGTGGGTCGACAGCCTGGCCGTCGCCGGCGAGGAGTTCCCGGGGTGTGTGTGATGGGCTCGCTCGAACGCCTCGGCGGCTACGCGGGCGAGATGGGCCCCTCGTGGGTCGCGGGCGCCATCGCGGCCGGCCCGGCGACGATGGCGAGTCTCATCACCGGCGGCGCGGCCTACGGCTACGACCTCCTGTGGGTCGTGGTGCTCTCGGCGTTCGCCGGCGCGCTCGCGCAGTATCTCGCGATGCGGTTGGGGCTGCTCACCGAGTCCGGGATCGTCAGCGTGGTCGAGTCCCACCTCGGCGAGTGGTGGGCGTGGCTTTTAGTCGCCGACGTCGTCATCGCCGCCGGCGTCGCCCAACTCGTGATCATGAACACGCTCGCGAGCGTCTCCGCGACGATCACGGGAACCGACGCCTGGATCTGGGGTCTCGTCTGGGCGTCCGTGCTCGCGCTCGGCCTCGCGGGCCGGGGCTACGGGCTCCTCGAGAGCGCGGCGAAGCTCATCGTCGCCACGGTGGTCGTCGCCTTCGTCGCCTCGCTGTTCGTCGTGCCGGTGGACCCGGGGGCGGCCGTCGGCGGACTCGTCCCGTCGCTCCCCGGCGGCGGCGCGCTCGTCGCGGCGGGCATCCTCGGCGGCGCGGTCCACATCTCGCTCATCACGATGCACTCCTACACGATGCGGGCGAAGGGGTGGACCGACAGCGAGTACGGGCTGGCGACGTTCGACATCGGCGCCTCGATGCTCGTCGCCTTCGGGATCTACAGCGTCGCCATCTTCCTCGTCGCGGCGAGCGTCCTCTCGGATCCCGACCTCACCACCGTCGGGGCCGCACAGGCGCTCGGCCCGCTCGTCGGCGAGAACGCCAGGTGGCTCTTCCTGCTTGGCCTCGGCGGCGCGGCGGTGTCGACGCTCGGTGGCAACACCATCGTCCCGCCGTTCGTCCTCGCCGACAAACTCGGCTGGGGGACGACCGTGGCGGACCCGCGCTATCGGAGCCTCCTCGCCGCGGTCGCGCTCCTCTCCGCCCCCGGCGCGATGATCGGCGGGCAGGTGCTCGGCCAACTCGTCCTCGTCCTCGCGCTCGGGACGGTCGGGACGCCCTTCGCCATCGCGTTGGTGATCTACCTGTTGAACTCCCCGGCGGTGTCGCGGCCGACCGCCACGGCGACGAACGTCGGCGGCCTCGCGTTGCTCTCGGTGTCGGGAGCCCTCGCCGCGAACTTCCTCCGCGAGCAGATCGCGGCGGGACTCGGCCCGCTTTCGGGAGCCGTATTGGCCTTCGGGACCGTCCTCGCGCTCGCGATGGTCGTGCTGTTGGCGAAGTACGCCCGCGAACAGTTCCGAACGGAGGACGCCGCCGTCGAACCGGCCGATTGACCGACGCCGCGGTTCCGGGCCGCGTCCTCACAGCGCGGGAGCCCACGGCGTCGGCTGTCGGTCGTCGTCGGCCCCGGGGGCCGCCTCAGCGGATCTTCCGGACGTCGCTGATGTCGAAGCCGGACTCGCCGATCTCGGTCTCGAACTGGACGATGTCCTCGGCCTCGATCCGAGAGAGCACCCCGCGGAACTGCTTGACGACCATCGTCCGGTCCCGCGTCGACCCGCCGCTCTCCCACCGGAACAGCAGGGTGCCGTCGGCGGCGTCGACCAGTTGGCCGTGGCGGCGGTCGTCGAGCGACTCGCGGCTGACGTGGAGGAGGACCATCCCGCCCCACTCGAAGGCGATCCGCGAGATCCCCTTGAGGATGACGGGGACGTCGTCCCACCCGACGTCGTCCGTCGGCGCGTCGACGAGATCGGAGATCGAGTCGATGATGACGAGATTTCCGGACGCGTGTTCGGTCAGGGTGTCCCCGAGCGCTTCGGGAACGCTCCTGCGGTCCTGTTCGCGACCGAGTTGGGTGATCACGTCCGTCCGGTCGGAGTACCACTCCCGCGGGACGGGGCTGAGCTGGAAGTACTCGCCAGAGAGGTCGTGAAACGAGACCGACTCGGCGGCCGTCTCGACGATCTCGTCGTCCATCGCGAGCGACATCTCCCGCCGGAGCTGTTTCTTTTCGGCGGTAAAGGAGATGTAGTGGACCTCCGGCGGCGCGGCCGTTCCCGCCGGCAGGTCGCCGTAGTACAACTCGAAGAGGTCCGGATCGTTCTCGACGAGCGCGTTCATCAGCGCGGCGGTGTAGATGAACTCCCGGGCGCCCGCCCCGGCCTCCCCCGAGAGCAACACGACGCTCCCCGGCGGCGCTCCCCCCCCGATGGTCGTGTCCAGCCGCCTGATCCCGAACGGGATGCGGTCCATACGTTTGTCTCGGACGCGGTAGGATTAAAAGCGTTACCGGAGGTGCCGGATCCGCGCCCCCTCGTTTCGGGGGCTTGCGACGTGGACTCGCCCCTCGACGCCGATCGAGGCAAGCGCCCCCTCGGCGTCCGACCGGGCCTCCCCGGTCCCCGCGGCGTCGGTGACGCCGTACACCGCCGGCCCCCACGAGGACTGGCCGACGCCACGAACCGCTGGCGACGCCGCCAACTCGTCGATGAGCCGACCCGCCGGGGGGCGGTAGACGCCGCCCTGCTCGTCGGCGTACCACGCGCCGTTGAGGCGGCCGAAATCGCCGACCGCGTCGCCGAAGGCGTCGAGACGCCCCTCGGCGACGGCGGGGAGGAGCCGTCGGGTCAAAAGCACCGCGAGCGAGTCCGAGACGGCGGGATCGGCGCGTTCGACGACGCTCCGCATGCTCTCGTCCTCGCCGTCGCCGCTCCGCCCGGGCTCGGCCTCGGGCAGCACGATCAGGAACCGCCAGTCCTCGGGGAGGTCCTGGCGGGCGGTGACCGCTGGAACGCTCCACTCCCCGGCTTCGGGCGGACTCGTCGTGAAGCGCTCGGTCGGGTGGCCCGCGTCGACGACGAACCCACCCGACTCGAACGTCGCGACGCCGACGCCGCTTCGGCCCCCCCGATTGAGCGAGGGCGCCAACTCCCGGACGTCCGGCTCGCGGCCGTGGGCCCGCCCGACGGACGCGAGCGTCGCGAGCGCGGTCTGGGTCCCGCTACCCAACCCGACGTGGCGCGGTAGCGTCTCCACGACGTCGATTTCGACGCCGTCGACGCCGAACACCGAGCAGCTCCGCTCGGCGTACCCCGCGACGAGGTCGTCGTCGCAGACGACCCTGTCGGCCGGTTCCGCCTCCAGGACGACCCGGGGCGCGTCGAGCGCGATGCCGACGCCGCCGTAGAGCCGTTTGTGGGCCAACGAGAGGTTCTGGAACCCGACGTGGAGCCTGCCGCCGACGTCGACCCGGACGCGCATTGTGCCGCGATACGGCGGGCGCGCTGTTGTGGCTTTCGACAGCGGCGGATCACTCAGACGGCGAGGCCGTCGACGACGATCGCGACCAGCACCAACCCGAGGTAGGCGTTGGAGGCGTGAAACGCCCGGAAGGCGGCCCCCTCGGAGCGCTCGTAGTGGAGCCGGACGACCATCCACAGGAACACCGCCCCGAGCGAGACGGTGGTCGCGCCGTAGAGCCAGCCGAGATCCGATACCGCGGCGAGCGCCCCCGCTCCGAGCAGCGTCGCGCCGAGATACAGCAGGATGTGCTTTCGCGTCTCGGTCTCGCCGCGGACGACCGGCATCATCGGGAAGCCGCCGCGCTCGTAGTCGTCGCGGTAGGCCAACGCGAGGTTGTAGAAGTGTGCGGGCGTCCACAGGAAGATGAGCCCGGCCAAAACGAGGCCGACGGTCCCGACCGTTCCGGTCACGGCGGCGTACCCGATGAGCGCGGGTAGCGCCCCGGCGGCCCCGCCGAGCACCGTGTTCTGGACCGTGTTGGGCTTCAACACGAGCGTGTACACGACGCTGTAGAAGGCGATCGCCGCCAGCCCGAGCGCGGCGGTGAGGAGGTTCACCGACAGGAACGCCCAAAGCGAGGCGACGGTCAGGAGGCCGCCGAACGCGAAGGCGTTGCGGACGGGGACCTCGTGGGTCGCGAGCGGCCGGTCGGACGTCCGGTCCATCCGCTTGTCGACGTCCCGTTCGAGGACGTGGTTGAACGTGCCCGACGCGCCGATGGCGAGGACGCCGCCGCCGAGCGTCGCGACGACCGTCCGGATCGACGGGGTCCCCGCCAGCACCATCCCGGCGCCGGCGACGAGACAGAGCAGCCACATCAGCCGCGGCTTCATGAGCCGGAAGTACGCCCCGACGGTGGCCTTGACGCGCTCGGCTCCGGAGAGGGCCGGGGTCGGCCCGGAGCCCGCATCGTCGTCGGCTGCCGGCGCGGGGTCGGGAACCGTCTCGGGGGCGTCGTCGCTCCCGGTTTCCGTCTCCAGTTGCCACGCCAGCGCGAGCACCAACGCGGCGAAGATGACCATCGCGGCGAGGAGGTGGAGCTGCCCGATTCCCGTACCCGTGGCGACGACCGCGCCCACCGCGGCCTGGATCGGGTACAGAAACAGCGCCACGACGAGCGCGGCCCGGACCCGGCGGGTCCCCTCGCGCCAGCCGACCGCAGTGGCCGCTACCACGAGCACCCCGACGACGGCGGCCACGAGGCGGTGGAAGGTCGCGACCAGAACGGCCGGGTCCGAGAGGTCGCCCCGACAGAGCGGCCAGCCGCCACACGCGGCCGCAGCGTCCGAAAGCGCAGCGGTCGAGCCGACGACGACGAGCACGTACACGCCGACGACCGATGCCGCCAGCAGCGGCACGAACCCCGTCGGCCGAAGTGTGGACGATCGCATTACTGAACGTCTTTGCGTGCGTGCACTTAGCCTTCCTGCTTCCAGCGGCTCCGGGGGAAGTCGGCACATATTTGAGGAATACTCCCCATGTGGTTCCTAATGAGGGGTACACGAATACTTCCGGTGGCGCTCGTCGGGTTCCTCGCGCTGCTCGTGGTCGATCCGGTGGCGGCACAGACGTCCATCCACGACGAACTCATCACGGACCTCAATACGACGCTTCTGTACGCGGCCATCCCGATCGCGATCCTCGTCGAGGTAATCCTCATCTACGCGGTCGTCAAGTTCCGAAACAGCGACGACCCGAAGCCGACCGAGGAGAACCGACGCCTCGAGATCACCTGGACGATCGCGACGGCCGTCGTGTTGCTGTTCGTCGGGGTCGCTTCCTATCAGGTGCTCGCCGTCGAGGAGATCGGCAACCCGATCGCCGACGAGGACCGCATCGAACCGTCGGTCTCGCAGGACCTCGAGGGGGCCGTCGGCCCCTACGCCGACGAGGAGAACGCCGTCGAAATCGAGGTCGAGGCCTTCCGGTACGGCTGGCGGGCGAGCTACGACGACGGCGCGGCGGCGACGTTCAACGAGATACGCATCCCTGCCGACAGGCCGGTGTATCTCCACGTCTACGCGACCGACTGGTTGCACATGCTCCACGTCCCCGCGGTCGGCCTCAAACAGGAAGCCCAGATAGGGACGTACAACACGGTCAAGACGGAGGCCTACGAGCCCGGAAGCCACCAGTTCTACTGTACGCAGTACTGCGGCGCCGGCCACTCCCAGATGAACGGCGAGTTCGTCATCATGGAGCCCGGCGAGTTCGACGACTGGGTCGACGAACAGTCCGAGTGACGCCGCGTCCGGTACCGGTCCGGAAACGCGCGTTCGAACCTTTTTTATGCCCGGTGACCTCCGACGTCCGGATCGATGGCGTGTGCCCCGCCACTCCGACCGGACCGTCCGTGCGGGCCCGACCGTTTTGAGTGGGTTTTTTGTCTCTTGACGCAAACCGGAGGGTATGAGCGTCGAAACTGACGACGGCCACGGGCACGGTGACGGCCATCACCTCCCTGCCGTCGAGGACTGGCCGAAAGGATTCGGGGAAGCCTCGTGGTGGCCCTTCATCGCCGCACTTGGCGGCTCGGGGTTCTACGTCGGCGTCGCACTGTTCGTGCTCGGCCGTGGATCGGAGCCGGTCATCAACCCCATGATCGGTCCCGCCGTCTTCGTACTGAGTACCGTCGCATTCCTCACCGGACTGTACGGGTGGCTCTATCACGCGTTCATCGTCGACTTCTGGGGCGGCGAGACGACCGATTACGGGTTCCCGTTGAAGCTGACGATGCTTCTGTTCCTCGTGACTGAGGTCGCGACGTTCGGCGGCGGCTTCGTCTATTACTTCTTCATCCGTGCGGGCGCATGGGAGAACCTCCCGGCCATCGTCGCCGAGGGGAACGTGTTGAGCACGCTCGTGATCGCCAACACCCTCGTGTTGATCGCGAGTTCGATAACCATGCACTACGCCCACCACGCGCTGTTGTCGGGCAACCGGACCCGGTTCGTCCGCCTGCTGGGGGCCACGCTGGGGCTCGGACTCGTCTTCTTGGGCGGACAGGTCTACGAGTACTACGAGTTCATCGTCCACTACGGCTTCGGGATCACCGACGGGGCGTACGGGTCGGCGTTCTACGGGCTGACCGGACTCCACGGGCTCCACGTCGCGTTGGGGGCCGTGCTGCTGTCGATCGTCTTCGCCCGAGCGCTGTACGGCCACTACTCGGCCGAAAAGCACGTCTCGATCAGCACCGTCTCGATGTACTGGCACTTCGTCGACGTCGTGTGGGTCTTCCTCGTCGTCGTCCTCTACGCCGGCGCGATACTCTAACCGTCAACCGACGCGTCTTTTAGCCGCCGTCTCCACGTGCGATCATGGCAACGGAGTCCGAGCGGTACGACAAGACGAGCCCGTGGCCGATCGTCGTCGTGTTGGGATTGGTGCTCAGCGAACTCGGGATTCTCTTCAACGTCTACCCCGTCGCGGTCGCGGGGCTCGTCGTCTTCGTCGGCAGCGTCTCCGGTATCGTCGACGAGGCCGGCTACGTCGTCTCGCCGTGGCGGCTCCTCGTCGGCCTCGGCGCGGTGCTGGCCGTCCTGGGCGGGATCATCGTCTCGGTCCGCTTCGACGGGGGACTCTCGGCGTCGGTGTTTGCGGCTGCCGCCACCGACGGGATTCTCCAGCGGGGGCTCACGATCGCTGCGACCGGAGCGGTGGTGTCGGTCGCCGGGATCGTCCTCCCGCGTGTGTGGAACCAGTAACCTATTTAACGGTCTCGACAAACGGTTCACGTATGAGCGATCGCATATTCGACCGCGAAACGCTGTTGGACCTCTCGGTCAACGCCATCCCGCTGGCGATACTGCTCGCTTTCGTGCTTCTGTTCGCCATCGTGTCGCCGTTTCCCGCCGACTCGCTCGTTCTCGTGATCCAGATGGCCATCGTCGGCGTCATCGGCGTCGCGCTCTTCGTGTTGACGTACTACTCGGGGAAGGTCATCTCGCGGGACGAGAAGGCGACGAGTGAGTACATCCCGGCGGGCTACTCCGAGGCCGACGCGGAAGTGTCAGGCGTTCCGGGAGAGGAAAACGAGTAACCCGGGCGGGATATCGACCGGCGTTCGCGGGCGAACCGGGGTGACAATCATAACCTTTCTTTAGTAGCGGTCCTATCGCTCACACAGATACACATGGATGCAGAACAGCTCGCGCTGACAGTTCTCATGGGGGCGGTCGTCCTCGCGGCGTTCGGGTTCGTCGCTCGCGTGCGGGACTGGCGCGCACGGCTGCCGCTCGTCGGGGGCAAGCGGGTCGCGACCGATGGCGGCCATGCACACGAATCGGCAGAGACACACGCTCACAAACCGTCCGGCATCATCCGTTGGCTGACGACGGTCGACCACAAGGACATCGGAATCCTCTACGGGACCTACGGCGTCATCGCGTTCCTGTGGGGCGGGGTCGCCGTGTTGATCATGCGGATCGAACTGTTCACCGCGGCGTCGACGTACATCAGCCCGAACATGTACAACGCGCTGTTGACGAGCCACGGGATCACGATGCTGTTCCTCTTCGGGACGCCGATCATCGCGGCCTTCTCGAACTACTTCATCCCGCTCTTGATCGGCGCGGACGACATGGCGTTCCCGCGGATCAACGCCATCGCCTTCTGGCTCCTGCCGCCGGGGGCGCTGTTGATCTGGGCCGGCTTCTTCACTATCCCGCTCGACATCGGCGTCGGGCCGGCCGCGACGTCCTGGACGATGTACACGCCGCTGTCGGTCGAGCAGGCCAACCCCGGCGTGGACCTCATGCTGCTCGGACTCCACCTGACGGGCGTCTCGGCGACGATGGGCGCGATCAACTTCATCGCGACCATCTTCACCGAGCGCGGCGACGACGTCTCCTGGGCGAACCTCGACATCTTCAGTTGGACGATCCTCACCCAGTCGGGGATCATCCTGTTCGCGTTCCCGCTGCTCGGCAGCGCGTTGATCATGCTGCTTTTGGACCGCAACTTCGGCACCACCTTCTTCGCCGTCGAGGGCGGCGGGCCGATACTGTGGCAACACCTGTTTTGGTTCTTCGGCCATCCGGAGGTGTACATACTCGTGTTGCCGATGATGGGGATTGTCTCGTGGATCCTTCCGAAGTTCGCGGGCCGGAAGCTCTTCGGGTTCAAGTTCGTCGTCTACTCGACGCTCGCCATCGGGGTGCTCTCCTTCGGCGTGTGGGCCCACCACATGTTCGGCAGCGGCATCGACCCCCGCATCCGGGCGTCGTTCATGGCGACCTCGCTGGCCATCGCCATCCCGTCGGCGGTGAAGACGTTCAACTGGATCACGACGCTGTGGAACGGGAACATCCGACTGACGACGCCGATGCTGTTCTGTATCGGATTCGTCTCGAACTTCGTGATCGGCGGGATCACCGGGGTCTTCCTGGCCTCCGTCCCGGTCAACCTCATCCTCCACGAGACGTACTACGTCGTCGGGCACTTCCACTACGTGGTGATGGGGATGATCGCCTTCGCCGGCTTCGGGGCGATCTACTACTGGTTCCCGATCGTCACCGGTCGGATGTACAACCGAACGGCCGCGAAGGCGCACTTCTGGCTCACGATGATCGGCACCAACATCACGTTCTTCGCGATGTTGCTCGCCGGCTACTTCGAGATGCCGCGGCGCTACGCGACCTACGAGTTCAACCCGAGTCTCGCGCCGCTGGCGGAGATCACGCTGCTCCACCGGGCGATGACGGTCGGCGCGCTTCTCATCACCGTCGGCACCGCGCTCTGGCTCCTCAACGTCGTCTGGTCCTGGAAGAAGGGCGGCGAGGTCACGGACCCCGACCCCTGGGACACCAAGGAGTACGGCCTCCACGGCCGGGAGTTCGCGTGGTTCGAACAGCAGCTCGCGGCGACCGACGGCGGCGACGAGGTCGCGGCCGACGGCGGCAGCGACGTCGCGACCGACGGCGGCACCGTCGAGGACGACAAGCGGGAGTAGAGCCACCGGTCTCGGACGAGTCCGTTTTCCCCTGTTTTGCGGTGCTGTGTCCGTGGTACGTAGTGCGATCCGGCACCCGTGTTCCGAGCGTGGGAGGAAGTCAAATAGCCGCGTGGTGCCCCGCGTGACGGAGTTCGATTCGAGTGACGCGACGCCGTTCGAACGGCTACCTGTAACAGCGAGAGAGTCCCGCCCTTCCCGGGAAGGACGAGCGTTCCGACCTGTCGGAACCGAGGACTGAATAGGGCGGGCGTGAATCGCGTAAGCTCTTGTGAGAAAATCCTACGTTCCTGCTGGTCTTGAGTCTCAAGCTGAGTGGACGAGTTTTACTTTCACTGTGGATGGCTGAGGTTCAAACCCTCTACTGACGTACAGTGAAATGGTCGATGAAGCGTACCAACACGTTCACCGTGCGACCGCTCTCCGATACCGGAGAGCAACTGCTACGGGACCTGTTGGACGCTTCCGCCGCTCTCTGGAACGAGGTCAATTACCAGCGCCTCATGCGGTACTGAGCGGAGCAGAGCTCCGCGATGTACGCAAATCTGCGATTTGCTTGACAACGACGAGGACGGCTTCGACGGCGGCGTATGGGACGCCGATACAGGCCGACTCGAAGGCACATACAAAAGCGTTCTCGGCGCGTCCACCGCCCAACAGGTGATACGCAAAAACAGCGAAGCGTGGCGCGGGTTCTTCGACACGAAGAACAAGTACCACGACGAGTCGAATACGCCGGTCACGGAACACCCGGAACCCCCGGGGTTCCGTGGGAACGAGGACGATGGACGTGTACTCAAAGGCGTCATTCGCAACACGTCGTACACTGTCGAATGGGGCGAGCGGTCCCGGCTTGAGATACTGGTCGGGCGCGAGTTGAAAGACCGATATGACCACACCGGGCGTCTCCGACTGGAAATCGCTGGCGACCCGAACTGGCCCGACTACGAGAAACAGGGCCGGTTGGACCTGTGGTACGACGAGACTGACGGCACCTTCCGAGCTTCCCAACCCGTGACTGTTTCTGACGATGCACGGGCGACTCCACTGGCCTCCGAACAGGCCGCTCTGGACATTGGTGCGAACAATCTCGTCGCCTGTACCACCACGACCGGCGAGCAATACCTGTACGAAGGCCGCGAGTTGTTCCAACGATTCCGTGAGACGACGCGAGAAATCGCCCGGTTACAGTCCAAGCTACGGGAAGGCCGATACAGTAGCAAACGTATCCGGCGGCTGTACAGGAAACGGACTCGTCGCCGCGACCACGCCCAAGAAGCACTGTGTCGTGACCTGCTGGACCGGCTGTACGCCGAAGGGGTCGGTACCGTGTATATCGGTGGCTTGACCGACGTACTCGAAACGCACTGGTCGGTCGAGACGAACGCCAAGACCCACAACTTTTGGGCGTTCAAGCAATTCACCGAGCGACTGGCCTGTACCGCCGAAGAATACGGTATTTCGGTGGAAGTCCGGTCGGAAGCGTGGACCAGCCAAGAGTGCCCCCAGTGTGGTTCGGCAGACCGAACAACACGGCATCAGGACACACTCACCTGTCCATGTGGGTTTGAGGGGCATGCTGATCTTACGGCGTCAGAGACGTTTTTAGAGCGTCATCAGAACTCGGAGAGTTCTGATTGGCGAACGAGACGCTTCGCGTCTCGTCAACGGCAGACAAACGAAGCAGTCAGGCCGATGGCACGGCCCGTGTCCTCGGAAATCGCAGATTTCCGGGATGCTGAAAACGCACAGCGTTTTCCAGCACGGTTGGAGTGGGACAGCCACGAATGGCTGGAGGCATCACACTCTTATCGTCCCAAACAACAGCGCACAGACCCGAGTACCGTCCACTGTGACGGGAATGTTGCGTCCGGGGAATCGTAGACCGGCTGAGACTCCCACGGAGGAAACCGCGTGGTTCACCGCGCGGAGGATGTCATCGGCTGAGATAGCCCCCCTCGATATCGAGGGACTCGCCGGTCACGAAGGACGCCTCGTCGCTACACAACCAGAGGACGGCCCCCGCGACCTCCTCGGGCGTTCCGAGGCGGTTCATCGCGTGTCGACCCTCGATGTCCGCCCGTATCTCCGGGTCGGTCGTGATGCCGCCCGCCTCGAGAAGCGGCGTTTCGATGAATCCCGGACAGACGGCGTTGACGCGCACGCCGGCCTCCGCGTTCTCCAAGGCGGCCGTCTTCGTCAACCCGAGCACGCCGTGTTTCGCGGCGACGTACCCCGACGACGTCTCGAACCCGACTTTGCCGAGGACCGACGCGTTGTTCACGACGGCACCGCCCGCGTCCTGTCGCGTCATCCGACGTATTTCGGCTCGCAGGCAGTTGAACACGCCGACGAGGTTGACGTCGATGACGGCCCGCCACTGTTCGGGCGGGTACTCGGCGACCTCGGCCTGCTCGCCGCCGATGCCCGCGTTGTTGAACGCGTAGTCGAGGCGACCGTACTCCTCGACGGCGGTGTCGACCATCGCCTCGGCCTCGTCGGGGTCGGTCACGTCCGTTTCGACGAAGACGGCGTCCCCGCCAGCGTCCTCGACCCGCGAGACGGTCCCCTCACCGCCCTCGACGTCGACGTCCGCGACGACGACGTCGGCGCCGCGGTCGGCGAACTCGACGGCCGTTGTGCGCCCGATTCCCGATCCGGCCCCGGTGACCACCGCCGTCGTGTCCTCGAAGGAAGCCATACGTTGCCCGTCGGCACGCGCCGCGAAAAAGATATCGCGGCCGCCGCGGCGGTTCAGGCGGAACTGACGACCAACAACAGCGCGACACCGGCCATGAGCACGGCGACGACGACGAGCACGACGAGGAGATACTCCTTTTCGGTGAACTGGCGGCGTGGTTCGGCCATGCCGCGGCTTGGGCGTCCGTTCGCAAAAACGTTTCAGAACGTCCCGTCGGCGACGACCGAAACGCAAGGCTCATTCGACGTACGTCCCTACCGATCGACGTGACGGAGACAGGCGGCGGCATCGAGGGCGAACGCGTCATCGCGGTCCTGTACGTGGTCGTCGTCGCGATCGCGGGAACGTTGGGCGCTGCCATCGGGAGCATCGGCCTCCGGGACCTCGAGGCCGTGTCGTTTCTCGGTTTGGTGACGTTCCAGCCGACGCCGGTGGGGCTTGCGGCCTTCGGGATGACGACCGTCGGGGTAGCTCTCGGTGTCGCGTTGCTGTTGGTGATGTACGTCTCGCGGACCTACGTCGACGCCTGACGGCCCGATCGTTTCGGGCCTGCGGGTCAGGAATCCTGTAGTCGCTCGGTCGTCTCGACGAGGGGGTGGTGGCCGTAGTCGACCTCCTCGATGTCGTCGATCGACTCGAGATCGCTCTTCTTTGCGGTCTCGGCCATCCCCAACTCGACGCGTCTGTCGAGGCTGATCACGTAGGCGTCCATCTCCTCGATGCCGAGGCGGTCGGCCGCCTTGACGCGGTGGTGGCCGTCGGCCAACAGCAGCGTCCCCGCGTTGTCGATGACGACCAGCGGTTCGGCGAGCCCGTTCTCGAGTTCGTAGCTGCGGCCCTCGAGTTCGTCGGTGTACACCTTCGTCTGCGTGGGCGTCAGCGCAGCGAGCGGGACGGTTCGTCGCTCCTCCGCCGCCTCGATGCCGTGGATCGACTCGAGGGTCCGCTTGAGCTTGCCGACCTTCTCCGGGGTCGCGCGCTCGATCTGCGAGCGGATGACGTCGGCGTTCGAGATGATCCCGGCGAGGTTCCCGGCGTCGTCGACCACGGGGAGGCGTTCGATCCCCGATCGGAGGATGACGCGCGCCGCGTCCGTGATCCGCATCTCCGGGTGGGCGACGATGATGTCCGACGTCATCACCTTGAATATCAGGTCGTGTTCGTCCGCGAGCAGCAGGTCTCTGGCGCTGACGAACCCCTCGACCTGTCGGCCGTCGCACACCGGAAACCCGCTGTGATCCTCGCTCCCGGCGATCCGTTCGGCGACCGTCTCCACGGAGTCGTCGGGCGAGACGGTCGCGACGTCGCGGGTCATGTAGTCCTTCACTCTCGGCTTCCCGTCGTGGGTGCCACTCGAACGGTCGTCCATCGGCGGACAGATGACCCCGAACGACAAAAAGCCCTCCTGCCCGCGTCGGACGCCCCGATCGCTGGCGGCCGGATCGGCGCAGTGTCTGTCCGCTCCGTCACGGGAGTGCGGGGCGACCCCCTCGTGCCCCGGCGCGGGAGGGTATCAATCCGGGAACCCGTCGTCGCCGTCGGCGTAGATGAAGGGGCCGTAGTCGGGCGTCACCCCGAGCGCCTCGAAAAACCGATCGGTGATCACGTCGTCGATCACCTCCCGGCAGTCCGTGTCGGTGGCCCCTTCGGTGAGGATGCCGACCGGGATCTGTGCCCCGGCCATGTCGGCGTGCCCGCCGGCATCGCCGATCTGGGCGAACGCCTCCCGGAGGATCTCGCCCAGGTCGCGTTCGACCCCCCTCGAGCGCGCGGAGACGAACACCGTCCCGTCCGTGTATCCGAAGACGAGCGTGGTCGCGATGCCGTCCATGCCGAGGAGCCTGTCGGCGGCCTGCGCGAGCGTGTCCCGGTCGGCGATCGGGCCCACACAGCTCGTCAGGACGTCCCCGGTCACCTGGCGGACGGAGATGGCGGTGCCGACCGTCTCGAGGGTGTCCACCGAGACGCTCGGCGATTCGACCTGTCTGAGCCGATCCGAATCGGCCGCCTCGACGAGCCCGGCAGCGGCCTCGAAATCGACGGGGGAAACGCCCCGACAGAAGTCCTGGGTGTCAGTTCGGATGCCGTACAACAGCCCGCTCGCGAGCGACTCGGTCGGCTCGATGCCGAACCGATCGAAGTACTCAACGAGGATCGTACACGTCGCGCCGACGTCGCTCCGGAGGTCGACGAACCCGGCGTTCACCGGCGTCCTCGGCGGGTGGTGATCGACGACGATGTCGATCGGGGTCTCCGGCGGCAGCCCGTCGTTGACGCCCGGTCGGGAGTGGTCGACGAGGGCGACGGCGTCGAACGACGAGAGGTCCGCGCCCTCGTCGAGGTTCCGGAGGTCGAACTCGAAGAGGTTCACGAGGGCGCGGTTCTCCTGGTGGCCGATGTCGCCGTAGTAACACGCCTCCGCCTCGACGTCGAACGCCGCAGCGAGACGGCGGAGCCCCACGGCGGAGGCGATGGCGTCCGGGTCGGGGTTGTCGTGGGTGAGGACGGCGAGCCGGCCGTCGATGTCCCCGAGGGCCGCCCTGAACCCCCTGGTCCGTAGGCCGCCGTCGCCGGCGCACTCGAGAACGTCCTCCCCGGCGGCGCGCGGAACGTCGAGAATCCGGTCGGCCGCGGCGGCGGCCGCCCTGTCGACCCCATCGGCGAGGCAGGCCATGAGAAACGCGTCGGGGTACGCCGTCCGCGCCGTCCGGACGACGCGCCCGACCGCGTCGGCGGCGGGGGCGACGACGACCGAATCGACGTCGCCGGCGACGGTTCGAACGTCCTCGACGTCGGCGATGTCGACCCGGCGGGCGTCGATGCCGGCCTCCCGGAGGGACTCGGCCCGGTCGTCGTCGCCGACGAGCACGACGAGCGACCCCGGCCGATCGGCCAACCGCTCGACGAACGACGTCCCGACCGCGGCGTAGCCCAACACCAGCCGATCCATACCGTCGATCCGGTCCGAACAGCCTAAAACGTGCTGGAGCGTCGTTCGGGCCTCAAAGCAGCGCCGCCGCCGCGTCGAAGGCCGCGCCGTCGAAGACCGACAGGCCGGGCAACAGGAAGACGGTCGCGACCGCCGCCGCGAGCACCGCGACGTACAGCGCGGTCGGGTATCGATCGATGGAGCGGTCCGAAACCGGCTCTTCGATCCACATCGCTTTGACGACGCGGCTGTAGTAATAGAGGCTCAGCGCGCTGTTTATCGCGCCGATCGCGGCGAGCCACGGCACGCCGGCCCCGACCGCTCCCGCAAAGAGGTAGTACTTCGAGACGAAGCCGCCGCCGACGGGCAGGCCGGCCAGCGAGAACATGAACACGGTCATCGCCACGCAGGCCAGCGGCGCCTGCCGGGCGAGGCCGTTGTAGTCCTCGAACGTCCGGCCAACCTCCCAGTGTTCGGCCAGCGCGACGAAGAGGAACGCGCCGGTGTTCATGAATCCGTAGACGACGAGGTGGAGCATGCTCGCCCCGAGAACCGTCGATCCGGCGCTCGCCCCGCCGACGCCGGTCAGCGCGGCCAATCCGATCAACACGTAGCCCGCGTGCCCGATCGAGGAGTACGCGAGCATCCGCTTGACGCGCTCTTGGGTCGCCGCCGCGAAGTTCCCGACGGTCATCGTCAACACCGCGAGCACCTGGAACAGGAGCACCCAGTCGATCGATCCGACGACCGTCTCGATCGGGAACCCGACGAGCAGGATCCGGAACGCGAGCACGAAGCCGGCCGCCTTCGAGGCCGACGAGAGGAACGCCGAGATCGGGGCGGGCGCGCCCTCGTAGGCGTCCGGTGCCCAGAAGTGGAACGGCACCGAGGCCGTCTTGAACGCGAGGCCGCCGACGATCATGAGCACGCCGACGCCGAGCACGCCGGGGTAGCCGGCGGCCGCGCCGCCGACCGCCTCGGCGACGTCGGGAAGCAGGAGGCTGCCGGTCGACGCGTACACGAGCGAGATCCCGTAGACGAAGATCGCCGAGGAGAGCGCCCCGATCAGGAAGTACTTGAGCGCGCCCTCGACGGAACCGCGGTTGTCCTTCAGGTACGCGACGAGCGCGTAGGAGGGCAGACTCGCGAGTTCGAGGGCGACGAACGCCACCGCGAGGCTGTTGGCCGAGGCCATCAGCGACATCCCCGTCGCCGCGAGCATGACGAGCATGTAGTACTCGGCGCGGTGGGGCAGCTCGCGGACGTAATCGAGGGAGGCGATCGAAACGAGCGCGGTCACGCTGCCGAAGATGAACGTGAAAAGCAGGCTCATCCCGTCGACGACCAACTGCCCGCCGAACAGTTCGACGCCGCCGTCGGCCGCCCCCGACAACAAGAGTACGCCGGAGGCGGCGAGCGCGCCGACCGCGCCGACCGCCGAGACGCCGGCGAGGAGGCCGCCGTTCGTCCGCCCCGGCGAGAACGCATCGAGGACGAACAGCGCGAGCGCCGCGAGGACGAACGCCCCGGCCGGCGCGAGCGCGACGCCG
>Ga0209946_1000399_pt1 | contig 17921 bp, 21 predicted proteins | sample SalPon2_A_H2O_MG_FD_185704 | JGI IMG/M metagenome (GOLD analysis project Ga0209946, IMG submission 185704) | Salt pond water microbial communities from South San Francisco under conditions of wetland restoration - Salt Pond MetaG R2_A_H2O_MG... | ecosystem: Environmental > Aquatic > Non-marine... | reverse complement strand
GATACCGCTGAAACACGCGATAGCTGCCGTACCGAATCACGGATTCGGCACGGCAGCGTGGGCAATAGACGCCGTCGCGCCAGCGAACCTGTTCCAGCAGGTTCGCGGCGCGACGCTCCGAGACGAACGTCCTGATAGGGAACATTGTTCGTCGGGTGACGCAGTCGCGTCACCCTTGCCTGCTGTGACTTCCAGCTACTGCTGAGAACTCACCAACAATCCTCTACCCAAGAGCGTCCTATATAAAATTGAGCGGCAGAGACCGTTACCCCACAGGACCCATACGTGGCAGCCTCCCCAGTCACCTGTTCAACTAACTCGGCAACCACGCGATGAACCCCTTCGGGTTGTTCGCCCTGAAGTCGGGTTGTCGCTTTCTCTGCGTAGTTGACCGCTTGACGGAGCGTGTACGCTTTTAGAAACGCTCCCAGTCCGGAATCATCCATATGATCCAGCAGTTCAGGGGGGGCTGTATCTCACTTCGCCCCCAACAGGACACTCCCACGCTGTCAACGTCCGTCAAAGGATGGAGCCGTATTCTGTTGGAACAACCTCTGTCGCTTGGTTGTCCGAATCTTTGTGGCGAAGTTCAGATTGAACACCGACCTGACCGAATGCTTTCTTAATATCGGATGTGGAAATGCGCCGTCCTTCGGAAATACTCGGGACATAGTTTCGTTTGGTGATTGAACCGCCACCGAGTAAATGACCGACAAGCGACGCTAACGCAACAGCTGTGTCACTTATTAGATCAAGCCAGCCCCTGTTCTGCGCCACGTTAATTGCCCGAGCGGCGCCCGGCATTGAATCGGTCTCCTCGTCAACCCGCCCTCGAATCCGGCTACGAGGTAACTCTACAATAGTTGAGAGGGCGGCAGACCCCTTGTCCGCGTGGTTAGCGGTGGTTCGCTGAACACGACGGTAGTCTCTAACTGCGTTATAAGGATCCTCCTAACTTGGGTGGTTGTAGGTCCGAGCGAGACATTTCTCGGCCACTTGTGGGGCGTGGCGATCGTCCGTTATATAAATATAATGTTTGACGACCCCGATACCACCGATACTGACATACTACTATTCAGGGACTTCGAACTCGGCGATGATGTTTTGACGATCTCCGTCGGTAGTCACGAGGACAATCTCACTCCCCGCAATTGAGCCACCACCAGCTCTTCCTATTACTACGCTCTGACCGGCTTGGAAGGTTCCGTTGGTAGCGTCTGCAAAGGTATCGCCGCTCTCACCATCAATATTTATGTTGCTTTCGCCGCTAATTTCAGAACCATTGATCCGGAGTTCGGTACCGTTGGCGTTGATAGTGTCGCCGCCTCTGTGTGTAAACGTGACATTGCTGTTGGAACTGTCGTAATCAAAATTAAACGATGCCTGCGGTGCCGACTCAACGCTATCACCGAGCCCCAACACGAACGTCCCGATCACGGCCGCCAGAATGACCGTAATGGCGACCATCAGAATCACGCCGATAACGGGCGATACGGCCCGTTCGTCGTCCGGAGTGTCGAGTAAGTTTTGTAGTTTCATGATTTCGTGAACAGCCGGCATCGGGGACGAACCCGTCGGGGCCGCCGAAGTCGCGGCACGAATGGTCCGTGGTAGCGGGCCGCCGGGGTCGTCCGTTTGCCTTGGCTGTCGTATGACGTAGTTCGCGGGCAGCACTTAAAACCTATTCGACAGACACGGCTGCCGAATCACGGCGAGGCGATGCCGGCATCCCGACCGTTTGGTTGAGGGCGGACCCGACCCGAGCGTGAAACAGGGCGCTGTGGGGTGCGCTTGTACCGAACGAAGTGCAGTAATGGGGACGGAGGGATTTGAACCCCCGATCTACTGATATCTCCGGTGTGCGCCTCGGAACTCCAGAGGGTCGTCAACGCGGCGCGATGATCAGTCGGCCGCTCGGTATATCAGTCTGGAGTCTCGTCACCGGGCGCGTGGCCTCTGGAGTCAGCCGCCATGCCTGGCTTGGCCACGTCCCCTCGCCGATTCGTACCGCCGGTTCGGGTAAATGGGTTTCGATTCGCGGTACCGCTATACGGCCGGCGGTCGAAACGCCCCCATGAACGAGTCGGTCGCGCTCACCGTCCGCGAGGGCGGCGAGGAGACGGTTATCGAGGCCGAGCGGGGGGCGATCCTCCGGGACGTCCTCCGCTCGCACGGCGTCGAGGTGTACGGGTCCGTGTCGCGGGTGGCCAACTGCGGCGGCCGGGGGCTCTGTGGCACCTGCGGCGTCCGGGTCGAGGGCGCCGAGGGCGGGTCGATCCCGGCGGCGGGGCTCCACGACGCGGCGGCCAAGCGGTGGGGGTACCCCCGGCTGTCGTGTCGGATTCGGGTCACCGAGCCGATGACCGTCGAGGTGGTCGAGAAGGTCGTCTGGGGGCAACTCCGACCGGAGTGACGGGGCCTCCCGGCGACCGCACCGAACCGAGGTGCGGGGCCGGGCCGCGACGCTCCGAGATGTCGGAAGGTATATGAAAATTACCCCCGAACCTAACGGACATGTACACGATTGTCGCGGGGATCGACACCGACAAGGAGCGCGCGGTAGCCCAAGCGGAGACGATCGCGGACATGCCGATGGACACCGACGAGGTCGAGGCGGTGCTCACTCACAGCTTCGAGGAGAACCGCTCCGGGGCCTCGGTGGCGCAGGTGTCGTCGGTCCAGCGGGCCCAGAGCATCCTCGAGGACGCCGGAATCGACGTCGTCCTCGAGGAGGCCGGCAGCGACGACCCCGCCGCGACCGTTCTGCAGTTCGCCGAGGAGTACGACGCCGACCTGGTGGCCGTGGCCGGGCGGAAGCGCTCGCCGACGAAGAAGGTCGTCTTCGGCAGCGTCAGCCAGGAGATCATCCTCAACACCCATCGACCCGTCCTGGTCTGCGAGTAGGCCCGTCGGAACGCGACGGTCCCGCCGCTCACGCGTCTTTTCAACCGTGGGGAGGCCCACTCGAGCGCGGTCCGGCGCCACGCCTGAGTCCGGACCTACCGGTTCGTCTCGCTCCACCCGCAGTCCTGGCATTTGTATCCCGTGACGAACTCCGTGACGCTCGGCATGTAGCCCACCGAGAGCACGCTGCCCCCACACTCGGGACACTCGCGGTCGGCGTCCTCGATCGCCTCGGCGTCCATGACGCCCTCCCCCTCGATGAGTTCGGCGAGCTTTCCCGGCGTTACCATCCGTCCCTCGACGACGCGGTTGTCGGCCATACGACGACAACGGACGCCGACGCTCGTAAGCCTGATCGTTCCGGTCACCGGTTTGTCCGACTCCGTCCCCGCCTGACGTCGGTTCCGACTCCGACTCCGACGAAGACGCTGGACGGTGGACCGCGGACGCTCAGAGCCACGGGGCCCGATCGCCGTCCGGGACGCCGGGGGAGCCGTCCTCGTCGGCGTCTCCCTCGACCGTGGATGCCGGCCCGCTGTCGGCGTCGCCGTCGGCACTGGGACCCGCATCGGGATCCGCACCGGGACCGCCGTCGGTCGCAGCCGGGACGGACCCGGCGTCGTCGGCGTCGATCGCACCCTCGGGGTTGAACGCCAACAGGGCGGTCAGCGCCAAAACGACGAGCGCGAGCGGTTCCTCGCCCGTGATCGGACCGACCTGGAGGATGGACAACGGGAGCACGCCCAAGGCGACGGCGCTCCCGAAGCGGAACCGGTCGATGTCGACGTTGCCGCGCAGCCACGGCCCGAACAGCGCGACCGCGAGCGCGAAGCCGACGCCGATCGCGGCCGCACCGGTCCCGTAGACGACGAACATCGGCTCGGAGACGAACTGGAGTTCGAACCCGTTCGGCTGGAAACTGGCGACGAGTCCGAGCGCGATCACGACGCCGGGCCCCGGGAGATACTCCCCCACGGTCGCGCTCGCGGTTCGGGCCGCGACGGCGAGGATCACGAGCGCGGCGAAGCGCTCGAAGACCTCCATCGCCAACATCGACTCGATGGTCGGCGCGATGGCGGCTTGGACGGCGGCGAGCGGGACGACGAGCGCGCCGACCACGAGGATGTTCCGGACGCGCTCGCGTCTGCTGCCCTCCATCTCCGCGAGGACGACGGCGAGCGTCGCGCTCCCCCCGAAGATGAGCAGGCCGACCTCGACCATGCCGAGGATCGACGAGACCGCCCCCGCGAGGACGAGCGCCGCGAAGATGCCGTCCAAGAGCGGCAACGCCATGACGGTCGCGAGCAGTCGGGTCCCCTCGCCCACGCGTCGCTCGACGCGCAACGCGACCGGGTGTCTGGAGGTACTCATCCGTCAGGCGGGACGTCCCTCACCGTAGGATCGGCGGTGACGATGGCGATACCCTCCCGGACGGTCGGACCCGGATCCGAACGCCGTACGGAACCGCGCCGACGGATCGAACCCGAACCGTTTGAGGGTATTCTCCGCGTTGGTGGTCCGCATCGCCGTTGTAAACGCAGCGCTGGTGCCGAGGGCGTACTCGCCGGCGGTGCGCTGTGCGATGGGACTTGCGGAGTCCATATATAACGGTTGTACGCTCACTTTGATAAATGTTGTGTGGGTCGTCGGCGCACGCGGACGACGAACGGCGACCGTTCGCCCCGTCCGTTCGACGGACATCCCCGGCACGGTCATCATCGGGGACGGACGTCCATTCGTGTCGTCCGATGGGCGGATCTGTTCGTCGGAAACGCGGACGCCGACGCGGTGTGGCGTGACAGTCGCGAACGACCCCCCGACTCGGGAGCGAACTCCCGACTCGTGGCTCTCCGGGCCGTGTCTCCCGTCACCACGGGGTCGCGCTCTCGCAACGCTTTTGAATCGGGGATTCCGACCGTTTACATGGCGAGCGACGAACCCTTCTCAGAGAAGCTCCGCGTACCCGAGGCGTTGACGTTCGACGACGTGCTGCTCCGCCCCAAGGAGAGCCGCGTCGAACCGGACGACGCCGACATGGCGACCCGCGTTTCGACGAACGTCTCGCTGAATCTCCCCGTCCTCTCGGCGGCGATGGACACCGTCACCGAGGCCGAGTTGGCGATCGAGATGGCCCGTCAGGGTGGCCTCGGCGTCCTCCACCGCAACATGTCCGTCGAGGAGACGGCCGAGCACGTCGAGCAGATCAAGCGCGCCGACGAACTCATCATCCGCGACGTCGTCACCGCCGCCCCCGACCAGACCGTCCGCGAGGTCGACGCGATGATGGAGCGGGAGGGCGTCTCCGGCGCACCCGTCGTGAACGACGACGACGTCGTGTTGGGGATCATCTCCGGGACCGACATCCGCCCGTACCTGGAGGTCGGCGAGTACGACGCCGTTCGCGAAGCGATGACCGACGAGGTCGTCACGACCGGCGAGGACGTGACGCCGCGGGAGGCCCTCGAGTTGATGTACGAACACAAGATCGAGCGCGTGCCGATCGTCGACGGGGACGAGCGCCTGACCGGCCTCATCACGATGGCGGGCGTGCTCGCCCGGCGCGAACACGACAACGCGGCCCGCGACGACGACGGGGCGTTGGTCGCCGGCGTCGCGGTCGGCCCCTTCGAGACGGATCGCGCCAGGGCGGCCGACGACGCCGGCGTCGACATCGTCTTCATCGACTGCGCGCACGCCCACAACCTCGACGTCATCGACTCGGCCCGCGAGATCAAAGCCGAAGTCGAGGCCGACGTCGTCGTCGGCAACGTCGGGACGCGGGAGGCCGCCGAGGCCATCGTCGACTTCGCCGACGGCATCAAGGTCGGCATCGGGCCGGGGTCGATCTGTACCACGCGGATCGTCTCGGGCTCCGGAATGCCGCAGATCACCGCCGTCGCGGAGGTCGCGGACGTCGCATCGAGACACGGCGTCCCCGTCATCGCCGACGGCGGCATCCGATACTCCGGGGACGCCATCAAGGCCATCGCCGCGGGTGCCGACGCCGTCATGCTCGGGTCGTACTTCGCCGGCACCGACGAGGCCCCCGGCCGCGTCATCACGATGAACGGCAAGCGCTACAAGCAGTACCGCGGGATGGGGTCGGTCGGCGCGATGAACGACGGCGGCGGCGACCGTTATCTCAAGGACGAACCCGAGGACGAGGAGTTCGTCCCCGAGGGCGTCGAGGCCGCAAAGCCGTACAAGGGCCCGCTCTCCTCGGAGCTGTATCAGCTCGTCGGCGGGATGCAGTCCGGCATGGGCTACGTCGGCGCGGAGACCATCCCGGAATTCAAGGAGCGAAGCGAGTTCGTCCGCGTCTCCTCGGCCGGCCAGACCGAGAGCCACGCCCACGACGTCGTGATCACCGACGAGGCGCCGAACTACAGCCCCGAAAGCTGAGCCCGCCGCGCCTCGGGGTCGAGGGTGGGGGCAGTCGTCGCCCGCCGGTCGTCACCCGTCGCCCGTCGAGCACCGACCGTCGCCGACCTCGGATCTTATAAACGCCGGCGCTCTATGCTGGCCTATGTCCGGCGTCGCCGCCCAGTTCGGTGCGGCTTTCGAGTGGCTGTTCGGGACCTTCGGTCCCTTCCTGATCCCGGCGACGCTCTTCGTCCTCGGTGCCGTGGGGTATCTGTTCCTCTACGTCGTCGAGCGAACCCGGCGTGACGATTGGTCCGGCGGCGAGGAGTGAGCCGGACACCGGCGGCCGCCGCGCCGGGAATCGGGGAATCATCTATATCCCGCCCCTCCGATACGGAGGTGTATGAACGACGATGCGATGGGCCGGTTCCCGGTCCCCGACCGGGAGTCGCTGCCGGCCGACGTCCGCGAACGGATCGACGAGGAGACCGAACAGGCCGGCTTCACCCCGAACGTCTTCTCGGCGTTCGCCTACAAGCCGAGCCACTTCCGGGCCTTCTTCGCCTACCACGACGCTCTGACCGAGGACACGCCGCTGGAGCGCGAGGAGATCGAGATGCTCGTCGTGACGGTGTCGGGGATCAACGACTGCCTGTACTGCGTCGTCGCCCACGGGGCCTTGCTCCGGATCTTCGCCGACGCCCCCAAACTCGCCGACCAACTGGCGACGAACCACCGGACAGCGGACCTCTCGGAACCACACCGCGAGATGCTGGACTTCGCGGAGAAGCTCACCGAGTCGCCCGACAAGGTCGACCGATCCGACCTCGAGGGGCTCCGCGAGGCGGGCTTCTCGACGGAGGAGATCTGGGACATCGCCAGCGTCGTGGCGTTCTTCAACCTCTCGAACCGGATGGCCGTGTTCGCCGACATGCGCCCCAACGACACGTTCTATACGATGGGCCGGGGCGACGGGGGCGAGTAGCGCCGGTCGATACTGGGGGCTACTGTCCCCTCCGAAGCCCTCCGTACCGCTCCTAGAAGCGTTTACCCGGGGCTCGGCCGTGCCGTCGCGTGATGACAGATCCCCGATCGACGACCGTCACGCCTCGCCCCGAACCGAGAGATCGATCCGGATCGTCCGGTCGGTTCGATCCGGACGGTCGCCCCGAAACGGCCGGCCGGTTCGATCCGGACGAGCACCCCATCTGTGCGGATCCGGCGACGCCCGTCGAGGTGACACACTACGTCCGCGGCGACGTGAGCGCGCCGAGCAGGCGTCAGGTCGAGTCGGTCCAACGCCGCCTCGACGCTCTCGCGGAGACGCGGTCGGTGGCGGGGGCACACACCGAGCGGTGGCCGCCACGCAGGCATGCGATCGGTTCCGAGGGCGACGCCGCGACGTGTGCCGCGCTCGTCGACCGCCTCGAGCGGTGGGCCGACGAGGTCGGCTGCTCGCTCCGGCCGGCGATCCGTCGGCGGGCACCGGAATCGCTGCTCGACGACGAACCGTCCGACCCCGGCGTCTGCGTCCCGGTTATGCTGTTGACCCTGGAGCGTGCGACGCCCGAGTCGTCGGGGCTTGCGGGCGTCGTCCCCTACACGGTCCCCGCCGAAGGCGGCGGCACGACGACGTACACCGTCGCAGACTGGCTCACGGCGGCCGAGCGTGCCGTCGGCACGGACACTGGGGGGCCACGGGATCGGACGCGGATATCGACCCCATCGCGGCGAAAATAGGTCCGTCCCCGGCTCCGACCCCACGATATCGCTGGGAGCCGCCGAAGACTGACCTCGACGGCGCGGATTTATGTGTCCCTGCGTGTTATTCTTGGGCATGGACTTGTACGTCGCCCATCCCGACGACATCGACGCGATCAGGGGCGTCGCCAAGGCGTCGTGGGAGCACGACTACCCGGAGATACTGAGCCGCGAAAGCGTCGAGACGGCACTCAACGACTGGTACAGTCGGGACCGGTTGCGGGAGGAACTCGCCGACCCCTGGACACATATCTACGTCGCCGCCGACGGGGACGGATCGGTCGTCGGGTTCGCCCACGGCGTCCTCGACGGCGAGGCGGGGAACATCCTGCGCATCTACGTTCGTCCCGACGCGCGGCGGCGCGGCATCGGCGAGGCGCTCTTCGATCGGGTCCGCCACGAGCTGCGTCGCCACGACATCGCGCGACTGAACGCGATGGTGCTCGCGGACAACGAGTTGGGCAACGAGTTCTACGCGGATCGCGGGTTCGAACTCGCCGACCGGGCCGAGACCACGATCGGCGGGGAGCGCTTCGGGGAGAACACCTACGTGCTCGACGTCGAGTGACGCGGCGACTCCCGGACGATCGGTCGGCCGCGTCCGGTGTCACGCCCCGGCGTTCGGCCCCGGGGAGCCCGCGTTGGGGGACGTATACTTATTATCTACCTCGTAGGAACGTCGGGTATGCCACGAGAGGCCTTCGATGTCACCGTCCCCTCCGACGTCGACCCCGGGCAGACGCTCCTCGTCGGATTGACTACCCCCGGGATGGCGGGGATCACCGCGGTCGATTACCTCGTTCGGAACCGGCCGACCGAGGTGATCGGCAACGTCTCCCCGGAGGGGCTTCCCGCGATCACGCCGTTCGAGGACGGCGAACCGCGACACCACACGCGGCTCTACAACCTCACCGACGTCGACGCGACGGTGCTGGTCGGCGAACTGTTCGTGCCGGTCCCGGCGGCGCGGGCCTTCGCGGAGGCGCTCGCCGAGTGGATCGAGACGAACCGCATCGAGGAGGTCGCGTTGCTCCACGGCGTCCCGTTCCCCCACGGCCCCGACGAGCACGCGACGTTCTACGTCGCGACGGAGCCCTACCGCGAGACTCGCCTCGAGGGGACCGACCTGCAACCCCTCAAAGGGGGGTTCCTCGACGGGGTCGCGGGCGAACTCGTCTCCGCGGGTATGGACGGAACGATCCCCCCGACCGGCGTCTACGTCACGCCGACCCACCCGCCCGGACCGGACATCGACGCCGCCGTCCGGTTTTTGGACTCGATCGAACGGGCCTACGGGGTCGACGTCGACCGCGACGAGTTGGAGCGCCGTTCGGAGGAAATCAAACAGTACTACGCCGGCCTGGCCGACCGGATGGCCGCCTTCGAGGCGGAAGCGACGCAGGAGTACCCCGAGGACCGGATGTTCATGTGAAACCGAACGACCGGCAAAAACGGTGTCGGTGCGCTACTCGAGGTCGAAGCGGTCGAGGGTCATCACTTTGTGCCACGCGTCGACGAAGTCCTCGACGAGCTGCTCTTCGCCGTCTTCGGCGGCGTAGACCTCCGCGAGGGCCCGGAGCCGGGAGTTCGATCCGAATATCAGATCGACACGGCTGCCCGTCCATTCGACCTCGCCCGTCTCACGGTCGCGGACCTCGTAGACGTTCTCGGCGTCCGAGACCGGCTCCCACTCGTAGTCCATCGAGAGCACGTTCACGAAGAAGTCGTTCGTCAACGTTCCGGGCTCGTCGGTGAAGACGCCCAGCTCGGAGCCCTCGTAGTTCGCATCCAGCGCGCGCATGCCCCCGACGAGCGCCGTCATCTCGGAGGGTGTGAGATCGAGTAGGTCCGACCGATCGACCAACAGCTCCTCGCCCGTCCGGTCGGCCTCCTCGGAGCGGTAGTTGCGGAACCCGTCGGCCTTCGGTTTGAGCGCCTCGAACGACTCGACGTCGGTCTGTTCTCGCGTGGCGTCCGTACGCCCCGGCTCGAACGGGACCTCGACGTCGTAGCCGGCCTCGGCAGCCGCCTCCTCGACGGCCGCGTTGCCACCGAGCACGATCAGGTCCGCGAGCGAGACGCGGACGTCGTCGGATCGCGAGCCGTTGAACGACTCTTTAATCCCCTCGAGGGTATCGAGGGCCGTCGCGAGTTCGACGGGTTCGTTCACGTCCCAGTCCCGCTGTGGGCGGAGGCGGATTCGGGCGCCGTTGGCACCGCCGCGCTTGTCACTGTCGCGGTACGTGGATGCGGACGCCCACGCGGTCTTGACGAGCTGTTGGGTCGACAGCCCCGACTCGAGGATCTCGCCTTTGAGTTCGGCGATCTCCTCGTCGCCGATCAACTCGTAGTCGGCGTCGGGAATCGGGTCCTGCCAGAGCATCTCCTCGTCGGGAACTTCCGGCCCGAGGAACCGCTCTGGCGGGCCCATATCGCGGTGGATCAGCTTGTACCACGCCTTCGCAAAGGTGATCCCGAACTCCATGGGGTTCTCCCCGAACCGTTCGAGAATCTCCCGGTAGTCCGGGTCCCGCTTGAGCGCGACGTCCGTCGTGAGCATCATCGGGGTCGCGTCCTCGTCGGGATCGTGGGCGTGTTCCGCCGAGCCCTCTAATTCCCCGTCCTTCGGCCGCCACTGCCACGCGCCGCCCGGGCCCTTGTGCGGTTCCCACTCGTACTCGAGGAGGTTGTTGATGTAGTCCATGTCCCAATCGATCGGTGATTGGGTCCACGGGCCCTCGATGCCGCTGGTGATGGTGTCTGCACCCTTGCCCTCACCGTACTCGTTCTCCCAGCCGAGGCCCTGCTGTTCGATCGGTGCCTCGGCTGGCTCGGGGCCGAGGTTCTCGTCGGAGTCGGCACCGTGGACTTTCCCGAACGTGTGTCCTCCGGCACAGAGGGCGACGGTCTCCTCGTCGTTCATCGCCATCCGGTCGAAGGACTGTCGGACGTACTTGGCGGATTCCTTCGGATCCGGCTCGCCGCCCGGTCCCTCCGGGTTCACGTAGATCAGACCCATGTGGTCCGCTGCGAGGTCGCCCTGGAGGTTCCCTTCCTCGTCGTGACGTTTGTCCGCCATCATCTCCTCCTCGGGCCCCCAATCGACGCCCTCGTCGGGCTCGAACGCGTCCTCCCGGCCGCCGCCGAAGCCGAACGTCTCGAACCCCATCGACTCCATGGCGACGTTTCCGGAGAGAACCAGCAGGTCGGCCCACGAGAGCTTTCGCCCGTACTTTTGCTTGACGGGCCAAAGCAGTCGTCGAGCCTTATCGAGGTTCGCATTGTCCGGCCAGCTTTCGACGGGGGCGAAGCGCTGTGTCCCCCCGGAAGCGCCGCCGCGGCCGTCGGTGGTTCGGTACGTTCCGGCGCTGTGCCACGCCATCCGGATGATGAACGGCCCGTAGTGTCCGTAGTCGGCCGGCCACCACTCCTGGGACGTCGTCAGGACGTCCTCGATGTCCGCCTTTACCTCGTCGAGGTCGAGTTTTTCGAACTCCTCCGCGTAATCGAAATCCTCGCCCATCGGACTGACGTCCGCGGCGTTTTGATCGAGGATCTCTAGATCCAACTGGTTCGGCCACCAGTCCTGGTTGGATTTGCTCATCGAATATCGGTTGTCGCCTTTGGGTGTTAATATTGTCGATACGGCAAGGAAACCTTCGTCCCAACCAAACTGATATATTCGATATACGAACTCCCCGCGGATGACGATCGGTCGACGGCGGGTGCGGAACTCCACCCCACTATCGACCGATTGCTTATAAACAGCGAACGGTCTCCGTGGAATGACGGCATCGTCGATGGAGCCCAGGAAGTGCCAACGCACCGCGGCCCGTCTTTTTTAAAAGATCTCGGCCCCGCGCCCGATCGCCGTCTGGTAGGCGCGGGCGTCGACGCCGACGTCGTCGAAGGCGTCGAGCATCGTTCCCGCGATGGCCTGCCGGTCCCGCTCGCGGCAGGCGGCGATCACCGCCGGACCGGCCCCGGAGATCGTCACCCCCGTCGCGCCGGCGTCGAACGCGGCCGACGTGACGGTCTCGTACCCGGTGATCAACTCGGCGCGGGCGGGAGTGACGATCGAGTCGTCCATCCCGCGCCCGACGAGGTCGGGGTCGTCCCGGGCCATCCCGACCGCGAGCGTCGCCGCGTTGCCGACGACCTCGACGACGTCCTCCATGCGCGCCCCGTCCGGGACGACCCCTCTCGCGTCACGCGTCGAGACGACGATCTCGGGCAGGCAGGTGACGAGCGGGATCGACGCGTCGACCGCCGTCACCCCGTCCTCGCGGGCGATCGTGAACCCGCCCATGATCGAGGGGGCGACGTTGTCGGCGTGGGCCGCCCCCGAGACGACCGCCTCACCCTCTGCGGCGATCGGGACGAGCGCCTCCCGGGAGAGCCCCCGATCGTACAGTTCGTTCAACCCCACCGCGGCGGCCGCGGCCGACGCCGCCGAGGAACCGAGCCCCGAGGCCGGCCTGACGCCCTTGTCGATCTCGATGTGGGCCGGGGCCTCGAGCGCCTCCGCGACCGCGCCGACGGTGTTCTTGTCGGGGTCTTCCGGGATGTACTGGCTCCCGACGCCGGTCACCTCGATCGTGGTGCGGTCGGCCTTCTCGACGCGGACGACGTCCGCCGGTCGCCCCAGCGCCGCACCGAAGACGTCGAAGCCACTCCCCAGGTTCGCGCTCGTCGCGGGGGCCCGCACCGTTACCATGTGCCCCCGTTTCCCTCGCCACGGAATAAAACCCGACCTTTCGCGCCGCGGCGGCGGGCGACATATCGGAGGACGCCTCCGACCCGTAGTCACGCCCCCGGCGTCGCCGGCCCCGATTACGCGCCCGTTCGGGCGGGAACCGTCGCCGTGACCCTTAGAGGAAGTCCTCGATGTGGTCGGCGACCTCGTTGGGCGTGTCCCCGACCGGAACGCCCGCGTCGTTCAGGGCGTCGATCTTCGATTCGGCGGTGCCGGTGCCCGACCCGGAGACGATCGCGCCCGCGTGGCCCATCCGCTTGCCCGGCGGGGCGGTCCGGCCGGCGATGAAGGCGGCGACGGGGGTGTCCATGTGCTCGCCGATGAACGCCGCGGCCTCCTCCTCGTCCTCGCCGCCGATCTCGCCGCACATCGCGACGGCCTCGGTGTCGGGGTCGTTCTCGAACAGCTCGAGGGCGTCGACGAAGTCCGTCCCGATGATGGGGTCGCCGCCGATGCCGACCGCCGAGGTCTGTCCGATCCCGCGCTGGGTGAGGTTGTCGACGACCTGGTAGGTGAGCGTCCCCGATCGGGAGACCAACCCGACGTTGCCCTCGGCGAAGATGTTGCCCGGCAGGATGCCGAGTTTCGCCTCGCCGGGGGTGATGAGTCCGGGGCAGTTCGGCCCGATCAGGTGGGTGTCGGTCTCGGTCAGTTTGCGGTAGACCTTCGCCATGTCCTGTTGGGGGACGCCCTCGGTGATGGCGACGACGAGGTCGACCGGCGAGTCCAGCGCCTCGAACAGCGCGTCGGCGGCGAACGCCGGCGGGACGAAGACGACCGCGGCGTTGGCGTCCTCCTCGCGGGCAGCCCCGTGGACGGTGTCGTAGACGGGGACCCCGTCGACCTCCTGGCCGCCGCGGCCGGGCACCGCGCCCGCGACGACGTTCGTGCCGTACTCGATCATCTGGCCGGTGTGGAACTTCCCCTCGCCGCCGGTGATCCCCTGTACCACGACGCGCGTGTCGTTGTCGACTAGAATGCTCATTGTGCTTCCTCCTCGTCGGCGTATTCGACCGCACGCTGGACGGCGTCCTCCAGCGTCGCCTCGACCGTTACGAGGTCGGTGTTCAGGATCTCCATGCCCTCCTCCGCGTTGGTCCCGGCGAGCCGGACGACGACCTTCTTCGGGATCTCGTCGAACCCTTCCAGCGCCTCGTTGATCCCCTTGGCGACCTCGTCGCCGCGGGTGATCCCGCCGAAGATGTTGAACACCACCGAGTCGACGTTCTCGTCGGAGAACACCATGTCCAGGGCGTTCGTGACGCGCTCGGCCTTCGCGCCGCCGCCGATGTCGAGGAAGTTGGCGGGCGAGCCGCCGTAGTAGTCGACCAGGTCCAGCGTCGTCATGACGAGGCCGGCCCCGTTGCCGATGATCCCGACGTTGCCCGACAGCCGGACGTAGTCGAAGCCGTACTCGTTGGCCTTGGCCTCGAGTTCGTCGCCCGCGGCCTCCTCCTCCATCTCGGCGAGGTCGGGGTGGCGAAACAGCGCGTCCTCGTCGATGTTCATGACCGCGTCGGCCGCGACGACCTCGTCGTCGGCCGTGACCATGAGGGGGTTGACCTCGATCTCGGTGGCGTCCTTGTCGTCCCAGAGATCGTACAGCTGGGTGAGAATCGAGGCGACGTCGGTGGCGACCGCGCGGTCGACGCCGGCCTCGAAGGCGGCCTTGCGGGCCTGGTAGGGGTGCATCCCGAAGGCCGGATCGATGTGTTCGCGCACGATGGCGTCGGGCTCCTCGGCCGCGACTTCCTCGATGTCGACGCCGCCGCGGGTCGAGACCATCGCCACGGGCTTGCCCTCGGCGCGGTCCATCGTCACGCCGACGTAGAGCTCGTTCGTGAAGTCGACGGCCGCCTCGACGAGCACGCGGTCGACGTGCAGCCCCTTGAGGTCCATCCCGAGGATCTCGTCGGCGGCCTCGCGGGCCGCCTCGGCGTCCTCGACGAGTTTGATGCCGCCGGCCTTGCCGCGGCCGCCGACCTGTACCTGCGCCTTGATCGCGACCGGGTAGCCGATCCCCTCGGCCGCCTCGACCGCGTCGTCGACGGTCGAGGCGAGCGCCGAGTCCGGGACGGGAATCCCGGCGTCGGCGAAGACACCCTTCGCTTGGTATTCGTGAAGTTTCATCGCTGGTTCGGCCGAACCCTCGGGGGAGGCGGAGTTAGTAGTACCGAAACGGATCCGCGCGCCAGTCGCGGCGGTTCGGCCCCGTCCCGATAGCGGAACGACTTTTTGATTGCTCGTCGTTTCCCGACCAAGACCGACCCATGACTATGGACGAAAGCATCGAGGAGGTACGCGAAAAAAAGCGCGACGCCGAGCGCGGCGGCGGCGAGGATCGCATCGAGAAACAACACGAGAAGGGCAAACTCACCGCCCGCGAGCGCGTCGAGTACTTCCTCGACGACGGCACCTTCGAGGAGTTCGATCAGCTGAAGACGCACCGCTGTACCAACTTCGACATGGACGACGACCAGCCCTACGGCGACGGCGTCGTCACCGGCTACGGCGAGGTCGACGGCCGGACCGTCTTCGTGTTCGCACACGACTTCACCGTCTTCGGCGGCTCGCTGGGGGAGGCCTTCGCCGAGAAGGTCTGTAAGGTGATGGACCGGGCCATCGAGACCGGCGCGCCCATCATCGGATTAAACGACTCGGCGGGCGCGCGAATCCAGGAGGGGATCGACTCGCTGGCCGGCTACGCCGACATCTTCCACCGCAACCAGAAGGCCTCGGGGGTCGTCCCGCAAATTTCGGCGATCATGGGTCCCTGCGCCGGCGGCGCGGTGTACTCGCCCGCTATCACCGACTTCATCTACATGGTTCAGGACACGAGCCACATGTTCATCACCGGCCCCGACGTCATCGAGACGGTCACCGGCGAGGAGGTCGGCTTCGAGGAGCTCGGCGGCGCGTCGACCCACACCGGCGAGTCGGGGGTCGCACACTTCTCGGCGGCCGACGAGAAGGACGCCCTCGACGACATCCGGTATCTGCTCTCGTATCTCCCCTCGAACAACGTCGAGGACCCCCCGCGGGTCGAACCGTGGGACGACCCCGAGCGCCGCGACGAGGAACTCGAGGAGATCGTCCCGGACCAACCGCGGAAGCCCTACGACATCGTCGACGTGATCGATCGGATCGTCGACGAGGGCTCCTTCTTCGAGGTCGCCGAGTCCTACGCGCGGAACCTCGTCACCGGGTTCGGCCGCCTCGACGGCCGCTCGGTCGGCGTCGTCGCGAACCAACCCCGCGTCAACGCCGGCACCCTCGACATCGACGCCTCGCTGAAGGGCGGCCGCTTCGTCCGCTTCTGTGACGCGTTCAACATCCCGATCGTCACGTTCGTCGACGTCCCGGGGTTCATGCCCGGCACCGACCAAGAGCACAACGGGATCATCAAACACGGCGCGAAACTGTTGTACGCGTTCAGCGAGGCGACGGTCCCGCTGTTGACCGTCATCACCCGGAAGGCCTACGGCGGCGCCTACGACGTGATGGCGTCGAAACACCTCGAGGCCGACGTCAACTACGCGTGGCCGACCGCCGAAATCGCCGTCATGGGTCCGAAGGGCGCGGTCAACGTCCTGTATCGCGACGAGTTGGCCGACGCCGACGACGTCGAGGCCCGCCGCGAGCAACTCATCGACGAGTACCGCGACACCTTCGCGAACCCCTTCACCGCCGCCGAGCGCGGGTTCATCGACGACGTGCTCGAACCCACCGAGACGCGCCCGCGGCTGATCCACGACCTCGAGATGCTCGAGTCCAAGCGCAAGGACCAACCCGACAAGAAACACGGGAACATCCCGCTGTGAGGATGCCGATGGAGATCGAGATCCCCGACGACGCCGACGAATCGGAGGCCGCGGCGATCACGGCGGTCCTTCGGACGCTCGCCGCCGAGGCGGAAGCGCGGGCGGCGGCCGAGGGATCGGTGGAGCCCTCGCGCGACCCCTGGGGGTTCACGGGACGGGTCGAGGGGCTCCAGAGCCGCCGCGTCCGCGCGCCGACCGGCGCGCCGACCGACGATTGGAGCGCCGCCGGGCGGACGGATCGGTTCTGAGCGGCGGGACCGACCGCGGAGCACGCCCTCTCGGACCGCCGATGCATTACGGATCGACAGAATAAGGTACTCACCGCGAAACCGATCGGACAATTATGTTCGAGAAAGTACTCGTCGCGAACCGCGGGGAGATCGCGGTACGCGTGATGCGTGCCTGCGAGGACCTCGGGATCGACACCGTCGCGGTGTACAGCGAGGCCGACAAACACGGCGGCCACGTCCGCTACGCCGACGAGGCGTACAACGTCGGGCCGGCGCGCGCGGCCGATTCGTATCTCGACCACGACGCGGTCATCGACGCCGCCCGGAAGGCCGGCGCGGACGCGATCCACCCCGGCTACGGCTTCCTCGCGGAGAACGCGACCTTCGCCGCCGCCGTCGAGGCGACCGAGGGCGTCACCTGGGTCGGCCCCTCCGCCGAGTCGATGGAGCAGGCCGGCGAGAAGACGAAAGCCAGGACGATCATGGAGGCCGCGGACGTCCCGATCGTCCCCGGGACGAACGACCCCGTCACGGACGTCTCGGAGGTCCACGAGTTCGGCGAGGAGTACGGTTACCCGATCGCGATCAAGGCGGAGGGCGGCGGCGGCGGCCGCGGCATGAAGATCGTCCACGACCCCGAGGAGGCGGCCGACCAACTCGACGCCGCAAAGCGGGAGGGGGAGGCGTACTTCGACAACGACTCGGTGTACCTCGAGCGCTACCTCGAGAACCCCCGACACATCGAGGTGCAGATTCTCGCCGACGAGCACGGCAACGTCCGCCACCTCGGCGAGCGTGACTGCTCGCTGCAGCGCCGCCACCAGAAGGTCATCGAGGAGGGTCCCTCGCCCGCCCTCTCCGATGAACTCCGCGAGGAGGTCGGCAAAGCCGCCCGCCGCGGCGCGGACGCGGCCGACTACTACAACGCCGGCACCTTCGAGTTCCTCGTCGAGGAGGAACAACGCGACGACGGCGAGTTGCTCGGTCCCGACGCGAACTTCTACTTCCTCGAAGTCAACACCCGCATCCAGGTCGAACACTGCGTCACCGAGGAGCTGACGGGCGTCGACATCGTCAAGTGGCAAC